>Ga0209107_10000193_pt1 | contig 36575 bp, 23 predicted proteins | sample LakErihyJuly2011_2_FD_187460 | JGI IMG/M metagenome (GOLD analysis project Ga0209107, IMG submission 187460) | Freshwater microbial communities from dead zone in Lake Erie, Canada - CCB hypolimnion July 2011 (SPAdes) (version 2) | ecosystem: Environmental > Aquatic > Freshwater > Lentic >...
CTTTTATGGCTTTCATAGAATAGAAAGCTTCTTTTTCTCCATAATTAATGAACAACGCTTTTGTAGTAGAAGTAACGGTAACAGGGAATAAATTCAATTCTTCAACAACCAAATAAATTCGATCCAATCCAAAAGAAATTCCCACGCCGCTCATGTCTTTCAATCCAAAAATCCCAGTCAAATCATCATATCTTCCGCCACCACCGATAGAACCCATCGCAACGGATTTTGGTGGTGCTACTTCAAAAATAGCACCCGTATAATAGTTCAAACCGCGAGCCAGCGTAACATCTAAATCTAAAATTGAAGTGGTTAAACCCAATTTAGAAACGGTATCGCAAATAAATCGTAACTCCTCTACCCCTTTCATTCCTTCATTTGAAGATGCCAAAAGCTGTGCTAATTTTTCGATTTTCTCGGAAATAGTTCCCGTGAAATTAAATAAAGGTTGTACTTTTTGGATTGCTTCCGCTGAAATTCCTTTTTCAAGCATTTCAGTTTTCACGCCGTCTTCACCTATTTTATCTAATTTATCTAAGGCAACTGTAAAATCAATTAACTTGTCTGAAGCACCAATAACTTCGGCTATTCCAGATAATATTTTTCTATTGTTTATTTTAATGGTAACTCCTTTTAATCCTAAATCGGTAAAAACAGCATCGTATAATTGTACCAATTCCACTTCTTGCCACAAGGATTTTGAACCAACAACATCGGCATCACATTGAAAAAATTCTCTAAAACGCCCTTTTTGTGGACGATCAGCTCTCCAAACAGGTTGAATTTGGTATCTTTTAAATGGGAATTCAATGTCGTTTTGGTGTTGCACCACGAATCTTGCAAAGGGAACCGTCAAATCATAACGAAGTGCTTTCTCAGAAATACTTGAAGTTAATTTGTTACTTTCTTTATTTTGCAATGCTTTTTCATCGGCTTTCGCCAAATAATCACCAGAATTTAAAATCTTGAATATTAATCGGTCGCCTTCTTCCCCATATTTCCCCATTAGGGTTTCCGAATTTTCAAAAGACGGCGTTTCAATTGGTTGAAAACCGTATTTTTCAAAATTGTTTTTTATAATCGAAATAATATACTGACGTTTTGCCACTTCACTTGGAGAAAAGTCGCGCGTGCCTTTAGGAATGCTTGGTTTTTGAGCCATTTTGATCGTAAATTTTAATTATGGATTTTAGATTTGTACTTTTTAAAATCTAATTTCGTTGAGAAAAATTAAATCTTAAATCTTAAATCTTATATTACCCTATGCAAATATCTTATTTTTATACTAAATAATCCACCTTATAAAGTAAACTTGTTACAAAAATCGTATTTTCGTGACAAATTAGAAATGATGTTTAAATTAACGAAAGAAAATATCCGAATTGCACTTGGTTCTATCCGCACACAATTGTTGAGAACCATTCTTACTATATTAATTATTGCAATAGGAATTACGGCATTGGTTGGAATTCTAACGGTGGTTTCGGCATTGAAAAACACTTTGTCGACTAATTTTGCATCAATGGGTTCCAATACTTTTAACATAAATCAGTATGAAACGAGCGTTAGAAGACGAAGTGGTGGTGTGAGTATTAGCGAAATTAAAACAAACTCAATAATTTCTTATCCTGAAGCCAAAGCTTTCAAAGAAAATTACCAATATCCATTCACGGAAACTTCTCTTTCATTTACAGCGACTTCAAAAGCCGAAGTAAAATTTGAATCCCAAAAAACAGATCCTGAAATTTCGGTTGTTGGTGTTGACGAACATTTTTTAGGAAATTCAGGTTTGGAAACTACCTTAGGAAGAAACTTCACGGGATTTGACATTGATAATAATGCTTATGTATGCGTTGTAGGTTCTGATTTTGAAAAAGGACTGTTGAAAGATGTGAATCCAATTGATAAAATCATTTCAATTCGAGGAGCAAAATTCAAAGTAATTGGAGTGTTAAAAGAAAAAGGATCGACTTTTGGAAACAGCCAAGATTTGCGCGTTTTAATTCCAATTCAAGTGGCACGCTCTTTATTTACGGCGCCAAGCATCAATTATTCAATTAGTACAATGGTTTCAAAAGACCAATTATTGGAAGAAGCTATTGCAAATGCAACAAACACAATGCGTCGTGTTCGAAAATTAAATCCCGTTCAAGAAAATAATTTTGGGGTTTCAAGAAGTGATGATTTAATCAACCGGATTTCAGAAATGACGGATGTTTTGAGTGCTTCAGCTTGGATAATAGGAATCATCACTATTTTTGGTTCTTCGATTGCTTTGATGAATATTATGTTGGTTTCCGTTACCGAAAGAACACGTGAAATTGGCGTTCGAAAAGCATTGGGCGCCAAAAGAAGTACCATTGCATTTCAGTTTTTTATTGAAACTTTAATCATTGGTCAATTGGGCGGATTGGTTGGAATTATCTTTGGGATTTTAATTGGTTATGGGATTTCAACAGCAATCGATTTCAGTTTTGTAATTCCTTGGAGTGCAGTAATTGCAGCCGTTATAACCACTTTTATAGTTGCTGTTGTTTCGGGTTCTTACCCAGCTTTGAAAGCCTCAAAATTAGATCCGATTGAAGCTTTACGATACGAATAGATTACAAATTACAAGCAATCATTCTGTCATTTCCATAAATATCTTTGCGAAGTTCACTATTTTTGAAATACATTTTTTCTAATAATTCAACGGTTTCTTTTCCAAGATATTGATTGATTTCAAAAAATAATTTTCCTTCGGGAGATAAATTTTTGGTTGCCAGTTCAGCGATTTTTCTATAAAAAATTAAAGCGTCATTGTCTTCCACAAATAACGCCAAATGAGGTTCGTTTGCCAAAACATTACTTTTTATTTCGGCTTTTTCCAAATTACGAACATACGGAGGGTTTGAAACAATAATGTCAAATTGTTGCTCTAAATCATTGGTTTCCAAAATATTTCTTTGAATAAAAGCAATAGCAACTTTATTTAAATCTGCATTTTCTTTGGCTGTAGCCAATGCTTTATCGGAAATATCAATTGCAAAAACTTCGGCATTAGGAATGTTTTTAGCTAATGAAATTGCGATGCAACCGCTTCCTGTTCCAATATCCAAAATCTTTATATTTTTAAAATTTGGTAATTTTGCAGATGATGAAATAATCCATTCCACTAATTCTTCGGTTTCAGGTCTTGGAATCAATACATTTTCATTGACATTAAATTCTAAACCGTAAAAATGAGTTGTACCTAATATATATTGTATCGGGATTTCAAGTTGTAGTTTTTCTAAAATAGAATTCCAAATCAATATTTCATCCTTTGAAAATACCAAATCAATATTTAAAGCCAAATCAATTCTTCTCAATTGGCGTTGATTTTCAAGAATCAAATAGAAGAAACTTTCGGCTTCCATTTCATCATAAAAAGGCAATAATTCTGCTATAAATTTGGTTTTATATTCTTTTATTTTCATAACTATTTACAGCTTTTTAAGCATCCAAACTTCACAAGAATTGTGACCTGTATTTCCCATTTGTTTATCCAAATTGTAAAATCCTACTTTTTTGTATAATTTCATAGCATCTTCCATATACGTCATGGTTTCGATGTAGCAGCTTTCAAAGCCAAATTCCGTTGCTTTTTCAAGGCAATTATCAATTAGTTTTTTTCCTAAACCAAGTCCACGAGCTTCTGGAAGAAAATACATTTTTTGAAGTTCACAGATGTTTTCATCCGAATTATACAATTGCTTAACCCCTGCCCCACCAATAATTTTACCATTATTTTCAACTACAAAATAAATTGCATTTGGAACAGCATAAACTTCAAATAAGGAATCTAAATACGGATCTGCATAAGCGGTACCAACCTTTGGCGCTCCCATTTCCATTAAAACATTTCTTACAATAGCGGCAATTACAGGGTTATCCTTCTTTTGTATTTCTCTTATTATGAAGCTTTTCATATTACTTTTAAAATCGTATTTTTGTGGCGTGAAGGTACAAGAAAAATATATAAAAAAGTGCATCGAATTAGCCAAAAATGGTTTAGGAACAACCTATCCAAATCCGCTTGTGGGTTGTGTTATTGTATATGAAAATGAAATTATTGGCGAAGGTTGGCACAAAAAATCTGGCGAAGCTCACGCTGAAGTAGTTGCGATAAATTCTGTGAAAAATAAAGATTTATTGAAAAATGCTACCATTTACGTAAGTTTAGAGCCGTGTAGTCATTTTGGAAAAACACCTCCTTGCGCTGATTTAATTGTAAAATATAAAATACCAAATGTAGTAATTGGAACTATTGACCCAAATAGCAAAGTGGCGGGAACTGGAGTTAAAAAATTACTTGAAGCGGGGATAAATGTCACCGTGGGAATTCTTGAAGAGGAATGCAATGAGTTGAACAAACGGTTTTTTACTTTTCATCAAAAAAAGCGTCCGTTTATAATTTTAAAATGGGCTGAAAGCAGCGATGGATTTATAAGTCCCAAAGTTAAATTAGAACAAAAACCTGTTTGGATTACGAATGAATTTTCACGTCAATTGACTCACAAATGGAGAAGTGAAGAACAAGCAATTCTTGTGGGAACGCAAACCGTTATTGACGACAACCCAACTTTAACCGTTCGGGATTGGGTTGGTAAAAATCCTATTCGAATTGTTATAGATAGAAGTAATAAAATATCAAAAGAAAATCATGTCTATGATAATCAGGCACAAACAATTGTATTTTCAAGTTTAGGAATTAATTCTGAAGTTGCACATATAAAATATTTAAAAATTGATTTTAATAAAAAAAGTACTGATCAAATAGTCGCTTTTTTATATGAAAATCAAATTCAATCGGTAATTATTGAAGGCGGAAGACATACCATTCAATCCTTTATAGATGCCAATCTTTGGGATGAAGCAAGGGTTTTTCAAGGAGCTGTTTATCTAGAAAATGGAACAAAAGCCCCAATTCTAAATGTGAAAAGTTGTACAAAAAAAAGTATCCAAAACGATACACTTTTAATCTTTCGAAACTATGATTGATACTATCATTTTTGATTTTGGAGATATTTTTATCAACCTTGATAAAGAAGCAACTCCTTTGGCCTTGAAAAAATTAGGATTAAAAGAATGGAATTCAAATTTAGACGCCTTAAATTTAGACTTTGAAAAAGGGAAGATTTCAGAAACGGAATTCATGATTGGATTTCAAAACTACATTCCAAACGCAACAATTAATCAAATTCGAGAAGCTTGGAATGCTATTTTATTAGACTTTCCTTTGTATCGATTAGAATTTTTACAAATGCTTTCGCAAAAATACCGTCTTTTTTTATTGAGCAACACCGATTCTATTCATATAGAACAATTCCAACACAAAGCAGGGATTCCATTTTACAGAGACTTTTACCAATGTTTTGAAAAAGTGTATTTTTCATTTGAATTAGGAATGAGAAAACCAGATTCAGCCATTTTTGAATTTGTAATCAAAGAACATAATTTGTTACCCAAAAACACTTTGTTCGTAGATGATAATCTTCAAAACATTGAAAGCGCTGAAAAATTGGGACTTCAAGTTTGGCATTTACAAAAAGGGGAAGAAGACGTTATTGATTTATTTGCCAATAAAATAATTTAGAATGCAATTGGAATTAAAAGACACGTATAAGACCATTGCAAATCCTTCTGATGAAGTTTTATTCAAAGAAAAAAACAGTAAATTTTTCGGATATGCCTATCCTGTAAGTTCCCAAGAAGAAATAAAAATGCATTTAGAGCATTTGAAAAAACAGCATTTTGGAGCTGTTCATTTTTGTTATGCGTATCAAATTGGCACAGAAAAAATAGAATTTAGAGCGAATGACGATGGCGAACCTAGCAATAGTGCCGGAATACCCATTTACGGACAAATTCAATCTTTTGAACTTACCAATGTACTAATCGTTGTTGTGCGCTTTTTTGGAGGAATAAAATTAGGTGTTGGAGGTTTAATATCTTCTTATAAAACAACAGCACAAATGACTTTAGAAGCGGCTGAAATCTTAGAAAAAACAATTGATGTCGGTTTCAAAATTACTTTTGATTATAAAAACATAAACAAAGTAATGCGAATTATTAAAGAAAAAAAGCTCAAAGTACTATCTCAAAACATGGAAATGAATTGTGAAATTCAAATTACCACTCGCAAAAGAAATGTAGAAGAAATATCCAAAATTTTTAAAACTATTTTTGAAGTTACCCTTACAAAATTATGATTTTGTTGTGAATTGTTTGCCTATCCTAAAATTTCTTTGATATAATGAGGGGGTTGAATAGGTTTACCGGTTAATAAGTCTACAAAAACCAAGATAAAATGGGCAGTTGTTAACAATTCGTTTTTCTCATTATGAATTTCGCAATCAAATTCTACTTTTACTGAAGTTTGGCTTTTAAAAGCTGTAGTAACTGTTAATAATTCATCGTAACGGGCAGGTTTTTTATAATTAAGAGTCATAGAAACAATAGGAAGTGCCACCCCGCTTTCTTCCATGATTTTGTAAGAAACTCCTTTGTTTCTAAGCCATTCCACTCTTCCAATTTCAAAATAGGGAATGTAATTACCGTGATAAACGACTCCCATTTGGTCTGTTTCTGAATATCGAACGCGAACTTGAATTTGATGTTTATGCATTATATTTATTTAGTTATATTTTAAAAATTAAGACAATTTACATACGACAAAAATTTTAATAAAATTAATCAAAAATAATTTTTTTTTAACGATTTATTATCACATATTTGTAATCCGAAATAACCAATCCCTTATCGATTTTTTTTGGCAACCATTATTAAAACTTAAACTTTTCTATTACTATGAGCAAAACTGCGCAATCAGTCTGGGAAAATTGTCTTTTATTTATTAAAGACAATATTCAAGATCAAGCATTTAAAACTTGGTTTGAACCAATAAAATCAGTTGAATTAACTGATAATGCTCTGTATATACAAGTTCCAAGTAAATTTTTCTATGAATGGTTAGAAGAACACTATGTGAAATTATTAAAAGTCGCATTAACCAAAGAACTTGGGGAAAATGCAAAGTTACTCTATAAAATTAAAATGGAGAACACATATGGCAATAAACAACCCTTTATGGAACAATTGCCAAGTGCTCACAGAAGCCCGATGAAAACTCAAGAGGTTGACGCACCATTTAAAAATTTAAATCCAGAATTAAAAAACCCATTTATAATTCCAGGAATCCGAAATTTAAAAATCGAATCTCAACTAAATGCTAATTACAGCTTCGATAATTTTTTAGAAGGAGATTCTAACCGACTTGCACGATCTGCTGGAATGGCTGTAGCCAATAAACCTGGAGGAACTTCTTTCAACCCATTATTGATTTTTGGGGGTGTTGGATTAGGAAAAACGCATTTAGCCCACGCTATTGGTGTTGAAATTAAAGACAAATATCCAGAAAAAACAGTTTTATATATTTCTGCTGAAATTTTCACGCAACAATATATTGATTCGGTTAAGAAAAACAATAGAAATGATTTTATCCATTTCTATCAATTAATAGATGTTTTAATTATTGATGATGTTCAATTTTTATCAGGTAAAACGGGGACTCAAGATGTGTTTTTTCATATTTTTAACCACTTACACCAAAATGGAAAGCAGGTTATCTTGACATCTGACAAAGCACCCGTTGACATGCAAGACATTGAACAACGTTTATTGTCTCGTTTTAAATGGGGACTTTCTGCAGAATTGCACCAACCAGATTACGAAACAAGAATCTCGATATTAAAAAATATTTTATACAGAGATGGAGTTGAAATTCCTGAGGAAATAATTGAATATGTAGCTAGAAATATCAAATCTAATGTTAGAGAATTAGAAGGTGCAATAATCTCATTAATTGCACAATCGTCATTCAATAAAAAAGAAGTTACCTTAGATTTAGCAAAAAATGTAGTTGAAAAATTTGTAAAAAATGTAAAACGGGAAGTTTCTATCGATTACATTCAAAAAACAGTTTCAGATTATTTTCAGTTGGACTTAGAGATGCTTCAATCTAAAACTAGAAAACGTCATGTTGTTCAAGCAAGACAGTTGGCAATGTTTTTTGCAAAAAAATTCACAAAAGCTTCCTTAGCCAATATCGGATCTCAAATTGGAGATAGGGACCACGCTACCGTATTACATGCTTGTAAAACAGTTGACAATTTGGTTTCAACAGACAAACAATTTAAAAAGTACGTAGAGGATATCCACAAAAAATTATCCCTATAAATGCAAACAAAAATCCTAATGGTTTGTTTAGGAAATATTTGTCGATCGCCTATTGCAGAAGGTATTTTATTTTCAAAACTTCCAAAAGACAAGTTCCTTGTTGCATCAGCAGGAACAGGAAATTGGCATGTTGGTCAGCAACCTGATTTGCGTTCAATAGCCGTTTCAAAAAAACATGGCATTAACATAGAAAATCAAAAATGCCAACAATTCAAAACATCAGATTTTGACACCTTCGACTATATTTATGTTATGGATAGCAGCAATTATAACGATGTTATAAAATTGGCGCAAAACGAAAATCAAAAAAAGAAAGTCGTTTTAATTCTAAATGAATTACATCCAGAAGAAAATAGAAATGTTCCAGACCCTTATTTTGGTTTAGACAATGGCTTTGAGTTAGTATTCAAAATGCTTGATGAAACCTGTGAAATTATTGCTCAACAACTTATAAAAAATCATTCCAAAATTTCTATTTAAATCCTAATCTATTAACTTTATATCGTATATAAAATATGAAATCAACTTCAATTTTAGGCAAATTATACCTTATTCCAACAACCTTAGGAGAAACTGAAAATCCTTTCGACGTTTTGCCGCAAACTATAAAAAGAAGCATTGAGTTGATTGATTACTATATTGTTGAAAATGAAAAAACGGCGCGTAAATTCATTAAAAGTGTGCATCCAGAAAAAGTGCAAGCGACTTTAAATTTGAGCGCATTAAATAAACACACCCAAAAATCGGAACATACTGATATGATTCAGGCGTGTTTAGAAGGTAAAAATGTAGGATTGATGTCGGAGGCTGGTTGCCCTGGAGTAGCAGATCCTGGAGCTGTAATTGTTAAATTAGCTCATGAAAAAGGAATACAAGTAGTGCCTTTAGTTGGCCCATCATCAATATTATTAGCTATAATGGCTTCTGGAATGAACGGACAAAGTTTTGCTTTCAATGGTTATATTCCAATAGAAGCAACCGAAAAAAGAGCGGCATTACGAAATCTAGAAAAATTATCAATGGACAAAAATCAGTCACAAATATTCATTGAAACTCCTTATAGAAATAATAAAATGCTAGAAGATATTTTGAATGCTTTGAGTCCTGAAACACATCTTTGCATCGCCGCAGACATCACATTACCACAAGAATATATCAAAACAATGCGAGTGGTAAATTGGAAAAAAACAAAAGTTGATTTACATAATCGACCAACAATATTCATTATCCATAAAATGTAAATTCAAAAAAACCACGCTATTTAACGTGGTTTTTATATTTAAGTTATCTGTCTTTAGCCGATTTTTTTGCAATTATTCCCGAAGTTTCATAACCTCCGAAATCTTTCATATACTTTTTTACAGAAGTACCGTAATAGTCCTTGCATTTCCGAATTCCATTCGTTTTCAAAAATCTTTTTACAGACCCTACTCCTCCAAGATGTGCTGCTGCCAATATTCCTGATTCGGTAATTCGAACTCCACCAACAATATCACCTTCGTATTTTTCAATTTCATCTTTTAATTCCCATTTATTTTTGGAAAGTAGTGTTACAAATGCTTTTTCTTGCATTTTAGGGCTATTCAAAAATGAAAGGGTATCATAAATACCTATAGTCTTTAGAGTTTCTGTACCAAATTGATACTTACCCATATAACCTATGGAATTAATTTTTTGATATTTTCCTTGGGATTCTTTGAAAGCGATCGCTTCTTTGTAGCCTACAAAAAACTTTCCTGTAAATGGAACTTTTCTGTTTATGTAGTCGTTTTGTTTTAATGAAGGCAATGAGTAACTTGTCATATCATAAGCATCGAGATGAAACCAGTCGTATTTTTCGGAGTTTAGAGGTTTAAAACCCGAGCTTATAAAAGCAACTATACTAACCAAACAAGCATAAAAAATTCCTTTCTTAATCATATATTAGTTTTCTTCTTAACGATGTAATACAATTTATAAACAGTTGAAAATGTTCAACTTTAGTGCTTATAAAAACATCTATACTTTTAAAAAATTAATAATCAAAAAGATGATTTTAATTTAAACTAAAGTAATTTTTAAGAAATTTCTACAGGACAAATATACATAAAAAATAATATAGCTGATTTTCAGGTAGTTAAAATTATCTAAAAAGTATTTAAACGAAGGGTATTTGAAGATAATTCACATATAAAACAAATTAATTTTTAGCGGTTTGCTTGTCCAACCACTCCACATATTTTTTTCTGTTTGCGGCGTGTTGGTTCAAATTCGAGGCGAATTCATGGTAACCAAATTCAGAAACGCTGGCGCAAAAATAAATATAATCGTTATTTTCAGGATTCAATACCGCTTCAATGGCTGTGATGTCAGGCATTGCGATTGGTCCCGGTGGTAATCCCAAGTAGAAATAAGTATTGTAAGGGGAATTTATTTTTAAATCATTAAAATAGACTCTTTTGATAATGGTGTCAAAATTGGACAATTGTTTTTTCTTAGCGAAAATTACAGTTGGATCAGCTTGAAGTGGCATTGCCAATTTTAATCGGTTCAAATAAACACGAGCAACTCTTGGTCTTTCGTCTTTTTTTACGGTTTCCTTATGTACAATTGAAGCCAAAGTCATCACTTGAACTGGCGTTAAACCTATTTTTATAGCTTTTGAAGTCCTTTCGGTATTCCAAAATTTGCGGTATTCTTTGATCATTTTATCACGAAATTTATCCGCTTTGGTATTCCAATAAAACTCATATGTATTTGGCAAACAAATACTTATAACATTATCTTCCGTAAAACCATTTTCTTTTAGGAAGGTAGAATCTTTGAATATTTTCATCAATGAAATACTGTCAGCTTCAATTTGAGAACCAACTCTTCCTACAACATTTTCCAAACGCTCTTGATTGTTAAATGCCAATTTTACAGGAACATTTTGACGCAAAGTAGAAACCAATTCGAAGCTGTTCATTCCTTTTTTGAATAAAAAACGACCCGATTTTACATTTTCAATATAGGATCTTTTAGAAGCTACCATTTCAAAATGATCCATATTATCAATAAATGGACTGATTATTTTTTTCACCTCTTCATAAGTTGCATCGGATGGAATATGAACAAAAAATTCATTTTCGGTAAATTTCGTGTTCTCAGAAAAAATATCTCTGTACAACTTGATGCCATAAATTAATAACGCAGCTATCAAAACAACCGAAACTATTGATGTTATTTTTTTTAAATTCAAAGTATATAATTTAAAATTGATTATTTATTAATTGAAATAAAGTCTCGTCTTTGTATTTTCCTTTTACCAAATTCCATTCTTTTTTTGTTCCAATATTTTGGAAACCAAATTTAGTAAAAAGACTTAAACTTGCTTCGTTTTCTGATGAAATATTTGCGTACAATTGATGTAAATTCAAATGTATGAAAGTATATTTTATCAATAATTCTAATGCTTCAGAACCAACACCTTGACTTCTATTTTCATTGTCTTTTATGAGAATTCCTATTCCTGCACGATTGTTTTTTGGATCAAATTCAAAAATATCTATCAACCCTATGGCGCAATCATCATCAAAAGCACAAATTGCCAAACGCAATTGCTTGGCTTCATATATATCCTGATTGGCATTTTCAAGATATTGACGAATCAAAAACCTGCTGTAGGGTGTTTGTGTATGACTCACTTCCCAAACTGATTCATCATTTTCAACCGCGTAAACAAACTCTAAATCGTTTGGTTCGAGCGCTCGCAAATAGATATTTTTCCCTTTTAAAGTTATCAATTGAGTTGTAATTTAAATATTAATTTTTCCTTCAAAAACAAATGTTGCAGGTCCTTTTAGAAAAACATTTGTGAATTTTCCATCATTATTATCGAAAGAAACTTCTAATTTTCCTCCTTCAACATTTATTTTAATTGTATTGGAAGTCGTTTTCCCGATTGATTTCATTGCAATTGCAACTGCTGTAGCGCCAGTTCCACAAGATAAAGTTTCATCTTCCACTCCCCTTTCATAGGTTCGAATCGAAAAAGTATCTGAATTTATTTGCTCCACAAAATTCACGTTGGCTCCTGCAATTCCATACAAATCACTGTAACGAATTGCTGCTCCATTTTCTTTTACATTCAAATGAATTAAATCAGAAACCAATTGAACGTGATGCGGTGAACCCGTATCTAAAAAAACAGAATCCGAAGAATTGGATACCAAATCTACATTTTTCATTTGCAAAGAAACAATTCCGTTTTCAGAAATTGTAGCATAATGCAACCCGTCAATTGCCATAAAAGATGCAGATTTATTTATAATGCGTAACTTATTGGCGAAAGCCATCAAACATCTTCCACCATTTCCACACATCGTACTTTGATTTCCATCGGAATTAAAATAGACCATTTTAAAATCAGAAATAGTGTCATTTTCTAATAAAATCAAGCCATCACCACCAATACCAAATCTTCTGTCGCACAAATGCGCAATCAGTTTGATGTTGTCTTTTGGGAAAATCTCGTTCCGATTATCAATAATCACAAAATCGTTACCCGTTCCTTCGTATTTATAAAAGTTGATTTCCATATATAATTGCATTACTACAAAAGTACAAACTATTAATGAAAAGTTAATCATTGTTAAACAGGCGTTAAACTCTTTTTTTAAAACTAATACTTTTTTAATTTTACTCTAAACAAATTTTATAACTATGAAAAATTTCACAAATCTATTTTTGGTAGCATTGTTAAGCGGTGTTACAACTCTTGGAGCCTACAAATTATTATTTGATAGTAACGGCTATTTTTCGAAAGACAGAAATTCGATTGTTACTCTTGCCTCAAATAATTATGGGAAAACAGTTGGTTTATCATCCGAAGCTATTGATTTTACAGAAGCAGCAGATAAATCCGTTCATTCAGTAGTTCACGTAAAAAATGTGTCTTATACTTCGGTTTCAAATCCTATAATGGAGTTTTTTTACGGGTATAAAGGTGCTCAGCAACAAGAACAAATTGGAGCTGGTTCAGGGGTAATTATCTCTGAAGATGGTTATATTGTAACAAATAACCACGTGGTTAAAGATGCTTCAGAAATTGAAATTACTTTAAATAATAAAAAATCATACAAGGCAAAATTGGTTGGAACCGATACAAAAATGGATATTGCCTTATTGAAAATAGATGCCAAAGAAAAACTTACTTATTCTACTTTTGCAGATTCAGATTTAGTGAAAGTGGGCGAATGGGTTTTGGCCGTTGGAAATCCATACAACCTAACTTCTACAGTTACTGCGGGTATAGTTTCTGCAAAAGCTAGAAATTTGGACACTTCAGGAATCCAATCCTTTATCCAAACAGATGCCGCTGTGAATCCTGGAAATAGCGGTGGTGCTTTAGTAAATACTCGCGGAGAATTGATTGGAATAAATACCATGATTTCATCGCAAACTGGATCTTATGTTGGCTATTCATTTGCCATTCCATCAAATATTACTCGCAAAATAATTGAAGACATCATGGAATTTGGTAATGTTCAACGCGGTATTCTTGGCGTTGAAGGTGGCGAATTAAACAGTTCTGCTTCAAAAGAATTGGGTATAAAAGAAACGGAAGGTTTTTACATAAAAAGGGTCCGTAAAAACTCGGGAGCAGAGAAATCAGGATTGACGAAAGGCGATATAATCATACAATTAGATACTCAAAAAATCTCGTCTTTTGCAGAATTAAACGGCTATATCGGTACAAAAAGACCAAATGACAAGATTCAAGTTACCTTTATTAGGAATGAAAAAACAATGACCGTTCCCGTTACTTTGTCAAAAAGCGATGTGATGAGTACGCAATTCAAAGGATTGGATCTTGAAAATATTAATGTTGCAGATAAGAAAAAATACAGAATTAATTATGGTGTAAAAATCAAAGACATCGATAATGAAAGATTAAGTGCTTACGCAAATGACTTGAAAGGTGGAATTATTTTGAGTATTGGAAATATGAAAGCGGTTGATGTTGAAACAGTGTCAAAAGCACTTTCAAATTTAGATGAAAACCAAACCATTCAAATAGAAATGCTGACCGTAAATAGACAAGTCATTCGATTGATATTATAATTGCATCTTACATATTATTCGACAAAAAAATCCGTTTCAGTAAATGAAACGGATTTTTTGTTATTCTTACAACTTTAAACTTTCTAAACTTCTTCCTTTTTCGTAAAATAGTAAATCGGGATTCCAATTAGCATTATTAAAACGCCCCAACCACACGTACTTGTTTTTGTAAATAGTAATGCCACACAAATTGCGGTTGCAATAATAAGATACAACATTGGCAAAAATGGATATCCAAAAGCTTTGTAAGGCCTTTCAGCATCAGGCATTTTCTTGCGAAGGATAAATATTCCGTAGATAGTAAGGATATAAAAAATCAAAACGATAATCACAACAAAGTCTAATAAATCTCCGTATTTTCCGGTTAAACACAAGGCAGAAGCCCAAAAACATTGCGCCCACAAAGACCACGAAGGTACGCTTGACGCATTTAAAATCGCTGCTTTTTTGAAAAATAAACCGTCTTTTGCCATCGTATAATATACACGAGCACCAGCCATAATTAAACCATTGTTGCACGCAAATGTCGAAATCATTATCATCACGGCGATGATTAAGGTACCTATTTCTCCAAAAATACTTTGCGAAGCCACTACGGCAACCCTGTCTGATTCTGCAGTCGCAATTCCTTGAAGCGGCACAACAGCCAAATACATCAAGTTGGCCAAAATATAAATCACACTTACAATTAGCGTTCCCAAAAACAAACTCAATCCAACATTTCGCTTTGGATTTTTAATTTCACCAGCAATAAAAGTCACGCCATTCCAAGCATCACTTGAAAATATAGAACCTACCAAAGCTGCCGAAACCGCCGTTATCAAAGCCATTCCACCAATTGGAATCCAAGACCCAGACTCTTTTACAAACGATTTTGTTGCCCAAGCATCCGCCCAGTTTGCATTCCAAATCTCCGCTTTTGCGCCCAAGGCAAATCCAAAAATGATTAATCCCAAAAGCGATAAAATCTTAATAATTGTTAAAACAGTTTGCATGATTTTACTGTTTTTTACTCCACGACTGTTAATGTACGTCAATAAAACAATGGTAATTATAGAAACTATTTGAGCCGCATGAAGTTGAAAATTCCCTACTTCAAAGATGACATTGTTTTCGCTCAAAGGCGGATATAAATAGGCTGCAAATTTAGAAAATGCCACACCCACGGCGGCAATTGTCCCGGTTTGAATTACAGCAAAAAAGCTCCAACCGTATAAAAATCCAATCAATTTTCCGTAGGCTTCTTTTAGATAAACGTATTGACCGCCGGCTTTGGGAAACATTGCACTCAACTCACCATAACTCACCGCAGCCACAATAGTCAGCAAAGCCGTGAGCACCCAAATCGCAATTAACCACCCGGCAGAGCCGACTTGGCGCACCATATCCGAGCTTACAATAAATATTCCCGAGCCAATCATGGAACCCACAACCAGCATCGTTCCGTCTAACAAACCTAATTCTCTCTTAAAATCTTCTGGACTATTTTCTTGCATACTTTTAGTTTTTGGTTTGGTTAAAGATAGTATTTTTTTTGAATTGTTTTATTTTGTAATACTTAACTAAATCTAACTAATGAATGTTAAAAGTTTTAGTAAATCAATAATTTATAAATGATTTATAATGTTTTAGTATTTTTTTAGGTTAGATTTGTTTTACTATTAATTATAAATTCGAATGCGTATAACCTTAAATTAATTATGGACAGTAAAAAATTAAAACAGATAACAAACCAATTAAAAAAATCTATTGATAATTGGGATTTCAATTTAGCAATAAATTCAAGTAAGGATGAATACCAAACAAGAGATAATTTGATTCATCCATTTTTAAATATACTAAATTATGTAAAGTTAATTGACTACAATCACGAACATGTAGCAGATATGGGCGACAAAAAGGGTCGTAAAGTAGATATTGCAGTCACATTAGGGAAGAAAGAACCTTTAATGCTAATTGAGTGTAAAAGCGTAACTGCAAAGTTAAATGACAATCATTTTAGACAATTGAATGAATATTGTTTGTATACTCCAACTGCTAAAATCGGAATATTAACCAATGGTGTTATTTATAATTTTTTCACTGTTAATGCACGAGAGAAAAAAGGATTGAATACAAATCCATTTTTTACTTTTGACCTAAATAATTTTGATACTTCTCACTTAGAAACTTTGGCTTTGTTTTTCAGACAAACAATTCAAATAAAAGACATACTTGATTTTGCGGAAGAAGTTTATTTTTTAGAAAATTTTGACAATGCTCTATACAAAACATTAACAGATTCAGAACCTGATGATTTAGCTAAGATGATTTTTAAAAATATGGGAGGATTAAAGTCTTCACCGAAAGCATTAGCTCAAATCAAAGAACTAATTAATTCAATTTCAATTAAGACGGCGTTAGATAAAATTATACAAAAAGAAATTTCCGAATCTAATAGTGGAATCATTACAACTGTTGAAGAAATTAAAGCATACAATGTAATAAAAACAATTCTTGCAATGTCTTCAAAAATTAAAACAATTGATTTGGATAGAATAAGTTATAGAGATTTGAAAAATTCATTTCTTATTGTTGTTGATGAAAAACAAACAAAAAATATTTGTTCATTAGTTTTCAAAGAAAAATTGAAAGCTATCGATATTAATGGAAGTAGATTTGAATTAGAAGATGTTTCAGTTGCTTCAATCACAAAATTGAAAAAGGAATTAACGGAATCGGCTTTGATCAATTTGATATAATTAAAACTTGTTGTCTCGCAAGTAGATGTTAAACAAAGGAATTAAATAAATTATTTCTTAACAATTTAGATTTATAACCACCTAGAAAAAGATTGACTGGTGTTTACTACAAATAAAAAAACGCACTGTTTTCACAGCGCGTTTTTTAGTATAATTAAAAATGTGATTATGCTTTTCCAGCCGCAATCAAGTTCAATGCGGAACCAGCTACAAACCAGCCAATTTGACCTTCGTTGTAAGTGTGATTCGCCAAGATATTATCTTTTGAACCATCAGCGTGAACAAATTCTAATGTTAACGGTTTTCCTGGAGCAAAATCTACTAAATCTACGAAGTTAATTGTGTCATCTTCTTGAATTTTATCGTAATCGGCTTCGTTAGCAAAGGTTAATCCTAACATTCCTTGTTTTTTCAAGTTGGTTTCGTGAATACGCGCAAATGATTTTACCAATACGGCTTTTACGCCCAAGAAACGTGGCTCCATTGCAGCGTGTTCCCTTGAAGATCCTTCGCCGTAATTGTGATCTCCCACAACTACAGAAGGAATTCCAGCCGCTTTATAAGCACGAGCTACAGCAGGAACTGCATCGTAAACTCCTGTTAATTGGTTTTTTACATTATTCGTTTTTTGGTTGAATGCGTTGATAGCACCAATCAACATATTATTAGAAATCGCATCTAAATGTCCACGGAAACGCAACCATGGTCCCGCCATAGAAATGTGGTCGGTAGTACATTTTCCGAATGCTTTGATCAATAATTTTGCTCCTGTAATGTTTTTTCCATCCCAAGCAGTGAACGGCGCAAGCAATTGCAAACGCTCAGATGTTTCGCTTACCAAGATTTGAACACCAGAACCATCTTGGGCTGGCGCTTGAAAACCAGGGTCTTCCGCATCAAAACCTTTTGGAGGCAATTCATTTCCTGTTGGTTCGTCTAACATTACTTCTTCACCGTCTTCGTTGATTAATTTATCTGTCAAAGGATTGAAACCTAAGTCTCCTGCAATTGCTAGAGCGGTAACTAATTCTGGTGAACCTACAAAAGCCAAAGTGTTTGGGTTTCCATCGGCACGTTTGGAGAAATTCCGGTTGAACGAGTGAACGATGGTATTGCGTTCTTCTTTCTCAGCTCCTTCTCTGTCCCACATTCCGATACACGGTCCGCAAGCATTAGCAAAAACAGTCGCTCCAATGGTATTGAAAGTGTCGATAAATCCGTCACGCTCAATAGTATAACGCACTACTTCAGAACCTGGAGTAATAGTGAATTGTGATTTTATTTTTAATTTTTTGTCCGTTACTTGCTTCGCTAATGAAGCGGCACGAGCAATATCTTCATACGATGAGTTCGTACAAGAACCTATTAAACCTACTTCAATTTTCAATGGCCAGTTATTTTTTATCGCTTCCTGTTTCATTTTAGAAATTGGAGTTGATAAATCTGGTGTATAAGGTCCGTTTAAATGTGGCTCTAATTCTGATAAATTAATTTCTATTACTTGGTCGAAATAGTGCTCTGGATTGGCATAAACTTCAGCATCGCCAGTTAAGTAAGCGGCAACTTTATCGGCAGCATCGGCAACATCAGCTCTATTTGTAGAACGTAAATAACGGCTCATAGAATCGTCATATCCAAAAGTAGAAGTCGTTGCTCCTATTTCAGCTCCCATATTACAAATAGTTCCTTTTCCTGTACACGACATTGCAGTTGCTCCTTCGCCAAAATATTCAACGATAGCTCCAGTTCCTCCTTTTACAGTTAAGATTCCAGCTACTTTCAAAATAACATCTTTTGGTGCTGTCCAACCTGATAATTTTCCTGTTAATTTTACTCCAATTAGTTTAGGAAATTTCAATTCCCAAGCCATTCCTGACATTACATCTACAGCATCTGCACCACCAACACCAATAGCTAACATTCCCAATCCACCAGCATTTACAGTATGTGAATCGGTTCCAATCATCATTCCACCTGGAAATGCATAATTTTCTAAAACAACTTGGTGAATAATACCTGCTCCTGGTTTCCAGAAACCAATTCCATATTTATTTGATACTGAAGAAAGAAAATCAAATACTTCGCTACTTTGTGATTTTGCACGTGCTAAATCGGTTACGGCATCTACTTTTGCTTGAATCAAGTGATCGCAATGCACTGTGGTAGGAACAGCAACTTTAGGTTTTCCAGCGTGCATAAATTGCAATAAAGCCATTTGTGCAGTCGCATCTTGACATGCGACACGATCTGGCGCGAAGTCAACATAGTCAACTCCTTTTTTAAATGCTTTTGAAGGCGTTCCTTCCCAAAGGTGTGAATATAAAATTTTCTCTGTTAATGTTAAGGGTCTTCCAACTATTTCTCTTGCTTTATCAACGCGAGAAGACATAGTATCGTAAACCTTTTTAATCATATCAATATCAAAAGCCATAGTAATCTGTGTTAGTTTATTAGATTACAAATTTAAACAATTCCAATTAATATTAAAGATATTTTAATAAAAGTACCCTTTGAAGTGATTATTATTTATAAAATGTAGATTTAATCCTATATTATTGTAGAAACATTAAAATTAGGTTCAAATATTACAAAATTAATAATTTAAACTATTATTATTATCGAATTCGGAATAGTACACCGTAGAAAATCGAATATAATCGCTATAAATAATAGCAAAATTATAATTAATAGAAATTACTCAGAAATGAAGTTCAAAAAAAGCCTCAAAACTTATTTCTAACTTTTGAGGCTTTTAAATTATTATATTTTTATTACAATAAAGAATCGATTATTTTTTCGATTGAAATTCCTTCTGCTTCGGCTTTGTAATTTTTCACAACACGATGCCTTAATATTCCTGTTGCAACGGCTTTCACATCTTCAATATCTGGGGAGAATTTTCCGTTGAAAGCAGCATTGGCTTTGGCCGCTAAAATTAAATTTTGTGATGCTCTTGGTCCTGCTCCCCAGTCGATATAATTTTTCACAAATTCGTTGGAAAGCGCATTCTCAGGGCGCGTTTTACTTACTAAAGTTACTGCATATTCAATTACATTATCGGCAACAGGAATTCTTCGAATCAACTGTTGGAAATCGATAATTTCTTGTGCATTGAACAATGGATTTACAGTGCTATTTGCATCCGAAGTGGTACTTTTTACCACCTGAACTTCTTCTGCAAAAGAAGGATAATCTAATTTTATGGAAAACATAAAACGGTCTAATTGCGCTTCTGGCAAAGGATACGTTCCTTCTTGCTCAATTGGATTTTGTGTTGCTAAAACAAAATAGGGCAACGATAATTTATAATTATGACCTGCGATAGTTACGGCACGTTCTTGCATTGCTTCTAATAAAGCAGCTTGTGTTTTAGGCGGCGTTCTATTAATTTCATCAGCCAAAATAATATTAGAAAAAATTGGACCTTTCAAGAATTTGAACTGTCTGTTTTCGTCTAATATTTCACTTCCTAAAATATCCGAAGGCATTAAATCTGGTGTAAATTGAATTCTTTTGAAGTCCAATCCCAAAGCTTGGGCAATAGTATTAACCATTAACGTTTTTGCTAATCCTGGCACACCAACTAAAAGTGCGTGTCCTCCAGAGAAAATACTCAATAAAATTTGATCAACAACTTCCTCTTGTCCAACAATTATTTTTGCAATTTCAACTTTAAGTTCAAGTCTCCTTTGAACTAATTTATTTATTTCGGCTACGTCAGACATTATAAAATATTTTAGATTTAAGGTTTAAGGTTATAATAACTTAAAACATAAAAATGATTAAGGGATATTTTGACTATTTCTTTAACCAATTGTTTGTGAAGGAACAGTCTCTGTATTCACCATTGATTTTAATAAACGTTTCTTTAATTTTTTCATCAAACCACTTACCAATTCCTTTGATTTGTTTTTCTTTCAGAGCAATTCCTTTTATTTTCAAATAATCTTTAGCATAATCGGCAGTGTGCTCATTGATACGATTTGTAACCGTTAAAAGTTTGAATTTCTTTTTTCCAGATTGGTCTTCTTCAGCCAATGGACTTGAAATTTCACCTTCTTTCAAACCAGAAACATTACTGTATAACGAAGGATCCATTTTTGTCAATTCAAAACGGGTGTCTTGCGTTTTAGGATTAATTAAAACTCCACCATTTGCTCTTGTTTCTTTTTCATCAGACAAAGTTCTTGCGGCTTCCGCAAATGTAATCTCCTTATCCTCAATTCTTTTTTTGATTAATGCTATTTTTTCTTTTGCTTCTTTTAATGATTCGTCTGAAACTTTAGGAATTAAAAGTATGTGACGCAAATCAATTTCTTGACCTCTAATTTTTTCTACATAAATGATATGATACCCAAAATCCGTTTCAAAAGGTTCCGAAATTTCACCTTCTGCAAGACTAAAAGCTACGTCTTTAAACTCTTTTACAAAAGGTGTTTTACGAGTCATTTTATAAAAACCACCCGAAGATCTTGAACCTGGATCTTCAGAATACAACACTGCTTTACTGAAAAAACTCGATCCGCCTTGAACATCCTTTTTAAATCCTTTCAATTTATCAATTACTTTTTGCTTTTCTTCTTCTGTGATTTTTGGCGTGACTACAATTTGTGCCACTTCCATTTCTGATCCAAAAACAGGCAATTCTGTAAAAGGGATTTTCTTGAAAAAAGTACGAACTTCCTCTGGTGTAACCTCCACAGCATCAACAATCTTTTTTTGCATTTCCTCAGTCAACTTATTTTCTTTAAGAATATCAAAGAAGTAGGTTCTAAATTCTTCTTCAGAATTCTTTTTGTAGTACTGAATTACTTTTTCAAGAGAACCGATTTGTTCTACCATATAATTGATCCTGTCATCCATCATTTTCTTAACTTCATCATCTTTCACCACGATACTATCTTGAATAGCTTGGTGTGCATACAATTTGTCTTCTAATAATTTACCCAACATCTGACATCTTGTAATGTCTTTTATAGAGTTTCCTTGACTTGAAATTTCCAAATATCCTTTGTCGATATCCGAATCCAAAATAATATAATCACCCACAGTTGCAATAATTCCATCAACTTTTTGTCTTGATGATGGCAGCTTAACTTTCGTTGAATCCGATACATTTTCCTTTATAACTTCTTGCGCGTTTATTGCAAAAGAGAACACAGAAAAAAGTACAATTAGAGCTGTTTTCGTATTTAAAAATTTCATATTTATTTTATTTAATGTCATTATCTGCTAAATCTTATTCGATTTTATTAATTGTAATTTTATTTATTTTAAATACCTGAAACACTGCAATTGAAATTATAATTATGGTTTCAATTGTTTTTTTACTTTTTCAAAAACCGCTTGATTTACCTCAACTTTAAATTCGTTTTTAAGGTCTATAACCCAGTTTTCTTCTAAATATTGTTGGTAATCATTAATTACTTTACCCTTGCATTCTTCCAATGTTTTTGAACCTGCGGGTAGCGTTTTATTTACTTTAGTGACAAAATAATATTCGCCATCTTTTATAATTTCAGAAATTCCAGCTTCAAATTTAAGATTTTTAGGCAGCACTTCGTTTCCTTCTTCAAAAACACCCACTTTTGACATTACATTTACAACGCCATCTTTGAGATTCAGTTTTTCTTTGATGAAATCGGCCGTTTTATCTTGTTTCAATAATTTTTCAGCTTTTTTAATTACATCCAATTTTGTAGAAGACAGAATAGTTACGTCCAATCTGTTTTTCCAATTGTAATTTTTAAGGTTTTTATCATAAAAGCTTTTCAAACCTAGAGTATCTGTTTTCGATTTTGTCCAAATTTCTTTTTCCATTAAATCAAAAAGCAACAATCCATCGCGATATTCGTCCATAACAGCTGAAAATTCTGGGAATTCATTCTCTAAGTTATCGTCATAATATTGAGCAAACTCTTGATTTACATAACTTTGATATAATTTATCAATCAATTTCGCAATTGGTTTTAGTGTGTTTGGGGATTTTTGTTGTGCTTTTACATACGTTAAAAAAGAAGCACCAGAAAGCGATTTTACTTTATTAATTGTAAATAAATTTGCATTAAAATCTTTTAAATTTGCAGGAACATCCCATTTTCCTTCATAGAAATCATTCGTGATTAATTTAGAAACTACGGCAAACAACTTATCGTCTCTTTTTACAGTATATTTTTTTCTCAATTTATCCGTCATTGAAGCCACAATTAATCTTGAACGATCGTCTTTGCTAACTTTTGTTTCTAAATCTGGTTGCATTTCTTCCAAGGTTTTTACTGGAAATTTATCAATAAATTTCACAATATGCCATCCAAATTGACTTTTGAAAGGTTCAGAAATTGGATTTTCTTTTGTCAATGAAAAGGCAACGGTTTCAAATTCTTCAGAGCTTAATTGTCCTGAACCAAAGCGATTTAAAACGCCCCCTTTTGAAGAAGATGATTTATCTTCAGAGAATTGTTTCGCTACATCTTCGAACTTCTCGCCTTGTTGGATTTTTTTATAAATATCTTGAATTGTATTCTTTGGTTTATCAACATCAACTTTATTATCGGCTGTCGCTTCTGGAGTTAGTATCATAATATGTGCAACAGCTACTTCACCTCTATTGTCTCTACTATCTTCAACTTTAATAATATGATATCCAAAATGAGTACGGAAAGGTTTCGAAATTGCTCCTTTTGGAGTCTTGTAAGCGGCAGTTTCAAAGGCATAAAGCATTCTAAAAACAGAGAAATAACCTAAATTTCCTTTATTTTCTTTTGCTGATGGATCTTGTGAATAGTCTGTTGCTAATTTCGCAAAATCTTCTCCTGCATTGGCTCTTTTATAAATATCAATCGCTTTATTATATGCTTTCAAAGTGTCTTCTGGAGAAGCATTTTCGTCTGCCAAAATTAAAATATGCGATGCTTTTATTTCTTTTAATGAACGTTGGTAAGCTTCTTCAATAAGTTCTTTGGTTACTTTAGAATCTGACGTATAATTTTTAGAAAGTTGGGTTCTATATGACTTTAACTCATTTTGGTATGAAGTTCCGTCTTGCAATCCTAATTTATAAGCTTTGTTGATTTTAAGTTTATAACCAATAAATAATTCTAAATATTGATTCAAATCTTTCTGTGATTCATCTTTAACTAAATCTAGGTTTTTATTGTAAACTCTAGAAAATTCATCCGTATAATACGGTTTATTTTCAATTGTGAATAAAACTTCTTTCGTGCTATTTTGGGCAAATCCGATGAAATTTAACGAAAGTAAAAATCCAAAAAATAATTGTTTCATTTTATAATATAATTTATTTAATAATTGAATAGCTTTCACTAAGCATAAATTGCAACTCACAAAAATAACAATTCAATTACATTATACAACTATAGCAGTTACTATTAACAAAAATTTATTAACATATCTCTTTAAATGTCACACCCAATCCAATATTATCAAATTATTTGTTGAATAAATAGTATTTTTGCAGTCCATTTACAAAACTTATGAGCTTTTTAAAAGAAATTGAAAGACGAAGAACTTTCGGAATTATATCGCATCCCGATGCTGGAAAAACAACTTTAACTGAAAAATTATTACTTTTTGGTGGGGCAATTCAGGAGGCGGGTGCCGTGAAAAATAATAAAATTAAAAAAGGAGCTACTTCCGATTTTATGGAAATTGAGCGTCAAAGGGGAATATCGGTTTCTACTTCGGTTTTGGCATTCAACTATAAAGATAAAAAAATCAACATTCTAGACACGCCTGGGCACAAGGATTTTGCCGAAGATACTTTCCGAACTTTAACCGCCGTTGATAGCGTTATTGTGGTTATTGATGTCGCCAAAGGAGTTGAAGAGCAAACAGAAAAATTAGTTTCTGTTTGTAGAATGCGTAATATTCCAATAATTGTTTTTATTAATAAATTAGATAGAGAAGGAAAAGACGCCTTTGATTTAATGGACGAAGTAGAACAAAAATTAGGATTGACCGTAACTCCTTTAAGTTTTCCAATTGGAATGGGTTATGATTTTCAAGGGATTTATAATCTTTGGGAACAAAATATCAATTTATTTAGTGGAGATAGTCGGAAGAATATCGAAGAAACGATTGCTTTTTCAGATGTCAAAAATCCTGGGTTAGAAAAAATTATCGGTCAAAAACCAGCTGATCGACTTCGAGAAGAATTAGAATTGATAGACGAAGTATATCCAAAATTTAATCGTCAAGATTATTTAGATGGAAAATTGCAACCTGTATTTTTTGGTTCTGCATTGAATAATTTTGGTGTGCGCGAATTGTTGGATTGCTTTGTAGAGATTGCACCATCGCCACGACCAAAAGATTCTGAAACAAGATTGGTTGATCCTAAGGAAGAAAAAATGTCGGGTTTTGTTTTTAAAATCCATGCTAATATGGATCCAAAACACCGAGATCGTTTGGCATTTATAAAAATTGTTTCTGGTACATTTGAAAGAAACAAACCGTATTATCATGTTCGTCAAAAGAAAAACCTAAAATTTTCGAGTCCAAATGCATTTTTCGCTGAGAAAAAAGAAATCGTAGATATTTCCTATCCAGGAGACATTGTGGGTTTGCATGATACTGGGAATTTTAAAATTGGTGATACCTTAACTGAAGGTGAAATTATGAGTTTCAAGGGAATTCCGAGTTTTTCACCCGAGCATTTCAGATACATCAACAATGCGGATCCTATGAAAGCAAAACAATTGGATAAAGGAATTGACCAATTAATGGACGAAGGTGTGGCGCAATTATTTACATTAGAATTGAATAACCGAAAAATCATTGGAACCGTTGGCGCATTACAGTACGAAGTAATTCAATACCGATTAGAACATGAATACGGTGCTAAATGTTCTTATGAGAATTTCCCCGTTCACAAAGCGTGTTGGGTAAAACCTACGGATCCTAAAAGTGAAGAATTTAGAGAATTTAGAAGAATCAAACAAAAATTCTTAGCGCATGACAAATACAGCCAATTGGTATTTTTAGCCGATTCGGATTTCACGATTCAAATGACACAAAATAAATTTCCAAATGTGAAATTGTTCTTTACTTCAGAATTTGAATAATATAAAAATAATTTGACAAAAAAAATCCCATTCACTAGGTGAATGGGATTTTTTAGTATTTAAAAGTTAGTGTTATTCTTTGATAACTCTAACAGTTTTCATTGCATTTTCAGTTGACACTTGAATGAAGTAAGCTCCATTAGCATACGCTGACATATCAATTTGAGTTGAAGAAGCATTTACCTCTTTGCTAAACAATTGTTGTCCAATCACGTTGAAGACTTTCACATTTGTCAAGTCTTGAGAATAACTAATATTTACAACATCACTTGTTGGGTTTGGATAGTAAGAGAAGCTAGCTAAATCAAACTCTTCTTTACCTAAACATGACCCAAAAGCAGTAACTTGCAATCTTGGTCCTTCGCAACCATTAACTATTTGAGATACATAATAATTTGTATTCAATACCGTTTGAGTTGTTAAAGGAATTGCTACTGTAGAAGTATTGGTTGCATACCAAATAAATGCCGCACCTGAATCGCCTGAAACTACAAAGTCTGCAATAGTTCCTAAACAAGAATCTTGAGTAGCTGATCCTGTTGGCGCTGCCGTTGCATTAACCGTTATGCCTCCCGTTAAAGCCGCTGAAGCAAGACAAAGTCCTGTTCCTGTTACCGATATCGCACCTGAAGCAGTTGGTGTTCCACTAATAGTGTATGTTCCTCCTACTAAAGTACCTGTTAAACCTGCAGGATACGTTGCCGTAACAGCAGTACCGTTAGTCACAGTATAAACAATATCAGAAATAGCAGTACCTGTACAAACTGTTTGAGTTGCATTAGCTGAAGCCAAAGCTATCGTTGTATCCGGGTTCACAGTAATCGCGCCTGATAAAGCTGCAGAAGAAAGACAAAGTCCTGTTCCTGTTACCGATATCGCACCTGAAGCAGTTGGTGTTCCACTAATCGTGTATGTTCCTCCTACTAAAGCACCTGATAAACCTGCAGGATACGTTGCCGTAACACCAGTACCGTTAGTCACAGTATAAACAATATTTGCAATTGCAGTACCTGCACAAACTGTTTGAGTTGCATTTGCAGAAGTTAAAGCCAAAGTAGTATTGGCATTAACCGTTACAGGAACTGTTGCAGTTCTAGCACAGAATAAAGCTGATGTTGCCGTTGCAGTATAGGTAACTGCGGGAGCAACACTACTTGATTTAAAGTAAACTGTTGAAGCATTTCCTACTCCTGTATAAGCAGTTGTTCCAGCAGCATCTGAATATAAATTAGTAGTTGGAGACCAAACCATAGTAGCAACTTGAGTTCCTGATATAGAAACATTATCGATTGCCCAATAATAACCCCAAGAATCAATATAATTAAATCTAATCATTACTGAAGCTTGATTAAGCGCTCCTGCTGGCAAAGCCAAATTCTCATTAACAAAACCAGTAGATGTTCCTTGAGTAGTTGTGTAAGTTTGAATATTTACCCATGTCGTTCCACCATTAATAGAATAGTCAACAGTCGCAGCTTCAGGAAATCTTGAATAGTGATAAAAACTTAAATTCGCAACTGTGAATCCAGTTGTACTAAATACTGGGGATTTTAATTCCGTATTTGTTATACTACTGCTACCTTGAGCATCGCTATTTGACATATAGAACTGAGAATTATCATTTGAATTGAAAATTGTACTAGAAAAACTACCATACGAATACCCATTAGGTTGTAACGTCCAATCGGCAGCTGAAGGAGTTCCTCCGGTTGAATTATTAACCGTGGTCCAAGTATTTGTAGTACCATTGAAGTTTTCATTCAATATTGGCATGTTGTCTAACGTTCCTCCTGTAGCTACCAATGGCAATACTGTATCAACACAAGCAGAAGCAGGTGTTGGCGCTATTGTAATTACACTTGGTGTTGGGTTTACAGTAACCGTAATACTTTTGGTAGTTGCACATGGTGCTGTTCCAGTTGATTGAGAAACTGCCAAAGTATAGGTTGTAGTTACCAATGGATTAAACACCCATCCTGCTCCGGGAGTTCCTGAAACAGAACTTGCAGGAGTCCATGCATACGTATCGTAAACTGATGCCCCAACAATAGTTACAGCTGCTGTTGTTTGTTCAGAACAAATTGGAGCAGGATTTCCACTCAAATCAATTGTTGGTGGTGTAGTTACAGTTGCTGTTACAGCTACTCTTGGAGAAGAACAAACTACTTGACCGTTTATTGTAAATCTAGGTCTAGAAGTACCAGTTCCATCTGCTGTTGGAGTTGCCAACATATCCTCAGGGGTTAAATTATCCGCTCTATCATAGGCTGAACAAACAAATCCCACATCATCAACTTTCATAATTGTAGAAGTTGATGTTCCAGAAGCTGGAACTCTAGACCAAGAAATTGAAACTAGAATATTTGAATTTCCATCCCAGGTAAAAGTAGAAGCAGAACCAACACCTGTTCCAAAAGCAAGATTGTTTACTGTATTTACAACTGGTGTATATCCATTATCAGCAAGTGTACCTAAATAAACTTGTGATAAACCAGTTGTTTCAAAAGTAGTAGTCATTACCGTGGATGCTGTTGGAGCCATTGAAACTGAAAATCCTTGATAGGTCTGACCAGAAGTAGTTGGTTCAAAACCTAAACTTGTAATATTTCCAGCGCCAATACCCGCAGCAATCAATTCAGAGGCTTTGATGATATATTGTGTTTTAGCACCACCATAAGAACCCGGGAAAAAGGACGCCCCAGCAGATGACGATGATGTGCCCCCTAATCCTACTGGCAAACTACCAGCGGCAAAAGATTCAGCACCAGCATAATATGTTGCATTAGCAGAAATAGATGGAGTTGTAAAAGGAGAACCCGTTCCTACTAAATTTCCACCAGTAATAGCATCGTACCAACTTATTGTAGTACCCGTATTTCCTGTAGCTTGTAGAGCAACAGTTCCTATTCCACATCGTGTAGCTGCAGTAGTTGTTGCTATTGCATTAGCCAATACAATTGATGCCGTACTAGAATAACCAGCAGTTCCATTACAAGATACTATTCTACAACGGTATTGCGTAGCTGTGGTTGGAATAGTTGAATAGGTTGCAGTTGTAGCTAAGGCAATATCAGCCCATGTTGTACCATCAAATGATTGCCATTGCAATACCAATCCATCCATAGAACCTGTATAGTCTAAACTGAAATTAACAGTTTGCCCAGTACAAATAGAAGTTGAACTTGCAATAGTATTAACTCCTACTGGAGCTGTATTTCCAAGAACAGTCATTACTGTTTGTGCAGAACCCGCAACATTAGCACAACCCGTAATTTGATTCGTATAAGAAATAGAATACGTAGTTGTAATTAATGGAGCAACTGTTTGAGTAAAAATATTTGTTCCTGAAGCAAGTGTAGAACTTCCGTTTACAGTAGTTGCTGTCCAAATAGTATTATAATTTGCTGGAGGAGTAAAACGCCATGCTTCTGGAGTTGTTACCGTCCAAGCACCACCCGCTCTACCAGGCGCAACGGCACCTATAGTTTGCGTTGCATCTTGAAGACCAATAATTGCATTGTTACTAATTGTTTTGCTAAAGACATGAATCTCAACAACACCAATGGTTTCAGATAAACGACATTGCACAGTTGCTTCGTTATCAGAAGCTGACCAAGTCCAAATTTTCACCTTTTTATATTGAATAACAAATACTCTGTTTGGAGCGTACCCCTCGGTCCAATATTTAATAGAACCATCAACAGTATTTACTGACATATCCATTTCCGCTGCCATCAAGGCAATAATATTGGCTGGGTTAGCCGTATTTGGAAAATAAGGAGGTCCTGTAAAAGTGTATTGTCCTAATTGACCAGATCCTGTTCCGTATCCTGGAGGAGTACCAAACATTAAAACACCGTTTGTACTTGCAGAGATTGTTGAAAAATTGGTTCCAAAATAATTAAAATTAAAACCAATTGGAATTCCAGACCAACCTCCATCATCTAAAGTACCACCAGTTAATGGCGTAATGGCTACACCATTTTTCATTAATGACGAAGAACTCAATGGAGCTGTAGTTGCTGCATAAGGAATAGAAGTTACCGCAAAATTACCAGCTGTTAATCCAGAATCTATATTGGCTGTAGTACCAGGACAAACACCATTAGCGTCTGTAGTTACAGTTGCTGAAGGTAGTTCATAAACCCCAATAGAAACATAGGCCTCAATTGGCAAACAAGTTAAATCAGTAGCCGTTCCTGTTACCACAAAACTAGAGGTTTCAGAAACAGTTGCAACAACACTTGCATTAGTAGTTACCGCATCCAAACTTGCAGAAGGTGTTAAAATAGCCCAAGAGTAAGTCATTCCAGTATCCGCTGAAGTAGCTGTTAATGTAGTTGCACCACCTGTTCCACAGAAAGAAGGAACAGTTTTAGTAATAGTAATTGTTGGAGGCGTTGTAACCGTCATAACAATAGGTACTCTTGGACTCTCACAAGAGCCATCAGATACTGAAACATACAGCGTAGTTGTTGCCGAAATTGGAGCTAAATAGGTAGTAGAAGCATCCGTTTGTAGAGCAACCCCCCCTGTTGGAGCGGCATACCAAACAAAAATTGGAGACACTAAATTTGAACTAACAGAAGCCGTAGACAATTGTGTCCCACACTGAGTTGCATTGGTAGCTGTTGGTACATCTGGCAATGGCAATACCGTTACACTTACTGTTCTTGAAGCCGTACAAGTAGTTAAAGGGTTAACTGCAGTTACAGTATATACTGTAGAAACAGTTGGATTAGCTACAACAACATTTCCTGTAGTTGCGCTTAAAGCTGTTGCAGGAGACCATGTCCAGTCTGCCGTTGATGTTAAATTATTTCCGACTTGACCTCCAAAAATAATATTTGGTCTTTGTTTTGATGTATATACCGTTGGTCCTGAAGTCCAAAATGATGTATTGTTTGAAGAAGAAGTTGCATATAGAACTGAATTATAGCTGGTAGCAGTATAATATGTTGTAGCATTTGCATTTCCATAAGCACCTGTTTGTCTTAAATCAATTACAATATTAGAAAATCCATCCCAGCTATAAGGGGTAGTAAATGTAATAGTATTTAAACCTACAGCCGCAGTAACAGTAGAAGGCCCAAAAACATTCGTAAGTCCCGCAGTGGTGAAACCTGTTAATATGTTATCAGGAGTCGAACCTATTCGCACATTATAATCAGCTAATGGCGTATTAGCGTCGTTTACTGCTGCAATTTTGAAAGTAATAGAATTAATATTTCCAGCAACTAGTCCAAGGGCGTTTAATTCAGATGCTTTGAATAAATATTGTTGCCAAACTTGGTAATAATAGTTGTCAAATGCAGTTGGGTAACCAGAGGTAGAGGTTAAAGTTGTTCCCGTTCCAACAGTTGCACTACCAGGCGCCGCAGGAATACTAACTGCAGTTAACGTAGTAGAACTTCCTAAACACAAAGGTTCAGAAGAAGTAGTAGCAGAAGTAATTAACGGTAAAGGATTCACGGTAACAACTACATTAGCAGTTGTCGCACAAGTAGTAACTGAATTGCTTCCTGATAAAACATAGGTAGTTGTTGCAGTAGGGTTGAATGTAAATCCTGAACCGGTATCTGTAACACCTGTAGATGGACTCCAAGTATAGTTGGTATAATCTGACAAAGTAGAAGTTATTGTAACCGCAGTTGTTGCAGCTCCCGCACATATTGCTGAAGGCGTAGTACTCAACGTTAATGTTGGAGGGGTAAGAACTGTAATAGTTACAGGTACTCTTGCGCTTTCACACGCATTGGCTCCAACTTCTGAAACGTAAAACGTAGTTGTTGTTGAAACTACAGCTAAATAGGTAGTAGAAACGTTCGTTTGTAGAGCAACTCCGCCGGTTGGAGCAGCATACCATTTAAACACTCCCGTTCCTGCAGCACCAGAAGTTGCTGTTACAGCAGCCAAAGGAACTATAGAACCACATTGCGTAGTGCTTACTGCGGTTGGAGTTGATGGCAATGGTAAGGTAGTAACAGTTACTGGAGCAGCAACTATTGGACAACCCCCTATTGTTGCAGTACCAGTATAAGTAGTGGTTGCAGTAGGATTAACCGTTAATGGATTTGTAGTTCCAACAACCGTAGTTCCGTCTGACCATGAATAAGCAGTTGCTGTAGGATTAAATTGTAAAATTAAATTTAACCTTTGAGTACTTTGGGTACCTGTCGTAGCAGTAGTTGAAGTTGCTGTTAAGACAGTATTACCAGTAGTTGTAGTATAATAGGTAATTGCATTGTTAGTGGCATTTGCCCCTGAATGCATTACTTCAATAATAATATTAGAAGTCCCATCCCAAATATAAGGAGTAGAGAAATTAATTACTTGTTGACCACTAGCTGTATGCGTATAGGTTTGTGAAGGATAAACTGTAGTAAAAGAAGTAGTTGCTACGAAAGTAGTTGTTAATGCAGATAAAGCAGTTGTACCTATTTTGACTGTAAAATCAGCATTAGTAGCACTATCTCCTAAAGTCGTAATATTATATGCCATAGAAGTAATACTACCTGCACTTAATCCGCTTGCAATTAATTCTGCAGCAGTATAAACTGTTTGGCTTCTGTAGCCACCCCAACGATTACAGAATGCTGTAGGTTGTGATGTTGCACTTGTTAAAAGTACCCCAGTACCTAATGTTGCATCAGGTCTAGAAAGTAACATCGTTAGGTTTGTATGACTTCCTTCACAAACAGTAGCCAATGAAGCAGAAGCTGTTGCAGTTACCCCAAGAGTTGGCTCATCAGAATAAGGAGTACCAATTGAATTTTTTGTTAATAAATTAGCATCAGTAGCGGTAACGCTCCATCCAACCGTTGCATTCGCAGGTGTAACTGTAGGAATTACTCCAGACCAGTTATCACCACCTGTGCTAGTCATAGCTATTGGAGTTTGCGCAGCACCATTAATTGAATAATTAATTACTACTCCGGTTACCGCTCCTCCACCTGGAGTTGCAGTTACCGTCACTGTTCTTACAACATTAGTACACGCATTTCCTGTTGGAGTTATTGCTAAGTTGGTTAATGTTGCCGCGGCTTTATTACCCATTACAAAGAAACCAGGTAATGTAGTTGCCTTTGGAGCAGTAGAAGTTAATGAAGTAGCTGTTGTAGTTGTTGCTACGCCACCTACAAGACTATAAGCACCTGTTAATGAAGTACTTGCTGCAATAGCGTCAAGTCCAGTTGTGGTATCAAATAATTGTATTTGCGTGTCTGTAAAATTGGTAGCGCCTGCTGTAATAGAAGCGGCCCAGTATCTGTTAGGATTTAATGCTCCCATTAAAGTTCCAGGAGTACCACCTGTAGCGGCATCAAAAACCTCCGCTTGAACGGTAACTGTCCCACCAACAGTAGCACCTGTCATTGGGTTTACCAATACAAATGGATTCAATGTTCCTTTTCCAATTGGGAAAGTATAGTTTGAACCTGTTACTAAAGAAACGGGCAATGTAAGTGCCAAGGGTCCATTAACATAAGCCGTTGCTAAAGTTCTTACAATATTAGTCGTTGCAGTACCTGTAACCGTTAATAAGTTAGTACTAGTTGTAGTTATATTACCACCAGATAATGCACTAAACGTTAAAGTTCCAGTAGATAAAGCACCACCTGAAACTGTTAAACCATTAGAATTTGACAATGTAAGACCCGAAATCAAACGAGAACTCGGAATTTCAAATCCTGTAGTCCTGGCTACGCTTTCTTGCTGATAACTTACATTATAAGCACCTGTTCCTAAATTGAAAGTAGGAATCGCATCGTAATTACCAGCCGGAATTAATAAACCAGCAGCTCCTATTTGAGTAGTCGCAGTTGAGGTACCTCCAGTTCCTAATGTAAGTTTAGCACTCCCAGTAATCGTTCCTGAGAAAAGATTTACTCTTAAAGTATGAATTTGACTCGTATGAGTAATCGTTAAACCGGCGTTATCAACTGATAAACCACCTATATTGGTCAATACTGTTCCAGAACCTGCAAAGGTTTGAGCAACATTAGATAAAAAATACAACCTTGCTGATCCAGCAATACCTGTTAGAGTACCATTATTAGTAAAGGTAGTTCCTCTTTGATAATACGTACCACCATTAATATCTAGAATACCATTCGCACTAACAGCGGTATTTCCTGAAACAACAAAGGATCCTGCACCACTAGCAGATTGAAATCTACCTTGTGTAACAATAACATTACCATTTACGGTTAAAGATCCTGTAGTTAATGCTCTAAAAATCCCTGTACCTGTTGCAGTTCCAGCAGCGGTAATAATTAAATCACCTTTAATAACTGCAGTTGAAGCAGTTGTAAAGTAACTCATTGTTGCAGTAGCTAAAGGACAGTTGTATATAAAATTTCCATAAGACTGCGTTTTATTAGCTGCAGAGGTTGAGGAAGTAGTAATACCACTAATCGTTAAGTTAGAAGTAGTTTCCCAAGTTGCTAAAGGAACTGGAGGCGCACCTGTTGTTGCTCCAGAAACATTACAATTAGAACCGTTTAGAAAAGACAATGTTGCCGCAGAACCAACTAATGAAATTGTAGTATTTAACATGTTCACAACTCCTGTAGAAGTTACAGTAACTAAAGTTCCTGTTCCACCAGTAGTTGTAATTAAATTTGAAGAACTCCCTGCTAAATTAACAGTACCAGCAATATTACCAGTATTACCAGTTCCAGAGAATGCAAAAGCAACAGCATTTGTTGCATGGTTTAAAGTCAATGAACTTCCATTTTCTACAACGAAATCATCACCAGGACCACCTGTAATAGTAATGGTTCTTGTAGTAGCAGCGCTTGACTGAAGCGTTAATGCTGTATTACTAGTCACTTTAAGTTGACCAATGCTAAAACTTGTAGCATTAACACTAATTGTAGTGGTGCCACTGGCAACAATACCATCACCGTCAACTATTAAAATATCAGTAGGAGCAGTAGTCGCACGAGTTGTACCCGTACCGTCTGCCATTGTATTCCAGTTTGTATCTAAACTTATTATCCCACCTGTAGTTCCTACCCAATAATAAGTAGCACCGGCGTCGGTAGCTTGAGAACCATTCAAAGAAGGCGTTTCTCCTTCCAAAGTTGATGAAATAGCAACTATTTTAAAATAATAAGTTGTTCCTGGGGTTAAACCTGTAAGCACAGATGTATAAGCTGTACCGGTTGTTGCAGCAGAAGTTGAAGTAACATCTGCTCCAGATTGAATAAAATTAATATTATCAGTTGATCTATATATTCTAAAACCAGTTTCATTAGCAGAGTCATCAACCCAACCAATTGTCATTCCAGATTGAGAAACAGCTGTTGCTGAAAATGTTATTGGAGTACCAGTAGGAGCAGTTCCTTCTCGAATAATAAAATTATCAAAATAAGCATCATAAGAACCATAGGTAGCAGCAATTTGAATACCAATTTTTGCATTTGCTACTTTATAAGATGTTGGGATTGCAATTGTTTTAGTAGCCCAACTCGAACTTATTAATGGCACAGTATAAATAGTGTTCCATGTTGTTCCTCCATCAGATGAAGCAACTACAGTTATTGCAGAAGAACTAGCACCATAACTATAAGAAAAACTAAAAACAGGCGATGTTGAAGAACTCAAGTTTATAATTGGAGATTCTATTCTTCTTGTATTACCTGTTTGACAAGCACCATCTCTAAACCACAAAATATTATTCCCATTTGGAGGAACACCAGGCAAATATGTTGGTCCATAAACTGCAACTCCGGCATAAGGAGTTGTAGTACCTAGGAAAGCAGACGCACTATATGCAGATTGAGACCAATCTTGAGCACCGTTTGAAGTGCCGCCTACAGGGGCTACATCGTTTAAAACTCTTGTTTGTTTCCAACCAACTGGTGCATTCGGTCCTGCAGCAGTAGCTACAGTACTTGAACTACCGTTAAGGTACCATGCTCCTTCGAAAGACTCTGTTAAATAAGTCTGTCCTTGCATAGTTATACTTGCAAAAAATGCAAATACCACTAATAACAATACGCTTTTAAAAGAGGTGCCTGTTTTAGTGGCGGATTCTTCATTTCTAACGTTCGTTTCTTGAGAAAACAAGCCCCGAACAAAATTGTAATTTTGATTCATATTATAGTTATTGAGGGTGAGGGTTAAATTATTGTGAATAAATTGTTAATAATAATTGCTAAAAATATGTAAATAAAACAAAATAACAATTTTTTTAACTGTTTTTTTTTACTTAATCTACATATTTAACATACTACAATCTAAAAACACTTTAAAAATAGGAGTTTCTAAATTTTTTGAGATAAAAAAAAAGGCAATATCGCTGTGGCCGTTTTAATATAATAATATGTCTTGTCCTGAAATAGCGATACACAAAATTCATCGTTATGGAAAACAACCAAGAAAGCCGCTATGTAAAGCGCAC
>Ga0209107_10000194_pt1 | contig 36484 bp, 37 predicted proteins | sample LakErihyJuly2011_2_FD_187460 | JGI IMG/M metagenome (GOLD analysis project Ga0209107, IMG submission 187460) | Freshwater microbial communities from dead zone in Lake Erie, Canada - CCB hypolimnion July 2011 (SPAdes) (version 2) | ecosystem: Environmental > Aquatic > Freshwater > Lentic >...
CCACTTGTTCCTGAAGAACCTGAGCTACCACTACTTCCACTTGTTCCTGAACTACCACTTGTTCCATTAGTACCCGAAGTTCCACTTGAACCTGATGTTCCTGAAGAACCACTACTACCTGATGTTCCGTTAGTCCCTGATGTGCCTGCAGAACCACTTGTTCCACTTGAACCTGAACTACCGCTTGTTCCCGATGTTCCATTAGTACCACTAGTGCCCGTAGAACCTGATGTTCCACTACTACCGCTTGAACCTGAACTACCACTTGTGCCATTTGTACCGCTTGTACCTGCAGACCCTGATGTTCCTGAAGAACCACTAGAACCTGAACTACCCGATGTTCCATTAGTTCCACTTGTCCCCGCAGAACCTGATGAACCACTACTACCACTTGAACCTGATGTACCATTAGTACCACTTGTTCCCGCAGAACCACTTGTTCCATTTGTACCGCTTGTACCCGCAGAACCTGAAGTTCCATTTGTACCGCTTGTACCCGCAGAACCTGAAGTTCCATTAGTCCCTGATGTACCTGCAGAACCACTTGTCCCTGAACTACCACTTGAACCAGATGTACCCGAAGTTCCTGAAGAACCACTTGTTCCTGAAGAACCTGAGCTACCACTACTTCCACTTGTTCCTGAACTACCGCTAGAACCTGAAGTTCCGTTAGTCCCTGATGTGCCTGCAGAACCTGATGTACCTGAAGAACCACTTGAACCTGAAGTTCCGCTACTTCCTGATGAACCACTACTTCCACTAGTACCTACAGTTCCACTAGTCCCTGCAGAACCACTTGTTCCTGAGGTCCCCGCAGAACCTGAAGAACCCGAACTACCGCTAGAACCTGAACTTCCTGACGAACCACTTGTTCCATTCGTACCCGATGTTCCACTTGAACCTGAAGAACCACTACTACCTGATGTTCCGTTAGTCCCTGATGTACCTGCAGAACCGCTCGTTCCAGAAGTACCTGAAGAACCTGATGTTCCGCTTGAACCTGAACTACCACTTGAACCTGATGTTCCACTTGTACCTACAGTTCCGCTAGTACCCGCAGAACCACTTGTTCCTGATGAACCTGAACTACCACTACTTCCTGATGTACCCGATGTTCCATTAGTACCTGAAGTTCCTGATGAGCCACTTGACCCTGAAGAACCACTTGTTCCATTAGTACCTGATGTTCCGCCTGAACCTGAAGTTCCCGAACTACCACTTGACCCTGATGAACCTGAAGTTCCTGATGTTCCGCTAGAACCTGAAGAACCTGAAGTTCCATTTGTACCGCTTGTACCGTTTGAACCTGATGTTCCTGATGAACCTGAGCTACCGCTCGTTCCTGAAGAACCGTCTGTACCGTTTGAACCTGATGTTCCTGATGAACCACTTGTTCCTGATGAACCTGAGATACCACTAGTACCTGAACAAATTCCATTATCTATAATTATTCCACCTACAAATACTAATGTTCCTAAAGTACAACAAAAAGAATAGGATGATAAAGGCCCCAAAGTGCCACTGACAGCACCTCCTTGACAATCAGTAAAAGAAAAGCTATTAACCAAACCACTTGTATCTGTTATTGTAAAACTTTCACAGGTTAAACCATTAATACCTGATGTTCCTGATGTTCCTGATGAACCACTAGAACCTGATGAACCACTTGTTCCTGATGTACCGCTAGTTCCTGAACTACCATTTACACCACTAATACCACTTGACCCCGAAGTACCACTTGAGCCTGAACTACCTGAAGAACCATTAGTTCCATTCGTACCTGATGTCCCCGCAGAACCACTTGAACCTGAACTACCTGATGTTCCATTTGTACCACTTGTACCTGCAGAACCTGAAGTTCCATTAGTCCCTGATGTACCTGCAGAACCACTTGTTCCTGATGAACCACTAGAACCTGATGAACCACTTGTTCCATTAGTTCCACTTGTCCCCGCAGAACCTGATGAACCACTACTTCCGCTTGAACCTGATGAACCGCTTGTTCCTGATGTACCATTAGTTCCCGAAGAACCTGAAGTACCACTACTTCCACTAGTTCCTGACGAACCATTTGTTCCTGATGAACCTGAACTACCTGAAGTTCCTGAAGAACCATCTGTTCCGCTAGTACCTGAAGAACCGCTAGTACCTGAAGAACCATCTGTTCCGCTAGTACCTGAAGAACCACTACTACCACTTGAACCTGAAGTTCCTGAGCTACCATCAGTACCTGAAGTGCCATTAGTACCATCAACACCACTTAATCCACTTGAACCTGAAGTTCCTGAAGAACCTGATGTACCGCTTGAGCCTGAAGAACCTGAACTACCACTAGTACCTGATGTACCGCTACTTCCTGATGAACCCGAACTACCACTAGTACCTGAACTTCCGTCCGTACCTGAAGTTCCACTTGACCCCGAAGTTCCTGAAGAACCATCAGTACCTGATGTACCTGAACTACCATCTGTCCCGCTAATACCGCTTGAACCTGAAGTACCTGAACTACCGTCAGTACCGCTAGTTCCCGAAGAACCATCGACACCACTTAATCCACTTGAACCCGAAGTACCACTACTACCATCTGTACCGCTAGTTCCTGAAGAACCATCAGTACCTGAACTACCACTTGTACCTGAACTACCATCAGTTCCACTAGTTCCCGAAGAACCATCAGTACCGCTTGTCCCTGAACTACCATCAGTACCACTTGTTCCTGAAGTACCGCTTGAGCCAGAAGAACCATCAGTTCCGCTTGTACCTGAACTACCATCCGTACCACTTGTTCCTGACGAACCTGAACTACCTGACGAACCACTTGAACCTGAAGTACCGCTAGAGCCATCAGTACCACTTGTCCCTGAACTCCCGTCGACACCACTTAATCCACTTGAACCCGATGTTCCTGATGAACCGTCTGTTCCGCTTGTACCTGAGCTACCATCAGTACCTGAAGTACCACTTGAACCTGAAGAACCATCTGTTCCACTGGAACCACTTGTACCTGAAGAACCATCAGTACCTGAACTTCCGCTCGTACCACTACTACCATCAGTACCTGAAGTACCTGATGAACCATCTGTCCCACTTGTACCCGAACTACCACTTGTACCCGAACTACCACTTGTACCCGAACTACCACTTGTTCCTGAAGAACCGTCCGTACCGCTAGTACCTGAACTTCCGTCAGTACCTGAAGTTCCGCTTGAACCATCAACACCACTTAATCCGCTTGAACCTGATGTTCCAGAAGAACCATCTGTTCCACTAGTCCCACTACTACCGTCTGTACCTGAAGTACCACTACTACCGTCTGTGCCTGAAGAACCACTTGTACCTGAAGAACCATCTGTACCTGAAGAACCGCTTGTACCTGAAGAACCATCTGTTCCACTTGTTCCATTACTTCCATCAGTTCCGCTTGTTCCTGAAGAACCATTTACACCACTAATACCACTTGACCCCGAAGAACCTGAAGAACCTGATGTTCCATTAGTACCACTTGTTCCTGAAGAACCGCTAGTACCTGAACTACCTGATGAACCTGCGGTTCCTGAAGAACCACTACTTCCACTTGTACCCGCAGAACCACTTGTACCCGAAGAACCATCTGTTCCTGATGAACCTGAACTACCACTAGTACCTGAAGAACCGTCCGTACCACTAGTACCTGATGAACCATCGACACCACTTAATCCGCTTGAACCTGAAGTTCCCGAAGAACCGTCCGTTCCGCTAGTTCCCGAAGAACCATCAGTACCACTTGTTCCTGAAGAACCATCTGTTCCGCTAGTTCCTGAAGAACCATCAGTACCTGAACTACCACTTGTACCTGAACTACCATCAGTTCCACTAGTTCCCGAAGAACCATCAGTACCGCTAGTTCCCGAAGAACCGTCCGTACCGCTAGTTCCCGAAGAACCACTTGTACCTGAAGAACCATCTGTTCCTGACGTTCCTGATGAACCTGATATTCCGCTTGTACCTGAACTACCATCTGTACCTGAGGTACCGCTTGAACCATCAACACCACTTAATCCACTTGACCCGCTAGTTCCTGAACTTCCGTCAGTCCCGCTAGTTCCACTACTTCCGTCAGTACCTGAAGAACCACTAGTCCCCGATGAACCATCTAATCCACTTGTTCCTGATGAACCGTCAGTACCACTTGTACCTGATGAACCATCAGTACCTGAAGTTCCTGAAGAACCATCCGTACCTGAAGTCCCTGAAGAACCACTACTACCATCAGTACCGCTAGTTCCCGAAGAACCATCTGTTCCACTAGTTCCTGAAGAACCACTTGTACCTGAAGAACCATCTGTTCCACTTGTTCCTGAAGAACCATTAGTACCACTTGTACCTGAAGAACCATCAACGCCACTTAATCCGCTTGAACCTGATGTTCCAGAAGAACCATCTGTTCCACTAGTCCCACTACTTCCGTCAGTACCTGAACTACCACTTGTTCCTGAAGAACCACTTGTTCCTGAAGAACCATCTGCCCCGCTTGTACCTGAACTTCCGTCAGTACCACTTGTTCCTGAAGAACCATCAACACCACTTAATCCGCTTGAACCTGATGTTCCAGAAGAACCATCTGTTCCGCTAGTACCACTACTTCCGTCAGTACCACTTGTTCCTGAAGAACCATCAGTACCTGAAGTACCACTAGTCCCCGAAGAACCATTAGTACCTGAAACACCACTTGTTCCTGAGCTACCATCTGTCCCGCTTGTTCCTGAACTTCCGTCTGTCCCGCTTGTTCCTGAAGAACCATCCGAACCTGAAGTACCGCTAGTTCCTGAAGAACCGCTTGTTCCTGAACTTCCGTCTGTCCCGCTTGTTCCTGAACTTCCGTCTGTCCCGCTTGTTCCTGAAGAACCATCAACACCACTTAATCCACTTGAACCTGACGTACCCGAAGAACCGTCAGTACCTGAAGTACCACTTGAACCATTTGTACCCGATGTCCCGCTTGAACCTGATGTTCCACTACTTCCATCAGCACCTGAAGTACCGTCTAAACCGCTAGTACCGCTACTACCATCTGTCCCACTTGTACCTGATGAACCATCAACCCCGCTTAAACCGCTTGACCCTGACGTACCACTTGAACCATCAGTACCTGATGTACCGCTAGTACCTGAACTTCCGTCAGTACCACTTGTTCCTGAAGAACCGCTACTTCCTGAAGAACCCGAAGTTCCATTAGTACCTGATGTCCCACTACTTCCTGAAGTTCCTGAAGAACCTGAACTACCACTAGAACCTGAAGTACCATTAGTACCGCTTGTACCTGCAGAACCCGATGAACCTGATGTACCTGAACTACCGTCAGTACCGCTTGTCCCTGAAGAACCATCAACACCACTTAATCCACTTGAACCTGACGTACCCGAAGAACCGTCAGTACCACTTGTTCCTGAACTACCATCAGTTCCGCTTGTACCTGAACTTCCGTCAGTACCACTTGTTCCTGAACTACCATCAGTTCCGCTTGTACCTGAACTACCATCTGTACCACTTGTACCCGAACTACCATCAACACCACTTAATCCACTTGAACCCGATGTTCCTGATGAACCATCAGTACCTGATGTACCACTACTTCCTGAAGAACCATCTGTTCCACTTGTTCCTGAAGAACCATTAGTACCACTTGTTCCTGAAGAACCATCCGTTCCACTAATACCTGAAGTCCCTGAAGAACCGTTCACCCCACTAATACCACTAGACCCTGAAGTTCCTGAGCTACCATCTGTACCACTTGAACCCGAAGTTCCTGAGCTACCATCTGTTCCGCTAGTTCCTGAACTACCATCTGTACCACTTGAACCCGAAGTTCCTGATGAACCACTTGAACCTGATGTCCCTGAAGAGCCGTCTGTTCCGCTAGACCCTGAAGTTCCTGAAGAACCGTCAACACCACTTGTACCAGAAGAACCGTCAGCACCTGAAGTTCCTGATGAACCATCTGTTCCACTATTTCCTGAAGTTCCTGATGAACCATCTGTTCCACTATTTCCTGAAGTTCCCGACGAACCATCCGTCCCACTATTTCCTGAGGTTCCTGAGCTACCATCTGTTCCGCTAGTTCCTGATGAACCATCGGCTCCACTTGTACCAGAAGAACCGTCTGTACCTGAAGAACCACTTGTTCCTGAAGTTCCTGATGTTCCATTACTTCCCGAAGTACCATTAGTTCCTGACGTTCCGTTTACACCTGAAGTACCGTTTTGACCACTAGTACCTGAAGACCCGTTAACACCACTCGTACCTGAAGACCCGTTAACACCACTCGTACCTGAAGAACCATTTACACCACTTGTTCCTGCAGTACCTGAAGTACCTCCAAGAGATAACGCATTTGCAATTTGTTGAATACTTGCTTTATATGATGAACCTGCGGGATTTTGTGATGTATCTCCCGTAATAACAATGTGTACAATGTCATCTGGCAATACTGTTACTGCTTGGGTTCTGTCGGTCAGTCTTTGATAATTCGGCATATTATTAGTCTATATGTATAAATATGAATATTTTCATAATTTTTTTTTATTGGTTCTCGAATATATAAATATTGGCATCCATGAAAATAAAGATTTCTCCGTCTTGATAAATCTTACCTTTTGCATCACAATAAATTATTCCGAACTTCTCACACCCCAAGGAATCAATGATTTTGATTCCAACGGCTGGAGCTGAATTAAATTCTGTTGGTAGTACAATCGATATTGCAGGTGGTACAGAAACGTTAACGCTTGCTAATAAAACACATTGATTACCATAGACATCACACGCATATATATTATACGGTAATGTAACTCCAGAAACTCCAGTAATCTCAATTTGTGTCATATTGAATAAATAGTTGTTATTTACTTTAACTTTATTGTAAAACAAAAAATCCCCCAAAGTTTTGGAGGATTTTAATTATCTTTTTATTTTAATTAATAAGGACTATCAGCGACATATGTTATTCCCCCAACAATAACCGTATTACCTAAATTACTAAGGTCTTGTTGAAAAGATGATGGGTTTAATGAGTCAATTAAAAGAAAACATTCCCCATCATGAATTTGATTAGTATTTACTCCTCCATAAGGATTTGGCCCCTGTATTGGTAATAATGAACTTTGGGGGACATTAAACCCACTTGTTTGGTATACAGCTATGTTACATATTCGTACATCAGTAAGGTTACCATTTAAAAAAGAATTACTTCCTCCTATACGAGAACCAAAATAAATATCATCAATAGTGTTATTAATTTCAGGTTCAGGTATTCCACCTGCAGTTCTGTCAACACTATCAAAATAGACTTTAACCGTACCACCGTCACATGCAATCGCAACGTGTTGCCAAACATTTGGTGTCAATGGTAAAGATATTGGACCATTTGTACTTAATCCGTGAAGACAACTATCTCCTGGTTCAATCCATAAATTTAAATCACCATTATTAGTTGTATTACTTTGACCAAATATGTATTGGGGGACACCTGTTGATGTTGGTACTCCATAATACCAAAATTCAATTGTAAAGGTATTACCTAAAGTACCAATAATGTTAGACGGAATTCTTGCAGTACTAACAGTATTTGGAAATAATAACGAACCTGGATTCACTTCCCAAGAAGACCAATAACCAAAACCGTTCATCCAAATATATGCCTCGTCACCTGTTGTGTAATTTTTACTACTAACATATTCCGCCTTCTGAATAAATGAATTTTCAGTTAACACCGACGACCTCCAAAATCCTACATACGCAGAAATTCCTAACGGATTTGGTTGTGTTCCTGTTGGAACTGAGTGAGCAATTACATATCCAGGGTCTTCATTGGGTCCGTTCCACCACTGAACTCCTCCTGGCATTAATGAATAGTCTTGGTCTGTAACCCCTATTGATAAATCGCTATTAAAGACTCGGATAGCGCCAGTAATTGATGATAATGATGGGTCATATGTGAATGGTCTTGATGTTGGCATAGTTTTTTTATTTAATAAATATCTTTTATTTTTATTTTATTCTTAATTTTAATGTTATAAACCAATTGTTGGTGTTACACAAGGGGTACGGGTTAATGTTGGTGATGGTCTTGGTGTACGAGTTGGTGTTGGGGTTGGAGTTGGGGTGGCACAAGGGTCAAAAGTAGGGGTTGGTGTTGGGTATAGTGTTGGTGTCGGTGTTTTAGTTGGTTTTGGTGTTTTGGTTGGTTGAGGCGGACATGGTGTATCTGTCGGAGTAGGTGTTGGGGTACTTGTTGGTGTAGGTGTAGGTGTTGGAGTTTGGGTTGGAGTTGGCGTAGGTGAAGGTATTGGCCTAATCACATTTAAAAAATTAGGACAGTCAGAATTAATAACTAATATGGTGTAAACACCATAAACCTCTCTTGGGGGAATTAATAAGTTAGGCTCAAACAAAAAAGGTAATAATACATCACCTAAATTAATTACATCCATACTGTTGTCTGGTTTAAAAACAACATTAACAATTTGACCATTATAATTGATACTAGATATTACAATTGTTTCATTCATAAAATTAGAAAGGTGTTAGTGTTGTAGTTGTTGTTATCACATTTAAGGTTGTAGTTGTTGTAACATTTGAAGTTGTAGTTGTTGTTGTAACATTTGAGGTTGTTGTTGTAGTGGTTTCCTCGGATATTTTGTAGGTAAAGTCGTTAGGTAAACAAACTGATGTTGAGCAGTCAGGACAATCAGGATTAAACATTCTGAAAGTATTTTTTAATAAATTAAAGTTGTGTTTTACCTCAGGCGCAGATAACGGGTTAACATACATTCTAAATTGTGAAATGGCTCCGTCAAAAGTTCCTGCAAAATTCTGTTCAATTAATATGTTAGTTTTTAATCCACTAAAAGTCGTCCCTGATAAATCGTTAATTGGAAAATTTTCAGGGTCTTGAATATATGGACCATAAGGTTGTGTTGTTGAAGAAAATGTTAAATTTTCTCTTAACCCTTGAGTTCCCCCACCCCAAGAAATATTGAATGGTACACCGACTTGTTTTTCTTTGTCTGTATCTAACCCTCTTGGAATAATTTCTTCAAAATTTTCAATAGTATGGAATAATTTACCATTAACATAAATCTTAAGTCTTCCGTTTCTATATATCTTATCAATTAACCATTTTTCATTTAACCTAACTAATTCGATTTGTTCCGATGGTTTACCCCCGATTTGAGTATATGGTACAGTTATTAATGATGTGGCATTATTTGCTAAAGATTCTAAATAAACTTTTTCTGTTATATCACCAAGTCCTCCTCGATACCATAAATCACAAGTGTCTAACCATGTATATCTTTCCCACACCGCATCTACTTGGAACCAATGTTCCTCATCTAACCATGCGGGGTTTTCCAATAAACAAGTAGGGTAAATTGGTGGTGTACAATAATCAACAATAGTATGACCTGTGGTATATGTAATTCCACTTGTTTCACAAGAACCTGTAGTAACACAATCTCCAGTGAATTTTAACATTCTAACTCCAATGCCAGGATTTTTTGGGTCACCACATAATCTAAAAGATAATGCGTTTGACATAGAATCATATATTGGGTTTGTCTCACAAGTATTTTCAATTGAAGTAAACCCTGTATTACAACTATAACAAGTTGTGGTTGTCGTACAAACATCACATGATGGTGTACAAACAGGTGGTAGTTCACAATCAGGTGTTGGTATTGGCGTTGGTGAAGGTATTGGGGTTGGTTCTATAACCGTACTACATACATGTGTTTGACACTCCCATCCACAAGTTTCACATGGGTCTAAATTACAATCACAACCACAAGTAATTTTCTTTTGTGGGTCTCCCTTACAACTACTACAACCATAATTAACGTGAGGGTCATGAATATTATTTACAGACCTTGGTGGATAAACAAATATACATCTACTATCCGTAATTGTTCTATTACAACATGCACATGTTTGTAATTCAGTTAAACCTGAAGTAACTCTATTATATCCTGAAAAACATAATGGACTACCACTCGCGTGATGGTAAAATTTATTTTCAGCTCTTGTACCAAAATAAAAGAAAGTGTTTTTATTATTTGGGTAAATTTCATTAAGAGTTGTCTCATTAGGTAATGGAGAATACTCATTGATAAGTCTTGGTTTTAAAACCATCTCAACTGACCACCCTTTATTCATTCTTTCAGGAAAAACCTCATAATCAAAACCAAATAATTTATAAAACCCTTGATAAAAACCACCATATAATTCGTGGTACCTACCTTCAAAAGGGTTTGATTTACTAACAACTTCGTATAACACGGTTTTGTCAAAACCTGAAAATCTTACATTAGGTAAACTAGTGTGACCTGTAACTTGATGTAACTTTAATCTTCGGTCGTAGTACATTCTATTAAATTTCAAATAATCAGAATATAAACCTTTAGTGAATGTTATTGTTTCACCCGTCATTTGGTCGACTAATCCGTTGTCAATACCTGTTAAACCAATATCACATGATGTTGATGATGAGTAACAAGTTAAATCATCATTATTTGGATTGTAATAATTTTGAGATACAAAAATATTATTATTATTGTATTGTTTATATGAAAGTGTTTGGTTTTGAACACTTAACGGATTGTTAATGTCAAAATAAACAGGAAGTCTGTTTCCATATGTTTGAGCAATCAAATATGGTGAGAAAACAACCTCTTGATTGTAGTCTTGTTCATCTGAGGTCAAAGACATATCGTTGGAATCTAAATTAAGTTTTAGAGACCAATTTGAGCGGACGTACTGATTTATATTTTGACTTGCCATCTTTTTTATGATAAATACTCTAAATCGAAGTATTTATTGGAAAATATGTTATGATAAATTTTAACAAAGAATACTACAGTAATAATTATTACTTCTTTCTAAAAGATAGAGGAGACCAAATCTCCTTATACTATTCTATTGCCGACACTTTAACCGAATCTAGAAAAAAAGACAAAAAAATGGACTTCGATAAAAAAGACGCGAAAAAAGTTAAAGATGTTGTGAATAATATTTTAAAATCAAAAGAAAAACAAACAACAAAAGATATTGAGACTAAATTAAAAGGTGTAAAAAAATCTTCAGGTGAGATTGGTGAGTTAGTTGATTCTGACGGAACTATGTTAAGTTCAAGAATTCCTTTAATAAATTTAACTCTTTCACCAAGAAAAACAATGGACCAGACTGTTGTTATGGCTAGAACAACAAATGACCCTTTAACAAGAGGTTACCGTGTTTATTATGGTGAGAGTGAAGAAGAAAAAGAAAATATTGTTTCAGAGGTTGATTATTCAGAAGCCTTTGGATATGTTGAGACTGAAGGAAAAGATTTTAAAGAAACAGTTAGTATATTAAAAAAGATGGGGGTTGAGAATCCTGTACAACGAGCAAAAGAATTTGGCAAATTACCTAAAGCTAAAAAAGTTAATGGTAAATTAAAACAAAGACTTTCTGAAAAAGATAGTATTGAAGAACAACAAAAAGAAAAAATGATTAAAATGGTTGAGGATATCTTAACTAAGAAATCTAAAGATAGTTCAGACGTTGTAAAACGTGATGAAAGCGTTAGTAAGATATTAGTTAAAAATTTACAATCAATTAAAAAATTAGCGGATAAAGAAGGTATTAGTATTTCTAAATTAATTAACATATTAAAATCAAATGAATAAGGACTTATACGGAAATAAATTTTCCCTACCTGAGGAGGTTGTAAGTTATTTACAACAGTGTCATGACGCTGCAGGAGGTGCTGACGAAAGTGTTGAGGGTTATAAGAGAAACAAAGAACTAAGAGATAGTCGTGAGGTTACATATCAACAATTAAAACGAATGAAAAATTGGTTTGATAAGTTTGAGGGTGATGAAAATGATTTATCTTATATTTTAAATGGTGGACATTATGTTAAGAATTGGGTTCACAATACTTTAACTTCAATGAGAGATAATGTACACAATACTAAAAAGAATAAATCTGAGGTTTTACCTAATCAATTTATTCAGCCACATGAGAAGAATGACATGACAACGATTAATAGACCTAGTAAAAGTCACAAATCAACCGTTGATAAATATGACACTGCTATTATGGAAAACTTAATAAGAATAAACGATTTAATCAAAAAAATAATATAATATGGCAACAATAGACCCAATTGTGTTTGAACAACCTAAAAATGACTTGTCATCAATTGCTGACATGGAAAGAGCTAAATTAATCCCAAAGAACGATTATAAACCAACAAACCAATATTCTGCAGTTAACCCTGATGCTATCGCTGATGGTGATGCTCAAGGTAAAGGTACTGGAGGATTTTTAGATGTTTATAATCAAGGTGCAGGAGCAATTCAAGATATCTTAGAAAGAAAGGCTGAGGTAGTTATTAATGAATTTAAACCCAACTCACCGTATACTACACCAAGTGCATAATGAAACTTTACAAAACAGTTAAATCCCTTATTTTAGAAGTAGCGTCGATTGACTCAATCGTTGATGCTATAAAAAAAAGAAATAAGATAATAATTTACTATGATGGTGATGAACCAGGTGGTAGAGGGTTAAGAGAAATCGAACCTGTTTGTCTTGGGTATAGTAAGTCGGATAATCCTGTTTTAAGAGCTTGGGATAATGAAGGGTCTTCTCATACTGCATATAAAGGCGAACAACCTTTACCAGGGTGGAGATTATTCAGAGTTGATAAAATATTATCGTTTAAACCAACGGGAGAAAATTTTGAATCATCTAAACCAGGATATAATCCATCAGGGGACAAAAGTATGAATAGAGTTATTATTAACGCAGTGTTTAATCAACAACCCACGGAACCTACAGAACCAATACAATAATTAGGATATGACAAACGAAAACGACTTAATACAAAAATTAATGATGTCTAAGGCTATTATGGATAAACATAATAATACCCCAAGAACTGGTAATAATTTAAATATGACAAACCCAACAGTAGAAGATTATGCAGCACCACAAGCTAAGTATAATTTACCTCAAGAATTTATGCAGGAATCTGTTAATCAATCATCTTCAGTAAATCAACAACCAATAACTAAAGATAGAGTAATGTCTTCTAAATTGCCTGATGAGATTAAAAGATTAATGATAGAACACCCAATCAATCAACCAAACTCAATGGCGGGACCGTCTTTATCTAGTGATTTAATTGATAAAGCGGCTAGATTAATGAATCTTGACGCCAAAGGAACTCCAAAAGGGTCTCAACCAAATAGAATCGTGGAACAATCAATACCAACTCAAGATTTATCAACTTTAAAAGAGTTATTAAGAGAAGTTGTTGAAGAAGTGTTAATAGAAAATGGGTTAATTGCTGAATCAACTCAAAAATCAAATGAAGTATTTTCCTTTAAGGTAGGTAAACATATATTTGAAGGTAAGGTCACTAAGATAAAAAAACTGTCTTAAAAAAAAGTTTACTCTAAATAAAAATATTCCCCCTCATAACTATGTGGGGGTTTTTTATTTTATAAGGTTGATATTCATTTATTTTCTTATTATATTTTCTGAGACAATTTTATAATATGAAAGAAAAAATTAATGTTTTAGTATTACCCTCTGATAAAACTGGGGTAGGGAAATTTAGGTCATTAGACCCTCATATTTTCTTACAAAATCTATATCCTGATGACTTCCACGTGGACATTGACTACGAACCAAGAATCACTGACCCAAATTATTGGAAAAAATACCAAATCGTTCACATACATAGAAATATTGGTAGTAATTACGACAATACCCCATTAATCATTAAAAATTTAAAATCAATGGGGATTACCGTTATTGTTGATATTGATGATTTTTGGTTACCAACAAAAGAGCACCCTATTCATCAAATAATTGTACAACAAAAAATTAACGAGAAAATTGTTGCAAATTTAAAAGTTGCTGATTATGTCACAACAACTACAGAAATTTTCGCAAATGAAATTCGTAAATTAAATAAGAATGTTGTTGTATTCCCTAACGCGATTAACCCAAAAGAACCTCAATTCAATCAACCTACGGTTGAGTCAGATAGGGTTAGAGTAGGTTGGTTAGGAGGTTCGTCTCACTTACATGATTTAATGTTATTACAAGGGTTTAATCAACGAACAGGTTCTGAATTAAACAATAAGATACAATATGTTATCTGTGGTTTTGACACTAGAGGTAGTGTTACGGAAATTAATCCTCAAACAGGTGAACAAAAACGTAGAGATATTTTACCACACGAAACTGTATGGTCAAAATATGAAGAAATTTTTACAAACAATTATAATTTAGTTGACGAAAATTATAAAAAATTTCTATTAGAGTATACAGAAGGTGATTATGTTTCCGACAAAGAATTACCTTATGTTAGAGTATGGACTAAACCTGTTACATCTTACGCGATGAACTACTCAAAGTTTGATATCTCTTTAGCACCGATTAAAAATCACATCTTTAATAGAATGAAATCTCAATTAAAAGTTATTGAAGCGGGATTCTATAAGAAAGCATTAATTGCATCAGAAATTGGTCCTTATACAATCGACTTAAAGCATTGTTTAAAAAATGGAGACTTTGTTGATGGTAACGCAATGTTAATTCGTGAACATAGAAATCATAGTGATTGGTCAAAACATATTAGAAAGTTAGTCCAAAACCCTAATTTAATTACTGACATGGGAGAAAGATTATATGAGTCAGTTAAAGACAAATACGATTTAAATAACGTAACAAAAGATAGAGCAGAATTTTATAAATCATTAATTAAATAATATGTACAATAAAAAAGGCAAAGTTGGGTTCACCGCAGGTAATTTTGATTTACTACACCCAGGTTATATTTACACTTTCGAAGCGGCGAAAGAAAATTGTGATTACTTTATGGTCTTTTTACAAAGAGACCCTTCTGAGACAAGATTTACAAAGTATAAACCAGTTGTTCCATTATATGAAAGATATAAAACTTTGATGTCAATAAAGTATGTTGATGAAGTTGTAACATATCAAACTGAAGAGGATTTAATAAAACTAATTGAGTTTTATAAACCTGATGTCAGAATTTTAGGTGACGATTATATTGGTAAACGATTTACGGGAGACCATCTACCAATTGATGTTGTTTACACCACAAGGTCTCACAATTGGTCGACAACTAAAATTAAAGAGTTAATCACAATACAAACAGTAAAACAAAACCCTGATATATTAAAAAATTTAGAGACAAATGATTAAAATACCTATTACTAAAATTTTGTTTCTTGACATAGAAACAGTTGGGATTGAAAAAGACTTCGACACTTGTGTTGAAAAACGTCCCGAAATTGCACATCAATTCGATAAGTATTTTGATTGGTTTTTAAAACGATTCCCTGAAGATGCAATTAAAGGGGAAAATGAAGATGAAAGAAAAAATATTATGTTCTCATCAAGAACCGCATTGGTTCCTGAATTTGCAAAGATTGTGTGTGTTAGTGTTGCCTTTGTTATGGATAATGGCGAAGTTAAGAAACAAACGTTTTCTGGCGATAATGAGGAACAATTATTACGTGATTGCCAGAAATTATTGGACCGTTGTGGAAGATTGGATTTCTTTCTGTGTGGGCATAATTTAAAGAATTTTGATATCCCAATGATGGCTAAAAGAATGATTATTAATGGATTACTTCCGCCATCAATTCTACCGTCATACGACACAAAACCATGGGAAATTAAAGCAATTGACACTAAAGAAATTTGGCAATATGGTGCTTATACGGCAATTGGTTCATTAGATTTAATGTGTACATCAATGGAAATTCCATCATCAAAAGAAGGAGAAATCACTGGAGATAAAGTACATAATTCTTATTGGAACCACGGTAAATTAAAAGAAATCTCAGAATACTGTGAACGAGACGTTAATGTATTAATTGAGATTATAAAAAAATTAAAAGAACTTAAATAATGCCAGAAGAATTAGATTTAGATTTTTTAAAGAAAAAAGCTGAAGAACTGAAATCATTGTTATCAATGTCTGAAAGCGATGATATTGATTATAATCAAATCCTTGAGGAATTTGGTGTTGATGTTAAACAATTAGAGGTTGATATGATAAACTATCGACATAAGTTAAACTTGGGTTTTACTAAACTACATCTTGACGCATCAACCCCGAGTTATAATTACGAAAGTGATTCTGGATTTGATTTATATTCTGTTGAAAATATTACAATTGACGGATTTGGTAGAGGGTTAGTACCGACAGGATTATCATTTGATATCAAAGATGGTTACGAAATTCAAGTCAGGTCTAAAAGTGGGTTAGCAATTAACCAAGGGTTAATGTGTTTAAACTCACCAGGGACTGTTGATAGTGGATATAACGGTGAAGTTAAAGTAATTATTTTCAACACAAATAAAGAACCTTTTACAATCACTAAAGGTATGAAAGTTGCTCAAGCGGTTTTGTGTCCTGTAGTTAATGGTGGTTGGGTTAATTTAGATGAAAGAAATGAAGTAACTAAAAAAGATAGAAACGATAACGGATTTGGTTCAACAGGAATTTAATATGATTACAATAATTTATTCAACACATAAAGACGAAACTTATAATAACAAATTTAAACAACATTTGTTACAAACTGTTGGGTTAAAAAATGTACAGGTATTAGAATTCCAAAATAATAATGAGTATAGTTTGGCTGAGGTATATAACAAAGGTATATCACAATCGATTTATGATATTGTTGTTTGTTGTCATAACGACATTAAATTAGAAAATAATTGGGGAAAGAAACTATTTCGAGATTTTGAAAATAATCCTGATTATGGAATTATTGGTAAAGCGGGTTCTTGTTATTTCCCTGAATCAGGGGTATACTGGGAGGAAATGATGACAACTATGGTTGGTCATGTTTATCACCACCCTGTAGGTAAAAATAAATGGATTAACAAATATTCTGCAAAAATACCTCAACTGATACCTGTCGTAACTATTGATGGATTATTTATATCATTCGACAAAACAAAAATTAAACACACATTTGACGAAACGATTGGTAAGTTTCACTTTTATGACCATCCGTTTTGTTTAAGTAATTATATTGAAAATGTTAAGATTGGGGTTACTTTCTCTTTTGACATCACACATGAATCTGTAGGACAACCAAATAACGAATTTTTTGAAAGTAAGGTTAAATTTTTAGAAAAATTCTCGTCTATATTGCCATTAGACTTAAAACCTAACAGTGTTTACGTTCCTATAGTAATTGAAAAACCAATTAAAAATATTGGTAAAGTTGCAATTATTATCCCAACAAAAGATAAGTTTGAGTTAATCAAAAATTGTGTTGAGTCATTTTACGAACATTGTAACCCCTCTCTTTTCCATATTTTTATTGCAGACACTGGTTCCTCTGACAAGGTTAAAACAGAACTTAAGAGTATTGTTGACAGTCACGATAACATTACACTAATTGAATATGATTATTATAACTTTGCAAAGATAAATAATGATGTAGTTAAAAACCATATACCTAATGAATACGATTTTATTTTATTCTGTAATAATGATATTAAAATACTTAACAACGTAATTTACAACATGTTAAAGATATTCAAAGACTCTAATAGAATAGGAACTCTTGGGTGTCGATTACATTATGAAAATAATACAGTACAACATAATGGAATTATGGTTTTTGTTGACAAACAAAAACGATTACGTGCCACTCATAATGGGTTGCGTACCTACTACGGATATCACCCAAACACATCTAAGGTAACAGGTTCAACCGCAGCATTACTAATGATTAGAAAAACTATATTTGAAAAATGTGGGTATTTTAATGAAATATACCAATCTTGTTTCGAAGATGTTGAATTAAATTTGAAGTGTCTAACCTTAGGTTTTGAAAATTTAATTGACGGTAATTCAGTGGCATATCATTATGAAAGTCAAACAAGAGGTGTCCAACAATCTGACGATGCAAGATTAAAGCATGATTTTTTTAACGGTTTAATACCATTTGTTGTAAAAAATAGTAATAAATTACAAAATTACATACCAATCGAACAATAACAAATATAAAAATTAAAATAATGGCTCAAGGAATTTATCAAATTACAGAAGATTTTGAAACTAAACTATCCGAATATACAGGAGCAAAGTATGTTGTAACTGTAGACAATCAAAGTAACGCATTATTCTTATCATTAATGTATGAGAATATTAAAGGCTTGGAAATTGAGATTCCATCCAGAACATACCCATCGGTCCCATGTGAAATTATACATGCTGGCGGTAAGGTTAAATTTACACCTGTTGAGGGTAAGACAATTAAAGGAGCGTATCAATTATCCCCAACAAAAGTTTGGGATTCGGCCCTTAGGTTTACTCACAATATGTATATACCTAATACACATATGTGTATTTCTTTTACAGGTCCATATAAACACTTTAAATTATCTAAAGGTGGTGCAATTTTAACAGATGACTACGATGCTTATTTATGGTTTAAACGAGCTAGATATAGTGGAAGAAGAGAATGTTCTTATCATGATGACCATTTTGATATGTTAGGTTGGAATTTTTATATGATGCCTGAATTAGCCGCAAGAGGTTATTTATTAATGAATCAGTTCTATAATATGGACGGTTCCCCAAAACAAAATGAAGATTTGGAATTACCGTATCCTGACTTATCTAAATTTAAAATATATCAACAATGAAAAAAGGGATAATAGGTGCTGGTGGTTTTGGTAGAGAAGTATATGGTAGTCTTTCTTTAATGGAAAAGATTGACACCGTTTTTTTTGTTGATGATAACTATTGGAGTGGAGATAATAATTTAATTTTACCTATGTCAAAATTTGACCCTCAAGAATATGAGGTAGTGATTGCCATTGGAGACCCAAAAGATAGATTTGATATCGTACAACGATTACCTAAAGAAACAAAATATTTTACACACATTCATCCATCGTGTCAAATATTAGGTGATGATGTTGAGATTGGGGAGGGTAGTATAATATGTGCGGGAACTATAATTACGACAAATGTTAAGTTAGGTTGTCATACTCATTTAAATCTTCAAACAACCATAGGTCACGATTGCGAAATCGGAGATTATTTTACAACTGCGCCAGGTTCAAAAATATCGGGAAATTGTAAAATACACGATTGTGTTTATCTTGGAACAAATTCATCAATTAAGGAAAAAATAACAATACATAGTTTGGTTACAATAGGGTTAAATTCTGGTGTAGTTAAAGATATCACCGAACCAGGTATTTACGTCGGTACTCCCGCAAAAAAAATTAAATAGAATGGAATTTTTAATAGGTTTTAATCCAAGGTCATACCCTGTAGAAATGAGTGGTGGTCAAACTGTTTTAAGAGAGTTGGCAAAACAATTATCAATATTAGGGCAAACTGTTTATGTACTATCACCACAATTTAACGTAAATGGAACTAAGTTAATTTTACCTCACGAAATATCAAAATTAGATTCAGACAATTTAATCACAATATATCCTGAAATTACTTTTGGAAATCCATATAATTCAAAACACGTTGTAAGATGGATACTTTATCATACAAGACCTGAAATTGAGTCTACGTGGGGCACAAACGATGTTTATTTTTATTTTAATGATTTATTTATTAGTAAAGAAAATAAAGACAGAAAAATATTAAATTGTTTTGATTTTAAATTAGATTTATTTTATGATAAAAAATTAGATAGAAAAGGTTATTGTCATATTGATACAAATCACATACGAGCCAGTTCAGATTCAACATTAAAATTAAAATATGATTCAGAAGATTTATTTTATGGTCACATGACAATAGGATGGGAATGGTTAGTTAATAAATTAAATACTAAGAAATATTTCATCACATATAATGTGGCAACATATTATTCTGTGATAGCCTCAATGTGTGGTTGTATCTCAATAATTTTACATGACGGAATTAAAGAAGATAATATCAAAGAAAAAGTAATTACTCACAAATACGGTGTTGCCTACGGGTTTGAAGAAGTTGAGGAGTCAATATCAAATAGGGAATTATTAAAACCTTATTTAGAGGAAGTAACTAAAGAGTCAATTGAAACAATTAAGAATTTTATTTTGTATTGGGAGTCAGAATTAAAAAATTACTCATCACTACAACAGTAATTTACATAAAAGATTATGAGAGTATATTTCATGTAAAGATTAATCATTAAAATAATAAAATGACAGAAAGAAAAAAAAGAAGTACGGTACAACCAAAACCAGTTGATGAGTACAAACCAAAATTATCAAAAAAAGAATTAATATCACAAATTGTAAAGAAAAAATCTAAAGAGAAGTTTCTTTCGGAAAGTCAACGAGAGTATTATGACATTTTAATTAACAGTCAAATTACTATTTGTTCAGGCCCTGCGGGTGTTGGTAAAAGTTATATCTCTATGAAAGCTGCAGTGGACTTATTGTCAGACCCAACAACCCCTTATGAAAAAATTATTATCGTAAGACCAGCGGTTGAAGCTGAGGAGAAATTAGGTTCACTTCCTGGTAATGTTGAAGAAAAATTAGACCCTTACATTTTCCCATCGTATTATTTATTAAATAAAATCATTGGTAAAGAAGCAAGAGAAAAATTAAAAGAGATTGAGGCGATTGAAGTTTTTGCTTTAGCGTACATGAGAGGTATGAATATTGACAACTCAATATTATTGTTTGAGGAAGCACAGAACTCAACTCCAAGTCAAATGAAGTTATTATTAACAAGGATTGGATTTAATTCTAAGTTCTTCCTTTCAGGTGACTTAGAACAATTTGACCGACATAAAGACAAAACTCAAACAGGTTTGTGGGACGCACTACAAAAGTTTCAAAACTTAGATGATATCGGAACATTTGAATTCAAACCTGAAGATGTTGTTAGAAATCCGTTAATTTGCAAAATCTTAAAAAGATACGAAAACTAAAATTATTATTAACCCAATAAGTATAAATTTAATTTAATTTACTTATTGGGTTTTTTACATATTTTTTTATGTATATGAGAATAGGTATAGAAATTAATGGAGTTTTACGAAACACATTAGATAAAATAGAACAAACTTATCAAAAATTCATGATTGATAAGACTGACGGTATTGAAGACAAAAATAGATTCAACTACGAAATAACAACCCCTATCGACAGTCTTGATTTAAAAAAACATTTTAGTTTTGAGAGCGATGAGGAATTGTATTCATTTTTATACGAAGAATTCCCGATGGAAATTTTTGGTCACTCACAATCCTCAGAATACTCAACGTTCAATGATTTAAACGAAATTTATTTGAGATTAAGGAATGACCATGATTTTATTATTATTTCGGATGAGATTAATAAATCAAAACCAGCATCATTATTTTTTTTATCTAAATTTGGTTGTGAATTTGAGAAGGTTAAATTCTATAGTAATTTAACCATTAACTCTATGTGGAATGAAATTGATGTTTTACTTACCGCAAATCCCGCACTATTATTAGACCATCCATCAGACAAAACATTAATTAAATATGAAACAATTTACAACAATAATGTTGAATCAAAATACACAATAAACACAATCAAAGAATTGGAAGATAAATTAAAAATTATTTTATAATGTTAAAAATATTAGGAGAACACTACTATTTGGATTTAGACAAAATTGATGAATACATCCAAATAAAACAAGAACTGTTATCACCTTCGGGGGAAACTGACAGTACACAAATTAATATCGTAAAATACGAAACGATTAAACTTATGTTAGATGTCATTATGGGTGATGGTGATGGTGTTGATGAAACTTTAGCAGGTAAAGGGTCAGAAGTTACAATTCCATTTAAATTAGCCTTTAACACACTTTTAAATAAAAAATTACTAAATAAATACTAATACAATGAATAAAGAACAAATTTCAAAATTAGAACAGTCAGTTCAAAACATGAAAGATAAGAAATCAAGAATCTATCTTTTAGTTCAGGATACTAAGGGTAACGCCAAAGCATCAATCGCATACATTTATAATTTAGGTATGTCGTTATTAAATGAAGGGTATAACCCAATAATTTTACATGAGAAACCTGACTATACAGGAGTATCAGGATGGTTAGGAGAATTGTACATGACATCATTACCTCATAAATCTATTGAGGGTCAAAACTTAGAAGTTTCACCTGAAGATTTTATTGTTATTCCTGAATTATACGGATTTGTAATGAGTCAAATCTCTAAATTACCTTGTGGTAAAATTGTATTATGTCAAGCTTACGACCATGTATTGGAAACATTACAACCAGGTCAATCTTGGGCACAATTAGGGTTCTACAAATGTATTACTACATCAGAATCTCAAATGGAGTTTTTAGAGAACTTAATGAAAGGTATCTCTTATGATATTTTAAAACCATTCATTTCAGAATCATTTACCAAACAAACATTACCACCAAAACCAATCGTTGCGGTCCATTCAAGAGACCAAAGAGATTCAGTTAATTTAATTAAATCTTTCTACATAAAATTCCCTCAATATAGATGGGTTACTTTTAGAGATATGAGAGGTTTATCTGAAGAAGAATTTTCTAAATCATTAAAAGAAAGTTTCTTATCTGTATGGATTGATGAAACAAGTGCTTATGGCACATTCCCATTAGAATCAATGACTTGTGGAGTACCTGTTTTAGGTTTAACTCCAAACTTACTACCGTATTGGATGTCAGAGGACAATGGTATATGGATTAATAATAAAAATCAAATGGTTGATTTTGTTGCCGACTTCTTACAAAACTGGCTGGAGGATAATGTTAATCCTAAATTATACGAGGAAATGATTAAGACGGTTGAGAATCTATCAACAAAAAAAGAATTCAATGAGGTTTCTGTAAAGTTATTTACTGATTATATTAACACAAGACTTGCTTCATTTGAAGAACAATTAACTAAACTAGAAACTATCGAAGAGTAATATGGAAAACACACAAAAATTTGACGTATCGGTTATTTTACCAATTAAGTCAGGAAAAGCAAACGGATTTACTGAATATTTTGAAAAATGTATTGAGTCATTAAAAAATCAAAAAGTTGGTATCAATGAATTAATCATAGTTCATACTAATGAAACACATATTGTAGATTACTTAAATCAATTTGATTTTGGTACTTTAAATGTTGTTAAAGTCGAATGGACAAAAGACGCTAACTACGCATCACAAATAAATCATGGAGTAAGGTCAGCAAAATCTAAATGGGTTTCTCTATTTGAGTTTGATGATGAATATTCAAGTATTTGGTTTAAAAACGTTGAGGTTTATTCTAACTCATATCCTGATGTTGACGCATTCTTACCTATTGTTGTTGATACAGACCAAACAGGCAAATTTGCAGGATTTACAAATGAGGCAACATTTGCAGCGAACTTTACACCAGAAATGGGTATTTTAACACATGAAACTTTATTAGAATATCAAAATTTTCAAACTTCTGGTATGGTAATTAAAACATCATCTTTTATTGATTTTGGTTTATTTAAATCATCATTCAAATTAACATTTGGTTATGAATTCTTCTTAAGAATGACACATAATTCAGTTAAGATTATGTCAATACCTAAGATTGGTTATAAACACGTTAACTTGAGAGACGGGTCTATTTTTTGGAATTATAAAAATGGTGATAATAGATTAACGGAAGATGAAGTAAGGTTTTGGATTGACTCGGCCAAAAAAGAATACTTTTTTATTAACGACAGGGCCATAAAGTATGAACCCCAAACAGTTTAATGACAGAAATTATTAATTTAACAGGAAATACCAATGTTGAGTTAAAGAAGAAAGGTAGAAAACCAACACAATTAAATTATTTTGACGTTCCAGAAGAGCAGGCAGTTGTTAGATTTTTAGAATCAACCTCCTACGAAGAAAGAAATAAAATTTATAATGATTTTTTGAAAAAACCTTTAGATAAGATGATATCTTCAATAATACGAAGATACAAATTATATAGAAAAGACATGGACTTTACGGACATACATGTAGACACTCACTCATTCTTAATGACAAAAATTGAAAAGTTTAAACCCTCTAGAGAGAAAAAAGCTTATTCATATTTTGGCACAATCTGTAAGAACTATCTTATGGGTCAAATTATTAAGGACCAAAAAGAAACTAACCGAAAAATATCATACGAGGATATATCAACAAGTATAGAAAATAATCCAAGTTTTTCTTACAGTATAGAAAAAGAAGGTATTGACTCGGAAAAAGTAATTAAAAACTTTTTAATTGAGTTAACTAATTTGTTAGAGAACGAAAATTTATCGGAAAATGAGGTCAAATTAGGGCATGCGTTACATGACCTTTTTGAAAACTATGAATCTATTTTTATTGGTAACGATAATAATAAATTTAATAAAAATATTATCCTACTCTCATTAAGGGAAATGACTAATTTGTCAACCAAAGAAATTAGGGGGTCAATGAAGAAATACAAAACGATGTATTACACTTTAGTGGAGAATATGGTTAAATAAAATTTTATAGTTAATATTTATTGTAATGGGAAGACCACAAAAAAAAGAAATTAATTTAACTAAAGAGTCGATGTTATCTTTGATGCAAGAAATCTATAATGAACTTGTTGAGCAAAGAAACACCGCCATTAGAATACAAAATAAAATGTTGACAATGATGAAAGAACCTGAGGATATGACTCTAATAGGCCCTGTTATTGAAAAGCAACAAAAAATTATTAACGACTGTGTTGAAAAGAAATTAACATTATCTAAACTACAATCTACTATGTGGGAAAAATCTAATATTGCTGGAAGCGGTAGCTTCTCAATTACTGATTTAGGTGTAGACGATGATTTATTAGAAAATTTAATACTGAAAGACGCGTCTAAACCTGATGGGTCTTACAAAATGAAAAACTAACTAAAATGGCATCATTAGATTTAGGTCTTGATTATAAAGACGCTCAAAAAAAGATTTCGGCGACAACCACATATAAGGATTTAAAAACTCAATATGATGACACCTCTAAAAAAGCTGGAGAGTCTTTTGATACTGCAAAACAAAACGTTACTGAGTCTATAGATAAAGTTAAAGAACAGACTAAAAGATTTCAAAGGGAAATCAAAAATCAATTTGAGCAATTACTAGATATTAATAATCTTACTGGAGGTAAGGGTAGTAGTTCAATTAGTTACGTTAAAAAAACATTAATTAGGGTTATTAAGAATATTGAACCTAAAATTATTGAACTTCTTATGGAAGAAGCAATAAATGCGGTTGGTTGTGACCAACAACAGACATATGCCGCACAGGTGGTGTACGTTAAAGTAAGTTCAATTGATTTAATTAATCTATTAAAGAAAGACCCATCAAGTAAAGAAGGTAAAGTTTTATTTGAAAAAAATCCAGTTAATATACAACTTTATCCGTTCTCAATGAATAAAGAGTTGTATACAAGAATCCAAAGTGGACAACCCTATTCAACAGATAATGGACAACAATATATTGGTCAATCAGGTCAAGCATTATTTGATATTCAATATGTTGACACAAATAACATAGGAGAAACTGGCCCATGGTTTAAGGTAACACTACCTAATAGGGCAAACAATATTAATAAAGTTGGTACTTTTTTAGCAGATTATTATAGAACAACTAAAGTTGTTGAGTTTACAAATATTATGGCAAATATTATGGAGTCATTAAGTGGTGCCATATCTATTAGTGCTAATGTTGGTGTTGCGCAAGCCGAAGATACTAATAAACTTATGTTGATAATTCAAAGAGTTTTAGGTTTATGTTTTGATAATAAAAAAGAAATTGATGTTAGTGGTATTGCAAAATTAGCGGAACTAGATGATATTGACGAGTCATTTTTTGAATTCACAGATATTGATTTACGTAATATTGACCAAAGGGTGACTAACATTAAAAATGGTGTGGTTGAATTTGAAGATTGTGGTAATGTTAAATTACCTGTTAATTATGATGATATTCTAAATGATTTAGGGACATTAAATTTTATTGAAGATAAAGATTTAGTTGATGCCGCTGACGCGTTAACTCAAACATTAATTAACAATCCCGAATGGCAAGGTTTCGCAATTGAGGGAAATATTAAAGCGACTGTAGACTTAAACTTCCTTAAATTAATTGTACAAGGAATTGCAGCATCACTACTATCTCCTAAAGTATTATTACCAATATTTGTAATGTTAAAATCGTTAGGACAAACATTTGTTGATGGAGTTGACTCATTCGTTGCTTTTATGAAAACATTTAAAAAGTTTTTTATAAATTTAATGTCAAAAATAGGGGCTTTATTTGTTAAGGAACTTTTTGAAATTATTAAAAAAGATATTTTAAATTTAATTCAGTCAGTAATTCAAGATGTCGCCAAAGAAAAATTGGATAAACGAATTATTATAATTTTAAAATTAATTCAACTTATCATTATTGTCGCTCAGTTTATTTCAGATTGGCGTAAATGTAAAAGTGTTATTGATGAAATTCTGTGGTTGTTAAAAATTGCGGGGACAGGTTTTGGTGGTGATATACCATTACCTCTATTATTTGCCTCTCAATTTGCGGGTGGGTATTCTGAAACTCGAGCATTTATTGGGGCTATTGAGGAAATGCAAAAACTTGGTATTCCAACAGGGCCAATGCCTGACGGAAGTCCTAATTTAGATGTTTTAAAAATGTTAGGACAAATGAAATCTATGGCGTCAGAAGAGGCCGAAAATGGTAAGGTACAAATTGCAGTACCACCATTAACAATGACACCAGCAGGTCTGACAGTTCCTTCAAGTGCTTTTGGTAAAAAAATGTAATTATGACAAAAAAAGAACAATCGGAAAAAGCCGTAAAAATAATAAAAGACTACAAATCACACTCGAATAAAGATTTGACTTTTGTTATGGATTTTATTCAGGAAGATTTTAAATTTACCAAAGACGCAATCATTAAAATGACTGAGCATTTAGATAAATTAGAATTAACTTACAACACTATTCTTAAAGAATATCAAAACAGAACTATTAAATAATGAAAATAGACCAATCTAATAAGTATCAAATTATATTTCCTGGAATCGTTTACGATAACCAAGACCCTATGATGTTAGGTAGACTTAGAGTAATACCTGAAACACAAACATATAGTGATATTTTAGCTTCAGTTCCTGATTGGAATGAGGAGATAGATAAATGGACTTCTAAAGACCCGTTAATTTTTTTACCATTACTCCCTTTTTATTTTAGTCAAGTACCGAAAAAAGACGAGTACGTACACATCATATACCAAAATAAGAAATTTAATTTCCAAAGCCAATTTTATATTCAAGGACCGTTCTCATCACCAATGACAACTCCTTTTGAATATTACGAAGGAGCTAAGAAATTTTTAGCCGCAGGAGATAGAATTAAACAAGGTATCTCTATTAAAAATAGTGAAGGACAATATCGTAACAAAGATAGTTATGGTGTATTCCCCGAGCCAGGCGATAACGCATTATTAGGCCGTGGCTCTGCTGATGTTGTTGTTAAAGAAAATGAAGTTTTAATTAGAGCGGGTAAAACAAAAGTATTAAGTACAACACAATTACCTGTTGGAAATGCCATGAGGTCATTCTTACAACTCTCAAATTTTACTCAACAAAAAGTTTTATTACCTCAAGAAAGTCAAGCTAGATTAGTAGAAAATGTAAAGGTAGTTAAAAAAATAATAATTTGGGATATTGAAAATTTAGAAAATTCTCAGAATGTTTTTAATGGGTCTGTTGGATTATATAATGTAATACCAAGTCAGAAAGTTAATAGTAAAAATTTTAAGTCCGACACTATCCTTAATTTAACTGTTGGTACCGATTATAGTGGGCCTATTGAGGAGGTTAAATTTACTGCTAAAAGTTTTAATGAATCATTAACTTTAATAAATAAATTCTGTGATGGAGTTTTTAAAAAATTTATTGATTTACCTAATTATGTCGTTAATAACCAATTACGTAATATACCCCAAGACCAAATTTTCCCTTTTGTTGTTACACCATCAAAATTAACTTATGAAAAAGGTGTTAAATTCTCACCATCCCAAGTTGTAAATGATGTTGCTGAATTAACTAATTATGTTAATTTTTATAGTAAAATTAAATTAAATATGGGATTAATTAATAGTGGGTGGTTTTTAGTTTGGGAAAACAAAAATGGAACCGCAATTATCGGACCCCAAGGAGATATTAAAACTGAAACAGTTACTCCATCCGAGTTTGTACCTTCAGATGTTACTTATAGTGTCTTAGGAGCGCAAAAAATTTATTTACTATCTCAAGACTCTACAGGACCTAAAGGTAAGATTAGTTTAAGCCAAACTTTATATGGTATACCACAAGATAAATTTGTTGGTGACGAAAGTAGTATATACAATAAAACATACCCAACAACAAGAGGTGATGAGTTAATGAAACTACTTAGAAAAATATTTTCATTTGTCACAGGTCACGTACATCCTGTCGCAACTGCACCTCCTATTCCTGTCGCCGCAGGGAACGGACAAACCTCTGCAGAAATTAACGCAATTCTTGCCGACGCAGAAAATACCATCCTAAATCAAAATATCCGAATTAATTGATATTTATAAGTAAAACACTTAAATGTCAATTAATAACTCCTACTTTAGCAAGAACAATACTATCATATCCAACAGTTTCACCAATACTGGTAGAAACCCAGTTACGGAATTGTTTTATGGTTCTACCGCAGTGTCTCAATACCCTAGTGGGTATAGTAGATTCATATTTGATTTAGACCTTTCACTACTATTTCAGAAGATAAATGATGGAACAATTTCAACAACTTGTAACGACACAATTGTTCACACTTTAAGAATGGTTAACACCTCAACCTTTGATATTGAGTTATTAAATACCTCAACATCTCAAGGTAGAAAAAGAGCTACGTCATTTGATTTAATTTTATTTAGAATTCCATACATCAATAACTATCCACTAACCCCACAGATTTGGGATGAAGGTGTTGGTTATGATTTTGCGGATTTAGTTTATGACTATAGTGATATGGACAAATCTTTTTCCGATAGACCGTCAAATTGGTTTCAAACAACAACAATTGGTGTTTGGACTGAACCAGGAGTCTATAATAACTTAAACAGTGGTGTTGTTCCTTTTAGTTCATTAACAATAGTTGACACACAACATTTTGAATTTGGTAATGAGAACGTTAGTTTTGACATGACTAGCGAAATTAATTCAATTATCGATGGTTCATTAACGAATGTTACAGGATGGGGAATCGCTTACAAACCTCAGGTTGAAAACTTATCAGGACTTAGTGAAACCTATGAAACTCAATTTTTTACAAGACATACTCAAACATTTTACGAACCGTTTTTAGAGACATCATACAATGATTTAATTGAGGATGATAGAAATTTATTTTCGTTAGGTAAGACAAATAAACTTTATCTTTATCTATTTGATAATGGTAATCCAATTAACTTGGATAATAACCCTAATGTAACTATTTTAGATTCATCAGGGACTGAGATTCCTGGATTAACGGGGTTAACCGCTTGCCAAAGAACTAAAGGTGTTTATGAGGTTACAATACCACCAATCATTGGTTTTAAAACACCATGTATGTTTACTGATAAATGGTACAACTTAAATTACAATGGTTTCCCATTACCTCAATCATTTAATGAATTTACAATTCAACCATTAAAAAATTCAATTCAGATTGGTACTATTTCAGTTGACCCAAAATTATATGGGTTTGACTTTTACGGTATTAAACAAGATGAAAAAATATATAATACTGATATTAGAAAAGTTGGTGTTATCATTAAACAAGCTTACACAACACAAAAACTTTTACAAAATGTTGATGCTCACTACAGAGTATATGTTAGAGAAGGTCAAACAGAAGTTGAGGTTCAGGATTGGACTAAGATAAACAGGACACCAAACGAATATTATTTTATGTTTGACACTAGGGATAAAATACCTAACGAGTATTATATAGATATTAAGGTGGATAGTAGCGGAGAGATAAACACATACAAACGACAAGTTAAATTTCAAATCGTTAATATGAAGTATTTAGATTAATAAGATATTTATAATAAAAACAAAATAACAAATAAGGTAAAATTATTAAATTTTACGTTATAACCTATAAACTTAAAAAATAAAAATTAAAAAAAAATAATACAAAAGATATGCCAAATTATATTATAAATGAATGTATAACTAATGAAGTATACATTCTTTCTGCAGTAACGTTAACGTTAGGAGCCACAGTAGAGTTCGGTATTAGCGAGGCTCCATTTTGTGGTACTGTTGGGGCAGTAACATTGAGTGCTGAAACTCTAAATATATACTTTCTTCGACTATATGACGATTGTTGTGCGTGTTTAAGTGGTATTACAACATCAGAGGAGACTGTAAATTTTAGATTTATAAGTTGTAATGACTTAGAGGTGATTGATATAGAAGCGACTAACTTTTGTCGTGATTATGGTGTTCCTACAACTGGTCAGACTTATGAAATACAATTTGATTCTGAAACATCATTTTGCGCTACTTTTTCAGGGTTAACATCAACGGGGGAAACAAATTATTCATACGTTTCAGGAGGATATGCAAATTGTGAAGATTGTAAAGAAGACCCATTACCACCATTGTCATCTAACACTGAAACCACTATATGTCAGGAAATATGTGACAATTCAGTAATTACTATAATCCCCCTACATCCAATCTATATAAATAGTGCGGGTCAGGAAGTAACTCAAATGAACGCGGTTCTTATTGGTGGTAACGGACTAAATGGGTAATTAGTAAGACAAATATTTAAAAATATAAAAAATAACCTTAAAATTAATTAAGGTTATTTTTTTTTGTCAAAATTTTTACTATCTTTGTACTTAAGATAATGCAATATACATATAACAAAAAAATGAAAATATATTTAAAGAGGGTTTTAAAGAGATTGTGCGTAAAATTTACTCTTTGGCACAAGTATCGGTTTTTTACTGAAAAAAGTCGACTATCGGAAAATGAAAAAATTTGTACCTCAATTTGTCGCAGACTTATTAATCATCCTGATTCTAAATTTTTAATTGCACCACTATCAGGTAAGAAATACATTAAAAATGTTGTCTTAGGTTTATTTATTCTTATGGACGATAGAAAAATTAGTATTACAAATCACGTATACCATTATGATGTGGTTTTGTGCCAAAGAGATTGGGAAAAATTAAATGTTTTGTATAATAACAAAACAGAGATTATGAGACAAGGATACGAAGATGAAATAAAATCACAAATAGTTCATTCTTTATCATCAATATTAGAAAAAATTGCTTAACTTTGTAATATGAAAAAATTAATCACACTCATCGTTTTAGTCTTAACCACATGTGTTGGTTTCGCTCAGGTTGAACCTTCTATCAAGAAGTCAGGTAACTTTTATGAGTTAAGTGATTTGTGGGTAAAAGATTCAGTATCGGTTAAGTTGTTACTTGACACATATAAGATTGATATTAAAAATCTTGACTCAGTTCGATTCTTTAAAGATTTCAAACTCAACCAAAGATTACATGATACATTCTCATATGATTCTTATGTGTACATTTTAGATAAAAAAACAGGGGTAGTAACATTAGATAATATTCCTCACACTAATGATAACCCTAAGTTACGTAAGTATGTGTTAATCTACTGCTTTGATGATTACACTGATAAGAAAATTATCAATATCAAAGTGTTCTAATTAAAAAAGAGGTCTAACGACCTCTTTTTTTTATTCTGTATAATCTTTAACTTTAATTAAGAACCTTCTATTTGGTTGTGTTTGTTCAGGGGTTGTTGATTTTTCTTTTGTCCATCCTGGCCCAAACTCAGTCGTTTCTCCTTTACCTATAGGGTTCATAGTAACACCCGTTTTTTCTTTAATAATTTTGGCAATTACGTTCGCTCTTTCTTTTGATAAACAAAGATTGTAATCCCCAATTGTTTTAGATGACTGACATGTTGGTAATTTACCAATTACGGTGTCATTAGAGTCTTTATCTCTTGATGAATATCCGATAACTAATGGAACGTTCTGTAATAAGAATTTACTGTACTTAGGATACGTTTTTAAGTAACCATTTAAATCCGTGATAAATTTATCAATCTTATTTTGAGCTTCAGGTTTTAATTCTGTTTTATCAAACACAAATGGTTCCGTAATATCCAAACTAATGTTAGTTGGCGTTGTTGTGGTTTTTTGTGAAATAGTTGGTTCTATTTTAGTACCAGGTCTTGCTCCAGGATATAATCGTATGTAATACCCTTTTCCCCCCTTCTTATAATACATCATAGGTGAAATGGTAGTATCATCAGATTGAGTCATTCCCATCGATTTTAAGACACTTATGTCCTCTGCAACAATATCACCTGTGTATACTGTTGGTAGACCAATTGCCGCTTTATAAGGAGTACCTTCAGGGGCAACTGCAATAAATTTATATCTAACATTATTGTATTGCATTGGTTGTACTTGAGAACGAACGATATCACCCCAATAATGGTCGGTAAACGCAATATTAGTTACATAATCCTCATCCAAAACTTCACCTGTTTTAACATCGACTTTGAAGTCGTATAACTCACCATTTAAAGCCCATTTTGGGTCTACCTCACCATTTGGTTTAAAGGTCACACTATAAAGTTTTCCATCAATAATTTTAAACCCTAATCCTGTAGAACCTAACTTGTAGTAGGTTTTTTCATCATCTTGTTCGGACAAAATTCTTTTTACCATTCTAAGGATATCACTTTCATTAAGTTTTACCACTTTTTTTTCACCAATAACAACAGTGTCTTTCTTTATTTCAATCCACTCCTTTAGAGTTGTGATTGGCACAATACTTTTTTTACCTCCAGGTGTTTGATTTATATTATTACCATCATCATCTCCTGATGTTATCGTTGGATGATTTTTAATATAATTTGAGATTTTTTTAGCTCTATTTTCCATTTTTTTAATTTTTGTTTTAGGGGTACTCATTTTACCGTCATAACTATCATATTCCAAATCCGCATCATTATACTTTGATACAGAAGTTGTAAATGGTTGTAACGATTCTTTACTAAATTTTCTAACACCAGGTTGCATAGGAGAAACATATGACCCTCTACCACCACTACTGTCAGAAGTTGCCTCGAGTAATACTTTCTTTATTAATTGATTTAGCATAGATATTTTAGTATACTTATAAATATATCAAAAAAAGATATTTTCACAATGGAAGAACAACAATTATTTGGAAAACTATTCGACACAATACCTCTACTAACTGAGGACCATTTAGATGTACTACTACAATCTATGGATAAAGAGAATGCTTCGTACCTATTAATACAGGCGGTTAAGAAAGCATACCATGATGGTGCGTATTCTTTAGGTGAATCTGAAGTTGTATCAAGGGCAATTAGAGTTATGTCAAAACAAGAGGTTAAAAATGAAACAGAAGATTAAATTAGCTTTAATAGCTCATGATGGTAAAAAGGCCGATATGGTATCATTCGTAATGAAACGAATCCCTTTCTTTACTTCAGAAAATGTTGAGGTTATTGCCACAGGGACTACAGGAAAACATTTGAAACATGCGGGATTAACTAAAGTTGAGACTATGTTAAGTGGTCCTATGGGTGGTGACGCTCAGATTGCTTCAATGATTGTAAACAAAGAAGTCGATATAGTTATATTCTTTATCGACCCTTTAGAAGTTCATCCACATCAAGTAGATGTTAGTATGTTATTGAGAATTTGTAATGTTCACGATATTGCAATTGCAACAAATTATTCAACTGCAAGTAGATTAATCAGTTCTTTTGAAGATTAATTATTCGTCCTTTGACGGGTCATTACCCGTTGGATTACTCTTTTGAGATGCTAAATCAGTTTTAACTGTTGTAGTATCTGTCGTAACAGGAGCCACGGTTGTTGTATTTGTAATAACAGGAGCTACAGTTGTTGTAGTTGTTGTAGCATCCGATGGAACAGGAGTTGAGACTCCTAAAGCTGATTTAATTGCTGCGGCCGTTTTAGACCCAAGTTTACCATCAACAACCAATCCTGATTTTTTATTTGTATTTAACCAAGTTTGGATATCCGTAACCTTGTAGTTTGTTGTTTGTTCTGAAATAATATTTTTCTTAACACTTTCATGTAAATTTAAAATTCTATTTCTTTCTTCCGTATTTAATTTAAACATATTCATAATAATTTTATTTATCTTCTGACGGTGATGCCGTACCTACTTCAGCTTTGACTGGTTGTGGGGCAACTGTTGTAGTTTGAGTTGTATTTTGAGTTGTTAATGTACCTACTAAAGCGTTGTATATTGCATTTTTAGTTTGTTTACCTAAAAAACCATCTTCTTTTAATCCTGATTGTGTTTTAGCATTAATTGTTGTTTGTAAATCAATAATAATTGGGTTTGGTTTTTGAGGTACGTATGGTTTTTGAGTTGTCGTATCAACTGTTACAGGTGCAACGGTTGTAGTAGTAGTTGTAAATGGATTATAATTATAAACATTACCCATACTAAATAACCCTCTATCATAATCTGATTTCTGAATCTGTACGGCTCCCGAAGGTAATGCCATAGGCCCATATTGAACACCGACTTTACCATCTGAACCTTTATAATAGGTTGTTTGTTCGTTCAAGTTCAAATATTGTCTTTTAGTTGATTCCTCATGAAGATTTAAAATTCTACTTTTTTCATCTTCTTTAACTTCATATTGATTATTCATAAAATTCTTTTTTTAATAAATATCTCAAAACACCAATTAAAATTTGGTAGAATGAAAAAGTTATTGTATATTTGTATTGTGGTTGAGGGAAACGATTCAGATACAACTAAATCAATCATAATGGTTAGGACGAAAACCTCCTAATTTGGACGGGACAGAAACGATTCAGATACTAAGTCCCGTTCTTTTTTAAACCCAAATAACAAATTGGTCTTTACCAACTCTAAAAGATAAGTCATACGATTCCCTGAATACTGTAATTATAAGTAATTTCCAATAAGAACCACCACCATGTTTTGGTACGATGGCCATAGCAATTTCTTTTTCTTTTGATTTAATAACGAACGCAACATCATCTGTAATCTCACCTGTAGAGATTCCTTCCGCAATTTCTCGTCTACAACTCTCAATTATATATTTTAATTCACCGTTAGATATTTCTCTGTCATTATAACCAGAAATATCAGTTCTGTTTTTTCTTTCATACGCGTGGGTAGTTCTATCAATCTCAAAACCAAAGGCAATTTCTATTTTGGCCATAATATGTCCAATTTTCTTTTCTAATAATAAATGTTCTTTAATTAATCTACGTAATTCACTCATATATTATAAATACTCGTAAAACAAAAAAAGGGACGATTGCTCGTCCCTTTTCATATTATTTAAGATGTTGATTATCTCAATTCTCTTAAGTCAAATGTTCTAACTCCATCAACTGTGATACGTCCGTAGAAACGGTTGTTAACCATTTTCTTAGCGTAACGTGTCATAATACCTTTAATAGGTGTGAAGTTGAATGGGTTATACATTGTAGGTGTTAATTGTAGAGGTACGTACGGTGCGTAGATGTAACCTGTGTCTAACAATGATGTTCCTTTGTGTCCTACTAACACTGTGTTAGCTGGGAAGTAAGGGTCACGGTAAACTTGGTAACGTCCTGCAAGAGTACCTACTCTTTCAATACCCATGTTATACTGGTCTTGCTCAGGAGATGCGTTAGATACGTGGAAGTACTCTAAATCATCAAAAATAGCTGAAATCTCAGAAGAAACTACAATCCAGTTAGCTCCACCTCTCAAAGTTGATTTGTGGATTTGTGCTGACAATTGGTTAATTGCAGTAATTAATGTTTGATTCCAATCTTTTTGAGTATAAGATGTAGTTTGAGAAATTCTTCTCCATCCGTTGTAATCCCAACGTAAGTTCCATGCTGCACCTTTACGTAAATCTCTTAAGATTTCACGGTCGATTTCAGCCGCAACTTGTTCAGATAATAAAGCCGTTAATTCAGCTTCAGCATCGATGTTGTGGAAAGCCGCAACGTCTTGAGCTAACTCAGGAGACCATTGTGCTCTTAATTTTCTTTCAGTAACAGAAACTGTAACAGATTCTAAGTCGAAAGAAACCTCACCGATTTTATCTTCAAATTCTAATTCTTCATAACGTCTGAAAACAGCGATGAATGAAGTTCCCGCAACTGCAGTAGTGATAGAAGTACCTGTGTATCCGTCTAAAGAGTCAGCTCCACAAGTCGCACATACTGGACATTGTAAATCAACTTCTAAGTAGATACAACCATTAACATCACATACACTTTCATAAACG
>Ga0209107_10000196_pt1 | contig 36208 bp, 49 predicted proteins | sample LakErihyJuly2011_2_FD_187460 | JGI IMG/M metagenome (GOLD analysis project Ga0209107, IMG submission 187460) | Freshwater microbial communities from dead zone in Lake Erie, Canada - CCB hypolimnion July 2011 (SPAdes) (version 2) | ecosystem: Environmental > Aquatic > Freshwater > Lentic >...
CCTATCGCGTGACAGGCGATCGCTCTAACCAACTGAGCTACACCCCCATTGACTTTTAGACGACTAAAATTTGTCTGGTGCAAATCTGGTGCAAATCTCTGCAACAAAGAATGTACCGCCAACGCAAAAAAGTAACACTTATGAATTATTTATAACATAAAATTATAAAATCTTATATCAGTTTGTACCACAACTCATGGTACTGATTTACACCAGAAATAATATTATCTTATATGAGGTTTTGAAAAAAGTTTGAATTTAAGACTCAAAATCGAGTCTGTTTTAGGTAGGTACTCCAAGTAAGCTCTAAGTATAACTTGTTAAAATTGGAGTCTTTATGGAAGGAATTTAAGGTAGGTAATGAGGATATAGACTATGCTTTAAGCATTCTACTTTGTTTTTGGAAGTCTTTGAATTCTTGTACTTTAGCTTCTAAAGCTGGAATTGATTTTATTTTTTCTTTGCGAATTTCGATCTCTTGACGAACCTGACTATCCTTCTCTTGCCTGTAATAATCTGTGGCTTCTTTCCGTATGCGTTCATTCCGAACATGATCTTCCTTTAGTTTGTTTCGGTAATCTTCCATACAATCTTTAATTGGAGGATGACCTGGATTTATTTCAATGCAGAAATGTTTTCTCTCTGCAGACACAACGAACGTATCATTACTGTTTAGTTCGGTTTCACAAAAGCTACACTTGAACGTAAGTATAGTTTTACGCTTGAACGTTTTATTAACCATGGATGTATTGTTTGTTTAATTGAGGTGCTTACTTTTTAGTGAATGCGTCAATGGAAGGTTTCAATCCGTAAATTGCCGAAAATATACCGACAATTAAAAATTGATACCATGTCGGAAACCTGCCGAAGTAATCAAAGAATAAGTCTAATTTACTTTTTATATTAACGTCATCGCTAATGATTGCGTAAGCCAAAACGAGTATAGGAATGCAAACCACAATCAAAACAAATTCGTCTTTAAAACTTCTGTCTTGCTGGTCATAGACATCTCTAGTGTATTCAATTTCACCAGCAGCCATGCGTTCATAATGTCTTTTTTCAGCTTCACTCTCTAGTAATTCTGATTGCTTATGATTTTTATAAATCTCAGCACCTGTTTTAAAAACAGTTGGTATTATATTCCACCACATATTATTCGCAGTTCCTCATAATGTTTGTTAATTCTTCACAACGTACAGACGTTTGTTCATGCCATTTACTTAGTAGCATTTCTTCTGCTGCCTTTTGATAATCTTGCATTTTTAAAGCCGCTAAAAAGAATTTAAATTTTGAAACTCTTGGTAATCCAAGCTGAAAACACATTTCAATTACAACGCCAAAAGCATCATTATCAAGATCGTATTCACTTACTAATTTGTTTGCGCCTTGAACTGCTATTGCAAAATCTTTTTCAAAGACTTTTTCTAGTTCTAATTTTGAATATTGTATGCCAGGAAGAAATCCATCCTCAACTATAAGATGACCATAGCCAATTGTATTATAACCGAGGCTATCAGTATAAACAGTATCTCTATAGCCTTCGTGTTTTTTAATCCTGTCTTTGATTATTTGTAAGTTCATTTGCAAAAATAGAGCCTCTCTTGTTGCCTAGTTTGTAAGTTCGCTTTTGAAGATTTATATAAAATTGTTTTACGTTTAATTTTTTTTGAATGTCATTAGTTGGTCTTTTGTAATGCCTGCTTTCACGATCAGATTTGGCATCATACAGATCGACTTTGCCTGTCTTTATATTAACAGTAACAATATCGATTGGACCAACACCATTAACATTTGTGAATACTAAATGGTCATCGTCTACTAATTCAAGAATTGCAATCATGTGAGCTGCAATTCCTTTGTTGTAATGTTTCAATTATTTTTTAAATGGTAAGATGTTCCATGCGGCAACTAGAGTAACTACTATTCCGATAATCCAAACCAGAACTTTCACTCCACCTTTGCCGTACGCTATCTCTTCTTTAATAATATGTATGTCGTTTGAATTTCCTTGAACTATTTTATGAAGTTCGCAAATCTTTTGATTGATTGAAACGAGTGAAACAGAATTTAATTTTTTATTTCTTTTCACCATTATAATAATCTTTTAAAGTCTTTTCCATATCTTTGAAAAAATCTGACCAAAACTTCTGACAATCTTTTGAGTATTGTTCTGTATTTTTTTTGATCTCTTCGTAGGATGGTAGTTCAAATTTAAACATATTGTTTTTTCCTTTGGTTGTTTATTAATCTTTTTTATTCATGCTTTTAAAATGCTCAACGAAATCATTAAGGATATTCTCATAACGCCAGCCAAGCCAGCAGCCAACGATAAAACTCAACGTCATTAAAAGTGTAGTCATATTTTTTTTTATTTAGTTGTTAAGAAAAATTGATGCCAACGTTATTTCCGTTATCAACATTACCGCTTGCTGTTGGTGAGCAGAATGTAGCTCCTGTAGCATTACAATCTTGTATATTTGTAAATTCTAATCTTGGTATTCTTCTATAAGAGCTGTCTTGTGTGGTAAGTGGAATATTAAAGAAATTAAAAAAATCATAAACAAGATCAAAACTCCATCCTAGATTATTTCCAGAATTAACATTTGTATTTTTTGGAGCGTGCCAAAATGTACCTGTTACAGCACAATCTTTTATATCTAAGAATTTAACTTCTATTGCCATTATGGTATGTAATTTAGAGTAAATCTTGTTCCTGATGTACTCGATCGTAAAGACACAACGTTTCCAGAAGTTCCTCTAGCTGAAAGATTAGATACGTTAGTTATTGTAGATGCTGGAAAATTTATTGTACATGGCTGAACAGTATTTAAAATATCATTAAAAGTATTAGCGCCTGTTAATGTTAAAGCGCCTATTCCACTTTGAACTAATTTGTAAAAAGTTTTACCACCTCCAGCAAATGTTTTGGCTGAAGCGCTACTCATATAAATACTAGATGATCCTGGATTTACTGTTAAGTTTGTAGTAGCTGCAGTATTAAAAGCAGTTCCTGCTCCTGTGCAAGTTAAGTTTCCTGTTCCTAATGTTAAAACTCTTACATTAAAATTGCTTGAATTAAAAAGACCTGTAGTTAAATTAAAGCCATTTAAATCTAATGTTCCAAAATTAAAAGTCAAAGTGCTTGTAGAGGTGAATGTACAATTATCTAACAATCTAATAGTTCCACCTGCTGCGCCAAAACTGGCATTGCCGTTTATAGTTTTTCCATTAGAGGTGATGTCTTGCGTTCCTGAAGTTGCAAGAAATTCAAAAATATTACCAGCGCCATTTGTATTAAAAGTTGTAAGACCACCAAGATTTAAATTTCCATAAATCTTTTGACCGCTGCTTATACCTGGATAGGTACCAGTAAAACCTGTAAAATTTAAATTCCTACAATGAGAATTATTACCTATTTGAAAATAATCTACTCCTGAAATATTAAAATTAAAACAATTAGCTTCAGTTATTCCAGAACCATTTTGACTGTCAATTGCTCTAATACCAGCAAAGCCAGCGTATGTAAAATTTAAATTAGGCGTTCCAATTAAAGTAAGATTAGTTGAATTATATGATAAAACTGTTGCACTATCACCATTTATATTTATAGATCCAGTTCCAAAATCTATAGTTCTTACATTAGAGTTATTTGAGTTAAATCTTTTACAAGTATAACTGAAATCATTTAAATCAAATGTTCCTGTTGTTAATTGAGTTGTGAATGCAACATCATGAGTGTTAGTAGTATTTCTTGCAAGTTGAACTATTCCACCTGGACTATCAATTTTAAGTGGTGCGGCAATTGTTGCAGCATCTAAAATCTGTGTTGTGCCTTGACCAAGCATAGTCCAAGAAGGCAAGTTAGTTGTGGCGCAAGTTGTAGTTACTGCTGAAGATAATGTAATATTTTTATAAAAAGTATTAGCATAAACTCCATTTGCTAACGTCATAGCGTTGGTTCTTGTCGAGGCATCTAACGCACCAATAGTATAAGGAAAATCAAACGTAATTGTAGCGTTTGTATTTAAGCCTGTATTTTCAATGATGGCTGTATCTTGTGGAAGCGGAAAGTTATTTACATTTACAGCGCCTCCTGATGACAATGCCCAGGCAGTAGCGTTCCAATTTCCACCACCTACTAAATTCCAATATTTATTTGCAGCCGTTGTGAAAGTAATACCAGAATTTCCTAAACAATCTCCAATTCTTGTTCCGGTCCAAGATACAGATCCTGCACCTGCAATATTTCTAAAATCTACATCTGAAAGCGCTGCAAGCGTTCCATTACAAGTAATGGTTCTTTGTGTACCTATAGTGTCGGAACGAACAAGCAAACTTCGATCTGGAGTATTTGCGGCGCCTAAAGTTAAAGTGCCATTTACAGTAATATTATCAAATAAAATTAGAGCTTTATTACTGCCAACATTAGCACTTTGAACAGTTAAATTATTAAAAGTAAGTGCGCCTCTTAAAACAACATTGTTATAACCGGCAGTAAATGAAACATTATAAAAAGTAGCAGTACCAGCACCAAACTGATTTGCATAAAAGTTGGTAGTGAGATGTGATGTACCTGCGTTAAATGTGAAGTTTGTTTCTGAATAAATATAAAAAAGATCGCCTGTTGATGTAATAGTAGATGAGCCAAGATTAAGACTTCTGACTAATGAACCTTGAATTGTAATTCCACGCTGTGCGGTAATATTATAATTTTGAGTATTAAATGTTCCACCGAATATGTTTAAACTATCAATACTTACTAAAGCGCTTCCTAAATCAAATGTGCCGCCTACTCCATTTATATTAAAATATTTACTTGTTAGCGAAACACCATTAGTAATAATTGTTTTTGTGCCAGACGTTGCTTTAAAATTAATTTGACCGCTACCACTCCAAACAAAATTAGTAGCAGCAAGTGTCATTGAACCATAAATGTCTAATGCAACAGATCCTGAAAAAGTTGTTACTACATCTAAACCTGACAAAGTTAAATCATTACATACTGCACCTGTGCTAATAGTTACTGAATAATTTATGCCTGCATCGGAGGCTGCATCAAAGATTACATTGTCTGCTAATGTTGGAGCTGATGAACCACCTGCTCCACCTGAAGTCGTAGACCAGTTTGTAGTTGAACTTGAATTCCAAGTTCCAACGCCGCCAACCCAATAACGATCTGCCATTATATTTCTCCTTCGTTAATTTCTTTTATTTCTTCTATTTGGACTTCTGGTAATTGATTATTATTTTCTACTTCGTTAATTTCTGTTTTTTCTTTTGGTATGATTGAAAATAAATAATCTTGAAATCTTTTTTCTTTCATTTCTTCTATTTGTTCTTCTGAAATTTGATGATTATTTTCTAAGACAATAGCGTCTTTAAATTTATGACCATCTCTGTTAATTTCAAATTCAATTTTAATCATTAATTAGAACCCCATTAGTTTAGAAACGAGCTGCCATTTAGAAGCTGTTGTGTTATAAAAAAAACCGAAGTAATCATACTTTGTAGAGCCAGATGTTACTGTTGGTAAAAACAATTCATCACTACCAATAAATATTGCATTCCAAGCAAACGTTTGAACGTTTGTACTTCTAATTCTAATGATTAATCTTTGTGCATTTACAGGAGATCCAGTAGGTGCATTAATAGTTAAAGTTCCAATTACTTGAGTGTTAGCTTGTGTAAAGAAATCTGCAGCATCACTATTTAAAGAAATGCTAGTTGCATCCGCAACAGTTAAAACTCTAGTCGGTATAACACCTCCAGCCACAGAATTTATATTTGTGCTGTTAGAATTTACAGTTGTTATCGCAGCTATGTTACCACCAACTGAATTAACACTTGCTATGTTTGTACCAACCAGTCCAATATTTGTATTGGCTCCGGCGACAGTACTAATATTTGTATTGGCTCCAGCAACTGTTGAAATATTTGCGTTAGCTCCAGCGACTATTGAAATGTTTGCGTTTGCTCCTGCTACAGTATTTACGTTAGCAATAGAACCACCTACTAAATTTACATTTGCAATAGCACCACCAACTGTATCAACATTAGCTATAGCATTTGCGACAACCTCAATTTCTGAAGTGGCTTCATTTAGATCGGAAGCCGCAGTAATTACCTTTGCAATATCGGTAGCAACTATTGAAATATTACTTGCATTAGAAGCAACTGTACTTATTGCACCTGATATTCCTGCAAGTGTTGTAATATTTGCGTTAGCGCCTGCAACTGTATTTATGTTTGTAGAGTTTGAATTGACTGCATTAATATTTGAACTATTAGAATTTACTGAATTTATATTTGCAATATTAGTTGCTACTGTATTTACATTTGCAATAGCGCCACCAACTATTCCAATATTAGTATTAGCTGCAGCAACTGTTGTAATGTTTGCATTAGCTCCTGCTACAGTATTTACGTTAGCAATAGCTCCACCAACTATATTAACATTGGCTACGTTTGTTGCGACAGTTCCTATATTAGCAACTGCACCTGCAACTGTAGAAATATTATTTGTAGGTGTAATTTGATTAGCTATTAAACCGATATTAGTATTAGCACCTGCAACTGTTGTAACGTTTCCAGAAATTCCTGCAACTGTAGTGATGTAACCTTGTTCAGTTGGACTAGGTTTATAATTAATCCAAGCTCCGCTATCTCTCACAAACATTTGTGAAGTTACTGAGTTAAAATATAAAGTACCAGTAATTAAAGCGTTGCCGTCATTATCTAAAGTTGGAACAAAAGATTTAGAACCTAAATATCTGTCGTCAAAATCATCAAAAGAAGTTGCTGCACTTGCAGCTGAAGCTGCTGAAGCTGTTGCACTTGAACTTGCGGCTGATGCTGAACCGGCTGCTGCTGATTGAGAACTAGAAGCTGCTGAGGCACTTGACGTTGCAGAATTTTGCGAAGCTAAGGCTGCTGCTGCCGAAGCTGCAGAAGCTGTGGCTGAAGCTGCTGCTGTCGCTGCATCAACAATTAAACTGTAATAAGTAGAATTTATATTTGTAGTTAATGGTAATACACCTGAAGAGGTATGACTTGCGTTAAGAATAAAAATGTTACCAGTAGTCGTGTCTCTTACTAAATCTCTTCGTTCGTAGATGATACCTGCAGCCCAGTTACCTTTATAAATTCCAAGTGCTTGCGTTACAGAAATCTCTCCGTTGCCATCAAAAGCTAAAATTTTATTTGCTCGATCTGTAGATCCAACTGTGAATTCTGTTGAGGCAATTGTATTTGTTCTTGATAATTTTATTGAACGATCAATCTGTTCTTGTAACTCTTGAGTAATAGAAGTTAATTTGTCGTAAGAATTTTCTATGCTATCAGAAGGTAAGTCTGAGTTTTCAATTAAATCTAATTCTTGTGTTTGAGGAGTTGATCTTCTTAAAATTACTGTTTGTGTAGTAATTGGAATATTACCTGCTGTGAATGTTATTGTACCACCATTAGCATTTCCAACTCCTAATACTGTGTAATGAGTTGTTTTAGTTTTTAATGTTTCGGCTCCTGTAGAGGATCTAACAATAACTTGAACGTCATTCTCGCTAGTGATTTTAAATGTGTATGTAAAAGCTGATGTTGAGCCGTTACCAGAGTAACTATTCTTTATTGTAGTTGTAGATATTGTCATTTTTTATTATTGATCTATTAAAGTTGATGGAACTAAGTTTACTGGCTGTCCGTTATTTTCTTTCATCGCTTTAGAGTTAGCCAACTCACCAGCTCTTATCATTATGCTGTCTGCAATTTCTTGATCGTTTTCTAACATAAAGGCTTCTGCTTCTGATCTTGATGATGCTATATTTTTTTGAACGTATGCTTTTCTTACATAGTCATCTGGTTCATCTAAATACATAGGATCGTTAAATAACATTCCTAATTTTTGTTTTGTTAATTCACCGGCTTTTTGTCCAATGAATGATTGTTCTCTTGCATCATAAGGAACAGATACATTGAACGCTCCAAATGAAACACTTTTAGAAGTTGGTATAGGATCAACATTAGGATCAATTTTCTTTAACTCTTCTCTAATTGGATCTTTTATTAAAGTAGAATACCTTTGAAATTTATTTATTGGATCTCCTAATAAATCGTATTTTGAATATAAAGATCGTTCATCAAAACTTCTTTTATAATAATCTCCAAGTTCGTATGCAATTTTTTGGAAGTCCGCTTCTTTATCAACTTGATCGTTATAAAGACCTCCAACTGCTTTTAATCCTGATGGAACAAAAGCTGCTGCAGTACCTTTCCACATCTTATTGATTGTCTTAGTGTCAAGCTCTCCATCAGATAATGCCTTTTGAATATTTTGAACGTTATCAAATATGTCTGCTGTGTTTTGTAGGAATGGAGTGTTAACTAAATTCTCTCCAGCAAATAATGCGAATGCAGCTAGATGCCTTAAATAATCCTCGTTTTGATCGTCTGTTATAGTTCTAAATTGCGCACCTAAGTCAGATGCCATTCCTAATAATTGAGCAGCTGGATCTAATCCATTAAAACTTAATTGAAAAATTTTTTCAACGCCGTCTTTATCTGTGTAAGGAATACGAACAGACTTCGGCTGGTAACCATAAGTAGCTTGTTTTTGACTTTTGCCAGTTCTTGATAAGTCTTGATCTGTTCCTGAAGTTAAACCAAAATATCCTGTTGTTGCTATGACAGCGTAGAACTGCAAACCAAATTCCATCTTAGCTAAAGCTAAGTCTCCTCTTGCTCCACCTGCAGCAAGATCTTCTCTATATTTTGATAAAAGTAAATTTAATCCTGGAGTTCTTTCAAGTGAAAATCCTAAAATATTTGCAGGAGTTTGAACGAATGGAATTGCTACATTAAATATCCAATCAATACCTTTTACATATTCTTGTTTTTTTGCTTCGATAACATATTTTCCAACATCTAAAAAATCTCCTCTAGTTCCTAGCTTTTGTTGGAACGTAGTATAAAGAGCTGCATCATAAGCAGTCTTTGTCATTTCAGGAGTTGGATTATCAACTAACCTACTTAAATATTGGTAAGCCTTATCTTCAGATAAGGCGCCTTTTGAAATTAGATATAAAGTTTCTCTGTAAGCTCCTGCCCACAATTCTCCTCTATATTCAAAATTTTTAAATACAGCATCAGACGCTGATAATAATTTAGTTGGAATTCTATTTAGTGTTAAAATCTTTCCGGTAATATCTACGCCGTTAGCAAGGTAACCTTCTTTCATTCCAAAGTTTGTAGCTGTGAATGCGCCTGGTCTTATTTCAAATTTATTTCCACCAATTTCAGATGCAATATCAGGAAATCTTCCTTCTTTAATAGCTGTAACTGTTGCTTGCCACATATCATTTAAAGCCTGAGATTTACCAAATGCTTTTGCAACATCTTCGTAAGGAGCAACGCCTTCAGTCCCCATCTTAGCGCCTGTTCCTGCAAGTTTTCTTTCGTATTGATTTATGCCTTGAGCTATCCAGTTACCTGCAATGTTTTTTGCATGAGAAGCTGGATGTGATAAAATAGAATTAATAAAAACTTCTGCAATACTATCAGAACCTTTTTGTGCATAGTCTCCGAATTTCTTTATTAAGCCTGCTTTTTGTGTAAAGTTTATTTTTTCTCTAGGATTTAAACCTGAATATAAATTGGCTAATGTTCTTACCTGCTCTTCTCCACCTAACTCTGCAAGTAAATTAATTTTATTTAATTCATCTAAAGTTAAGTTTGTAAATTGCTTATCTCTAGTAGTGTATTTGAAAGCGTTTAATGATCTGGCTGTTTCAGTTTGAACTCCTTTAAATATCTTATGTAATTCAGCAGTTAAAGCCATGTGTTGTCTAAATTCTAATAATTCCGCAGGCGTTCCATTTCTGGCTGCAACAACGAGATTATCTAATTTAATATTTGCACCAACAAGGAGATCTCTCATCGCAGTAACTGTGGCTGCGTTAGCTGTAGATCCTGGCTTTAGTTTTAAAATATTTTGAGTTAAAGTTGCTTGATCTAAATTTAATATATCAGCAAGTTCTTGAGTGGCTTTTTTTGTTTGTACACCACCTTTTCTTACATCAAATTCTTTTGAATATTTATTTGAAATCTCATCGATGATTTTTAAAATATCATCCTTAGTATCAATATTATTTATATTGAAATCTTTTAATATAGCTTGTTTTACTCCGCTATTTTTAACATCGTAAATACGATCTATAAATTTTTTAGCATCCTCTTCAGATACATTTATTTTCTGATCCTGAATATTCTGTGGATTTACAGTTACGTTCTTAATTGGCTCTTTTGTTCCTAGATCTACATTATCAATGTTAAACTTAGGAGCTGTTGTTTGAACTTTTTTAGAACCTTTTTCTTTTATAGTATCAAGGAAATCTTTGCTCTTATTTAATAGCTCTTTAGCTAAAGGCTTATTAATAAATTTTGCTGTAATTTTTTCTACCATTATTTTTAATTAAAGTTTTTGTGGAAAAACAAATATGCGAGGATATTTATTTCTTACTGGTTTTTTGTCGGTTCCGAAATAATATTGTTTCGCATACTATCTGACACAGCTTTAGCTCCTCCGCCTGCGGCAAGAGCTGGTCCTACAATATTAAATAGTGGCTGTGATTTTTCCTGTACTGATCTTTTCATTTCAGGAGTTATCTTTAATACTGAATAATTTATTGTTTCGTTTTGCTCTATAAATTTAACTTGTTCAGTTGTAACTGGAGCATTCCATTTTTTAGCATACTTTTTCATGTAAGCTGGAATGGCTTGATCGTATAATTCAAACTTACCTTTACCTTCTCCGATAAACTGTTTTTCAGATAATTTATATTTAAAAGTTTTATTTTCTAATTCCTGTACATTGTATCTGTGTAACAAAATATCTTCTGCATCAGCCAAAATGTCTTGATAATTTTTTGGATAAGTTTTATCAATATCGTAAATAGCACCATCCTTTAAAGCTCTTTCTTCCACTACTTCCATTCCTCTTTTTTGAGTTAAATAAAAAGTATAATTTGGATAACCAGCTTCGTTAAGCTCATCTGAAACACCTACTTTAACTTCTACATTATCTACAAATCCTCCAGTCTTACCATAACGAGCTGCAGCTACTTTGCCTTCAGGAATTGCAATAGCTGAGAAATCATTATCAGCTGCGTAACGTATTAATCTTCTAGTTGCTAACTCATACCAATTATTTTTAAACGGAAAGTCAGTTATTGTATTGTCAGCAGTATATGCGCTAGCCTTTTGTTTGGCTTCGTCAATTATATCTCTTGCAGGAATTTGTTTACTAGGAGTAGGTAGTATTGTTCTTTCCATACTCGCTGCTTGTTTTTTAACTAATTTATTTTCTTGTTTAACTCCTTGAAAAATATCTGATTGCATCTCTTCAACAGATAAAGTTTTTTGACCATTTATATTTCTAGTTTTAAATCTTACATGAGCAAACTCTCCAGGTACGTTCATGTGTTGAGATATTGGTATTCCTAGTTCTCTTGTAGTTTGTCTTTTAGTTGCTCCTTGTTGTAAAGGAAAATCAAATCCAACATTTTCTCCACCTTTTGATAAAGTAAATACTAATTCTTTATAATCTCTGCCACCAGGAAGAGTTTGATTTTGAAATTTTGCTGTGGAGCCGCCTCCATCTAATTCTTGAATAAAACTAAAATCAATATCGTACCTATCTAAATTTTCATTTGAAGCTCTAACTAAATATTCATTATAAATTTTGTCAGTAAAATTATCTGACATTTTAAGAGTTGCATATTCCTCTATGCCAACATTTTTAGTTTTTAAAAAATTTTGAAAACTTTTAAATTCTGTTTCTGAAAAAATTAAATTTGAAAAATCACTTGCTTCAAGATTATCAAAATTTCTATATTGGTATAAAATGTCGTTATTTTTTGCCTCTATAAAATATTCTTTTAGAAGATTATTATCTAATGATTGTCCATTTTGTCTTAAAGAATTTATATGATAAGCGTTTTTAAAACTTTCTTTAAAAAAGTTTCGACCCCATACTTCACTTGTTTCATAAATACCATCCCACAATCCTGTTTTATCTAAAAAATCATTAACATCAATTTTAACAGAATATTCTACGCTATCTTTTGTAGATCCTTTTTTTATATAAGGAACGCTATCGTAACGAACATTAAGATTATTATGTAGAGCTTCTTTTATAGCCTGATATTCATAAACAGCGGATGCTGCATACTCTGAATGAGGCTCTAATAATTTCTCTAGTTCATCATAAGTTTTACTTGGTTCTCCTGTTGCTTTTCTTGGAAACTGAACTTCATTAACATCAAGTCTATTCGCTTGAATAAAATCTGAAACTTCCTGTTTAGTTACTGATGGTTTATCTTTTAAGAAATCATCAAGTCCAATCCATTTTATTTCTGATTGTGAAACGCCTTGAATATTTTTTATAGTTCCAAGGATTTGATTGCCTGGAGCTTTGTTTGGAATTTTATCTACTGCTTCAATAACAGTTGATTTAAAAATTGGAGCAAATTCATCAATCACTTTTGTTATTGGCGATTTAGCCATAGCGTCTCCGCTAAATTCTTTTTTTATTGCACCGCCGATCTCAGTTAGTTTATTTCCAAACTGATCTACACCGCCTTTAATAGTGTCCATCAACGACTGATCTTGATTTAATCCATCTGTTGTTTGTGGAATAATTTGTTCTTTAGGATTTACAATTGTTGCATCTATTGCTTGGTCAATTGCAGTAGTTGCTGCTGTGGAAACTGCAGCTCCTGGAACGAAAGCTGGAATATTTCTCTTTAAGAATTTTGCTGTATCAATAAGATGAGGAATTGCTTTTGCAAACGCTGTGCCTTCAAAAAATTGAACGGCTCTGTCAAATAATTCTGCATCTGGAGTATCTGGTATAATTTCTAAATATTTTTTAAGGCTATCAATTTCTTGTGTAAATAAATTTAAACTTACGCTGGTTTCCTTTGGATCAAAAGATATGGCTGTACCAAGTCCAACAGATAAAATAAGAGCAGTACCATCTGGAATTCCTACTTTTTTTAAACCTTTATAAATTCCTGCAGAGTAAGGATAATCTTGAGCAATCCATCCTGCAAATTCAGCAAATCCACTTGGCTCTCTGCCTTCTGAAATTTGATAACCTTGTTTATAAATATCTCTAAATTGAGTTATTTGTTTATTTAAGGATTTATTCCAAGATATTGCATTTTCCATAAGTGTATTTTCTTCATAAGGAGATCCTGCTAATTTATTTACTATCGGCAATAAGTTAACGCCAAATTTCCCAGCTTGCATTAAGCCTTCAACAGACTTCATCTGTATTTCGTTTGGAACATCACTAATAAAATTTACAACACCTTTTGCAAAATCTGTTGCGTTGGATTTTACTTTTTCTTGAAAAGTTGGATCACTATCATTTCTTAATTGTATTGAATGAGAATTAGGATCTTGATTAACGCCTAATAACTGAGCTGTGTCTACATTGTTTTCTGATAATACTTTGTAAGCATTACTGCTATATATTTTTTCCTGATCTCTTATTGGAAAATAAAAGTCAGTTAATAGATTTGTATTGTTCTCTTCGTTAGCCATTTATTTAGTTGTTTGTTATTAAATTATTTTTTCGGAACTACTGTACTTTTTTCTCCTGCTTCTTTAAGTCCAAGGCTTACTCTAGTATCTTGTACATTTTCAATTACATCAATTCTCGATAAGTCTCTTTTAAATTGTTCAATATCAATTGATCCTACTTTGTATCTTCCTGCTAAAAATATTCTTGTATCGTTTAATTCTTGTTTATGATTTATCGCAAAATTAGTTTTATTTATTTTAACTGTATCTGGCTGTTGTAGATTTTCAAATTTTGGAATATCTTTTTTATCTATTTCTTTAAGAGTTTTAAGATACGCCTTCTCTGGAGATAATCCTGAGTTAACATATTCATTATAAGTATTTACACCTTGAAGCTCTCTTCTTTTTTCCTGCGATTGAGCTGCTCCTTTATTAAAAACAACCATTCCATTAACTACTCCAAGATCAGTCTCTAATAATTTTCTATAATACTTATCTTCGTTGTGTCCTTCTCTGTCTGTTTTATGTTTTTCAAAAATTTTATTAAATGCGTCAACATCCTTTACATTTAATCTTCTAATAATATCTGGAGTTAAATTAACCGCACTTTGAATAAGATCAATATCACTTACTGATTTAGCTACAGCGATTTGAGCGCTGATTGCATTCATTAAATCTGGATCTGAAAGTTTTTGTTTTCCTGTCCATACTTCAAGTAGTGCATTGTATTGAGCTGTATTAATTTGACCATTTTTTTTAACATCATTTAAATAATCAAGTGATGGCAATTCACTTACATATTTGGCGCTGGTTTTGTCAGCATTGTAATTATTAATTCTTAAAGCTAATTCTGAAAATGTACCAACCTGTTCTGATAAACTTGCAGCTCTCTTGTGTTCACTAACTCGAACTCTGTCAGCCTCTTCACTTACTAAAGTTGTTTTAGCTCTCTCTAAATATAAGCCACCTCTTTGTTCTCCAAATTGAGCAACGATAGCGGCGCTGTTTTGTAATACAGAATAAGCGTTATTTTTTGTTTGGTACATCAATCTAAATTCTGATGCTTGATCGCTTTTTTTTCTTTTTAAATCTTCAAGTTCTTTAACATCATAAGTTTTAATCTTAGTTGGATCAGTAAAAAAACTATCGAATTCTCTTTCACCGACAAGTTGGTCAACAGGATTATTAGATGCTCTTTTTAAAGCTGAATTAGTTAATATTTGGTCATCAACGATCTTAGTTGTTTCAATACTATTTTTAGAAATCTGAGCTGATAATGTTGGTAGCAACGTTAATTGTTGCTTCATTACCCAATCGTTAAATTTTGTTTTAACATTTGAATTAACGTCAGGATAACGATCTAAGAAGTTTTTATCTTTTACTGTTGTGGTGAAGTATTCAAATCCTTTTTTAATATCTGTATATTTGGAAGTTTCAGTTGTGATAGCGCTGATGTCAGGAGATACTTCTGTAATTATTTTAAATAATGTATTGTTATCTTCTTTATCCTTTTGCTCTCTATAAAATTCTCCAACAATTTTTCCAAGTTTGCTTGTCTCAGTCGCCATATCGGTAGCAAGTGATAATGGTAATTGCAAAGCGCTAATATTAGGAATGCCTCCTGATTGAGCTTGAATTTGTGGTTCGTATATTTTTAATTGTGCCATAGTTTTTTTTATTTAGATAAAGTTTTAGCTGATGAAGCATCACCTAGCAGGCTTCCAATTGAAGTAATATATTGAGTTCTTGCTGTAAGTTCTCCTTTATACAATTCTCCTTCACCTTTGGATCTAAGTAGTAATGAATTATTAATTTGGTCTTGGAAGTCCATAGTTTTATTATAACTAGCCAAAGCAAGATCAAATGCCTGATTGTTTAAATCTTTTAAATTAACTAAATAACCTGTCTCGCCTGGTTTATAGGCTGCTCCAGAATTTAAAATTTTAACTAATAAGTTTGAGTGTTGGATTGATTGTTGTTCTACTAATCTTGGTCTAGTAATGTTTTCAAAAATCTGAGAGTTCTGATCTGCTTTAGCTTTAGCATAATCTGCCTGTTGTTGATAAAGTTCATTATTATATTTACCAAGTGCTTTAGCTTGTTTTGCTGCTGCGATGTTTCCTAAAAAGCTCATAATTTATATATTTTTGCCATTCTGTAATAGTCCGTTTTATCTGGACCATATTGTTTCATTAAACCTTCTTGATGAAGTCCAAGCCATTCAGCAAAACGTAAGCCTAATTTAAAATTAGATTTTACCGCTGTCTGAAGTCGCCAAATATTATTATTAATACAAAGCATATCTAATCTTGTTTTCATTAACCTTGCTGCTCTGATCTTGTGATTAAAAATTCTTTTGCTAGATAAAACCCAGCCTTCAGCTGTTCCTTGCCAGAGAGGATATATTCCTCCACTAAAAATAGGATGTTCATTATCCATCAACGTATATGAAAGACCTGGAACAATAACATCTAAAGAATTTTTTAAATATCCTGCATCAATGTCCATTAAAGGATCGTTCATTCCGTAATTAATCATGTCGAGACCATGACTTGCTTGGTATGGAATAATTTTTAAATTAACCATCAGAGGTTACAACTGTTGGATAAATTGCAAGAATAGAACAAGGCAAAGCCTGCTCCTGTTTAATTACAATAAAACCATCTGTGTTATAATCATCTCTAAATTCTATTTCTTTGTCTCCAGCTAAAAAAGTTGAGACCGGAGTGTCCATTGGATCTGAAGTAGATCTAAACGGAACTGGCTCTAACTGATTTAAATTTGGTCCTACTTTTACTCCTACTGTTTCAAATAATCTTAAAACAACTTTTGAAATTCTTTTTGTCTTACCTTGAGAGGTTCCTTCTTCAGCTCCACCTTCTATTCTCATTGTTTGTAAAACACTTGAATAACTTAATCCGACAACTGCTTTATTTACATAACGATCTAAAGTTATAACACCTGACGTAACTGTTTTAGGTGAGTGTGTGGCACCATCTGCAAGTATAGTAACTGACTGAGCTTCAAGATGTGATAATCCAGAAAACGAATTTACTACTTGTTTAACTGTTACTCCTGCTGTGTGTGTTGCTGCTGCCGTACTGTTAAATGCTCGTGTGCAGCCTGTTAATGTATTTGATGATTTTCCTGAGTAGGTAATTCTTTCACTATCAATTTTTATAGTTCCTGATGCAGTAAATAAACTTGCATCTGTTAATATAATAGAAGTTACAGAATTATTAATTGTAGTATTAAGAGTTGTAGTTGCGCCTGCGTAAGTTAAATGACTATCAACAAATTTAAAATCAGTTGATGCAGTTTCATCAAAATCAAATTCAGAAAAACATTCTATATATCTTTTAGTAACTCCGTTAATTGTTCTTTTGACAACAACCCACAATTCATCTTCATCTAAATTTCCAGAGATAGTTGCAACGCTTTCAACAATACCATAAGAAGTTGATCCAAAAGATCCTCCTAATTTATGTCGATGCCATGCAACAACATTTTCTCCACGCTGATAAGTTAAACAACTTAAAATTCCATCATCACGAACGCACCATAAAAGACTTGATGGTTCTTGCTGATAACACATATCGTTAATGCCTGTTTCAGAAATTGCATCATTTAATATGGTAAGATCTGCCGCTAAATATCCATCTGTGTCAAAATTATAAGATAATTCTCTAATTTTTCTTTTTGCTTTTTGTAAAAATAATATTGATGTTCCAACTGCCAAACTATCAACGTCTGCAGTACCAAAAGAACTTTGTTTTTTAATTGTAACATTTGTCGGAGTAACTGCAGCGTCTGTACCATCTGCTGATACTGTAAATTCTCCGCCTGTTGTGCCTATGACTAATGTTCTTTGTGCTTTTAAATATCTAATTCTATTAACTTGGTTTGATGCAATTGTATAAGTCATCGCATCATCAGCTAATATACCTGCTGAAAAATTTTCGTAATCTCCAGACTTTGAAAAATAAATTGTCTGCGGCTCTGAATTTGTTCCTGCAAAAACTAATCTTTGTTCAAAAAATGAAACGCAAGCAGGATGACCTGTTGTTGAGGAAAATGAACCTAGCGCCCACTTTGTAGTTGCCAAATTCGCATCAGCATAAGCGTACGCACCAAGTCTATGAGAAGCAGCTACTGTTCCTCCTGTTGCTCTTGAACATCCTGTAAAAGTTTTATCTGTCATATTCATTGATGAATAAGTTATTCTTTCATTATCAATAAAAATTGCTCCTGTTGGACCTGGATAATCAATAATTTTATCTACTGCTATAACTGTATCTGTAGAACTAACATCTCTTGCTAATTTAGATGGATCTATTTTTGGAGCAAATGTCTCTTCTATATCTACTAAAATTTGAGTGGCAGAATTTCTTTGAGTTATTTCTGCATAACCTGTTCCATAACCAATTCTAATTAGTCTGCCAACATCTGTAGTTTGAAATCCTGTATTACTATTTATTCCTGTAGTAGATGAGGCATTTATGTAAACGCTATTTCCTGTAATAAAATCACAACTTAAAGTTGTTGTTTCATCATTCTCACTTAAAAATGGACCATAACTAAAAAGTAAATCTTCTAATGTCCAGGCGGTATGTCCAGTTCTTGATAATTTTTTAATTGGATGGCTTGGATGACAAATAAATAAAACGTCTGCAGATTGTGCAAATTTAATTTCAAATAATTGTGCTGTTAAGTAAGGAGTTGCTATTTCATAAGCAACGCTGCTTGATAAAATTTTTCCTTTGTCTTTATAAAATCGTATGTACTGATTGCCAAGTTCTAAAATGTAAGTTTGTGTTGTTGAGAATTCAAAAGGTATTATTCTTGTTTTGTTAGAAGATGTTTTTACTTCTGAAATAAATTGAGTTCCTACTCTTCTTGTCGCTGAACCTTGAGGATGAATTATAAAATTTTCTAAAGTTTTGCAGCCAGTTCTATATTTCTCAAAATCTGTTCTTCCTTCTAATTTTGGACCAAGCTCACCAGATACGAACGATGATAATGAAAGTGTTGTTCTTGGCACTAAAACCTCGCATCTATAAATTCATTACTTTCAAGAACGCTTAGACTGTTTTCGGTAGCATCAACAAATCTTGCTTCTCTTAATCTTTCATCGGCTTGCTCTTGATAATTTTTTGCAAGAGTTGCATTATTAGTTATTGCATAAGCAAGATCGGCTGCGATTTGTGAGGCAAGAGCTTCTTGTAAAGCAGCATCAAATTCATTTGGATCAGTAACTAAAGCTACATAGACAAGATAAAGAGTACCTTCATCAGTAACTATTTTTCTTCCTTCAATTTTATAATTAAGAGCAGAAGCAATACTATCTGTAACTCCATTGTGGATTTTTAAAACTCTTAAACAATCAGAAGGCAAAGTATAAGCAAACTCATATTCTATTGCTGGTGCTGTAACATCTTGAGCTAATTCAAGTCTCTTAATTAAACAGTTCCAAGGATGTGATCTAAATGTTTTATTTCTGATTGGCTCATATCTTTGATTGCATAGACGAGCATTTTTACTATCATCTTCTAAAGATGAAATAGTAGAAGCTCCTAATAAGTTTAAAGCTGAGTTACAAATATCTATTACGCTTGCCATATATTTTTTTCCTTACAATAATTATTAATTCTGGTTTGAGGATTTACGATCCTTAAATTCACTTTGTGTGCTGCATCGTTGCAGGCTTTGTTACTAAAAAATAAATCTTTATGTTTTACCTCTAGGCATTGAGTTAACAATGGTGAGCAGATTACGCTCACAAGAGAATAAATTTTAAACATAATTAAATTGAAGGAGGAGGCAATTACGCCTCCCCCAAGATGACTAAAAAATAGTCAAAATCAATTATGCTTCGTATGCTTCGATAGTAACAACTTTGGCTTCTTCCATTCTAGTTGCTCCCATTGTAGCTGCTGCATAGACTTGAGTGCTGTATGATTTGTCAGCTCTCTCATCAATTCTTGATGTAATGCCACCAGCTTGCGCAAGTAATAAACCATCTTGAACGTAAGCAATTACTTTTCTTTTGCTAGACGCTATAGACAATCTATTAGACATAATAAAATTGAACCCCATGAATGTATTTATTTCACCATTCACAAGAGCTTTAACTGTATTAAAGTCTGAGCTTGTAACCGAAGTATCACCTAATAAGTCCGCAACTTGATTTGGACCTACTACGATATATCTTGAGATAGAAGGATCAACGTTTCCTAAATCAAGAATTTTTTTCGCATTTCTTAATTTAGCAATTGTTAAACCAGCTGTCGCTGCTTCAGTTATAATTTGAGCTGCTGGAAGAACAGTCGATGTTGCTCCTGCAACTCCTGTCGATGCCGTTCCTGAGGCTGCCGCTATGATTAAATCATCTGTAGCTCTACCAATTGCGTAAGCAGCTGCTAGTGCATAAGATGAAGTTGGATCAATTAGAGATCTCAGCTTATCTTGATTATCGATAAGATCTGCCCACTCGTAATCTACCAAACTTACTCTTCTTCTGCTGTGAGGTGAATCTGAAAGAGGAGTGTTAGCGTGTCTAGTGTGCGGAGTTACTGCTGTAACGCTTCCGATTTGATCGAAAAACGCATTCTCGCCGACAACACTTTCAACTCTAACAGTATTTCTTAACAGAGAACCTTTTTGTTGTGATAGCATTTGTACGTTGTTCGAGTATTGCTGTACAAAAGCTGTAGTTATATTGACTGACATAAGTCATTCTCCTTTGTTGTTAGTTTAAGTTTTATTAATCGGTTTGATTTTCCAAAAATTTGGATCTCGCCTGTGTATTTAACGATTACACTTCATCGTTTTTCTTTGAGATCTTTGCAGATTTTCTCGTAGAATTTTTTTCACTCATTACCCAATCAAAATATCTTTGTGCGTTATCAATTGGATCCTTACGTTCGGTTTCAGTACCAAACTCAGTAGCAATTTTTAAACACTCAAGTTTAATTTCAATTGGATTTATGAATTCTTTATCGTTAGGCATTTAATAACTGTCGAAGTTTATAAACATCTTCTACAGTTCTCTTATGATTTGGATGTCCAGATGACCAATAAGGTGATCCTTGATCCGTAAGAGTATCAATCTCTCGCTGTATATCGCTAGCAGTTTGATAGCCTTGTCCTTCTCCTTGAACGATCTCATCTTCTGATAACTTATCGGCAAGTTGTGAAAATGCTTTTACTAAAGCAACATTATCACCAAGCCTTGAACCATCTTTTAAAATGGTATTGTTCAGAAATTCTTGACCTAAAGTAGAATGAGCAAGTCTTTTTGCTTGATCTATTCTTTTTGTGAACTCTGGTCCAAATTCTTTTTTAAGTGTCATTTCAGCTTCAGTTCTTGCTGAACTAGCTTGTGCTTGTTCATTTTGAGCTGCGTTCTGATTTAACTCATTATAAAATTTTACTAATCCTTCAGCCTGCTTAGGAAGCAATCCTAATTTGTGTGCGGCTTCATTAAATCCTTTTAAAGATGTAGGATCTACTTCTCCTTCTTTAAATGAATACTTATATTGGTCAGGAGTTTCAGGAGCGCCTAATTTCTTAAACACTTCTTTCCAATCCTCATCTGTTGCATATTTATTTGGTACAGGAATTTTATCCATACCAACTAATTTTTGTGCATGAAGATAACTTTTTACAAAACTCTCCATATCATTAAAATTTTGTAATGATTTTTCTGTTTTAAAACTTTCAGGAATTAGAGTTCTAAAATCTACCTTACTTTCCTGTGTAGCTTGAGATACAGGATTTGCTAAAGATATTGAGCTTGTGTTACTTGGAGCTGATGACGCAACATTTTGTTGACCATCAGATTGACCTGATTGTGCAGGTGCAGTTGTCTGATTTTCCATTTGTTTTCTAGTTGTTAGTTTTAATTAAAGCGTTTTTTATAAAGATAAGAATTGAGCGTTGTCCTTCTAGGAATGCGCTTTCATGACTATCTCCTTTTTGATGAGTAGTCGTATATTCATGACATCTTTTTTCGAGATCGCTTAAAACTCGTTTTCCGTTCTCACTTCCGAATATAATTTTATAGTCGTCTATGAGATCGAGAAATTTTTTATTGCTGTTGTTGTTCTTGTCCATCGAGAGCTTTTACCATTGGAGCTGCATTACGAGCCATCTGGCTGTCTTGCATATCTTGTTGCATTTGCATTTGCTGTTGTTGCATTTGCGCTTGTTGCTCTCTCTTCTGTCTTACTTGCGCATCTGATTTAATTATTTTCGCAGGTAATCCTAAAATATTAATTATTTCTTTTACTAAACCATTCTCATCTAAGTAATCAGATACCGGAGCTACATTTTGTAAGCTGGCAAATATTTCTAATCCTCTCATAATAGAAGAAAGCTGAGTAGATTTTTGAGCTAAGAATAATGGTGAAACATATTCAATATCAATTTCTTGACCTAATAAAATTTCTGGAGCTGGAGTAAATAACTTGCCTCTAAGCATAATGTTAAAAACTCTAAAAATCATTGGCTGTAATAATTCTGTTTGCAGTCTACTTAATGCTGGTCCTAAAATTCTCATACGTTCATCATTACGTTGAGTAACTTCAGTCGCAGTCATATTTCTATTTTCTGAAATTAAAATCTGATCTGCATAGAATATTTTTGCAATACTATCTCGTCTTTGATTTTCTAAATTTAATCCAAGAGGATTATTTGCGCCTATTTGTAATGGTTCAATTTTATCTCTTGATCCTGATCTGTAATAATTAATAGAGCCAGGAGAAGTTCTCACAGGCATAATCATACTATCGTCAGGAACTAATAATGGTGGGTCCACCATCTTAGCTGCTGCTTTAAGTGAAATCTCTACAATCTTATTTAAAACTTTAACATCAGGTAAAGCATTCATAGCTGGAGATCTGCCATAAACTTCTGAAGAGCCTTTTAAATATCTAGGAACAACATAAGGAAGTTCTTTGAACCCACTTAGATTAACAATGTGTCCACTTTCATATTCAAAATAAATACTTTCATAAGGCATATTCTTTTTGTCCATTTTTTTTTCATCAAACATTGGTCTTGGCTTGACAACATGAACACAGGATATTTCATCCATTGGAGATCTTTTAAATGTAGTAGCAACACTTGTGCTTACATTATCTATTCCAAATTTATTTACTAACGCTGCTGCTGATAATTTAAATTTTCTATAAACTGTATCTACATATCCTTTAGAATTTTCCATGATGTAAAGTTCTTTGATATGTCTTGATGAAAATCTTATCGTATCTTCTTTATCTTCTTCGATTAAAAGACAAGCTGTACCGAATGCAACTAAGTCATGATAGCACTCAAATACTTCTTGTTGAAAATTTGAACGTGCGAATGCAACGTACATTCTATTTGTAACATCATCTAACCATTCTCTTGCTTCATCCACATCATTTATGGCTGGTTCCTTAAATCTTAAAGTGAACCAACGCTGAGCAGATGAAGTAAGCATTCCATGTAAGGAAGATGCCAAAAGTTCGAGAGCATGAATGGCTGTACTATCGAATACTTCGATATTTGTTTTGCTGCCTTTTGCTCGTTCTTTTGTAATATCGGATCGTCTCGTGAACATGACATCAGCTATCTCTTGCCAATGACTTTCAAAATTACTTCTTTGCTCTTGTAATTTCGAGAGACTGTCTTTTAAATCTTTCGATAATTTTCTTAATTGTTCGTTTTGCATTATTATCCTAAAATACTATTATAGCCTAAAGTTGCCGTATCATTTACGCCTGAAGATGAAGTGAGAATTGTTCCTTTTCTTCCTCTACGTTTTGATTTTATATTTTGATCCATCTCAGCAATTGTTGGTCCTGTTGGTGCTGTTAGCATTGGCGCAACTGGTGCTACTGGCGGAACAACGACTGGCGCTGGTGGTGCTGGATTGTTTTGTTTCGGATTTGTAATTCCTACTGTGTCTGTTACTACTCTTATTGGCTTACTCATTGTTAACCTCCTAATAAAGTTGTTGTTGTATTTAAAGAAGAGTTGGAATTTAATTTTTGCGCTCTTCTTCTTGATACATAGTTGTTTTGTACAGCCTCAGCTGCTGGTGATGTTTGTTTAAGTGTTTCGGCACCTGGAATAATTTTTAAAACTTGATTTTTTTGAGCTTTTAAAAGGTCTCCAATTGGTCCTTGTGTAAACATTTTACTGAACCCCATATTATCCACCTAACAAAGTTGTCAGTTGCAATTGTGGACTATCATTAAGTCCTGTTCCGGTAAGAATTGTAGACGCTCTTCCTTTACGCTTTGCATCTGCTGCTCTTTGTGCAGCGATAATTTGATCTTTCCTAACTGTATCTTCATACTGAGGAACATCCTCCACTTTTGGCATTACTATTGGTGGCGGAGCTGGCATCGATGGTGCCTTAAATATTTTACTCATAGTATTTTAAAATTGTTATCGGCAGTAATTTGCCTGCCTTGGTTATTAATTTGTACATCCTTTAAACCAATGGCTAAGGTTCTCAACGCATCGGCTGCGTGTGATGACCAGTCATGATTTACGGATAATTTATAAACTCTGTCTTTATCATTAAACTTACGATGATAATGACGGAGTGCATTTATTAGTTTAGAGCAGCTATCAACATTTATATAGCACCTCTCTAAAATCATTTTTACAGCGTGAATACCATCTTCGAGTGCAGCCTTTTGCGCTACTCTAAAACGTACCCCCATTTGAGAAGCAACTTCTCTTCTGGATCTGCCGCTTGAAAATTCTGTAACTTCTATGTCGTGCGGAGCATAATGTTCTGCGTAGACATATTCTTTTTCTTTTAAGATCTGAGCATAGTGAGGAAACGCCTGATTATTATTTTCGTAATAATCTATAATATTAATTGCGTGTCCAATTTTCTGAAAAAATATAATTGCTGTACTATCGCTATATCCAATGTCCCAGGCTGTACTTACAGGATGAGCCGGATCGTGCGGTACTGAAGTAACTTGTTTTTTATCTTCAAGTTTTCCTAGTAAGTCTCCGTAGATGGAACCTTTAATATTTCCAATAAAAGAGCATTCGAACTCTTGATTATATTTAGCTACCCCCATTACTGAAAGTGCCGCAGTCAACTCTTCTGCATCTACTATCTTGGTCTCAGATGCTCTGGCTTTATATAAAAACCAATTCTTATTAGATTGAGCTTTCTGATAATAATCATAAAAAAGATTATTCATTCCAGCAGGTGTACCTACTAAAATCATAAAACCTTTCCTATCTGACAAAGCAGGAGTTATAACTTCATCAATCAAAGCAGCTTGAACTTGTGCCGCTTCATCTATAATGCAGCCGTCTAAATATATTCCTCTAAGACTGTCAGGATTTTCAGATGACAGTAAGGTAATTCTAGCACCATTAACTAAATCACATCGCAATTCAGTTTCATTGTATTTTGTGCCAGGTATCTTCTCTGTAAAATGTTTTAAGTAATCCCAGGCGATCTTCTTTGCTTGAGAGTAAGTCGGTGCAATATAAGCATAACGAGGCTGATGATTTTTATTCATCATCGCTAATTTAATAAGATGGTTAATACAAAGAACTGTTTTGCCGAACCTTCTATGGCAACACAGTACGGCGTATCTGTACTTGGCTAATTCTGTATGAACGTAGTCTTGCTGTTTTCTTGGTGTGTAAGGTAAAACAATTTTCATTAATGAATGCTAGGTGTTTGTTTCAAATCAACATAGCGCATCTTAATCTTGGCAAATATAAAATCTGCGAATTCCTGAAGATCCTCTTCGCTTTCAAATCCTGAAAAATTTATAATAAGTTCGTCTCGATAAGTGGAGTAGGTTACTGCCTGAATATTTTTAAACTTGTCGCTAATTTTAGTCATGTAATATGTTTGTTCGTTTGTGCGTTTGCTAGACCGGTATTAACGCTATAGAGATCCGCACGCTATTTTCGGTGCTATGGTAGGCAAAATTAATTCATTTTCCGCCATTTCTAATAGTAATTTGCATGACTAGCCGACACTCTGGATTGGTAATGCTTATTCATTAATCAATCTGGTGTATGAGTGGTGTAAATATAATTTAATTGTTTATTATTTTGCTAACCTCATGATGCGTGCGAGAACAACGTTTATGTTTATTCTACCGAACTTCTAACCACATTCACATCTTCAACATTCACATCAATAACATTCGTATTCGTATTAGACTGAACGTCTGGAACGTTCCAAGTAATCTCAATCTTGCTGTCTGTTCTAATTTCTTGTTTGTCTCCATACACTCCAATTAGCTTTGAAGCTAACCAACGATAATGAGATAACTTCTCACGAACCACCATAATATTACGATTGTCCGCATTCTCTAACTCTTCAATAATTAAATCTAAATATGTTTGTGCGCCTATTCGTCTAGCAGTCAAAATCTTATCTGCAAACTCTTTGTTAGTTGCAATCCATTTATAAACTTTTGATAAACTTGGTGCTTCTTTAGCTTTGCAAATCTTAGTGAGCGGAGTTCCGTTCATCAGTTGAGATACTATTGAGTTCTCTATTTCTGATGTTAGTTGCAATTCGTTCATGATCTTTAAGATGTAAATTTTTTAATAATTTTATTTTACCTTCGGTAGTCTTTGCAGACTTTGGACCAGTTGAAACTCCACCATGAATTCTGCAACGGATATTTCCGTTCTTACATAATATTCCTGGAGCTTTGCAAGGTAACTTATTTTGTTTGTTTATAGTTTCGCAATCTACTCTAATCTTCATCATCACTAATCTGTTGTGGGAACTATCCTTAACTATTCTGGTGTTAGACTTTTTAAATTTAAATTAATTACAACAGCGTATAGATAAACTGTTGACACAACAGCTCTGTATTTTACAGCTGTTTTCTTATTTGTATAGGCTAAGAGAATAAGTTTATTTCTTATGTACTTTAAGAATAAATAATTATGAAATTATATTAGAATTTGTAAAGAAATTTGTCGATGCTGTCAAACGAATATGTAGAATTTATTTTATCTGCCAAACGTTGTAAGATTGTCTGATAGCGAATTTTTAAAGTAGTTCTATGGAAACCAAACATCTTTGCCAGCTTAGTCATTGGAATTCTATTTGCCTTCATCCATATTAATTTCCTTGCAAATATTGGATCTTTATCAACATCAGATTTTAACATAAGCATAACTTCAACGGCAAAATTGTATCTAGTCATCTGTTTAGGCGTGGCTTTGCCTTTATAACTAGCGATATAATAACCATAATCCTGCTCATCATAACTACATTCAATAATCTTATACATCGCAGGAACTCTCCTGTTGTTCGGTTTTGCTATAAATCTTTCAGTCCAAACGGCATCCTCAAGCAAATATCTAATCTGCGTTTCGGTATAGATTTGTTTATCTAGTATCTGTTCGTCTATTTTTTTCATCATAATATACCCAAGGAAATCTAAGTTGATTTGGTTTTAAATTTTCAAACTCTTCGTCAGGCAAATCTCTTAATGCTTCTGACAAATCAAACTGATCTAACTTAGGAAATAAATAAATTTTATCGTCTACTTCTTTATTTAAATCCTTAACCTTATTGTGTAAGTTTTTAAAACCTTCTGATAAATTATTTTTTTTAAATCCTAATTTCTCCAGGAATGATTTGTAGTATGGCATTTCAAATATAAGGTGAGTTCCATTAAAACTAATAGTTAGTAATTGTTTTTGATCTACCTCCAGCTCTGCAATCCTAGACAGGTTCTCTTTTACTGTGGCTAGAGATAATTGAAATAAGCCTGCTATGTTAACAAGCCTTACAAATGGCTCATGCTTACGCAAACTATATTGAGAACAAAGATATTGATATATTCTGAATTCTTGATTTGTTAATTTTAAATTAGGAATTAACTCTGTGCAGCTAGGATAATAATCTCGCATAATTATCCTTTCGTGTAAAATTTTTATTAAATTCTGTATCAGCGTTCATACGCTCTTTTAAATATTCTTTGGAATTGCAATCCGGTATGTGCTGCTGAACTTTATGCTCTAGGTATTGCAAAAACTGATCTGGCTCTAATTCAAGTATTGCTGCTGATGGATTTGGATATATTCTTTTTAGATGAAATTTAGTTATTGGTTTTACGGCTTTACTCTCATCAACTGTGTACCAAACAATCCAATAAGGTATTTTTAAGCATTGAGCGATTTGCTTATATGGTCTTTGCATCCACTCAGATTTGCCTCTAAATGAGCTGTCTTTATTATAAATAGTATCGGCTACAATTAAAATTTTAGCGCAGGCTGGACATAAACTTATAAAATCGCAGTCGCTTAAAGCGACTAAATCGTGAGCCTGTCGATGCCATTTTGAGACTGCAGTTCTGGTTACGCTAAAATATTCATTTCTAGCCATTATTATAACCTCTTAAAAAGCTCATATTTAAGGCGTTTAATACCTGTAGATAAGATGTCAAGTTGTTTAGTCATACTTGACTATAATATTAGTCTATGCGATAAAATCTTATATCTATGGAATTAGCATTAAAAACAGAGTGGTTGAAATCCGAGCCTTCTAAAGAATGGCTTAACTCACATCAAGACGAAGATTTCTTTATAGATTTTAAAAAGAATTCTAAAGCTCAAACAGGCGCAACAGCAACAGTTCAAATCAATTTTTTTTCTGAAAAATTAACAGGCAATAATAAAGTAGATAGCTATAGCCATATTATAACTGGCATATCAATTGAAGTTTATAGAAAAATATTAGGTTTAGATTTTATCAAATCAAAAGATGAGTTCATTGATTTGTGGCAATTTGAAAAAACAGAATATCAAAATAGAATTTTAAAAAATACTTTTGCTCCTGCAGATACTGCTGAACAATTAAGCACTCAATTACACATTAACAATCTTGATACTAAAAAATTTGCAGAAAAATCAGATAAGAACTTTGCAAACATTTGGAAGGAAGTTCGTGGTCAAAGAAAAATATCTATTGACCAAGCAATTAACTATTCAAAAGTTTTGAATTGCGATCCTGTTGATCTATTATTTGAAGAGCTGAAGTGTCAGGTGTGGGGTGCAGTAGATTTATTATCTACTCAGTCTTTAGGAGAATATAATTACGTTCCAGGTCAAGTGTGGACTTACGATACTGAAATTGTAACTGTTCCAAGAGATATTTATAGACCATCAATCAAAGCAATTAAAATTAAAAGTGTAGGTTCTATTTATAATAACCATATTATTTTTTATTATAAAGGTAGCGACATTAAAAATTATCATGGCAAATTAGTTATTGTAGGCAAAAAATTTGTACTTGATGAATTTGGAGTTGACGACATTAGATACTTCTTTGGAATTTATGAAAATGCTAGAGGTAAAATAAGTATATTGAACCCAGATCCATACGCAAAAAATAAGATTGTTGTTGAGGATGTGGCAGATTTTTTATTCATATCTCCTGTAGCTGCAATCATTGATCCTGTTCTTACTAAAAAATCTAACAGAGTAAGATCTGCAATACTTAGAAATGATATTCAGGATAAGTTAAATGAAGTTGAAAAAACTTTATTTAAAACAAGAGAATTATTATTAACATTAAAAGATAAGAAAAAAACTACAGAAGTAAAACACAAATATTCTCAAGTTTTAGGTCAATACGAAAGATTACTTACTAATTTAGATAACAATAATAAAATTCCAGAATTTAAAAAAAATTATACTAAAAAAATAGCATGACAATTAAAGCGCCATTATTTTTAAGAAAAAAAGAAGTTTGTTTGAGATATGGAATTCCTGAGAGTTCATTAAAACACATGGTCTCTGCTAGATATAAATATCAAAAGCCTCCACATAAAAAAATAGGTAGAACAAGTTTTTATGGTCCAACAGATCAATTAGACGCTTGGTGGAACTCTGATTTAACTGGAATTAAAATACAGAACAACACGGCGAATACGGCGATTAAAGCGACTAAGCTAAAGTTAGCTAAGTAGAAGTTCTAAGTAGTCAAGGCTGACTACATTAATAGACAAGTTAGACATAGGAGATTACATAAGCTCTTATGACAAACACAAATATAATTTTAGATAATAATACAAAAATTTTAGATCCTCTTGCAGAAGCTAAAAATATTAATCCTCCATTCGCAATTAAATTAAAACTTTCTCACCACTCACCTACTCAATGTTTAATGCCAGATGGTCCATTCATTTATAGATATGTAATCTGCGATCAGACAACTAGAAGATTATTTGAAGGTAATTCTCAAATGGCTGCAGGTGTTGCAGTCAACAATGCTCTTCAATGGCATTACGCTGACATTCTTTGGAAACTAAGCCCAGCAAATAAATTAACTCCTACTAATCATATTAAATTAAAAAAAGATTTCGCTATTAAAGCAGCGATGGAAGAATTCAAACAATACAAGCCAGCTAACGATAAAGATCAAGCAAAGAAAGATCATTATCTTGAAACTTTGCCTGTAACGATTGAAAACGCTTTCCAAGCAATTGGAAAATTAGCTAAGGTAGAACCTGTTACTTGTGAAAATTATGTAACGATACCTGGTGATAGTCTTTCTCTCTCTCTTGCTATCATTGGTCGTTCAGATTTTGAATTTGGTAACTTCGGCTTCAAGTCTTTGGCAGCTGGTTCGGAAAAATCGTCTCCTAGTGCTGCTGGATCCTTTCTCCTTGAACTGAAAACATCATGGTCAAGACCAGGTAAAGCTAAAAAAGATGGTTCTTTGTCGTTCGCATCTTCGAAAGCTCCTACCTTAGCTTCTCAAAATCATTTAATCCAAGTTGCCTTTTATGCAGCTGCTTATAATTTTAAAATTCCAGTTAAACTTTTATATGTAACAGAACAAGACACAGCTTTATTCGATAGCAGTAATTGTGAATGGTTAACTGTTGAAGGATTAAAGAAAAATTTTAAATATATTTTAAATGTAGCAAAACGAAGAGAGCGTATGTTTGCACGCTATCAAGACTTACCAGTTGATGAAATAAAAAAATCTTTAATTGCAGATGTTGATCCACAATTCGATCATCCATTTTATTGGAACATCGGCAGAGAATTTAAAGAGCAAGCTAAGGAGTTATGGAATGTGTGAATACAGAATTAAATATATTGGTTCATTAATTTTAGAGGACCGCATACTTCGCAAACAAATAAGACGTAAAAATATTTTCTTAGCAATAACAACACTAACAATAGGAGTAATAATAATATGGCTGATAAAATAATTCAAACCATTAGCGATTTTAAGAACAGTCTTAATGGTCAAACAATATCAATTCATGGCAAGGATTACGCTACAGTTGCTCATCGTATAGCAATCGTAAGACGTAATCTTGGATCTGATTTAGATATAGTAACTAAAATAATTAACTTGGATAACGATAAAGCTGTTGTCCAGGCTGATATATTCTTAGAAGGAAAGCACGTTAGTTCTGGTTTAGCAGAAGAGTTTAGATCTGCATCAAGAATTAATCAAACAAGCGCACTAGAAAATGCTGAAACATCAGCTGTTGGTCGTGGTCTTTCATTCCTTGGAATAACAAACGATCAGATTGCTTCTGCTGAAGAAGTTAGTCTGGCTATAGAACAACAAGATAAACAATTACAAAAGGCTTTAACAGAGCTGGAAGTGATCTCACATCTTGGAGCCTATAAATCTTGGCTGTCAACTTACAAACCTTCCTTTCAACAATTGAAAGAGAAAAATCCATTATCTTACACAAGATTTATGGAGAAGTTCACAGCAATAAAAACAAACCTAACAAACAAAGGAGTTAACCTAAATGGTTGAAGATAAAAAGAAAAGTAATCTTGGTATCGCAGTTCCTCAAACGAATAAGAAAGATCCAAAGTCATACGACTTGTCAGGATCATTCGAAGTTTTAGGAATAAAATACAGATTTGGTGCTTATAAATCAGTAGCTACTGGAGAAGGTAAAATGTCCAAAGGTTCTGAATATTACTGGTTTCACAGAATTGAATTGCAGGATGATGCCGCAAAAAAACCTGCTCAAACATCTTTTGATCCAAACGAATTGGAGAAAATGTAATGGACACAGATAAGTTTAAATCGGTTGCGATCAATATGGACACTTACAAACGTATTGAGGAGCTTGCGTCTAAACGATTTGAGCTGCCAATCAGTATGAGTAAAACAATTGAGTTCTTTATTAAAGAAGCTCATCAAAACTGGAAACCAAATGGAAAACAGCAATCTAAGTAAAAGATTGAACTCCATTCGTAAAGAAAAGGAGCAGGAGTACGGACCATTTAAAGAAAATATGAAAGATATTTCTATTATTTGGTCTGCACTTCTCTCTGATCTTTTAAAAAAGAAATTATCTCCGCACCATGTTTGTCTTATGTACACAGCAGCAAAGTTAATAAGAGCAGCTCATCAATATAAAGATGACAGCTACATCGATGCGCTGAACTATTTAGAACAAGCAAGAATGATGCACGAGCAACATGATCTGCAAGAATTTACAGAAAGATTTTAAACCTATGAGCATTATGGAATTTAAAGCTAATTTAGAAATCTCTCACAGAGATACAATTGATAATAAAAAAATAGAAAAACTTTATAAAATTTATATTAGAAATTATGAAAAAAAATCTTAATAACATTTATGTATTTCCAGGAGTTGTTAATCCCAAAATACAAAAAGTTGAACTAGATATGACTTCAACAGAGGAAAGAATGAACTATATATTTAATTTAGACGATTACGAATTTGGCGCTCAAAACATTACACAAAAAGATTTAGAAATCCTTGCTGATTATGCTGATGTGATGAACTTTACTGGTCTAGCTGCAAGAAGATTAATTTCAGTCTTAGCCATGACAGTTGTCAGAACTGAAGCAGTAATCAATGAAATTGAGGAGGAAAATTCATGAGAAGAATTTATAAAACAATTATAGGTGAAACTGTTTTCTTAAATAATGAAACAGGCTATTGCAAAAGATTAGATGGCACTCCTTGGTACATTAAAGATTTAAACCATACATCAGGATATTTTTTAAGAATAGGAAATACATTTAAGGAGTTTCCTGCAGCCTGTTTTGAAAACACAGCAATTGCTTCAAAGGAGTTCGATTTCAGTAATGTGAAAGAACAAATTAACCAATTTAACCAGGAGGTAAATTATGCGAAAGCAAATTCATCAAACAGCTGAAGATCAATTGAATAAAATGATCGGAGCAAATCTAAGGTACTGCAGAGTTCTTAGAAAGCTAAGTATGACAGATGTGGCTTCATTTATAGGAGTTACACATCAACAGGTTTATAAATATGAGACCGGTCTTAACTCATTAACTATCTTTAGACTTAAACAGTTTTCTGATTTTTTTAAAGAAGAAATAAAAAACTTACTAAATCCTGACTACATATCAATTATGTGCAGATTAGTTGAAGCTAACTTCTTTAATACTTCAGAGACTGAATTTAAAGTTGGATCTGTAGATCTTAGCACCATGTCTGATCTGTCTAAGAATGTAAGAGTTAAAGACTTCCAAAACGCAACACTCCATCTAAAATTTGAAGGAGCTAACAATGGCAATAATTAAAGTTGATGATGTTGAGATTGAATTTCAAAAGCAACATCCAGAAGTAAGCTCTAAGTGGTGTGTATATATTAAAGTAAGAAAAGGCGATCATGAAAAATTATTAGCGATGATTATGACTGACAATATGCCTTTCACTAACTTTACTAATAACCAAGGCAACATCGTAATCAAAACCGATGCAAACACAGTAACAAGGATATGTCAGTAATTGTGAAAACCAGTACAGGCAATTGTGATTTTATTTTGGAGCAAGAATATCCAGATGAGATTACAGCTGCAGCTCCGGCTGAAGAAGGAAAGAAAATAAGTGATGCAACGTTTTTAAACGTAAAAGTTTTTAACGTTAAATATAAAATTAAACAGGCAATAGATGTTGGAACTAATACAAAACCTTCTTTGGATTGAAATGTTTTTTACAGTAGCGATGCTATTACTGTATTTACTATGGAAAAATAATGATTGAATACGACAGCAGGATATTAAGATTAAAAAAACAATACCAAGGATTGTCTAGGCTCATGACATCTATAAGTGATTTATATATTTATGGTGTATATCCGCAAAACTATCCAAATTTATCTGTAGTTTTAGACCAAGCTAAAGATCACGTTAAACAAATATTAAAAGAAACTAAAGCTGAGATAGCTTCATTAGAAGAGCCTCATAGCAAATACGATTTAACTGAAGGCGATAAAATAGAGATCGTTGAAGATTATGAGTGAAATGATTGAAATAAAATTAGAGGATTTTCAAAGACTAGCTGAAGAGAATGATAATTTACAAAAGATAATTGTAGATAAGAACCAAATAATCGCTGCGTTAGAGGATAGGTTAAATGAAATTAATGAAAAAAGTAACACAGACTAAAAAAGAAATCTCAGGTTATTACGGAGACGGCAAAGGAAATTTCTACACTCTCTATAAGGATGGTTCCAGAGTGCTAGATCGTAAGAAAAAAAAATCGTAGAGCGCTTGCCTATATTCAATTACAAAGTGAGTTCTTTATTTTTTATTTACTTCATAAATATATAAACAAAAATTGTACATAATTTTAGTAACACTTTTGTATATAGTTTTTATATTTAAATAAGAAAAAAAAGATGGAAACCAAATTAAAAATATTAAAAAAAAATAACTACATTCCTTCATTAATAGAAGTTCAAAAGTTTATTAAAGGTGATGTTGCTAAAATTTTTATAACTAAAGGATATTGTTTTATAGTTAATGATATGGCGGAAAAAAATAAATTACCTATTAATAAAGAAGCTACAAAAATATACAATTCATTCCATAAAACTAAAAAAAATATATATGGAAACGTTTTATTAATTAAAACAAAAATAGAAGGCTTAGAATAAAAAATAATCTAAGCCTCCGATGAGTTAGTGTGTGTACTAACTTTTAAATATTGTTTCGTGATTTAACGCTTTTTCTTTAGCCTTCATTCTAGCTTCTCTTTCATCAGCAGTTCCAATTAAATTGTGGTTTCCATAACGATCACGAGTTGTTTGAAATCTCGTGTGTCCAAGAACCGACTTAATATAATTGGCATCCAATGATGCTTGAGAGTTCATAGAGTTAATTAATAATGTAGCCAATCTATGTCTGAAAGTTTTAAGAGGCGCACCTTTAAAAGCGCTTTCAATAACTTTAATATGACCATCGTATCTTCTTTCAATGGTAGCTAACCCCATATCAGCATAGGTAGTCCATACTAATTCAGATACCTTTTTAGGAGATAATGATCCGTAAGTTGTTTTCTTTAAACTTGGAAATAACCAAAGCGAATGCGAATATTTTGCATTAACATAGTCTAACCAATATTTAAGAAATTTACTTGCGTGGCTATCAAGTTCTATTGATCTCTTGCTGCCTCTATTTTTAGTTCTATTTAGCCATTCTCCGTTACGATCTCTAATACCTTCAATATGAAGTAGATTGTTTTCTAAATCAACATGAGATTTCTTTAAGCCAAGAAGTTCTGATCTTCTTAATCCAAAGAATAAAGACATAGTAAAGATACCAAACTTCATAGCGCAATTTTCGTCTTTTAATTTTTCGCTATTAAGTTTTTCTAAGATAGCTTTAATCTGTTCATCCTGGATAACAGTTGGAGTTTTCTCATAGTATAAATTGTCATCCGCAGGAACGATGTCATAAAACTCATGTACCTTAAAATCTAAAGTATCAAGACAAGGCTTCTTACCTTCTAAGTTCATACGTCTTAGAAATGTTTTAATATTTCTAACCTGTCTTTTTAAAGTTTTATATGGATAACCATTTTTAAAACAATCTTTTAAAAACTGTTCTAACACTACAGTTGTAAAATCAGACAAAAATATATCAGGCATAAACTTACTGATCCTTTGATTGTAATCACAACTATAACTATTTACTCCGCTTGTTGTTAAACGAGTATAGTTTAACTCTGCTGCTTCTGACCTGTTCTCATGAAACTTCAGCCACTCTTCTTTAAATTTAAAATTAAAAGTAGACTGAGTTTGTTCTTTTATTAGTTCCTGATCTTTTGCTAATAGTTTTTCTAGATAGTCATTAGCTTCAGATTTTAAATTAAATCCTGGAGCCATTTGTTTGCGATCTTCTTTACGCTGTATGATCCAAAGATTTCTTTTGTTTGCTAGATAGTAGTTCATATTAATTTAATAATACGCTCAGATGAGTTGGCAAGTACGTTTTGCAATACAAAGCTAGCACTCTAGTATTTATAACGGATGAGTTGTTAAACTAATTTAATTACAAATATTTGGTGCAAGTTTGGTGCAAAAAGTTTTAAAAAAAATATTCAAAAATCAAAATGATTTGATTTCATTATACTTTCTCACAAACTATCTGATTTATTATTTCCTTTGTTAAGTTAACAAAGTGCTAATGTTTTGGCGGGGATGACCAGATTTGAACTGGCGACATCCTGCGTGACAGGCGATCGCTCTAACCAACTGAGCTACACCCCCATTGACTTTTAGACGACTAAAATTTGTCTGGTGCAAATCTGGTGCAAATCTCTGCAACAAAGAATGTACCGCCAACGCAAAAAAG
>Ga0209107_10000197_pt1 | contig 36178 bp, 45 predicted proteins | sample LakErihyJuly2011_2_FD_187460 | JGI IMG/M metagenome (GOLD analysis project Ga0209107, IMG submission 187460) | Freshwater microbial communities from dead zone in Lake Erie, Canada - CCB hypolimnion July 2011 (SPAdes) (version 2) | ecosystem: Environmental > Aquatic > Freshwater > Lentic >...
GATTTGAGAAAAGGGGAGTTTGGGATCGCTTTAAGAACTTGGTGAGTAATGTTTGGCATGGAAGATATTCCAGTAAAAACCCATATTATTTCACGAACACTCTTGGTGACTTCACCGGCGCTTCTGACAAAATGCCTAAAAAAGAATCTTTTAATCCTTCGGTTTTTACGCTTAACGAATATACAGTAATTAAACAGATTTTCGACCAACTCGAAAGAGACATCAGTATATTCAGCGAGGCTGACATGTCTGGAGCTGGAAATTTAAAGTTGATAAGGATATTGGATGACTGGTCTAAGCAATTAAAGATGACACTCAAAAGTCTTATCGCAAAACATGATAGAAAAAAACCAGCACCTTCTAGCGACCCAGAAAAGAATGCTTGTGAGCAAGCGCTTGAAGCGCTTGAAGCTAAATATAAAGAAAAAAAGATAAGTGAAATAGATTACAGAAGAATTAAAAATATGATGAATTCTGGCAACACAAGCGGAGCTTGTGCTGAGCTACAAAGATTATTGACGCCAGTTGAAGCTCAACCAGAAGAGAAAGACACAGAAGCTCAAAAAGACACAGAAGCTCAACCAGAAGAGAAAGACATGGAACCAGAAAATAAAGACATGGAACCAGAAGAGAAAGAAACGGAACCAGAAAATAAAAATACAGAAACTCAACCAGAAGAGAAAGAAACGGAAAATAATCCAGGAGAATGGCCATTAAACCATGGCAATACTAAAGAAGACTTTGAAAAAATACAAGCAGATGTTGATGATCCATCAGGACCATACAACTCTCGTTGGGAAGCATTCAAAGATGAAAGCAAAAGTGACGAAAAAATAAAGAAAAAATATGAAAAAATTAAGGCGACAAGGAACAAGATTAGGCAATTAATCAAAGACAACGATACAGATGGCGAAGATATGCGTAAGTCAATGCACACATATAAAGATGCCCTTCATGATGTAATCGCTCCACACACAGAATCTATAAGCATGACATTTGAGTCGTGGGTTAAACCATATCATGCCCTTCCACTTTTTGAAAGAACAGAATATTTTAAAAAGTTGTTAAACAGAGGTTAAAATGCCATTTAAAAGCAAGAGGCAGATGCGTGCATGCTTTGCTAGTGATGGTTTTGGTGGCAAAGTCGACTGTAAGAAATGGGCAAAAAAAACAAAAAGTTTCAAAGAACTTCCTGAAAAAGTTGAATCTTTTTCTGTTTGGCTCGAAAAAATAGAAAAAGATCAGAACATCATTTCCCAGTAATCTTTTCTGGTAATTTTGGGGCTGGAAGATCATAAAATCTGAACACTTGAGTTTGACTAAGGCTTCCATGAGAGCCATGTGCATTTCCTTTACCATTAACACCTTGTGATCCATCACCATTTTGATCAGCATCAGTAAGGCCATCAGATCTTTCGCCAACCAATGTTTTTCCACTCATGATAATTTTCATCGCCTCAACAGCTTGCTTGTGAGCAATCTCAGAATAGGGCATTCTGTATGCCCTTGGTTCCGAATCGCTTTTCCTAGATGAAAAAGATCTTACCATCATGCTAACATTTTTTCGTACAGCATGGTAATCTGCATCAACCTCAGTAGCCCAAATATAAATAGCTCCAACATCTGACTTGTCAGCCTTTGAAGGTTCTTGCACAAGTATCCAGTGTATGATATTTTTTTTGGGAATCTGTGAATTGGTTGCCCAACCACTCAAGTCGCTGAGCGAATGCCACATGATAAAGCTGAAATAAAGGCACATCATAATAAAGGCGATCTTATACAGCCACGAACCGCTTGAATATATAACTAGCCAAAGTCCTATTGAGCTAAGAACCAAGAAGGCCATTGGTATTCCAATTACATTGATGTCCATTTTTTCTCTCTAAGGTATTGGTGATGGTATGATTGGTAATCCAGCAGGTGGTTGATTACTAGATGGTTTTTTTCCAATCAATTTTTTCTCAAGATCTGACACGCTGACAAGCTCGCCTTTACCATTGATTTTAAATCTAAATGCAGTTCTTTCATCGCCGGCTTTGACAAGTGTAACCTTGCGTTGCACCAGCACACTATAGTTGGGGCTTATTTTCTCCAACTGAACAGTTACTTCAGTTGGTGTATTCTGATTGAAGTTATATCCATGAACATTGACACAGTATTCACCTACTGTAACACCACGAAGAGTCACTATTTCCTTGTTTTCATTGTATGTTATTGTTCCAAACTTTGTCTGGATGACATCGTTTCGATGACCAAGGTCATCCCGATCAAGATGCATAAGACCATCTTCACGCCTCACAAAGCAAACCAAATTTCCATCGGGATCTTCAACATATGCGTCAACATCGTTGTCGATCTCTTTTGGCCAAGTTAATGTTACCAAATAGGCAGCCTTGGTTTCAGGAGTTTTTTTATTTTGATTAATGAGGGCAAAAGCAAGAACAAAAAGGCAAGCAAAAGCCAAAAGCATATTGAAAAGAAGGTCAAGAAATGATGTGTTGCAAGAATAATTTTTTCTGATGTTCATTTGACCTCATAGTTTTTTTTCTCAATCCTATCGAGTTCAAGAGAAACAATGAAAAACTGTATCTTCAGAATGCTTCCACATACCAAACCAACAATAGTTGTGTAGAGTGCTGTTGCCATACTCAAGCCAAGCTGGGAGAGAAGTCCTTGAACTGTTGAAACATTTTGTATATCAAGCGTATTGAATCCAGAAAGCATCATGATGAAACCAACTATAGTTCCTATCATTCCTAGAGTTAAACAAAACTCACTTAAAAACCAGCCAATCTCAGCTTTGTTCATATAGCTTTGAACACGCCCAGGATTTTTGCATATATTGAAAGATAACTTGCCACAAAAAATAGAGCAACCAATAAAAATAGAGTATATGGCACAGCTTATCATGCTGGCATCTTTGTGCCAAATATCACTTGCCATTCCGCAGTAGTATAGCATAATCGAGACCACGCATATTAATGTGAATATAAGATGCCACTGCAAGAATAGTAAATATTTCATGTTTCCTCTTCTTTGTCGAACCCAGTAAGTCCCGAAAGGTCATCTATATCTATGAATTTTTGTTTATTTGTATCATCATTATCATTGTCTTTATCATCTTTTTTACCTTGTTTTTCCTTCAACTCAGTAATTATCTTCTGGTGTTTGGGATCTTCATCATTTAGAACTTGCTCTTCGATGATGCCAATCACTTCACTCATTCTGTAAAAATTCTTACATCCAGTAAGGGTGTGAGTGGTAAATATGCCATCGTCGTCTATCTCGTCAATGACACCAGTAAAAAAATCAGCGAACTGATGGTCTGAAAAGTCTCGCTTGGCTATTGGCTTGGTAAGTATGGTGCAGATCTTGCCAAGGAAATTAGACTGCAGCTTCTTTATGATTAGGATTTTCATATATCACACTAAAAGAGTTTGGTTTTTAGAAATGCATAGCGTCATCGGCCATGCCATGTGGTGCAGAAAAATCAACCGGTCTTTGCTTCTTTTTTATCCACGCATGCAGAATGGCCGGCCCACATTCAACAAGCATATCGTTCCAATCATTGTATCTTTCGGGTGGTCGAACATAGGAGAGTTTATCATTAGATGACAAACTCTTACCAAGGCTAAGCATATTCAACATCTTTGCAGTGCCGGATTCGCCAGCTTTGTCACGATCTAAGCATACAACAATCTTGAAGTCGGAAAGCAACACTGCTTGCTTATCTGTCATGTTCTTACCACCACAAGCAGCAGCGTTAAGCTCGCTTAACCGAAGACTTATGGCGTTAAACTCACCTTCGCAAACATGCACTATGCTTCCTAACGATGGCCAAGTACCAGCCATAAATATGACATCGCCTTTGCCAACACCAATATCTTTTGGAGGACCAAGATATTTCATCTTGGAATTTGGGCTTATGTGTCTTGCATTCCAATAAATCAAAGATCCAAATCTATCATAATACGGAATTATGATACGACCCTTGTAAGGTGGCTCCATGCAAACATAAAGACCATCAACAGGTATCTTTCGTGCATCCAAGTATTCCTCGGATTTTTTCCTGTACCAATTATTCACCCCGAGATCTGTGATTAAATTCGTACCATTGGGCAAACTTATTTCAATTTTTTTCTGGTTTTCCGGTTTTTGTAGCAATGTGTCTGCATCACAAAGTATTTCGTCCAAATCCTTCTCAAGTTCGGCCATAGTCCTACAGCCCAAAAGAGAATTCATTGCATCATCTCTGCTGCATTTGTCAACTAGCTGAACGAGTTTTACAAGACTTCCCTTCTGATCAGTCTTAAAACAATGGAAAACACCAAAATCTCTATTTAACTTACCACCGGATGGCGAGCACCACATTTTGTGCTTGACATCATCCGTAAAAATACTGTTTATTCGTACTTCGGAACCGCTAATGACAATATCATCAAACCTTGAGTCAGCCCATTTAACAAATTTGTCAAAGTCGATTGCCATAACTGCCTCTCAAGACTTACAATTCAATGAGGTAAAATATGAACATTGAACATATATCCGTATCTAGAAAACAGTGTTTTGATACTTGTAAAGCACAATACAAATACAGGTATCATCTCAAGATTGTATCAGATGAACCTACCGCAGACCACTTCACTTATGGCAAAATTGTTCACAAAATAGCCGAATCCTATGTTGAACTAAAAGGTAAGGTCAAAATATCCCAAATTGCAAAAGATCTTCTTGAAGGAAAGTTTTTCCTTGAGGGGAACTCATATTCGCCACCATTGCCACCGCAATACCATGACAAAATCAACGAACATCTTGAGAAAATTTTCAAGCTAACGAACAAAATTGGTTTTGATGGGTTTTTAGAATGGCCTTTTTACTACGATTTAGACAAGCCAAATGGCAAGATGATCAAGGGTTTCATTGATCGCCTCATTGTGCGTGGCGATAAATATTACATAATTGATTACAAGACAACTAAAAAAGGTCCATTTCGGAAAACCAGAAGCAACATAAGCAAGGATCTGCAGTTGAGATGTTATGCCAAAATAGTGCAGAACCACTTTGGAGCCAAAGCCGAGAACATAATGGCTGCCTTGTATTATCTTGAAGGTGGAGATCTAATATCAACCAGATTCACCCAAGAATCACTTGATTCAGCCCAAGAAGATCTTTCTAAGACATACGACAGAATATTACAGATGTCAGCAGAAAGCGCCATGGGAGAACCAGGTTTTCATTGCAGATTCTGCGATTACAAGAAAAAATGCCCTTGGTCACCATTCAAGGAAAGCAGCTTAGTTGGGAACTAGAATGTAATTTTCGTCATATTTCTGCTGCTTTGTATTCATGTCAATAATCTTGAGCTTTTTGGCTATATCGGAGCTAGGCTTGATTTTAAGAAGAAAGTCATGGCCGTATCTTGAGTAAACATCATGAATTACCGCCAATGGCGTGAAGTAGCCCTCACCTTCGCCATTTACATCAGATGTCATAACGCAAGTCGCTGTGTAATACCTATCATCCATGAGGCCGCCACCACTTCTTCCAGGCCTTGGACTGTTCCTAATTGTGGTCAATATGTTAGCTTGTAGCCCTACAACCTCAACATCATAATGTGCGACTTCATCCCCATTATCACAGCCGAGACTATGCATCATGGAACCTTGTTCATATTTGTAATTTTTCGGAGCTATGGGGAAGTATGTAGGTGACCAGTCTGGCTCAAATGTTACAAGCGCCGTGTCAGCGTTTTGCAAATAGCTATAAAAAATAACTTTTGCGTTATATGTCTTAGGGCTTTCAAGCTTTTTGTCATTCTGATACCAAGTAATCACCTTGCATGTCAGATTTTTTCTAAGTCCTTCCTCAGCTGACATAACGCCAGAGTTCCACAAATGACCACATGTGGCCACATAGGCGGTGTTCTTTGACGAATCATACCAAACAATCGTGCCAGAGCCAGAGCCTCCAGAAACTGCTATTTTTACTGATGGGGCTAGCCACTTTCTATATTCACGACCACGCTTTTCAATTGGCGCAGAACCATGGAAATCTGAAGCCGAAGTGCGTATCGGCATTTCAACAACATTGTTGTTGAACAAATCTGGAAATGCGTTAATGGGTGAATAAAGAAGTGACAAAAAGATCAACAGCGTTGCGGTTATTTTTTTCATCGTTCCTCTTATAGCTTGAACTAAATTTATATAGGTGATCTGTGCTAACTCTAACAGTGTCCCACAATATCTTTCTAAGCAAAGAACAACGCTATGCCCTTTCTGAACCTGGTCAGATAGTGGAAGTTGTTGGTGTTTCCGTGCCTGTGTGGTTTCTTTCTGGAAAAACAAGTGAGCCAGCAAAAGAGGTCTTCAGCTTGTACAAGCTTGTTATAAGTGATGATAATAAAGCTATAAGCAAACACAAGCATGGTTATTTGATAAACCTACCAAGATCTTTGCAGACTATATCCATTCCAATTGCACAGATTCTAAAAGATTCTGAGGATGGCGGTCGTGGAACGCTTCAGTACAAAGAATATAGCAATTCCAAAAGAAATGGAAAAAAATTCAATGTTGTACACACGATTGAAATATATGACGATAAAGATCTATTAGACTCAATTACTTAAGGACAATCTCTAAGCGAAAGTGTCATTCTCAAGCTCAAGACATCACCAGGAGACATTATCACCGATGATGTGAGAGCGACACTAGATATGAGATAACCGGTATTGTTAGATTTGTCCGTTAAAAAAAGATTTCCGACTGGCCCATACGAAGATGTTGCTTGAAATGAAACTATATTAGACACAGCCTTGTGCAACAAGGTGCCACTGCTAACAAGCCATCCCGATGATGTTGTGGAAGAGCTAAGTTGTTGCCTCGTGTAGCCACTACCAGCCGGCTCATCAACAAGATCATTCATAGTATTTGCGTAGGATATGGAAGCCCTGTTATCCAATCCAAGGTAGTAATGCGATGGAGGCATTGTGCCATCATTGTAGAAAAGAGTCTTGAGTATCATCTCTTCGCCACCAGTATGTATTGTGTTGTAGAGGTTTGTGGATTGCCATATGACATGGCCATTCCTAATTTGCTTGGCCTCAACAATTTTTAAAATTCCTTTCCATTCTGGATTCATGGTTCTCCTAGTCAATTAATGTTGTGTCGTCTGATTGCATGTCATCGTCTTGTGTGTCTCTAGCATTTGTCTTGATTTTTCCAGACTCAAGCTCTATCAAATTATCTATCTTTTGAATTGCCCTCTTTGCTTCTAATGGGCTCATCATTTTTCCATTGTTCAACACCCAATTCTGCGATTCTGATTTGTTGACCTTTTTTGATTCCTTTTTTGCAATATCATCGATAATCCTTAAGGCCACACGCAAATGAAATGATGCCTCTGACCACACATGCTTACCATTGATGTGTTCTAATATTTTACTTATCTCTTTTTTTGAAGATTCGTAATCAAAGCTCATCTTGACTCCAATTGTATAGTTCTTGGTCTTACGCTCTCATCAATCATTCTGTAAGAACCAAACTGATATTTGACATCACGATTCTTGATGGAAATCCGCCAAATATCATCTTTGGTCTCTGATGGCATTGCCATGGACATACCATACTTTAGTGGCTCGAATGGTTTGCCAAGATACATTTTTCTCACAGACTCTTGAATAGAATTTCTTTGTGATGGTTTTGCCGTAAAGAAATAATTTCCAAAACTTTCAACATGATGCTTTAGAAGATCGCATGCTATAGAGCAATCATGTGACATATCTTGAATTGGATCAACGCTAAAACGACCTTCCTTGTAATCAACAACAATACTTCCGTCATCACAAACAATCTTTATTTTTCCGTTTTCTTCAGCTTCCATCATTAAAACATCAGAAGACCACTCCCTCTTGTCGCTTCGAAGAGCGTCCGATATAACCGTGAATTTTTCGGTCATAGAAACACAATGTTCATTCACCACAGTTTCTATATCAGACAGCGTAACATCGCCATCAATGAAATAAAACGCTCTAAGATTTGATATGGTCTCATGTATCTTGTGTGCAGATGAGTCTGTCGACAAGCTGCACCATTCCACAAACCTTGAGTACTCACCACGACGCTCAGATGATCCAGGTGTGTTTATGTCAAATATCATACTGTTAACATGATCATAACCAATGGATTTCAGACCGCTAGAAATTCTTGGCATGTTTAACATCTCCGCATAAATATGCTTTCTGTCTTTGACCGAAAGAAGATTTTCACGGAGATAATTGCAATATTCAGTCAAATCAAGACCAACTATATTGATTAATCTGATTTTTTTGGATATGTATTTTTCAAGAGACATTTTACCACCCAAACTCTTTCATTAAGTTATTGTGTTTTCTACGGAATTTTAAAGCTTCCGTGTTTGCTATGTAGTCATCATCGTCAAACATCATGTCGTTACTCATCTCCAATATTTCTTCTGGATTTCCATCCATTAGTTCTCTCTTGATTTCCTCATAAACCTCATTGCTAAGCTTTCCAATTCCTTGCTTAGTCTCTATGTTGGCGCCCATAGGAATATCTTGCTGTATTTGATCACGAATGAATAAGGCTATGCACATGGACATAATTGCATCATCATGCTTTCCTTTCTGTGCTTGAGCCTTTTTTGTGCTAGGATTATATTCAAATGTTCCAAGCTCGTTCGTAAACCTTATGCTGTTTATCCTAATGCTTTTGTTTATAAGTCTGCTCTGTAATGTTTCAAGGAAAAGCGGTCTGTTTACTTGTCCCATCCTAACGCCAGGTTTTGGGTTTCCTTTTTTGTTCTCAAAATAAATATTGTCATAGAACAAATGGTTCTGGAGAGTGTTTAAAACTGCTATTCCTGGTCCCATATTCTCAACAACAAGTAGTGCGTTATTATAATAGATGCAAACTTCTTTGAGAATTTGTGCAAAAACATTGGGAGAAACTGTATTGCTGTAAAACTCAGCAACTTGCTCACAAGTAATTTGATCTATAACTTGAAAACAACTATTGTCATTATTCTCTGCTTGTCCTTCGGCGCAGTCAGCTCCAACAATGTAGTCCCTACCCTCCACAGGCTCTTTCCACACCCACAAAGCCCCTTTGTTATCTTCTCGTTCAACAGTAGATGCAAATCCTTGCAAATTGACCCACTTAGAAAACAATTTTTTGCTTGGGTAATTGTTCATGGTCTGCTCGGTAAGCTCACGAACAATCTTGGATGAAAAATATGTCTCACCGCTACCTAAGAATTCACGCAATACTTCTTGAAGAAAACCTTTCTCGCCAAGCTGCGCTTTTTGCTCAGAAGCCCAATTTGGATTGTTGTAATCTGGGTGTTCCCAGTAATCCAAGTCAATAACATTAAAGAGGTTTCTTTTTTCCTTGGCTTCAATGTAAGTCTGGTAATACCAATTACCAATACCATTCACCGTGGACACAAGGGCGCAACTTCCACCGGTACTCAACACAGGCCACATAGCTTTCCAATGTTTGTCCATGTCTTCGATAAATGCAGCTTCATCAATGATAAGAAATGTAACGGACTTACCACGAGCGGCTTGGGGACTATAGAATTTAAGCGAAGATCCAGTCTCGGTGAACATTTTTAAGTGATCATTCCACTTACCATCTTTTTTTGGCCTAAGCCATTCTGGAATATTTTCAACAGCCCTGTCTATCATCATTCCTATATCAGTTGCTTCTCTATCAGTTTTGGAAAGAAGCATGATCTGTTGATCAGTCCTGAACATACATTTGAACATACCCCAAAGCAGCGTGACTGTAGTCAATCCACCTTGGCGGAATTTACTGATAATGTTGAACCGATGGTTTTCATAGTCACTAATTACCTTGTGCTGGTACTTGAACATTATGAACGGAACAAGACCCCTGGTTGGATGAAGAATTTTCACGAATTTATGGCAAAAATAAGAAAAGCTATGAACGCATTTTATGATCTCAAGCTGTCTCCTTGCTGGATCATAAGAATCAATGATCTCCATTGGCTCGTCTGGGTCTATTTCAAGTTGATATTTGTCAAATTGAAAGTATTTTGGGTTGTAAGTGGCCTTATAATATTCACGCAAGGTGGAATATTTGTTTCTCCAAACTGATTCAGTAATACTTTTGAGATACGGAGGTAGACTCATGAAATTTCCTGCGATGCGTAAACTAACTTAAAATATATAGATTTTGAAAAAATTATTTGGAGATCATTTAAAAACATGAAGAAAATTCAGATTATGATTATTGCGCTTGGATTTATGTGCCTTGTTGTATACATTTCCAAAACATCAGTTGTCAATAAGCGCAAGTATGAACCAAACATTGAGGAAAAAAGACCGAAATATGACACTGTAGAACAAGCACTATCAAAGATATCGGCCTCATCAGCACAAAAAACCGTTGAATTTCTTGCCTCTGATAATCTTGAGGGAAGGATGAGTGGCAAAAAAGGTAATGTGATTGCTGCAAAATACATCAAAGATAAGTTCTCAGAAATGGGCTATACCACACAATACCAGAAATTTAACATCAACCGTATAAACCCAGGAAAGAATAATGAAATAGGCGACAATTTCACACAAAATATATGTGCGTGGATTGATGGTAAAGATCCAATTCTAAAGAAAGATATAGTAGTGATTGGGGCGCACATGGATCACATTGGCTATGGGCCTAACATGAGCATGGCTTATGGTAAGCCTAAAATACATCCTGGAGCCGATGACAACGCCTCTGGTACAGCAGCCTTGCTTGAAATAGCCAATGGCATGTCAAAACTTGAGAATAAGCGCACCATCCTTTTAATCGCATTTTCGGCTGAGGAAATGGGGTTGCTAGGAAGTCGGTTCTATACAGAAAATCCAATACTTCCTGTTGATGATCCATCTATCAAAAGACACATATTTATGTTAAACATGGATATGGTAGGATATCTCAAGAAATCAAGTTATGGTGAATCATTCAAGAACATGGAAAGCAGCGTGGATATTACAAAATATATTGGAGAGTTAAGCTCAAAATATAGCTTCGCTAAAAGCATCACAACAAGATCAAGTGGTGGAAGTGATCATGCTAGCTTCTATAACAAAAAAATACCAGTTGCATTCTTGCATACTGGTGGGCATAACTATTATCATACCCCTCAAGACACAGCCGATAAGTTAAACTACGAAGGAATAGAAAGAGTGGCAAAATACGCACTCGAGCTTACTTGGAAGGTTTGCGATGAGACAAAAACACCAGTATTTAACTACAGTACATTCAAGCCGATGCCTATAGATCATGATCATGGTATCAAAAAATTTAATTAGGAGAAAAATATGAATTTAAATGAAATGATTGATATACTACATGGAGATTTCAAGATGAATTTAAATGAAATGATTGATATATTGCATGGCGATCTCAGGAATGAGCTGACACATATGCATTTTTATCTTCAAAGCGCTGCTTTGGTGCAAGGTTTGCATGCCAAAGAATATAAGGAACATTTTTTTGCAGAAGCCAACAAGGAAATGAAACATGTATCTGAATTTTCAGATCTTCTAATTGGTTTGGGCGGTGAATCTAAAATAACCACGGAGCCATACTTGGAAAAGCTACCAAAGCTTAAAAATCCAGTGGATATAGCGAAACATGCCTTGAAAATTGAAGAAGAAGTAGTGTCAAATTATTGTTTACGCATGAAACAAGCGGAGTCTTTAAATTCTGTAGATGGAACTTGGATCCAAATATTTATGGAAAAACAAGTTGAAAACAGTCGTATTGATATAGATGAACTAAAACAAATAATCAGAGGCATAGAGGCTGGATATTAACATGAACAGTCTAAAGAAAATAATATTTGTTAAAAATATGCCAAAGTATAACAAATTCAGAATAGAATTAGAATGTGGTCATAAATTCGTATTTGACCACTCTCTGACCAACATTAAAGAAATCCCTTTGATACTGCCATGCAAGATTTGTTTTGGCTCGCATAAATAAATTAAGCTTTATACCAAAAAGAGGTAAGATGTCCTTCTTCCAAAATGTTTTTAACCAAGAATACCAAGGCTACCTTAACACCGGCAATGACAAGCAATATAGCCTCACATTTAAAGTGCCTGCAAACCAAAACTCCCAAGATTACCAGTTTGCCTACAATGCGGAGCCATTCGATCTTTCTGTAAATAACACGCTGACTATCAATTATGCATGGGACGAAGAGTATAGAAATTGGTGTCCTTTAAATATCGACATATCTGGGGCATCCCCAGCAGCCACGACGGCGGCCGAGGTTGCCTCCAAATTAAACTCAAATTCCATATTTTCAAGCATGTATGTAGCAGAGGTGATAAAAAACATCAACAACAACCATGTGCTCATACGATCTAAAAGTCAGCGTCCTAAGCAAATCATTAAGATGTACATTTCAAACACCTCTGCAGAAAAGGAACTGAGATTTAACAAGAAAGCTCCAGTTGCCGAGTTGCCAACCTACTTCTCAAGAGACACAATTGAAAATAGGTACACATTCCCAAATGCTTTAAATCATCTTATAGAACTTGACGAAACGGATGCAGACGACCAAGCTATCATCGAGGCGGCAAATCTTGTGCCGGCAAATATGCTTGAAGATTGGGAACTATTGCGTGGTCGTGCTTCTGGCATATACACATTCAAGAAACAAACCGTAGACGAAGAAGGCAGAATTGTCGAAATAATCGAATATCCAGCAGGTGCATTGGTTGGCGATCTAGCAAGAAAGACCATCTACACTTTTACCGACACAAACACCCAACCTGACGAAATTTTCCAGATACCACATGTTCTCACATCTGATGACTTGATCACGCCTCCTGTAACTCTTGTCACACCAATTATTGGAACAGTATGGGGCGTTGGAGCCAATGGCGATGGGGAACTTGGCGACAACACAACTGTTGATAAATCATCACCAGTACAGACGATTTGCGGTGGCAGCAATTGGGTTGAAATCAATTGTGGCTACTACAACATCGCTGGTTTGAAAGATGATGGAACGCTTTGGACTTGGGGTCAAAATGAACAAGGTGGCTTGGGAGATAACACAACTGTTGATAAATCATCACCAGTTCAAACAATTGCTGGCGGAACTGATTGGAAAACAATGGTGGTCGGAACCTACTACGAACATTGTGCTGCGATAAAGACTGATGGCACATTATGGCTTTGGGGTTATAATGAATATGGGGAAATCGGTGATGAAACAACTGTTGATAAATCATCACCAGTACAGACGATAGCTGGTGGAACTGATTGGAAACAAGTTGCTTCTGGTGGCAACCACACGGCAGCAATAAAGAACGATGGAACTCTTTGGATGTGGGGTAGGAATGGTGATGGGGAAGGTGATGACTATGGTCAACTTGGCGACAATACGATTATAGATAAATCATCACCAGTACAGACGATATGTGGCGGAACTGACTGGAAATCCGTTTCTTGTGGAGAAAAATTTACCGCAGCAATAAAGAACAATGGAACATGTTGGACTTGGGGCGAGAATAATGATGGTCAATTGGGCGATGAAACAACAGACAACAAATCTTCTCCAGTTCAAACAATCGCTGGCGGAACCGATTGGAAACAAATTTCCTGTGGCGACAATCACATGCTTGCTATCAAGAATGATGGAACATGCTGGACTTGGGGAAAAAACAACTATGGTCAATTAGGTGACGAAACAACAGATGATAGATCTTCGCCAGTTCAAACGGTTGCATATGGAACTGATTGGAAGCAGGTTGACGGTGGACAGGATCATTCCGCTGCGATCAAGAACGATGGAACATGTTGGGTTTGGGGAACCAATACTGGGGATGAAGAAAATGATGGTCGATTGGGAACAAATGATCTCATTGACAGATCATCCCCAGTACAAACCATTATGGCAGACACCAACTGGTTATATGTTTCCGCTGGATATGTGAACACCTTTGGAATCAGGAAGGCGTAAAGAAAATTCTCTCAGAGACCAATTTTCTGCCGAGTCTTGAAGCATGTGTATGGATATTGATATTTTTGTAAATTTGGTTATTATTTTGTTTTTATCTTCTACGACATGAATTGAAAAATGGGGGAAATTATAAAATTTCCCCCATTTTTGTTTAATGCACTCTTGACTATTACATGACAAAAAGAAGATATCCCAAACCAATCGTCAAGGCAACGATGATTGCGATGAGAACCTTGTTGATTGTGCCATCTTCATTGGAATTAACCTTTTCTGCGATCTGATCGGCTAATCCAAGGCTGTTGATGTGCGCCTTTTCGTTTGGCTTTGATCTTTCAATTGCAGCAGCAATAGCTTCAGCAAGATCTTCTTTGGTCAATCCTTTTGGATGACAAGTCTTTTTACAGTTACTCTGTGCGGATACACCGCTTGCAACTGCAATGTGCTCAACGAGTTGCATTGGCACTCGTGGCTCTGCGCTTTCAATCTTAACATCAACAACATTACCATTGTTGTCAACAGTTTCAACCTTGCGTTCAAATATTACTGGTTTGGATTTTTCAATAACTCGCTGTTTAAGCTTAAGAGGTCGTTCATCCTCCATGTGCAGCTCCACAACCTTTTCGGAAGTCATGCTGGTATGGTCAAAAACTTCTTCTATACGCTTTTCAGCCTTTCTGCCATCTTCCAAAATCCATTTTTCGACATTTTGATTGCTCATGTTACCCCTTAAGTATAAAAATGTTGGCCAACTTATCTATGCCCAATTATCAATTTTGCTTCCTGATTTTAATTTCCGAAACATTAATTTTTGGGTTGGAGTCAAGTTCAGCAAGTTTTACTGCAATTTTCTCAGCTTGATCTTCGTCATCACAACGGATATTGTTGACCGTTTGATACTCAACACCAAGACCCTTGTCAAACCTTATAATAGCTTTAAATACTTTTTTTTCGTTCTCTAAAAGCGAAATTGCGAATGCTTCGGCCAAAGCGATGGATTCAAACGACTTTTTATCTTGTCGCCTAGGATTTCCAGGGACTGGGTGCTTTTCTACGGAATAACCCCAACCATCAGCAAATATAGTGATTCCATGTCCACTAAACTGTTTGTAATTGGCCATCAAATACCCCATTTGTTACGGAGGCGATTCAATATTTCATTACGCTTGGTGTCTGCAAGAGATGCCATATTTTTGGTTTTATTTGCTTTACTCATCTTGTCGATTGAAAGTGTGTCAATGTAAAAGGATTCAATCTTGCTTTCCCATAATTCCCCAGGAACATACGACATAAGCTCACCGCCCGATTCTTTGTACACAACACGACCTTCATAGTTGACAGTTATTTCGGAATTCATGTGCATCATTATGATCGATATGTTGACGCCACGGCCATATCCTTCAAATGAAAAACCAATCTCATTCACGAAATCGTTTTCGTCCATTGTTGGCATTTCATCTTCGTCGCCATAAACCCCATAGAAATCTTCAATAAAAGATTGATGAAAATTGCCGGATCCTTGCTGTAGTATGGCGTATCCAAGCTTTCTTGCTATGCTAGCTGGCTTACCCTCAAATCCCATAAATCCATTTTTCATGGCCTCTATGGTTCTCTGTTCTTGTATTAGCTTTTCTTTATTCATGGCGTTTGGTCAAATACTTCCCAAGTTTGATTAACACATCATAGCACACCGTATATATACATTCAAACACACTTCAGTTCAACATTCATGGAGGTCGCTATGATTAACTGGATAAAAAGCATTTTGGGTATTGGTAAAGGCAAAACAACACCAATAACACTAACCACCAAGGCTCTACAAAATCAAGAGCCAGAAAAAAACATCGCCCCAAAGACCATTAAGTATATTATAAACGATCCAACTACATCCGACGAGATTATTGATGTTATACCACCAGATCCATGCCAACTAAAAATGAATATCAATGGCTATCTTGGTGGTGGATATGACCCACATACTTTACAAGGCCAAGCAGCGGGATGCTATGTGACGATCAACACAGCAGCCAAATACTTGATATCAAACACTTCAACAAAGAAAAATATGACAAAATGGGCCGCAGTCAATATTCTCAATGTAAATCCTAGAGCTGGCAAAGATTTTAATGCCTTCTACGACAGAGGCGGACTTAAATTTTTCTACGATAATGACCCCATACTCAAGAAAATCGTGTACACATCAGAGTCGGCAGATGTTGTCGCTCATGAGTTTGGTCATGCATATCTTGATATCCTTAGACCAGACCTTTGGAGCGCACAATCATATGAAGCATGGGCGTTTCATGAATCATTTGGCGACATGGTCGCAATAATGAACATCATGCAATATGACAGGATATTGGAAAAAGCCATCAAACAGACAAGCGGATCAATGAGCACATCAAGCATCATCAGTAGATTAGCTGAAGAGCTTGGCAAGGCACTGTCCGACATAAGTGGCGATAAATCCTACGCATTTTCACTTAGGGATGCCGTCAATGATTTCACCTATCTGCCGCCATCCATGCTTAAAGATAACGAACCAAACAACAAGATGTCCAGAGAATGCCACAGCTATAGCAGGGTTTGGACAGGAGCTTGGTACGAATGCATGATTGGATTCTACAAACAGAATCTTACTGAAGGAATGAGCCAAATCGTAGCCCTTAAATCAGCAAGAGACAACGCCGCAAAGCTTATACTTCACGCTTGTCAATATGCTGATACAGTAAATTTCTTTACTTCTACAGCACAACAGATGCTTCATCATGACAAAGTACTGAATAATAGCAAGTACAACAAAGTCATGATGGATGTATTCATTCGTAGGAAAATAATAAAGCCAGAAATAAAAATGCTTAGTAGTACGAATTACACATCCATAATAAAGAGCAACAAAAGCCTTATACAAGATTCGGTCACTGGTGGCTTTATTTGGCGAACTCAGTCACTTCAAACCATGTCGTTTGGTAGCGAAGTTTCTGTTCAATCTGGTTTGTCCAAACCATTTTCTATATCTCTTCCATATGAAAGTGTCTACATATTTGACAACAACAAGACACTTTTGTATGCAACCGAAACGACTAACGAGGACATTCAAGAAAACGCCAAAATGTGCATCAACTACCTTCAGTCAAAGAACCTCATTGGAAACAATGATAAAAGCGTCTTTGATATCAAGGATGGAAAACTCATAAGAAAAAAAATAAATGGTTGTAAGTGTCATCCCAACAATGCTTGTAACCCAAATTCTCCTGAATATGGAAAACCATGGAAGGGAGAAAATAATGCGGGAGCTGGTAGTAAAGGAATAACGGTTGATTGTAATTGCGAACAACCCGAACCAAAACCAGAATCAAAAATGGGTTGCTATGTAGCAACAAGATCATGCTCGGGTGGATCAACGAGGGTTTGCCAGAATGTTAGCAGAAGGGTCTGCTAATATAGTTGGCTTTCCGGCGCTATCGTATTCAACAAGGGACAAACTGCTGTCGATTTTTTCAAATATCATCTCGCAGTATGGTTTGTTGCCAAATGAGTTCACTCTTAGGCTTGTCTCGGTGACACCACCCTTCATGCCTTTGGCATAAAATGATAAGGAATCTCGACCGTAGTACAGCATGTGGCGCCCATGCCTACTCGGTTTGTCTTCAACAAGCTGAAGTCCAAGTTCTTTGCACGACCTTTTAATTGCTCTGCATATAACAGCTTCATCTAGGTCATAATACTTGTAGGCTCTGCCATCTTTCCAGATGATAACTCCCGTAACCACGGGGCTAATAAGACCAATAAATTGACATCCTGAAAAAAAAATCAAAAAAATAGCAAAAAAAATTATATTTTTCATGAACACCCCCATTATATTTATTATGTATCTAAACTCAGCATAAAAGGAAATTCGTCATGAAATTCATAGACATAAATACCAATGACTTGTTCTGCCTTTTGGGAGAAACTAATTTGTATCTTTCCCAATCAGTTGAATGGGACAATGTATCAGATGAAATAGAACCAATGAGAAACTATAGATTTGAAGATGAAAATCTTTGGGATGATGTCGAAATGTCATTCCGTGATGATGAAGATGAAGACGATGATGACTATCAAGACGAAAACGATGATGATGACGATGACGATGAAGATGACGACGATGACGATTATGAAGATTATGATCCTAGAGAAGAAGAAGATGATGATGATGATGATGATGATGATGATGATGATGATGATGATGATGATGATGACGATGACGATGATGATGATGATGATGATGATGATGATGATGATGATGATGATGATGATGATGATGATGATGATGATGACGACGATGATGATGACGACGATGATGACGATGATGACGACGATGATGACGACGATGATGATGATTGGGTAGATGGCGACGACGACGATGATGACGACGATGATGATTGGGAAAATGAAGACGACGATGATGACGAGGATGAAGACTAAAATCATTAATATGATGATGTAACAAAAAAAACCTTGGAAAAAATCCAAGGTTTTTTTTGTTTAAATTCAAGACACAACAAAAAAACATAAGTTTCGCATGTTTATGTCTAATGCACCAATATAACGACCCTAATTTGATGAAAATGTGATCGAACGAAAGCCGTTAAATTTTCCCCCTTGATATATAATTGTACAAGCTTCAAGGAGGAACATGCGATCAAAGAAGACAAGCTTTTTCCTTTTCGCAATATGCGCCATACTTTCAGCTGCAATCTGCTTTGCTGTTGTTCCAAAAAACGCTGATACCACACAAAGCAAAGATACAAAATTCAACAACCCAATAGCCACATTCGAGGGCGATCCAGACGATGGATCCTCTGCGTTAATGGTTCCAATACCTATGAAAGATCGTGTTTACAACAATACGGGAATACAATGCGTATGGGCATCATTAGAATGCATTGGTCGTTATGCCGAAGAACCAAAACTAATCGGGCTCACAAAAGACCCAGAGTGCAAAAGCTATAGTAGCCCATCTGGAGTGGCATATAAACTTAAAAAAATAAATGTTATTTTCGAACAAACTACAAGTACTGCAGACAAAAGTTTAATTGTAAAAGCCGTTGTCAAGGAGAGGCGTGGGGTTCTTTTTGGTGTACCTGGACATGCCATGGTCATGGTACATTACGACGAAAAGGCTGGGATTATAAAATATATCAACAATAGCGATAATGATCTAAAAGTTAGAACATGGACTATTGAAGAGTTCAACAAAAGATGGGATGGCTGGATATGTGCAATCTATGCCGACAAGGACATCATACCCAGCAAAGGTCTTGCTGCAAAGATAGTAATTATTGACATGATGAAAAATGGCTTCATTGCACCAAAAGGTTATGTGTTGATTCCAAACTGACGCTTTTTACAACACTTGCATTTAGGACGCAAAACTTTATTTGTTGGTGGCTTATCGTCGCCAATTGTTTGGAATGCACCAAGAGAATCCATGGGTGGTATTTGATCATGTGCATCTGAACCAATATCGGATATGCCTATATTGAATCCAGTGTTGATGGCCTCAGTCTTTGATAACCAGTCGGAAAACTTCATACACTATGTAATACGCACATCCATAACTTTGCTAACATAATAGATGTATTTTTCATAGGCTGCAGATAGATCCTCATATTCACGAATATGTAGACAACTCTTGCCAGATGGAACATTGAAATCTTGTGAAAATGAAATATTTTCTTTCAACTCAAGATAATCATTTAATTCTGTCAAGCCACGCCCTTCACGAAGTATTGAGTAGGTTAAAAAAATGGAATTTGGATTTTTCTTAGCAAGTTCGCATATCCTACGCAACCTGTAGAGGTAGTACATCTTTGCTTCAGGGCGCTTGAAGATCTTGCGGTTTACCATATAGTCAATTGATCCTTCTGGCTCACGAACCAAAAAAATCATTTTTACCCATGGATCTGGCTTTAAACTATACTGGAAATTATAAAGGATATGATCGAGATACATCCTTGATGCATTGTTTAGTTTATGTTTGCGTTCTGCTGCAGCAATAAGAGAAGTTTGATTGTCGTAAACATTTTCATTTTCTACACCCATGATCCTTGGCTGAGAGGCAAGAAGAGCATACAATGCATTGGAGCCACTGCCGAAATGACTCATCAAAAATATAACTTTTTTCATCGTTCCCCCCAAAAACGGCAAAGCATCCAATAACTAGGATAGCGTACTAATATAACTAGAGGAACATCCATGGCACTTTGGTCAGACTTTTTCAAGCTATTCACATACGCATCAGAAAAAGATCCGCTAGCGAAGAGGAAAGACTTTTCTAAGTTCTCAGGCGCCGGCATATCACAAGCTGACGCACTTCAGACGGGCGGCGAGCTCGTATCTGGACAAGGCCCAAGTAATTATATAAACTTGCGCCAGACCTACGATATGATCGATACTACCACGCTGGGCAACCGCTCGGCGAGGTATAAGGAGTATGAACGCCTCCGCAACCTACCAGAAATAGAGATGGCAATGACGGTTTTCGCCGATGAAGCTTGCGTTGCTGGCGATACCTTGGTAGCAACACCATTTGGCTATCAAACCATAGAATGGCTTGCAAAAAATAAGGCGGATGAGCGTTTCCTAGTATACTGCTACGATTTCAAAAAGAACGACTACACCTTAGGCTGGGCATTCGCCCCAAGGCTTGTCAAGCGTGCAAAGACCGTGGAAATCGTTCTTGATAATGGTAAAATTATCCGTGCCACACCAGACCACAGAGTTCTGAAGCGCAATGGCGAATGGGTAGAATGCGGTAATCTTGAGTTTGGCGATGAACTCATGCCTTTTTACAGAATACCAGCAAACCATAACCTCACAAAAGTAAAACATGGACAGCACCCAAGAATATTTAGTTTTGAGAAGGGATGGATTCATGAGAGGCAATTTGTTGATGACTGGAAAGAAGGAAAGACATCACCAGAGTACGATAAGCTCAACAGGGCTTGCAGGCTAATAGCTAGCGATATACCAGTTAGGCAAGTTGCCAAGGTTCTTCAAAACGACTGGAACACTGTAAACAGCCTTATGCAAAGGCATGGGTTCAGCGTAAAAGAAATTAAACAACTGCAGCGTCGCAATCAACAGATACGCAAAGTAATGGGCGTATCTCCAAGCGAGGAAATGGATGTTTATGATATATCTGTTGAAAAACATCTATGTTTTGCAACAGACAGTGTCATACTTCACAACTGTCAAAAAAATGATGAAGGCAACATACTGCGCATAGAGTGCAAAAATGATGAAATAAGAAAGGAATTAGAGTTCTTACTCATCAACAGAAAAATGCTGAACATAAATAGGTATGGATTTGCATATTTCAAAGATTTAATTGTTAATGGCGACAAATTCTTTGAAGTTGTCATTAATCCAGACAAACCATCTGATGGAATATATAAGATTATTCCTTTGCCACCAGAGACCATGTATAGGATCGAAACTATCAAAGGAAGATTAATTGAGTTTCAACAAAGCAAAGAAGGCCCAGACTACCAAGCCCTCGCAAGAGGTGATGTAGCTCAACAAACAGAAGCTGAGCTTGCACAATCTTCAGCCATTAGATTCGCACCAGCCCAAGTGTTGCACATGAGAATCGGAGATGATAGAAAGAACTTCTATCCATATGGACAATCACTTATCGAGCCAGCTCGTGGTCCAGCGCATCAGCTCAGACTGATGGAAGATGCAATGGTAGTGTATAGGCTCACAAGGGCACCTGAAAGACGAGTATTTTATATTGATGTTGGTCAACTACCACCATTCAAGGCCGAAGCATTCATCGAGCGCCTTAAGGATCAGTTTAGAAAGAGAAAGACTGCCGGCAATAGAGCACAAGTTGGTGCTAATTTGGTCGAGGAACGCTGGCAGCCACCAGCGCAAGATGAAGATTATTGGGTTCCTGTGCGCCCGAATGCCAACAGTCGAATTGAGACACTTCCAGGTGCTCAAAACCTTGGCGAAATTGATGATGCCATTTATTTTAGAAACAAACTTTTTGTTTCCTTGAATTTTCCAAAGAATTATTTTAGCAGCGAAGATGTAAACGCAACAAGGATAACACTTTCGGCACAAGATGTAAAGTTTGCTAGGATGATTGAGAGATTGCAATCTAATTTTGAAGATGGAATTCTCGATGTCTGCGAAAGACACCTTGAACTGCGTGGCTTTCCGCAAGATATGTACAAGGATCTCAAGATCAAAATGACTCCGCCTTCTGACTGGAGAGAGCTTTCAAGAGCCGAAGTCAAGACAGCACGATTGACAAATGCTGGAACTTTGAAGGGCAGCTTATTGATGAGCGACTTTGACATCTACACAAAAATATTGATGTATCCTGAAGAGGACACAGATGTCATGTTGAGTCGTCTAAAATTGCAAAAACTTGAAGATCTCAAGCTCCAAGTTATGGCACAGAATCCACAACTTCTTGGAGTTGGAATTCCAAACCAAGATCAAGAGGGAACTGAAATGGGCGCCGAGACTGGTGGGCCAACCCCTGAGTTGTCGCCAGAAGGCATGCCACCAGAAGGCGCTCCGCCAGAAGGCACACCACCAGAGGGTGCCCCACCAGAAGGCACGCCGCCAGAGGCATCAGACTCAGAATCTGAGCCTGGATCAAGTACTGATGAGATACCAGAAGCCGGCGAGGAAGACCTCAAGAAGTATAATCTTGAGATCATGAACTACGGACTTGAGCAAGACCATGAGGATCGTGACGACAGCACGATGAATTAAAATGAGTGTTTCACAAATAGCACACTTTGCTTTTCACAACAAACCGTTGCAAAAATCATCCAAGATTGCGGGGTGTTACCATTGCGCATCAATTTTTGAAGCAAATGAAGTTGTAGAATACACGGATGGAGACAAGACTGCACTTTGTCCAAAATGCAAGATTGATGCTGTCTTGTTTGATTGCAGTGGATACGCAATCACCCAAGACAGCCTTGAATCAGCTAAAAAATATTGGTTTTAATTTTATGAAACTTCAAAAGGCGTGTCAGAAGAATTTGGAGTTACTGCTTCTGGCTCAGACTTAGAAAACTTACCAGATTTGGCAGATCGCCTAATTTCACCAGCAAGTTCTGAAGCATTCAAATTGCCTAGCTCCTCACCAAGTTCAAGTTGCGCCTCACTATCTTTAAGAACAAAATTAGCTAGTTTCTGTGCGAAATCTGGATGGTTGATTATTGCTCTTCGAATAGCTGCCATCACATGACCTAAAACATCAGCCTTTCCACGATTCATACCTTCGCCGCCTAAAGTTCCAAAGACATCCGTGGCGATGCTTTCAACATATTCGCTAAATGTACGCATTTTCAATCCCCTTTATTTAAATAAACACACTTATATATGTGATATGAGTAATTTTACGCTAGTCACAATTGAGCAAAATCCTTATTTTTCAACAAAAATATTTGGGCTTTGCAATATATAACGAAATGATGGCATGCATCGTGCTAGATAAATCATAACCTACAGGCACAGGGAGTTGATAGACATGAAAAGAAAATTGATATCTTTCGAAGCATTCAAGAATCTACAAGAAAACTCTATCAGCAAGATTGAGGAAGAACTCATCCTTGCTGAGGATTTGCTCAGCAAAACGCTAGGCGTTGATGTTGAGTTACATTGTTTTGGCGAAAATGACGCCACCTACAAGACCTCGGATGACAATTACATCCATGCGATATACAAACTAGAAGATGACAAAGTTATTTTTGAAAAAATCCAAGAATTAGTCATTGACGAAGAAACATCCAAAAAGGCTGCTCGCAAGGCGATCTCTGAGATGGTTGATGCAATCATTGAGGGTAAGGATGAACATGCAGATGATAAGTTCGATGAATATTTCTCCATGCCTTCCGTAAGGCGTCAAATCAATGAAGCTATGAAATTCAAAATTTCTGTCTCCAAGCCAACTGGCAAGAGAAGCAAGCTTTTCCACAAGAAACAATCAAGAAGTCTTGTTGCAAAGCGTGTTCGCAATAGAAGGATGAGCCAGAAGAAGATTTCCATTGGCAAAAAAACTGAACTCGCAAGAAAAAGAAAGACCGCAGCCAAGAAACTCGGTTCATCTAAAAACCCACGCTGGCGCACTTATGTCCGTGCAGTAAAAAACATGAAGGAGTGGTACAATCTTGCAGAAAATGTTTTTGGCTATGTAGAATACAAGACTTATGGCCCAATGATCTCTGAATCAGTTGTACAGCCTGATGCAAATGGAAACATCGTTTCCGTTGCAATCCCAAACATGCAGAAAAGAAATGAAGGCAAGGTTCTTTCCTTCCAATGGAAAACCCTTGATACAGATCTCAAGGTTCTGCGTGGCAATGCCAAAACAATGAACGAAGATCAAACTTTTGTAAAAGCTATTGCCGAGCTAAAGAGGTACAACAACACCTCTAACAACTCAGCTCTTGAAGAAGCTCTCGAAAACATGGTAAGTAGGTTCCCGCAAGTTATCTACTTGACTCAAGGCGAGCTGACCTCCATGGTTGGAGAAGCTTTTGAAACAGCAAATCTTAGAAATTACGATGATAACACTTGTAGTTTTATTGCTGAAGCAATCTTGCGAACCGCACACAGCGCCTACACCGATAGGGTGAGGAAAATTGCTGTGGCAGCTGGAGAAAAAGGTGACATCACGGCAGAATGCAGAGACTGCAAGGACTCCTATAAAGAATTTCAGCAAGTCGTAAGGAAGTTCTACAGAAACCTTGATGAAAGTGAACAAATCAACATGCAAGTTTTCTCAGATCTTTACAAGGCTTTATTTGAAATGCACAAGGTTGCCATCGATATTGGCGACGAAGTTGTAAAGACCGAAACAGCAAGCATGATGTCAGAATGCGAAGCGGTACTCAGCAAGACTGAAGAACCAAATCTCGAAATTGCCGAATCCATTGCCGAGTACATCAGCGATTTCGCTGAAGCAAACCTCGAATACTCCGGCGAATGGAAAGACCAAGATGTACATACATCTGTTAATGGCGATCACCCCCACACAGCATGGAACGCAAAGCAAAACGATGCTGTTCCATCCAAATTTAATGGTAGGGACGAATATGGCGTGAATCGGGCGCCAGTGAGTGACGGAAAGGATTTCGGCGGTGAAGAAGAAATGGCACACAACGCACTTGGGAACGATGGAAGTGACCATACATGGCCATCACTTTCGAACCCATATGTTCCCGATCCATTTAAATTCACCATGAAGGGCGAAAAGGGCGTGGACAAGGACGAAGATGAGATTGGTACATTCCAATCCAACGACACTTGGCCAAACCTACAGAACCCACTCCATCCCAAGGCACGATTTGCCAAACCAGTTGAATAAGGAGAATCATGAGCGATAACAAGATGCTACTTGTCGATTCTTGCTGCAATGGTGGCTTTATGCTTGATTTAAATGAGGCTACAGACCGTGGCCTCACAAAATTCAAAGGAAAGTTCCAAGAAGCAGAAGCAGTTAACAAAAACAAGAGGATGTATCCATATTCAGTCCTCGATGAAAATGTAAAAAAACTTGTTTCAGTAATTGAATCTAGAGGTCTTGTGGGAGAGCTTGACCATCCTACCGATTCAATCATCCATTTTGAGAAAGCTAGCCATGTCATCACAAAACTGTGGTGGGACGGAAACAATCTCATGGGTGAAGGCGAGATTTTAAATACCCCACATGGAAGGATTCTTAAAGCTCTTATAAATGATGGGGTTAGGGTTGGTATATCTAGCCGTGGCGTAGGCAACGGCAAGGTAAATGAGAACGGCATCTTAGTCATTGGAGAAAGCTATAAGCTCTTAACATTTGACGCAGTTGCCGATCCAAGTACACACGCCGCCTTCCAGGAGAAGGTTGTAGGCAAGCGTGAAAGTTACGCTCCTGTAAATAATTCCATGGAAACTACTGTCAAAAATGAAGGCAGAAGCATACATAGAGTTAACAAAGAAGCGTTAATTGCTTGCTTAGGTGGGATTATCGAGGATCAAACAAAAAGCATTAAAAGCAAAATTGTTTGATTATTTCTTAAAACGAAACACTAGCAAAGTGAGGTTAGGCTAATGAGTAAAATAATGGAAGCAATCAAGAAGCTCCTGCCAGAATCCGATGTAAAAGAAGTATCCTCGGCCATCAATGAGATGCTCGAGAGTGCCAAGATCGATTTTGAAAAGGAATACAATGAAAAGCTTGAAGAAGCTTATACCGAGCTTTCGGGCGAAATGAAGAAAGCAGAACGAGTAGCTGAAAAAGGCTATGAAGAAGCATATTCAATCATCGCAGACTTACGCAATCGTCTTGACATTCAAGGTGATGAGTACAAGTCGGCAATTGAAGAAGGATATGAAGAAGCTTACCAGATGCTGAAGTCCGAAAGGGCAAAAAACAGCTCCGTGGAAGTTGAACTCTATGAAGAGTACGACAAGAAGCTTAACGAGATGAAGGAATACATTGTTGACAAGGTTGACCAATTCCTCCAAGTTAAAGGTCAAGAAATCTACGAACAAGCTCGTAAAGACATTGTCAGCGACCCACGCCTTGCAGAACACAAGGTCGTCTTGGACAAGATCGTTGACCTCGCTAGCCAATATATGTCTGATGACGAAATCAATGCTGTGTCTTCATCCAAAATGGAAGAAGCAACTAAGCAAATTGATGATATCAAGGGTCAACTACGAATCATGGAAGCCAGAAACATCAGGCTTTCTACTGAAAATACAAAACTAAACGAAGGTTTCCGCCAAGCTAAAGATTTGATCACAGAGCAAAAAAGGGCGGTTGATTCCAGAAAGAGATCTGAAGTGATCACAGAACAGAATGAAAGAGCTGCAAAAGGAATGAATGTAACGGGGCGAGGACACAAGGTTGTGGACAATGGGGTTGTCATTTCGGAAAATGGCAGCGCCACCAACAATCCAGAATTGGACCAAATCTTGGTTCTTTCGGGTATCAAGAAGGTTCAATAAAGATTTTTCTAACTGAAAGGTAAACAGAAATATGAACGCTAACGCACGCTTTCTTAATGAAGCAAAAGAGTTAGAAGGACGCTGGGCAAGAACTGGTCTCCTCGAAGGTATCGAAGACCGTTATACTCGTGCTGCCACCGCAGTTCTTCTCGAAAACCAAAGGCTCATCAATGAAGTGTCCACCGACACTGCTGATATCTCGCAATTCAAGCGAATCAGTATCCCATTGGTACGCCGTATTTATCCACAATTGATTGCAAATAAGATCGTATCAGTCCAGCCTTTGCTTGGACCAACCGGCCTTGTTTACTATCTCCGCTTCCGCTATAGCTCCAACAAGGGTGCAACCCGTGGTGCTGATAATAACAGTGGATTCCCAGGGGATGATGCAAACAGCTTAATGCAGAGGGCTGATGGTACAGCAAACCTTGACATCTTCTATTCTCACCAGTTCGTACAGAACGAGAATCATACAGATGCAGGCGGCGATGTTACCTCAACCTTTACTCTTGAACGCACCCCAATCTTGGCCGGAACCGTAACTGGAACCATCTATGATGATTCTGTTGGTGCTATTCAAACATTCAACATTTCTGCGTCAGGTGTATTCAACCTAGTTGATATCGGTACCCCAAGCCCAAAAGCAACTGCTGGAACTATTGGCCTAACCAATGGTGTTATCACCTTGACTTGGAACAGCGATCCAGGTGCAAACCATATCGTTGCAAGCTACGAGTCCAACCTCGAATGCAACCAAGACCTTCCCGAAATCAACCTTGTTGTTGAATCAGAAGACATTACTGCCAAAACCCGCAAGTTGAAGGCTGTATGGTCTTACGAAGCTCAACAAGATCTCCGATCCCAGCACAATCTTGATGCTGAAGCTGAGTTGACTGCTGTGTTGGCACAAGAAATCAACCTTGAAATCGACCGTGAAGTTCTTCAGGACCTTCGTGCAAACGCTGGTACTGTAACTGCTTGGGATTTTAACACCAGCCTCGGTGATACGATTAAGGAAAAATATGAATCCTTGTATGTGAAGATCGTTGAAATTTCCTCCGTTATTCATCGTAAGACTCTTCGTGGTGGTGCTAACTTCATCGTTACATCTCCTGAAGTTGCTTCGATCTTCGAAACCGCAACCGCTGGTTTCGCTCCAGCTCCTAGCGAAACATTCACTAGCTCCCTTGGCATCCAGTATGTCGGAACTGTGAACAATCGTTGGAGATTATATAAAGATCCATTGTTCCAAAGCAATCAGATCCTTATGGGCTATAAAGGCGATTCATATCTTGACTCAGGATATTTCTACTGCCCTTATGTTCCTCTTACTCAGACTCCTGTCGTTCTTGATCCAGAATCCTTCTGCCCACGCAAAGGTATTTTGACCAGGTACGGGAAGAAACTTCTCCGTGAAGGTGCGAAGTTCTACGCAAGGATGTCGATTGCTAACTTTATTATTTAATTTTTACACTCTATTGTTAAACTAAAATAAAGTTTTAGAATAAAAAATAAAAACCCACTTAGTGTTAAGCTAAGTGGGTTTTTTATTTATTGATTCTTACTATTTAAACAATGGCTAAAATCAAAATGAAACAAATAACACCCATGAAAATAAATAGAAATTTCGATAAAGATTTTGACATCAATCTACCAAGTGAAGAATTTGTCTTTCAAATGTTTGAAAAAATTTTCTCAAGGTCTCCAACAACTAAGGAGATTGCTTTTCATAAGGAAAGAAAAAGCAACACAAGCCTTCTCCATGAGTTTTTGCAATGTGTTGAAACTTTGCATATATTGAAGGGTAAACTAAAATCTAAAAGTCCTAAAAAAAATAGCATCGCCCTTCAAGTCAATGGTCACTTTCGCAGCTTTGAAGTTAGACGCAATATGTGGAAAGACTTTGTTGAAAAAAACCCCAATGTTGACATCTTCATACACACATGGTCAACGACTGGAAGTCGTTCCAAAGAAAGGTGGATTGATGAATCTGAAAGTGCAATAGTTGATTCCAAAGACATAGCAGAAACACTCATGCCAAAGTCTATGCTTGTCGATAACAACGACAGCTTGCTCGACCATTTTTCTGTAAGCAAGATGTTTCCTGGTGTTTCACCTTATATGAACAGAGGCGTATCGCCATTTCTTGCCAAAGATGACTTCACAAAGTTCATCATGTCGCAGTTGTATTCAGCCAAGGCTGTAAACCAGTTACGAAATCAATACCAAAATTTAACTAAGAAAAAATATGACATTGTCTTTAGATTGCGTGCTGATGCGTTCCCATTAATGAACATGTCTATTCTTGATGAAGTAGATATTTCAAATAATATGATATTTGCCAACATGCGTGGCCAAAGATTCCCAAACAGTCCATTGAGCGGATGCAGCGCTTGCAACTATGAGTATCCCAAGAGAAGTCATGGATCTCATTCAAACTACATGTCAGACATTTTCTATTATTGCAAGCCAAAAACAATGGACTTGGCTTCTGGAATATACGATAAAGTTGGAGATATATTAGATGAATTCCAAGAGCACAATAGCAAAATGGACATGGATGGTCATCGCATACACCAAGCAAATCACAACATCAAAATTGTGATAAATGATAGTGCATCAGAGTTAACCTATAGGTGCTTTTACCCGGAAGTTTTGCTTTCACACACATTTAAAAATCATTGGTCTTTTACCGACTTGTCAAGATGCAAAATTATCTTAAACACGGCCGCAAAGGTTAAGTAGTCTTACAAACTGAAATTTCCACCATGCCATGGGCAAAAGGGTGTACGATATAAGAAAACTTTTTATCCTTGGCTATTTGAGAAAGGGCTTTTGAAACCCCATAAGAACCACCATAATTTTCTTTATGAAAATAATCATCCATCAAGATGTGTCTGCTTGAAAGCCTCAAGGCATGAGTCAAGTCATAAAAAACATGTTCATAATCATGACTTCCATCAATATAAACAAGTTCGAACTTTTCAGACATACCTTCTAAAATGTTGAATTTTTCACTTTTGTGCCGAGGACTGTCACAGTTTTTACCAGAACGACCAACTATTCTTGTAATCCTTTTTTCAACACCAGCTATCTTTACACGACGATCAAAGTCTGGTAAGTCTTGGCGTGGATCTATAGTGACTATAGTTGCATCGCAATTGAGAAGAAAAGAACAAGCTGAAAGTCCCCATCCGCTGCCTATTTCAAGTATTGTTTTAGGTTTGTTTTTAGCTGCAAATTCAGCTAAAAAGTTAAATTGTCCAAGTTCATCTTGATGAAATTCTTTTGTTATTGTTTCCATGATTTAATTTAGTTATGGTCAAAAATATCCATAAACATAAATGAAATAATTTGGGAAAAACCATATTCTAGCTTACAATTTAATGACCAGCAAACAGCAGATATCTGATGCAACAAATTGACTTGAATTCAACCTTTAGGAGAAGAAATGAAAATAGAATATTTAAAAATCACTACTGGGGAAGACATCATCACGCAAGCAGAGCATGATGGAAACCTTGTACACCTTAAGAACCCTATGATATTTGGGCTTTCTAGGGAGGGTGTTGGAATGATACCATATGCACCATTCGCAAGAGATGCCAAGATAACAATAAAAAAAGAGCATATTGTTGGATTTGGTGAGCCCGAGGACGAAATAAAAAATGCCTATAATAGTAAGTTTGGTAGTGGTATCGTTGTAGCCTCATCCGGTAATATACAAATACCAAGTTAAAAATTAATCAAACGCATATAAATAAAATATATGCAAATGAAAAAATTCAAAGAATGGCTTTCAGAGCAATCTACTGTTGGCACAGAGTTTGTGGACGAAAGGCAGATAGATGCGGTCTACGACAAGGCGAAGCTATCAGTTCGCCTTGTCCGTCTTTATGATAAGGCAACAAATCAAACCCTTCTTAAAAATATAAGCACCATTGCAAACTTATCCTCAGGAGCGTATGGACTCTATAGCTCATCTGAGAATAAAAAAGTAATAGGCGCACAAGTAGTAAACAATCTAAAAATGAAGTTTGGAAATGACATTATGTCAACAAACAAACTTAATACGGTACCAAATGCCATCATAAAAAAATATGTTCCAGGTATTGATGAACGAATGATTCAGCCATCTGATGTAATCAGAGTAAATATACAAAAACACTTAGCAACTCATGGTGACAGCATCGAAGCAATACTCGAGATAGCATCAACCATTGTTCATGAATGTACTCACGAGCTTGAACTTCAAAATACCGGAACAACTAATGAAGCTGGTCCAATAGCAGCCGAGAGGCGTTTCATGGCATGGTTTAAATCAAATTGGAATCTTGTGCGACAGCAGATACCGGAGTTGGCATCCTACAGAAACTCCTTAGGATCGGGATCTAAGTGGTTACAAGGATAAAATTAAAAGTGCGTAGAGCTATTGTGGTTTTTAATGGCTAAAGTCTTGTTGGTCTTTTTTCATAATCTTAATGTAAAATACATACACAAATGCACTCGTGAAAATGAATTCAAGAGTACCATTAAAAATTTTTCCAAGCTCAATCTTAAGACCAGGAGTAGGGTCAAAAACAAGAAGGCGCCAATCTCCTTGTGTGCTGTTAACCAAATAACTTATGATGGGCATGATGATGCCTCCCGACATAGATGAAACAAGATTGTGCGCAGCTTGCGCCATCACCATAGACAAAGCTAAAGCGAGGAAGTTTTTGGAAAAAGCAAATCGCTTATATTCCTCAAGCTCAAGCCTTATTCTTTCAGTGTCAACAAAGTTTTGTTGCCTATCTTGGTTCATGAAAAGTTATAATCCATAACACTACCATCCAACCATGGCAAGTTAAGATCTGGCGAATTCTTTTTATTGGGCCAATCAAATTCTGGAATTGGATATTTCTGTGTGTCAACAGCTGGTTCACCGCACCATTTTTTGTTAACCATTACAATTTCAAGACTTACGGGAACAAGGTCAATACACCAACCATAGTTGTTGCCGTGAACATGAGCCACACGATGTGTTTCCATCAACTTCTCAATTTTCGAAATGGGTATATTTTTGTGATTGTAGTGCAAGTGTAGCTCAAGTACAAATGTGTGTACTTTTTCAGAAAAATGCGCCAAATCAATCGTTTCAAAAAGATCCCATTCGGCTCCCTCTATATCTACTTTCAACATAACAGCTGATGCTTTTTGAACTTCTGGTAACGATGAAAAATCTGAATATGTCTTAAACTCTTTGACGGATCCCCAAGAAGGCATGGTATGCTGAACGCTATCAAATCCAATCACAGGAATGCCACGATTTACAAGATCTTCCTCGAAGGTTATGTTTGATCCAAGCCCAAAGGTAACGCATAAATCGCATTGTTCAACAGAAATCTTAGGCAGCACATAACCGCCATCTTCGTTGTTGCCAACTCTGATTTTATCGAAAAATCTTGGTATTAAGTGCTTAGATACCCAATTAAATATTCTCATGCATTAAACTAGTTTTTCTTATGGCTTTTTTTAAACAATTTATCACATATATAGTTACGGGGGTGAATATGAGAATAATCATAGCAACATTTGTAATACTTTGCATGCTTTCTAGTATTGGCTGCGGAAGATTGAATAGACGCCATAATGATAGCGAATATAGCGGCTTTCCTCACACGCTTCATGATAAGTTTAAATACAACAATACAAGCTTGTGCAAAACAACAGATGATATCCTTTATTCAAAACCATGCACTATGACAATTGTGGTTTCAGAAGATTTTAACAAGGGATATTATGATGGAATCAAAGACAAAAAAATAAAAATATTTGGCAAGAATGAAGAATATCAAGCCGGTCATGATCTTGGCGAAAAAGACAGATCAAATAATTCTGTAAGAAAATTTGAAATAAAGAGATGAGCATGGAATTTAAAGAATGGTTTAATCTCATGGAACGCAAAGATGCTTGTTACCATAAAGTAAAAGGCAGATACAAAAAATGGCCAAGCGCCTACGCCTCAGGGGCCTTGGTTAAGTGTCGCAAGGTTGGGGTTGACAATTGGGGCGTATCCGAAATGTCAGAAGGGACATTTGATCTTGAAAAAGAGCGTGGTCTCCGTGGCTGGTTTGACCGAAATAAGGGCAAGGGATGGATAGATTGTAAAGCCAGCAAAAAAGGCAAACTTGTAACTTGTGGGCGCAAAAAAGCCGGTCAAGGAGCAGAAAGAAAATACCCAGCTTGTCGTCCAACGCTGTCTGCATGCAACAAGGTTGGCATCCGTCGCAAGAAGAGCGAAAAAACAGTATCTTGGAAAAAAGGAAAATAACATGTTTGACAAAAACAATTCGAATTATAAACTTTACCTTGCAGGATTAATCAACGAAGAACAATATTACAAATCCTTCGATGAAAACATCAATGAAATATCCAATGATGGCAATGACATGCTCAAGGCCAATCTTGAAGGTATCATTGAGCATGCACAGATGATGCTTGATCTACTTACACCCCAGGATCAAACTGAAGAGTGGATGGAATATAAAGTGTCAGTATGTAAAATTTACATGCAAGATGTTGCTCATGCATTTAAGCATGACAAAGAAGAAGAAATGAAACAATCAGGCGGCTGTGGTGGCTCATCAGATTTCGGCGGAGAAGAACTCGACGCAAATCATGACGACTTGGTATAAAACGAAAAAAGCAAGAAGGTCAAGAATAGAATACAATGTCATTGGCTATAATTCTTTTTTGAATTTTTCCCGAACCTTTTTTGTGTGAGTGCCGCTAATGACTGCTTTTCTTAATTTGCAGTTGTAAACAAGCATGCCATCAATCTTACCATCAATGTTGGAAAATTCCACTTGAATTAGTCTTGTTAGGTAAGACTTTTCGCTACATATGTCATTGTTCCAATCAATTTCGTTTTTGCCACAATTAGTAGCTACCATTACACTCTGAATGATTATAACATTTTCAGAATCTTTCTTTTTATTTTTAACAGTAAAAAGAACAAAAACCTTGGAGACATTTAAATCATCCATCTTTTGCCATAATTCTTGATCATTTTCCACCACGAATCCTCCTCTATTGTAATAGGAGACTTAACATGCACATAATCACAGAGCCATTAATGTTCATCATCATTTGCATGATGTTGTACCATTTGATAATCATAACGAACTGGGCAATTGAATATATGTTTGGCAACGATGATCAACTGTCATAGTTTGCACTAACTATATCTTCAAGTCCTAGCATAAGTGGGAATGAGTGTTTAGTTTTTATATCCAAGAGTATTTTTTTTAGCTTGTTCCTTCTAGAAACAAAAAAATTAAATCCATTCAACTCTTGCTGCTCTCTTAGAAGTGATGCAGATCCGTAAACTCCAATGCCACATAAAGCTGCAATCCCTTGCGAATTGATCCTATCATCAACTTGACGCTTGCAGTAACCTTTGATTTGGTCGTCTGATAATTCACACTGACGCTCAAGCGACAAAAGGTCAAAAGAACATGCAAATCTAGCAAAATCTTGTATGGATAATTCCATAGTCAAATCCAACCTATCTTTTCTCACTTCAATGTATACGCTGTCCTCATCCATGCATTCGCAATAAAGGTGCATTGAATCACTGTAATAAAGGCTCATCTTGGTGCTCATGTCATCCCTTCGTGATGTGTATGTAGGTATATTGTGAATATTCAATTTCTAGATACTCATGCATCTTGTTAAGAGCTTTAAACATCATAGATTCTACTGTCGCCAAAGAAAGATTTAGCTTGCAAGCCAATTGCGAAAGCTTCATATCATTGTACCAGTAGCCCTTGACCATAAACAAGTAGACATCTGAAAGCTTCTCAATAGCCGCATTGATGGCCTCAACCTTTTCATTTTCGATCATTTTTTCAATGGGATTATCTTGCTTAAGATCCACAAGAAAAACTTCATTGTTCATCTTGGACAAAACATCAATGCTTAACATTTTTTGTTTTTTCGTGATCTTCTTACACATATTTTTAACAATGTTGGCAAGAATAAACTTAAATTTTCCCTTGCCAACAAAAAGATGAAACTTGCACAACAGCTTACAAAATGTCTCTTGTGTCACATCTTCAGCCATGTGGTGATTTTTTAATTGTCGTTTGGCAATCTTAAAGGCGTATGCTCTGTAGCGGATGTATATTTCTTCAAATGCAAACATGTCACCCGAAATTGCCATCTTGATCAGTTCTTTGTCTTTACAATCCTTATGAGTCATTTTTGCCTCCTAGTCATTTGCCAAAAAATTTGGCATTCTATGGAGAAATGTCTTTAAGTACTCTTGCGAACCTCGATTGTCGAAAACTATCTCAAACCTTTGCTTTTGCTTTTTCACCGCACAGCTACAATCTAAAGAATTGAAATATTCGGCAATTATATTGGATCCTTCTTCACCGAATTTTTGTGTTCGGAGATACACCTTTCTCTTGCTCTTTCTTCCACTGTCAACATACCAAACCATCCACGCAAGATCATTGAGCGATTCAAGTATTTCCCTTGTTACTATTTTTTTACCATCCATATAAAATGTGCGATAGATGTTGTTAAAACATGGGTATGCTACCGAATAGCACCGATAGGTGTTCTTGTCTTTCTTGATAGTATTGCTATCAAGTTTAAAAAAGTCTTTAAGCTCGTTTATCTTATACGATAACCAATTTAAGTTGCTGTCCCTCATTGCAAGATAGCAGTTGCGACCATGCGTAGGGCTAACAATTGACGACCCTCCGAGTATTGTACCGTAGAGTATCTGCAGCTGAAAAGACTTTATTTCTGGGCTGGTTTCATAGGTCATACAGTATATATCTGTTTCGCAATATTTATTCCAGCGTTACAACACAAATGTAAGGGTGGTTTATATCTATATTTGGACAGTATGGATACACACCTTTTTTCAAGGAGGCTATTATGGGTGCTACTAGCGTAACAGGCGTAGGTCAAGGTTCAGCCAGCAAGGTTGGACCAGCAATCAAAAACATTACCATCAACGATCCACATATCGTCATGACTGGTGTGTGCTCAAATATTGGACAAGAATTACCATGGAAAATTCGTGTTTATTTTCCAGAACTTCCATTAGATCCATCTTATTATTCTGTATTCGTAATACAGTCAGATTTATCAGACACCGATG
>Ga0209107_10000198_pt1 | contig 36146 bp, 36 predicted proteins | sample LakErihyJuly2011_2_FD_187460 | JGI IMG/M metagenome (GOLD analysis project Ga0209107, IMG submission 187460) | Freshwater microbial communities from dead zone in Lake Erie, Canada - CCB hypolimnion July 2011 (SPAdes) (version 2) | ecosystem: Environmental > Aquatic > Freshwater > Lentic >...
TTCCTGCGCATCTTGGGTTTCGGCGTCGTCCTGAACTCCGTTTTGCGGCCGACCTCCTGGTGGGTGGTGTACAGCTGGAACAGGTCGTGCATGAAGTCCCAGTACGCGCGCTCGGGCTTGGAGAGCCCCGCGAACTCGGCCTTCAGTTTCTCGGACGAGGGGTCGGCGCGGCTGTCGTCGGCCTTGATCTCCCTCGCCTCGAGGGCGTGGATGCTCTCGAAGAAGTTGAAGAGGATCGGCGTGCGCGCGCGGCGCTTGCCGCGGTCCTTGCCGCGGCAGCCGGTGAGGAGCTGTTTCTCCTTCTGCCGCTTGCGCTTCTCGCCTTTCGAGATCGGCGGGTAGTCGGGGTCGTACAGCACGGTCGGGGCGCGCGGGAGACTGCCCGGCAGCCCCGTCTGCAGGAAGAACTTGCCCTTCCACATGGTGCTCATGCCGCGGGGCGCCGCCCCGGCGCACACGCCTAAAGCGCGTGGCTTTTTTTTCCTTGGGAGGCTATAGTGTCTCGAGCAGGGATCCCATGACCAACAGCGCTTTGCTAGGACCCGGCCCTCTACTACGTGGGGCAGATGCGGGAAGGGAGACAGGACGAATAAACGCGACTTCGTCGAACTTAACCCTCCTCACATGTTCTGGCCTTGAAAATACTACCAAGTACTGCCCGTCAATATGAGCGCCCACATCGCGTCCCTCTTTCATGACCGCTGTGAAGTTTTCGGTTTCGTCATGACCATGAACAAAATCACTGGCCTTCTTGCCGCCGTTGTAATCGTGGCTCCCGAAACCGTCTGAAAGTTTATCTTTTTGGAAGAGATCGGCATTTTTCTCCAGAAAATCCAGAACCGCAGCAGCCTGCTCTGGCATGGGAGCCATGTATAAGTTATCACTAGATGCACTGATGTTACCGTCTTTACGTGATATGCCGTCCACGTAATAATCGGCACTGACCATCATGTTATATGCGCTTGTCGCTGTATATACAACTGGAACTTGAGTCTGGAGCATTGCATATGGCGATGACATACCATTAAAGTCCCGCTCCTATATATGCAGAACTTTATTATGCGCACACGTCCATTCTGACTTCGTTTGCAATATACTTTGCTCCGAGCAGCAGCGTCAGCGGCTGCTGCTGAAAGTACGCCAGCCCCATCTGCGCTGCAGCCTGCCGGGCCTTTTGCTTCGTGTCCTTCGCTTCGCACGGCTCGAGGGCGATGGTGTCCGCGTCCTTCGGGGTGACGCTGACTCTGCTCACGAAGCTGCCGTCGACGACGCTGTCCTGGTACTGCAGCTTCCAGTGCAGCTTGTCGGTGATGGTCTTCAGGCTCTGTATGCTCAGGTCGCGGTCCATGCGCGCTACCGGCGACGCGCGCGCACGGCGACTATGTTTTTTTTAGGGGATTTATTACATTGAATAAATCTAAAACTCCGAGTGGATCGCCTTCTCGAACGCGGCCCAGCAGTCGCCGGCGTCGGGCCCGGCGCGCGAGGGCTCCTCGCCCGCCTTGCTCTTCTGGCCGACGACGCGGGACTCGGGCGACGTGAACATGGTGTCGACCTTGGAGCGCAGCTCGTTGTTCTCGACGCGCAGCTTCTCGAGGTTGTGCTCCTGGCGGTCGTGGAGCGCGGAGGCGGCGACCATCATCTGCCACACGCCGTTCTCCTCGGCCGAGGTCGTCACGAGCTTGTCGAGGCCGGTCTTGAACTGCGTCTTGACGACCTCGTCCTTGGTGTCGACGGCGTCCATCCACTTTTTCATGAGCGTGTCCATGGCGCTCTGCATGCTCTCGCGGGTCTTGACGCTCATGCGCTCCGCGCGCTGCTCGGTCTCCTTGAGCCGGAGCTCGAGGTCGCTCTTGGCCTGCTCGAGGCTCTTGATGTGGGCGAGGACGTTGGAGAGGTCGGGGTTGCCGGTGGCCGCATCCAGCTTCTTCTCGGAGAGCTCGCTGGCCATGCACCGGCAGGCGGACTCGTAAATACCGAATCGCGCGCATTATGAAATATACTACCTGCCGTGCAGGGCGTCGAGTTCGTCGTGCACCTGGTGCAGCGAGGTGCGCAGCGCCGAGAGCTCGAGCTGCTGTGCGCTGAGCTTGCTCTCGAGCGACGCGTCTGCGCGGCCGGACAGGCCTGCAAACAGCTTCGCGTGCGTCTGGCTGGTCTGCTGCAGCCCGTCGATCGAGCGGTGGAACGTCTCCATCATGCCCTGGTTCAGCTTGAGGTACTGCAGCGTGTTCTCGTGGCCGTCCGCGAGCGCGCTGTACTGGGCGTGGTCCGCGCCGGCGTGCGTCTTGAGCGACAGCTGCTTGAGCAGCTGCGCGTTCGTGCGCGTCGCCTCGTGCAGCGCGTGGATCGAGTCGTCGTGCGATTCGAGGATGCCCTGCGCGAGGGTGAGGTACTCCTGGCTGGCCTCCGCCTTGCTCGCCATCCCGAGCAGCTGCTCCGCGTGCGTCTCGTGGAGCTCGTGCAGGGCCTCGATCGACGTGTCGTGCGAGGACAGCACGTCGTGCGTCGCGTCGAGGAGCTCCATCGCCTCCTTGCTGCTGTGCGCGTGCGCCTCGTGCGCGTCGAGGAGGTCCGCGATGTGGTCCTCGTGCGCCTCGAGGATGCTCTGGTTCTGCGTGAGGTACGCGCGCGTGTTGGACGAGTGCAGCGCGTGCTGCGCGTGGAGGTCGTCGCAGCGCTGCATGGTGGCGCGCGTGCTCGTCTTCTGCGCCTCGATGCCCGCGTCGTGACTCTCGAGCACGGCGTTGTGCATGCGGAGGACCTGCGCCGTGGCGTCGGCGGCTTTGGCCGAGGGGACCCTGATCTCCTTGTCCAGGCTGGACAGGCGCTCGCTGAGTTCTGGGACCTGCGAGAGCAGCGAGTGCGTGCGCCAGTCGGCTTCCGGTTCGGCAACGCGCGAGGTGGTCTGGTTGAGGACGTTGCTCGGGAAGAGGGAGGTGCCGCTGTTGTGGAGCACATTCGACGGGTGCTCTGTCGAGCGGGTGACGATCATCTGCACCTGCGCAGGGTGCAGCGTGCTGCTGTTCAGCGCAGAGGTGGTGTTGAGCCGGAGCATCGTCGGCAGGAGCTGCGGCGTGGCGGTCTTGTGCAGCAAGTCGTACGGGTTGGCGACGCGGATGTCCGCGGGCTTGGGAGCCTCTGTCGTCCCTCGCATTGTTCGCGTCGAGAAGGACATGCGTGCGGCCGAGGGCTGTTATATATGCAAAACATAAATTTTGTCGCGGCCCGAAAGACGCGGTTTAGTGCAGTTTGCACTCGCTGCTGTCAAAGTACAGGTGCCCGAACACGCGGCGCACAGGGCAGAGGATGAGCGCCCGCTGGAACCAGAGGTCGTCGATCTTGAGGCGGTAGAGCACGGACTGCAGGCTGTGTATGCGCAGCGTGTCGCCGGTGTGCTGCAGGCACACGTGCATGTGCAGCTGGAAGACACTCGGCATGTAGTGGAAGAAGAACTTGAAGTCGCGGACGTCGCGCGAGAAGCGGCCGCGCAGGAACGCCGCGACCCGCCGGTTGACGTCGCGCAGCATGGGGACGTGCTCGTGCCGGAGGTCGCGGATGCTGTGCAGGCGCAGGTCCTTGAAGACGACGAGGAACCGCGCGTCGCTCTCGGGGTGCGAGCACAGCAGCCAGTGCTCGGTGTCGATGTAGATGACCTCTCTGTCGTGCTTGGCGGTGCCGTTGATGAGGTTGAAGATCCACGCCTGGTCGCGGTGGCGGCGGTTCGCGGAGATGACGTGCTGCATCGCCTTGTGGTAGTACTGCTCCGGGAAGCAGATGAAGTGCCGCGACCTGCGCGGCTCGGGCGCGCTCGCCATTCCTCTGGCTTCGTTGCCGTTCCCTTCGTAGCGCATTTGTGGGTGCCGACGCCGTGCTGTAATATACCTTGAGTCAGTTACTTGCTTTTTTTAGAGAGAGTCCCTTGCGGAGGCAGGCGCGCATTCGCAGCATGTCCGCGCCCGGTGCGCAGAATGCCGCCTGCACGGGCATCTCGTCCAAAGGAACATCATGAACTGCAGTACTAAGCAGAGGCTCGTAGTACTCGAGGGTCGTGTCACGGCGCTCGCGTTCTGCAGGCGGGGGGGTTGCACGGAGCTTGGCCTCCCGCTCAGCCTTGTAGGTTTTCAAATAAACATCGACGTTTTCGTCCGTGGACAATTCTATATCCGCCGCCATGTCTGGCCTTTCCGGAGGACCGTCTGGCACCACGAGCAACAGACTCTTGAAGTCCCGAAAGGTGTTCTGCACCGTGTTCTCCTCAACGAAGTAAGCGAAGGTGCGTCCATACAATTGCCACAGGGGCGGTGTTCCCGGTTTCTGCCGAGGCAGTTCGTGTCGTTTGCTGCGCTCCTCTTGCAGCGTGATAACGCCAATGTGCTGCAAGTACTTCCAGAACGCTGCATGGTCGTCGCCAAAAAATTTGACGATCTCGAAAATCTTCCTGATACCGTCGAGGACTTCCGTCCAAAATCCGGATGTCAACCTAGCTTCCGTCATGCTCATTTCGTGGCGCTCGAGTATATTGAGCAGAACAAGCTGGATGATATCAGCGGAAGCTGCAAGAATTTTGTCTTGGTTCGATACCAAAATGTACGGTCTCGGCTTTGTGTGTTTCTCCGACAAATAGTCTGTCATGATTTGATTGCCGAAACAGCAAAACAGCAGGACGAGCTTCGTATCATCTGTCAACTCCTTCAACGAAATCTTGGACGATTCTTGTCGCGAATGTACCAGGAATTCCCCCCTGCGCGGTTTGCTGTGTGCGTTGTTATCCTTGAACGCCAGCTTTGCATAGTGTCCAGGGCTTCGTGCTGCTCCATGACAGCGAATCACCATCAAGTCCGTGCTGAGGTTCTTCAACTGATCTGTATTCGAAATTATCTTCTTCAGATAGCCGGCATGCCTCGTCAGCGTCAGGGAATTCACAAAATGGCCGTCCTCGTCATAGTCCTCGTCTTTTTCAGCGACGTTGTGCACCCAAATGAACGTTGCCAAACGCATGCCTCGTTCGACTATGTACTGCGTCAGCATGTCAATGGAAGTCTGCAGGAACGGATTCGTCACACTCTCGAATCCGATTATTGTCACGTGTCTGGGCGAGTACATACTGGCACATTCCGTGCGTTATATACCGGATCGCCGCCTTTCGTCTTGAAATGACGGGCCCCCGTGCATTTGTATTTACAAAGTGCCGCACCGGATCATGAACCATCTCCTGGCGTTTTTCTGCAGGTGCGCGCTGTTCGCGGTTTTCGTCGTCACGAGCAAGATCGAAAGCCAGACGGTCACGCTCGACATCATGCAGCGCGTCGTGGTGTCGTGCATGCAGATCTGCCTGCTCGCCTTTGTGTGGGTCGTGTACGAGTGCTGCGTGTTTATCATCCGGGCCATCACCAAGCGCGGGCATTATGAGGAGGTGAGCCGCGACGGCGCGTCGAGCGAGCTCGACGACATCGACGACATGATCACCTTCGACAACAAGAAAGGCCTGCAGGCCTACATCCGCGAGGTGCACATTGTCGGCGTCGTGCTGTGGAGCACGATGCTGTGCAGCGACTACGCGCTGGACCAGACGTCCTTCACGTTTTTGCTGGGCATGCTCATCGGGAACGTCATGTCGGTCGCGTCCAAGGTGCATGCGGGCGACGGCGCGCTCCGGGCGTCGATGCCGTCGTTCGTGGTGTACTGGATCCTCATCGGCACGCTGGTGCTCTTCTACCTGGTGCACGACGGCGAGGGCGTCGTGCAGTACACGGAGGAGCAGCTGGGGATCACGGTGGTGAAGCGCATGGACTGGACGGCGCTCATGCAGGTCGTGAACGTGCTCATCTCGCCGCTGTCGAGCGGCATCACGTGGACGTACTGGGTGGACTCGCGCACGCTGCTGGACCACTACCCGACGTCCGTGTACTCGTGCGTGCTGCTGAGCATCCCGGTGATGATGGCGATGGACCGCGAGTTCTACACGAACCTGTTTGTGCAGTACGACACGCTCGCGACCGTGCACCTCTTCGTGAGCGAGCCGCTGCTCAAGTTCATGACCATGTACGTGCTGACGCTGTCGCTCGAGGTCGACAGCGTGCTCGACGTGCTCGTCGTGAACGCCGCGGTGTCCGGGATCTGCTACGTGATCTACGGCCAGCACAACGAGCTCTTCGACGCGTCGGTCGGGCTGCTGCTGACGCTGCTGCTCATCTTCCACCTGAGCAAGCTGACGATGCTGACGCTGCAGCAGCGGCGCGAACGGCACGCGGCGTGCTTCGTGATCGTGGACGAGGAGCACAAAGCGGGGCCGGTGTTGGACATCGCGGGCGCGGAGCGAGCAGACAAAAAGGACGACCTGCATGCGCTGTGACAAAAAACAGGGTGCCTTGTGCCTGGTTCCGGGCTCCTTCGCGGGCGTCTTTGTGTTGATGCGCGTTGCGCTCTGCCCCGCGCCCTTGCCCGGTGACCCACCTCCTCCTGCGACCCCTCTCGCGCTCTGGTGGGAAACCGCCCCAAGCTTGGACGGCTGAATCAGGTTATTGGTTTTGTTTGTTGCTGCAAGCACCCTGTCCTCTTACAGGCGGGATACATATAAGAACAACTCTTTTTTGTCTTCGCCGGGAGTGCGTCTTTCGAAAAAAAAAAGGAAAAAAATGGGTCCGCGTATTTACGACGTCGATGGCACGCGGCAATGAGCAGAATGGAAGCGATGCGCAAGGCAAGTGCAGCTGTCAGGCAAGCTGAAATAGACGCGGCTGCACAGTTGGCCGCGCAGCGCAGAGAGCCCGAGGAACTGTTAGCAGCACAGCGCAGAGCCGCTAGGCACGCGGGTGAGAAGCAGCGACGTTGGCTTAAGAACCGCCCCAACCGGATCCGGGAACGTGTCGCGAAGTTTGACGAGGATATCTCGAACTTGGACCGCGCGGCGGAGAGAACCACAGGGGAACTGCGAGAAGCTCGCAGATTACTGAGCCGCACGCTCGAGAATGCGCAGGACGTCCCACGACACCGCACAGTCCTCGAGCAAAGGTGTGCAGTCCTAGAGGACCAGCTAACACTGGTCGGGAACGCACGGGACACGCTGATTGCAGCTCGCGCACGCGCAGTTGCCGACACTCCGATGACCCTCGCTGAAGCGCATGCGTTCCAGGAGGTCTACGCGGGCGTTGAGAGCATGGAAGAGCGAAACTTGCAGCAAGGGCAGGAGTTCGATCGGTATTGGGCTCGACAACCACGGCAGTACGTGGTGACGATGAAGCTGCCGAGGCTGCCCGTGCTGGAGATGCCCGGGTCGACGAGCATCGACGACGAAGAGGAGCAGATTGAAGAAGCGGGCAGCAGATGGAATGCGTGATTGTTCTTGTTCATTAAAACTCGCTCGTGCGCGCGCGCACGAGAAACGAAATCCTATGTCTTTTATATATCAGTGCATGCATGCGTGAAAGAATGCAGCGCATCACCGTGCAGTTCTACAACCCGCGCGGGGACAACGAAGGCGTCATGAACCGGGTCGTGTCGTACTTGGACCCGCCGTACTGCCACTGCGAGGTGGAGTTCCGCGACACGCTTGCGTGCGCAATCTACTGGGGCGGCACCGTGCACATGAAGAACCGCACGTTCAATGCTGCCAACTACGACAGCATCGAGCTCAAGTGCCCGCAGCACGACTACGACCGGGCGCTGCTGCTCGCCCGCAGCAAGAGCGCCGACGGCGAGGGGTTCAACCTGCGCCACATGCTCGGGTCGAAAGTGCCCGCGCTCCGCGCTGAGGCGCAGGGGACGTTCTGCTCGAAGCTGTGCGCGGACGTCCTCGTCGCCGCGAACCTGCTGCCGCACGACGTGAGCACCGCCGAGATGACTCCGAGCGGGCTGTTCCAGCGGCTGACCGCGCTTCACGGGACGTCGACGGCGCAGCCGGAGGCGATCGTGGCGCTGGACTTTATGGCCTGAGCGGCGGCAATGTGCGCCTGGAGCAGCACCCGCGCCTGGTCGATCTGCTGGCGGTGCAGGTGCACGGAGCACGCGATGCGCTGCTGCATGACGTTGATGACCGTGTCCGCGTCGATGTCGTGCGCCGAGGTGACGCGCTCGATGAGGCAGCTCACGGCGAAGAGCAGCAGCGCGGCGTCGACGTGCACGCGCACCCCCTGGCGGATCGCGTTCACGCTGAAGTCGCCGTTCATGTGCGTGCAGTTTACGAGGGACTTGGTGTGCTCGAGCTGTCCCACCATGTCCACCAGGACCTGCAGCTGCGCGGCGGTCATGCTGCTGTACGGAATGGCGATGCGCACGTCGTCGTAGAACGGGCAGAGCGCCGTCGTCGTGAGGGTGAGCGAGAGCGGGCACCGCAGCGCGACGTTGGCGAACGTCACGATCGGGTCCGAGCTGTGGTAGCTGACGGACTTGATGCAGCGCAGCACGGACTCCTGCACCGAGTCGTGCGTAAAGAAGGCGTCGCGGAGGGCGAGGCTCGTCGTCATTGCCGCGGCCCGCGCACCGCCGCGGCTGGTGCAAATGCGAAAAAAACGTGAAATCGAAAGAGCGCGGCGGGCGTTATTAAGCAAAAGTCGCGGCCGCGCATGCAGCTGGAACCGCAGCTCCCGCGCATGCAGTTCCACGACTCGCACATCATCGTGATTCTGCTGGTGCTCTTTGCGATCTGCTTCTGCAAGCAGCTTCTCGAGACGACGAACTGGACGATGACGATCATCGAGCGGTTCGTCGAGAAGTGCTCGTGCTGCGCGTGCGTGTACCCCGAGCTCGGCCGGCGGGGCCTGATCGTGTACTGCTTCCTGCTGCCCATCACGTACCAGATGATTTTCTTCGGCCTGCAGACGTGGAGCAAGGCGGACTGGGCGTCGTCGATCATCATGACGGACCCGCGCCTGAACGCCTCGACGGTCACGTACTCGAGCAGCCTTGCGCGGCCTGCCGTCGTGCCGCCGCCGCTCGGCCTGGAGCGCACGTCGTGGTACGTCGAGGTCGACTACATGTTCTGCGTGATGCCGTTTGCGCTCGCCGCGTCGCTCTCGTGCTGGGTGTGGGTCTGCCTGAGCTCGAACGGAGACCGGTACTCGCAGGTGCTCGACAAGGACACGATGTGGGACACGGAGGTACCGACGCACCTGCTGGCGTACGAGGTGGCGTACTACGTCGAGACCTTTGCGCTCAACTTTTCCATGGTCGCCATCACCAGCTCCGGGCGGTCGTTCGTCGAGATCGTGTTCGCGTCCGTCTCGCTCAGCTTCGTCACGTGCGTCTTCCTCTCCGCGGCGCGGCACACGCACGCCGACAACGCCGTGCAGCAGGCGACGCTGACGGCGCTGTTCCTGCTGCTCGTCGTCATCCTGGTGCTGATCTGGGGCGTCATGCTGCAGCGGACCTGCGCGGTCGCCAAGTACGCCGCGCCCGTGCACGGCCTGCTGCTCTTTGTGCTCGTCGGCTTCCACTTTGCGGCGAGCGGCACGGCCCTCGCGAGCACCGTCATCCTCCTGCGGACGATGGTCACCGTCGTCGCGTCGGTGCTGCACATCGGCATCCTTGTTGTCGGACGCAACCAGGCGTGCCGCGGTGCTTAACCGCCGCCGCCGTCGCCCCCGCCTATTTTCCTCCTTTTACCCGGTTTCTGACCAGCTCCACCGGCTCCTCCACTTGGCCCTGTAGTTTGCCTGTCGCCGTCATCTGGAAGAAACGGCTCGCGGCTTTTCGAGACTTCTGAACCACTGGGTGAAGCACCGCCACCCCCACCTCTGCCGCCCCCGCCGGCTCCGCCGCCTCCGCCGCCTCCGCCTCCGCCGCCTCTGCCGCCTCCGCCCCCGCCTCCGCCTCCGCCGCCGCCTCCGCCGCCGACGCCAGAACGTGGCGGTGGTCGGACTGCTGGCGGCGGGAGGCAGTACGAAAAGTCCATCCACACGGGGGCGAACGTGACTTCGAGAAGGGGTCCGTTCGTCTGCCCCCTGACGCTCAGCGACTTGCGTCTGCACTGGAAGGTCTGCGCGATGCGCCAGTACCCCGCGACGCGGTAGTCGAATGGAATCATCTCTGGAATTGGCAGCTTGTCCATGACGCTGTGCACGTGTGCGACGAGCTGCCACGTTCTGCCAGCCGTGTCGGGCAAGTGGATTGAGCTGCGCACGGGCTGCTTGTAGTAGCGCGTCATTTGGTACTGCCGATCGTTGATCTGCTGCGGCGTCTGTTCCTCGAGCGTGAAGAGCAGGGTGTCGCCTGCGGACAGGTCCTGGCCGTACCAGTAATTGACGAGGTCCTCGTTCTTTCCGTCGACCGTCATGGTCGTCACGAAGTTGACCGCCCGCCCGGGCTGGATCGGCATCTGTGAGCCCTCGTGCTTGCCCCCCTGATGCTCCGACCCCGCGCAGATGCCGTGCGGCGTGAAATTCTGGCGGACGAGGCGCTGGATAGCCTTGAACTTGTTGTAACTTAAAGGTTCATCCCTGCTGTACACGAGATGCGCTCGTAGTGCGTCCCACGTGGGGCTGTCGGAGTGCTGCAGGGACGCGAGGATGTAATTGACGATGTCGAGATTGCCAAAGCACACGAGGGCGGCGGGCCGCAGGGAAACGTGCGCGGACGTGTTCGACGTGAACCACGGGCGGTCCTTGGTGTACAAGCGGAACGCTATGTCGCCCTGATCGACCGCGTGTGTGACGGCGATGCTGGGCTCGTGCTCCGAGAAACTCGGGATGAAGAGCTGCGGAATGATGTACTGCATGCGCCACGGGATTTGCTGGTAGTTGCTGTCCGAGCCCATGCGCGCGCTCTCGCCCTTGGCGTACGGCGTGATGTTAGAGAGCAGGCTGCTGCTGCCGTTGATGACCGCGTCGGGCGTGCCATTCGAGCCCGCGGGCCCGCCGACGACCGACGGCAGCGGGCCCTTGTTGCGCAAGGTATCCGGGAACTTGAACCCGGTGACTCCGGCGAAGAAATCCGACATGTCTGCATGCGATGGCGCCTTTATATTGCCTGCGGCGTATTCGTGTTTCGAGAAGGCATTTCGCGTTCAGTTTATGGATTGCATGACGGTGTACGGGATCATCAGGACGACGAACGTGATGGCAAGCCGATGCGTGTCGTTCGCTAGCGTGATCGGCTCAACAGCGCGCAGCGCGCAGCACCTCCAGAAGAGGTACACCAGCTGCAGCCACAGCAGAAACAGCGTGACGAACTCGGAGATCACCGCGCCATCGTGCATGCTGCCGGTGTTGTCGCTGCTGGAGAGCAGCGTGGCGGTGAAGAAAAAAATAACCACGACGAAAAGGAACACGTCTCCAACAAAGAAGGAGCGGTGCTCCAGGTCTTGTATTGCTGTCACGTGCGCGTCGGGGGCAAGCTTTTTGTTGTTCAGTGTCTGCTCCAGTTGCCACCAGGTGGTCTGCATGATTCCAGTGAGACCGACGCACACAAGCACGACGCCGTAGTAGTGCGTGTAGACGAGACCGCGACGGTTTGTCGGGTACTCGTGGTCGTATACAAAGACGAATGCGATCCCGAGCACGCACGCCAGCTTGCATGCAATGACTACAATGCTCAGCACAAGAGGCGGCGTCTGCTGGACGGCGTCCGCATCTGCGACCGTGTCAACTGCCGCGCCCAGCGGAAAGCTGGGCGGGTGCGGAATCCCACACGCCACGCGCACCATCCAGTCGAGCTGCATGTGCACGATCAGCACGAACATGACGGCCACGAGGATCGGCAATGCCTGCTGCGCGTTGTCGCTTTGCTTGCAGTCCATGATCCAGTCGCTGACGTACACGAGCTTTGAGTGCGACGCGCACGCCGACATGCCGACGAGCGTCGAGAAGAAGCAAAGGTCGAGGACGACAAAGAGGCCCAACTGCCAGCGCCGCATGCATGTCTGTGTTTTTTCGTTTATATGAAAGACGTAAAATTATTTGTCACTGGTGTTGGGAGCACGGCCGTGCGCCTTGTCGAGTGCGCGCAGGGCGGCGCGCCTGAGCTTCTCCGCGCGCTTGGCGTCGTACGCGTCTTTGAAGGTCACCTGCTTGCGCATCGGCGTTTCGATGTCGGGCACGCCGCCGCGGAGCCTGAGGACGAGATGGATTGTGCTCTCCTTCTGGATGTTGTAGTCGGCGAGCGTCCTGCCGTCCTCGAGCTGCTTCCCGGCGAAAATGAGGCGCTGCTGGTCAGGAGGGATGCCCTCCTTGTCCTGGATCTTGCTCTTCACCATGTCGATGGTGTCTGAAGACTCCACCTCTAGCGTTATTGTTTTCCCGGTGAGGGTTTTCACAAAAATCTGCATGCTGAGGACGCACGAGTCTTATATACGCAGCGTCGAGCATTCCGGCGTAATGCGGTACTGGTGCTTGTAGAAGTCTTGCTCGCCGTACGGCATGTTGCAGCGGGTGTCGATGTACTTCTGCGCCGCGTGGTTGACGTGCTCGCGGTAGAACGGCAGCAGCAGCGTCGGGAGCAGCACGACCACGACGGCCGCGCCGGCAAAGAGGGTCGTGTGTCCGCCCATCCACTCGAGCGCGAGGTCCATGGCCGTGGCGCACGGCACGTACCCGCAGAGGTACGTGTTCTGGACGAGGTGGATCAGCGCGGCCATGTGCAGTGAGCCCTTGGAGTGCACGACGATTTCGTCGCACAGCGCCGAGTGGTGCTGCATGTGCGCGTAGAACTCGGGCTTGCGACACTCTTCCATCAGCCACGCCTCGCGCTCCCGCTTGAGCTGCTCCGTTCGCAGGGCCTCGTTGAACATCTCGATTCGAGTCAGGACGAAGCCGAACGTCCACAGGACGAGGGCCAGGAGCGGGACGTACAGGAGAGACCACAGGCGAATGTTGGAATCTCGCCGGACCGAACGCATGAGAGCGGCCGGCCGGTCGCATATAGTACAAAAGGGGGCTTTACTAAAAAAACGTACGCTTACGGTTCATTGGAAAACAAAGTGTCTGACGACGAGGGAGTCGTCCTCCGGCGGCATGATGTGCACGTTCAGGTCGCAGCTCGCGTCGAACATGGGCACGTCGTAAAAGGCAGCCGCATCGTCGCTGCCGAAAGCATGCTTGTCCTTGATGAAGAACATGACTTGCATCTTGGCGTCGCGGAGCTCCGACGGCGCGTGGTGCGCGATGGTGTAGAAGCACTCGAGGAAAATGCAGTCCGAGGACGTCCCCTCGTCGAGCGCAAACGCCCTGTCCTGGATATGCCAGTTCTTTGTTCCGACGTATATGTCCCTGAGCAAGTCGGCGTAGTCGGCCTGCGTCATGCGCCAGTAGATCACATGCCCGTCCATCAGCATGCACCTGTGCGCGAACGTGAAGTCTACGCACTGCTGCACGGCGCGGTTCGTGTCTCCGTGGAAAGAGTGCAGGCAGTAGTGTCCGTCGTGCAGGTACGTGCCGGTTGCGGCATGCCGGCACACGACGCCGATGGCGAGCTGCTCGCGCGTGCGGTTGTCCTGCTCGCCGAAGGATTCGAGGGCGTCGCCGCTGTTGCTGAGCAGGAGGAACGCGTCGTGCCGGACGATCGGACACATCACGAACGGGAGGGGCCGGTCGTGCGCGAGAGGTGCTGGTGCGTCGCCGTTTGGGGGGGGGTCGAGGTACACGTGCTCGTCTTTATGCATGCGAAGTCCCTGTCGGATGGTGTACGCGAGCGCGCTCGGGGCGAACTGCGCCGACTGCGCCTTGAGCGGCAACGCGGAGAACGTGACGCCGTTGTAGTAGCCCGGGGCCTCGGCGAGCACCTGCACTGGCGTCACGTGGAACATGCCGTCCTTGAACGCGAGCACAAAGGTGAAGCCGTCGTGGTACGTGAAGCACGGAACCTCCTCGAGCAGGCACTCGTGCGTCAGGCACACCGGCAGGTGCATGCTGTTTTCGGGCGTGATGCTGCGGCCGAGCAGCCGCGTGCTGAGCGGCCACGTGCAGTCCGCGTACTTCGGCATCGGCGTCTTGGCCCGGAAGGCCTCGTCGGCGTCCTGCAGCTGCTGCAGGTACGGGAGCATGTGTGCGGTGCACTCGGGCGGGAACGGGCTGAGCTGGTACACGTGCACCTTGGCGTGGTTGAGGGCGTTGCGCGTGGCGATCGGCTTGAGCACAGCGATCGGGACCTGCCCGTGCGTGTTCACGACGCTGTATGCTTTCGGAAGAAGTCGGTATGCCGAGAGGAAGCTGTCGCCCGTCGGCTGTGTGTCAATGTGCAATGCCCGGTGGTACGGGATGCGCACGGCCGCGTTCTTGTGCTTCAGGGCGTGTGTCGGCTCGCTCAGGACGACCGCGCCGTCGTTCACCGGGACATACGCTATCGGCAGAGCCGTGTGCATGAAGAGGAAGGTGAGGACCTCCGCCGCGTTCGCGATGTTCCGGTTGTGCACGACGACGGACTGCTTTGCGCCGACCGACTCCCACTCACGGGTGAACAGGGCCTGCCCGAGGATAACCCAGAGCACGTCCGTGGCCACGGCCACCTCGAGGCCCGTGTGCGCGGCGTTCAGGCGGAAGCACCACGAGAGCATCTTGTTGGTCGCATTCTTGGAGTGCTTGTCGATGATGCTTTCGAGCCAGAACCTCGAGTCGACCGAGTTGCTCTGCACCGCAGACTGGAAGAAGCGCTTGTCGCGCGGGTACTTGGAGAAGTGCGGCTGGAGCATGCGCTCGAGCACATCGCGCCGGCTGCAGCCGGCCGGCATTTTGCACAGCCGCAGGAACGCAATGACGACTCCCTGCGCGGTGTCGAGGTTGTCGTGCGCCGCGAGGTGCCACTTGTAGCACGAGTTCGGGTCTCTGAACTGGAGGTTCATGTCCGCCGACGACTCTTTCTGCGGCAGGCGCGTGCCCTCCACCGCGTGCTTCCAAAAGTCCTTGGTGCCAGGAGAGTCGAGCGTCTGGTGCTCGGCGTACCACGCCGCGAGCTGCTGCCGCATGTGTTGCTTCTTGTTTCCTGCCGAGTCGCGCTTGTTGTCCTCGATCGGAAAGAGGTCTGGGTCGGCGGCGAAGAAGGTGCTCGACAGGTACGTCGTGTTGTGGTTCGCTGCAGAGGGCACGTCGTACTGCCTGGCGTCCTGCAGGGAAGCCAGGCGGCCCTCGGCGACGGGGCGTACATTCGTGTGATCGAGCGTCTCCAAGAGACACTGTTGCGTGACGCAGTCGCTGAAGAGCTTGCGGCACAGGAATTCGCAGAAGGCGTGGTACTGGTCCCTCTCGGCGTCAGACGTGTCCATCAGCTTGCCGTTGGCCGCCAGCGCCAAAACGTGCAGCGCGCAGCCCTGCGGCATGTTCATGTAGTAGAGGTGCATGCACGTCACGAGCATCACGTTCACGTCCAGCACGACGACGGCGAGGTACAGCGTGAGCGCAGAGAGCAGAACGGTCACGGAGACGGGCACGAGCACGTACGTCTTGTACGCGTCCGACAGCACGCCGCTGAGGTGCGTCTGCAGCTTCCCGTCGTCCTGCGTCGTCAGCTGCAGCCGCCGGTTCATGGCGCACATGACGACGTTTCGCGCCCACTTGCCGACGGCAGCGGTCTCAAACGAGCCGCTGAAGTTTCGCAGCATGCGGTTCACGTCGCTGAACGTGTGGCGCCGGAGGCCTTGCGTGAGGCTGACGACCCTGACCTTGAACACCTGCATGTCGGGGAGGGCGTGCTTGTTCCAGAGTAGGCGGTGCACGCGCGTGCTGCGGTGCATGAACGAAAGCATGCGGGTCATGTGCTCGATGAGGAAGTACGTGACGTTAGCGGTGATGATGGGGGTGCTGATGCATATAATGTCGCGGAAGGTCCGCTCGCACTGCGCGAAGCTGTGCAGGGCGGCCGAGTGCGGGACGGCCGCCGCGTGCGGGTTCAGCTGCGACGTGATGATGCCTAGGTTGTCCATGATACCACTCATCGCGCCGACGACCCTCGAGCCCTCGGTGACAGACGGCGGGCAGAATTCGCGGTGCATGTTGCTGGCGAGGAGGGGGATCTGCAGCGGGTTCGTCTTGACGACGTGCAGCGGCACGCCGTGGTGCGTGGTGCTGTGCATCTTTTCGCTGACCCCGCGGCTGGTGCTGCCGGACTGCCCGAGGACACTCTCGAGCGTGGGCATCACCTTCTTCTTGTCCTCCTCGTTCTGCTGCAGCTTCATGAGCTCGAGAAAGGCTCCGATCGTTCCATACGAAGAGTTGTGCTCGCTCATTCCGTGCACTATGCATCCGTTGTTGTCGACGCTGATGCCGCACATGCGGAACATGCTGAAGGTAGTCTTCGTCCTGTACAAGTTGCAGACGGGGTTGGCGGTGAAGAATTCTCGGATGCTCTTGTCCCTGCTCTCGTGGCGGCCAAACGCATTCAGGATCTCCCCGAGGATGTTGAAGATGGTGTCGGCCCCCGCCCCGGGGGTCTTGGCGCTGTACTCGGTTGCCACAAACGCTCCGCGCGGCTTGACGGGCGCCGTGAACACCCGGAAGGAGCCGCCGCCGTCCGTGAGCTGCAGGCAGAACCCGTAGCACCCGTCGCCCGTGTCGCACCAGATGGACAGGACGGCCAGCTGCATGAAGCGGAAGTTCATGGCGTTGGTGAAGTTCAGCTCGGTGTGCAGTTGCTCGAAGCTGCGCACGGCGACGAGGGCGGCCGTGCTGTCGTCGTTTGCAGCGTCGAGGCCGCGAAGCTGCTGCACGAAGGGCATGTGCGCGCGGAAGAGGCGCGTGCTGAACTCTGTGTCCGTGTCGTAGTGCTTCATCTCGCTGAGGAACCTGCCGCAGAACTTGAGGTGCGTCATGCTGGACATGTTGGCCGAGTACACAAACTTGGAGATCTCCTGCTCGACGCAGTAGTGCAGGTTCGCCCACATCGTCCGCACGTCCGAGTTCCGGCTGGTTTCCTCGATGATCGACTGGAGGGTGGGACCCTCGAGCCCGTAGTGCTTGCGGACTGCTTCGACCTGCAGCATTGCCTTGTTCGGCTTGGCGTGCTGCGAGTACTCGTCGACTGTCATGGCCTTCCAGAAGATGCTTTCGACGATGCTGAGCTCGTTCGTCTTCTGCTTCATGCTGTTGTAGTCGAAGGTGTCGGGGGAGTCTGCACTCACAAAGTCCTGGCAGATGTCCTGGCGGGCGCAGAAGTTTTCGCAGAACATGCGGAACTGCTTCGAGCTGTACAGGATCGGCTGCACCTCGTGATTGTCGGTCTCGACCACCTCGCCGTCCGTGCGGCTCGCGAAGCTCGCCTTGCCCTTCTTGTCCTTGGACTGCTGCACGGGATTCATGCGGAAGGCGTAGCCGTTGAGGTGCGGGAAGCCGTCGACGGGGATGTACTTCATTTCCGCTTCCTCGACGCCGTACAGGTCGTTGAAGGCGTCGATCTCGCTGACAATCTGGTCGTTGTCCGTGCGCGTGCCTCGCGCGACATTCTCTCGCAGCGTCACCATCAGGCTCTGCTCAAAGACGTCGGTCGGAATGGCCCTCCAGTGCATGCCCGGGAAAAACATGCGGAAGTCGTGCGTCGCGGTCGGGATGGGGAGCTTCGCGTTGCGCGGAGTCTGGATGTCCGCCAGCACGTTCTGCAGCACAATGCGGTAGAGCTCCCGCCGTGCCACCTGCGTCACATGCATGCCCGCGCGGAAGAGCTTCACCTCGTGGTGGTCCCACACGTCGATGCGCATGCCCATGTAGTCCGCGGCAAACATCGAGGGCTCGTCGCAGGAGATGTTGTTGTGCTTGAGGTAGTTGAAGAACGCGAGGGGGATGTTGGCGTCGAGCGCAATGCTGACGAGGTTCTCCTCGTTGCTGGAGTTGAAGAGGTCGGTGATGTTGACGTCGACGTTCATCTCGAGGCAGCGCGCCATCTTGCGGACCACGCGGATGAGCGGATTCTGCAGGTCCTCGGACGTGGACGACGCAATGAGCTGGTGCAGGGCCACCGCGGGGTCGCAGCCCAGGATGCGAGAGCTGATGCGCAGAACCTCCACCAGCACCACCCTGCGCTTGCCGACGCTGTCGCGCACAACGCACGGCACAATGTGCAGGAAGCACGTGATGAACTTGTGCTGGTTGTGGGCGTTGCCCTCGTCGGCGACGTCAGCAGCACCCTCCTGCGAAGGCCTGTCGCGCTTGTTCGCCCTGCTCTTTGGCGTCAGGTTGTCGCTCAAGTCTGCGGCTGCCGGGTCCAGCGCCCGGGCGCGGCAGATCTTCTCGACGAGGGTGGGATGCAGGAAGCCGACGGAGTTGCTGCACGGCGCGTCCTCGAACGCGTGGCCTTGCTTGACGTACACGTCCCGCATCCGCTTCGTGTCCATGCACGTGTTCGTGAACTCGGTGTTGACGGCGGGGTTGAAGTTCGGCATGTTCATGTCGACGCCGCCGAAGCAGTTGGCGCACTGGGACATGAGCTTGAGGATGTCGTCGTCGCTCTGGAGGTGCGTAGACATTTCCTGGATGTTGAAGAGGGCAATGCAGGAGCAGCCGGGGTTGCCGCCGTGCTTCAAGTCGTGCCGGAACAAGCGCTCCGACGCCGCGTCCCCCAGCACAGCCAGCTCGTGCGAAATCTCCTCGACGACGTGCCGGTTGAGGTGGTTCGGCGCATGCACCGTGCTGTTGCAGAAAATAACCTCCAGCACCGGCGCGATGTACGACGACTGGTGCGCGTCGCTCCCGCTGCTGTCGGGGTGCTCCGCCATGCGCTGGACCCGCCGGAGGGGGGTGACGGTGCGCGGAGCGCCGGGTTCCGAGCTCGGCACGACATGGTGGAACGCAAAGCGCTCGCGGTACTCCTTCTGCACGTCGACGTCCGTGAGCCACTTCCACGAGGACGGCGGCATGTAGGGGCAGCGCCGGACGAGCTCTGGAGTAACGTGCGAGTACATGGGGTACGGAACCGGGAGGTCCCTTACGGCACTGGCGCTGTGGCAAAAGTTGCTCTGGTGGTCGCCGTACGTGCCAATCTCAAAGATCTCCTGCAGCGGGCGGTGCTGGCTCCGCACGTGGACCTTGCCCTTCGTGGAGGAGAGCTTGCTGTGACTGCCGTCGAGCGTCCGGCGGCGCGGGAAGTGTGCATCCTCCATCTCCACGTCTCGATACCCGACGCCTTGCGAAAGCTCTGTGTCATCGATCATCGAAGCAAGGCTCCCGGCAGCACTGCTCCCGTAGATGCTGGCGCCCTCAGACTCGTTATCTGCCAAGCAACACGCGTGGTGTAAATGTATGCGCGCGGTACGGCGCGTATTTTTTTGGGATACCTGAGTTCTCGATGTCGATGTCGCCTTCCTTGCGCTGCGGCGCCATCTTCTGCGAGCGTGCTTGCTTTCCGCGACCGGGCGCAGCTCGCCCGCGGCCGCGCGGCGCGGGTGCGGGCACAACCGGGAACCGCGCCGGCGACGCGCGCTGCCCTCCTGGTGCTGTGAAGAAGCTGCGAAGGTCTGTCTGCCCGCTCGGCGGAGCACCAGCCATGGCACCAGCCGGGGAGCACGGGCAATCCAAAAAATTGGCGGGGTTCGGAAGTTATCGACGTGGTTTTTTTTTTGGATTCGGATTTTCGTTTGTTTTTGTTTTTTTTTAGCGGATTCCGAAACATTTCCAGCAGCCGATGCAGGCCGTGAGGAGACAGGACTGACAATATAACGGCACAGGATACATGCTCGGCTTTATACGGCATAGTTATACGACTCGTCTTCATACGGCATATTTGACCTTGACCATGCTGACGATGCTACGTATCAGGACAGTACGACAGCAGCCTATACGCGTAGATGAAGTGTACAGTGCTTGATACGTAGACTGAACAGGCAGGCAGCAGCAGACCTAATGCAATGTCCTGCAAATGTACCCTGACTCTACGCAGGAGCGACAAGCGGCAGTCGACACTTCGGCGTCCGACACCGGCGACCGGCAGCGGCAGCAGGTACGCCGGCCTTGACAACGCGTCACATGGGGTTCAAGTACCCAGAGGCTTCTCTGTCGTTCGTGTGTGTTCCCACTCGTAGCACACAAGCAGGAGGACGCCAATGATGTCCATGGGCAACGCGCGGAGGATGGAGTCGCTCCCGAGACGCCCGTGCTGGCTCATCAGCAACGCCAGCTCGTACTGCACGACTTTGTGCCTTGGACAGACCAGCCAGGCAACGCCGTCGTCGCGAAAGCAGACAAAGTTCTCCCGGAAAACGCGCGCAAAGTGGCTGGAGCTCGCCTCGAGCACGACGCGGCGCAGGCTGAAGACGATGCTGTGCATCAAGTCCTCTAGGGCGTGCATATGTATGTTGTAAAAATAAACGTGGTTGGTCCGGTTCATTTCGCGCACGATTTCCGTGTTCATCGAGTGTGCGTACAGCCCCCCTCGGCCCTTTGTTGTCCGCCGCAGACAGGCCACGCCGCCCGCGAGAGCGTCCTCGAACGTCGCTATGCCCAGCATGAGCATGGCGTCGGAAGACGGCGTGCTCATGCGCTGCAGCCACCTGCGTGTGACGGCGTCACGCATGGCGTGATAGTACCATACCAGGAGCTCCTCGCAGGCGGCGGACAGCTCCTCGACGCTCTCGTACTGCACGGACGGTGCGACCAGGACGTGCTGCGCACACATGCTGTGCGGTGCGCGGGTGGAGCACACGCCGACTTTGCTGGCGTAAAAATACATTTATATCACAGCACTGTTATACGACGCGCGCTTCGCGTGTTATGGCTATGGCTACGTGCGACACTCTCGAGAAAACTATGAACTCGGTGATGCGGCGCTGCGCGCCCGAGCGCCTGCTGCTCGCGCTGAACGATTCCGACAAGACGCTCCTGGAGAACATCATGCACCTCGCGCAGGAGACGATCCCGCAGATCGACCTCACGGCGACGGAGATGACGAGGACGCCGGACGTGTTCTGCCTGCGCCTGCACCTGTCGAACCGGGAGGCCGTGATCAGCCTGCAGCAGCTGCGGTCGATCCAGGCGTACTCGCCGGCGCGCATCCTGGACGTGCAGGTCGCCGTCTTGCCCGAGACCGTGCACGTGCTCGTGCGCGTCGCGTCGGAGACGACGAGCATCATGTACTCGGAGGTCGACGTCATCCGGATCACGAAGCGCACGCGGATGATTTAGCGCCACATCCGCCGCAGCGCCGAGGAGCATCCCATCCAGTCGGGGACCTGCCGTTGCTTCGACTTGGTCATGTCGAGGATGGCCTTGACAAGCTCCGGCGAGAGCACGGAAATGCCGGCGTCGGCGCCGAGCCGGTCGTGCAGCCCCATCGCAACCGCCAGCTGCTTCTGCGAGGCCGTGTCCTGCACGTTCTCCTTGCACGCGCTGCAGCAGAACCCGGCGGGGCAGGTCGGCGGCGGCAGGCGTTTCGGCGGCGCCCGGGGCTTCGGCGTGCGTCGGCGCACAGGCATCAGACGCAAACGAGGGCAAATGTCGTCGTCGTCGAATAAGGACACGTCATTTTTTTGCATTTTTTTACACGTCTTCCTCCTCCTCTTCCTTGAATTCCTTGAATTCCTCGTCGTCCGCGTCCGCCCCGTCGCTGTGGTGTTCCTGTCCATCCCAGTCCCTCGCCTTGAAGAACAGAAAGCTCGCCAGGCGACCCATGGCGTATTTGATTTCTGTCTGCAGTCCCGTCGGGAACGTCTCCAGAATCTGAGTGTATCGTACGGGGGGGGCGCTCAGCACCTGCTTGGCCAGAGTCTGTGCAGCGAGCAGGGTCGTCGTGCGCAATATTTTGAAAAGCATGGCTGGAGAGTCCGACCTGTCGATGTCTTCCCATCCGCATTCCTTTTCGAAGAAGACTGTCAGCGGTGTGTCGAATTTCATCTCCTCGCACTCGTCGTGCGTGGCCTTCAAAATAACACTGAATAAAGAATTCGACTTGCTGGTAAACAAGAGTCCTTGTGTTGTCGAGACGGTTTTGGCTCCATTGTCTCTTGCCAGTCTCTCGTGCAGAAACGTCTTTTGGAACGCAGCCCACTCTTTGTCGGTTTTGGCGTCGCCTGTCTGATAATTGAGCTCATGGGTGATTTTTCGAAAGACGGCCATGCTCATGTACATGAGAGGCAGGATGAAAAAGAAGTAGCCTGTCGTCTCACAGCTCAGAGCGCGGTCTTTGACGTCACTCTTCTTCCTCGACAACGTTTTCAGGATGTCGTCGATTCTCGGTTGGGGCGGATCTTCAGCCCGTCTTCTCGCGTTCTCTTCCGCTGCGTCCTCGACTTCATTTTGTATTTGAAAATAATCCTGTTGATACAGATTGAAAATATTGCGCGCTTTTCTCATTTGAAGACCAAACATCCACGTCTCGTCAATATTTGTGTCCGACCACTGCACGAGAGTTTCCAGCTCGTCAGCTGGAACTTCGAAAACATATTGTGCGGGTTTTTTTACAATATGACTCGGTAGGTTGCGGTGGGTACCCCTAAGATGCTCCACAAATTGATGAACATGCGTCGGGTACAAGACTCCCGTGATTGGCCCACGTGACGACTCGAGCAACGCGTCGCTGCGGGCCCTCCGGACTGCGTGTATGACGACGTTCATGCCCCGAGTGTCAGGAGTGCCAACTTGGAACTGCAGGCGGTACACAGGTGTGCGCCATGCCTGTAGCCGTTCGCCTAGGCCTAGTTCGCGTAAATCAAACTGAGGGTAGAATTCCCAGAGTGCATCCATGTACGTGCTGTATTCCTTCCCCTCGCTTTCTTTTGCAGCTTCCAGTAAATACTCGCCAGTGGATGAGACGTATGTTTCGCTATGTCCCTCGTGTATTAACGCGTTGATTGTACAGATGAAATCATACTTGTCTTCCGCTGACATGGGCGCAGGTGGTTTGAAGGCTTGCAGTTTATTGCCTATCCACGATTCCGATTTGTTCGTGACTATGTTGTATTCTAACAGATGCGCCAGTAGCTTCACGTGGGCTCTGAGGTAAGCTGCCGCCATCTGCGCGAAATGGGGGTTTTCCCCGTCTGCCGTGTAGTCGAGCGGGTTATGCTTGTCCATGACGGTGGTGATCATCACTCCAGACACGGTGCTGTCTATGTCGTGACACCTGCCCATGGCCTGAAACATTTTGTTCCATAGCCATCCGCCTTTTCCTGGTCCTTTCAGATTTTTCTTGTGGTTTTCGCCCTCGTACAGAACGGCCATGGTCTTGTTCTCTCCTTCCGCGTTCTTGAAACACATCAGTGAGAAACTATCCGGCTTCTGCTTGTGGTTTGGCGTGTCTCTTATTTGCCAGTATGATTTGTCATCAGGTGCGAAATGGAACGTGCGTGGGGTATCATACGTGTTCAAGTTCATGTGGGCCAGGTGATAATTATCGGCGAGGGTATGCGAAGCCGATGGGTATAACTTTTGCATCTCATCTTCATACGTGCGCGACATTTGAATGTTTCCATTAATCAGCCAGAACTTCCCGCCGCGGGTGGTGCCGAGAGCCGACTTGAGGTGACAGTTGAATATGTTCTTCGTCCGGAGAAGGCTCATAGAATACTCCAACAAATTTCTCATCCAATCGTCCTGGCCCGTCAACGGCACTTGCCTCAGCACTTCGCTGTAGTCCCACTCGTCGATGTCGGCACTCATCAGCAGCGAGCCCCGCGCGCTTAATATGAATTGCGCGCGAAATGAGCTTCACTGTCCCTCGACAATCTGCTGCAAAACGCTGTGCACGATGACGTCGATCAAGTGGTCGGTGTGGACTTCGACTATGAGCCGGGTGAGCCCGTCGACGGTCTCGGTGTACGCGATCGCAATGTCGTCGTCGACCTCGATGTGCATACCGGCCGTGAACGCGTGCACGCCGACGAGCGCCGACCGCAGCGGGACTTGGAGGAGAGGGTGGTGGATCGCAAGAAGCAGCGCGGCGTCCGGGCCCGCGGAGTTCACCAGGCCGCCGAAGTGTCGCTGGAAGCTGCGGTGCGTGCCGTGGACCTGCATGTGTTCGGCGCGCCCGGTCGCTTCGGAAGGCCGCAGCGGCGTGATCAAGCGCAGCGGCCGCCCCGCGCCCTCCCATCGCGGCTTATTGACGCGCACCACGTGCAGCCGCACCTCGGCGGCGATGTCGTCGCGGTCGAAGTCGAGCGAGACTCCGCTGACCTGAGCCTCCGCCTCCGGCTGCATGGCCGCGAACATCTGCCGCACGTTTTCTGGGACGGTGTGGACACACATCGTCTCCGCCGTGCCCGCACGGCACACGGGGCACGTCATGGCATTGCTGAGGAAGTGCAGGGCGAGGGCGCACGCGTTGAACGTGTGCCCGCAGCGCAGCTCCGCGGCGTCGTACGGCCCCCACGCGGCCTCGCCCCCGGGGAGCTCGACCTCGGCCGTCGGGACGTGGAAGATGCCGCAGGCGAGCTCTCCGTCCGTGCGCAGCAGTCGAACCGGGACCGCGCCTCCGCTCACGCCGGCCCACGTGGTGCTCTCTGTGACCGCAGGCATGCGGGCGGCAGTAAAGTGGTTAATACCATATCCGCGCGCGCCCCCGAATACATCCCAAAAGCAGCGACTCTGGTATATAACACGATTCACGCGCTGCAGCACATGCCGGCGAGAAAGCCGTACACCGCCCACACCGTCTCCCTGCTGTGCATGTATGCGCTGATTCTGAGCTTCTGGTTGATAACGGCGGTTTCGCTGGACGGCGTATATAAGCGTGGTTAAATGTGCGCATGAACCACGACAGGCAGTTCTCCATCGGGACCATGACGGGGACGGTCGTCGACTCGGCCGCGAAGCACATCCGCCAGTGCAAAGTCAACACGGACCTCATGGGCGTCTGGTCGTCGTGCAATCCGCAGGAGCTGCACCAGAACAGGTACAAGTACATCACGCACAAGGACGACCTCGTCCTCAACGTCACGCAGAAAATCGGACGCGCCCTGTCCAACAAGGTCGACGTGTATCCGTCGGTAGTCTCGACCTTTGCGGACATAGACGCGAACGCGCGGTGCGCCATGATGTGGTTGTACGACAGTGCGAGGCCAATTGACTTCTTGCGCAAGGTTGAATCTCTCGGGGGGAACGACGCGGTTGCACGTCAGGCAGCTACGGCGGAGATAACAGCATGGTCGGGGCGTCATTTCAACCCCTCGCCGTTCGACATCGCCGCCGCGGACAAGAAAACGAAATTCGACAGCTTTATTGCTAGACTGCCATACCTGCAGGCGCAGGGGTATGCGCAGACGGTCGGCTACGCCAGCGCGATCTCAGGCGACACTGTGCTGTCCGTGTTGATCGGTGGCATCGTAACCGTGCGCAACGGCCACTTCCCGATGCGCTGCGGACAGGCCGTGCAGTGGTACTTCAACTTTGAGAAAGACTTGTTCAGCAGCCAGCACGCTGCTATGGGAGGGGGACACTGGGACATCGGATCGCGGCTGGATAATGCAGCACCGCATCAAGACGAGCTGCCGCTCACAGACAGGCGCGGCAAAATGGAAGGCCACCCCCTTCGCACCTTGTTCGCGCTGCCGAAGCCGTACGTCATTTCGAGCATGACTGGCAACGAGCACTACGGGGACAAGATCCGAATCTTTGCACGGTGCATTGGCGGGGGGGGGGCGCACGAGATGGTGGACCTGCAGCTCATGACGCAAAGTCTGTAACCGCATGCAGCATGTATTTACGCAGGGGGCGCGGCACGCATGCGGGGACCGCGCGCAGAGCACGGGGGACACTTTGCGAGCATTGTCTCCATGTACTCGAGCTTCCCGTTGCTGCTGCTGTGGGCATTCGTGCTCGTGTACTCTTGTTTATTCACGTGGATCCTGCACATGACAGCACAAGGACATCGTCCAGAGGTGGCCTTCCTCGGCTTTGTGATTTCCCTGATGCTCGGCACGATGCTGGCTCCGGAAATGCCCATGGTCAAGAACATGCTTCTTTTCTGCATGCAGCTCTGCTGTCTCGTGCACGCGTGGGTCTCGTCGGCGGTGGTGACGTCCTTGCTGCTCACGTGAAGCGCCTCACTATTCAAACAGAGCGTCGTGGTAGGACGCGATGATGGCCGACCAGACTCCGGGAACGACGTGCAGGCCGATCGGGTGCCACGTCTCCCAGAGGTCCTGCCTCACGTTCGTCGCGACGTACGCCGTCACCGTCGCGCACAGGCACGCAATGTTCGCGGCAAGCACCCACATGGCCGGGCTGTACAGCGTCTGCAGTGCCCCGTACACGAACAGCGCGCGCGCAAAGCCGTGCTCGACGGACGCGAGGCCGCACTCGGCCTCGTGGTTCCTGTGCCACCACAGCGAGAGCACGCACACCGCGCCCTGCAGCAGGACGAGGTCGAACAGCGGCGGGTCCCTGCACAGCGCAATCCACAGCCCTGGGAGGAAGGCCATGTGCGTGTACACCTGCGGATCGGACCACGCGCGTTTCATTTTGTTTGCTCGGGTTTGATTGATGATTTAATAAAAAAAAACGTTCGGAAAGATTTGGAGAATGCAGGCCGTGCTCGACATGAAGATCAGTCTGCTCGGCGACGTGATCAGCACGCCGTGCATGCACGGCGTGTACCAGACGCTGCGGTACTGCCCGGTCGCAACCGACGGCGAGCACACGCGGTTCGACACGGAGCGGCCCGCGACGCTGCTGCCGGTCGGCGCACAGATTCTTGGCTTGTTCGTGGACAGCGCAGGCAACACTTTCGCGTATACAGACGACCTGTACACCACGAAACTGGAGTACTCGCTGCGCGGGGTCGTGCCGAACGACAGCGTGGTGCACGCCTTGCTGTTCAGGAATGTGCACGGCCGGGCCGCGCTCGGCATCTTCGACGCGTCGCGCGTGCACGGCCACTGTCTGCGGCATCTGCCGTGCATCGAGCGGTACAAGGCCATACACGCACGTTTCAGCCGGCTCGAAGCGCTCGCGCCCGGCGTTCCGAGCGCGAGCGTTCCGGCGGTGTACATGCACTGGGTCGGGCACGAGGCGGTGCTCGTGAACATGCTCAAGTTCCGGCACCAGGGCAGCATGAACGTGGACTTTGCCGTGGAGTGCGTGCTGCGCCTGTCCGACGACCTGGGGGAGGCGGGCACGTGCTGCAAGCTGCTGACGCAGGAGCCGATCGTGTACGAGGTGCCGCGCCTGTCGACGGTCAAAATGCACGCGCGTCTGCGGCGGAATCTGTGAACTTTTTTTTAATAAAGTCCACAAACGCTCGTCCTCCGCCTTCCGGACGCATGAAATGCGTCGACCTGCACGACTACCGGATCGTGAAGAGCGGACGGCCCTGCTACATCGAGGAGCCGATCCACCTCGACGTTCTGATTAAGAAGATGCAGAAGAACGACGAGTTTGTGTACTGGCTCGAGCCGCTCGGCGCGTGCTACACCAAGCAGATCCCGGCCGTGAACGTCAACGGCCAGTTCCTGCAGCCGAGCGTGAAGCTGGAGAAGGCCATTTTCCGGCACATCCGCCTGACGCGCAACTTCCAGAACTACGAGCTCATGGAGGACGGCAACAAGAAGCTGCGCATTCCGATCCGGCTGTGGAAGGAGAAGCAGCGCACGTCGACCAAGTTCTCGGTACGTCTGCGCGCTATATGCAAAAGTATAACGTACGCGTATTAACGTCAAACGCCCACAGATGATGTACAAGAACATCGTGCTGGCTGGCGCGGCCAAGAAAAAGATAGTGCTGCAGCACGCCGGCGTGACCCTCGGGCTGCAGCTCATGCTCGACAACCCGCAGCCGCTGTCCCTCACGCCGACGATCGAGACGCGCGCCTCGGAGCTCCAGGACATGATCGAGACCGAGTACCCCACTCACAGCTGCGTCGTCCTCGTCGAGCCGCGGAAGCTCAACGCTGCCGTGGTGCCGGGTGCTAACGTCGACACCGTGCCCGCGTGAGCAGTATACGCCGGCGGGGCAGCAGCGTCTTTGGCGGGCACGCCGCTCGGCGCACTGGAGACGGCCACGTGCATGCCGAAAAAGACGACCACAAACACGAGCGTCACGATCAGAATGAACGCGTAGAGCGGGCGCTGGAACTCGCACGACAGCTGGTCGAGCGCGAGAGTCTCCGTGTACGCGTCCCACTTGAAGTGCGGCGTCTTGACCCCAGGCTGCCGGGCAAAATGGCGGCCGATGGCGGCGAACACAAGCAGCCGCGAGAGCGAGAGCGCGTCGCCCTGCAGGTCGTACACCAAGCTCGTGTTGCGGATGGCTATGCGGTCCTCGTACAGCAGCATTTTGTGCACCAGGCCGCTGTTCGCGCAATCCTGCGCGCTCTGCATCTCCGGGCACTGTCCGCCGCAGTCGACGTACGCAGCCACCGCGGCGTAGAACTGCTGGCAGTCGACGCTGTGCTCGACGGACGCGACGGGCAGCGCGAAGCACGTGCACAGAAGCGCGGTCAGCAGGCGCATGCCGCCTTTCCCGCGCTCCTTTATACGCGCATAACCGTGAATGCCGCGACAATGCGCTATACGCGCGCCTCGCCCTGCGCATGCTGCTGGTGTTCTTCGCCTGGCTCGCGGTCCTCGCGCTGTTCGCCGCGGCGCTGTACGCCCTGCACACGGTCGCGATATACACGCACAGCCCGCTGCAGCGGAACCTGCAGCAGGTGCAGCTGCGCAGGCTGCGCGTGCTACGCAACGTGCTGTGCGCCTGTGCCGGCCTGCTGCTCTCGCTCCACTTCAGCCTCGTCGACGTCCCGGCGTCGCCCGCGGCCCCGCACAACGCCTCGACTCAGTCGTAGGGCGTCATGTGCGTGTTGTTCGTCTTGCAGTGGACGATGAAACGTCCGAAGTAAGCCTGGATCGCTTCCTGGTGGTGGCTGGCGACCACGTCGTTGTGCCCGGCGTCGAGCTTGAGCGGGGGGTACCGCGCGTGCGCGGGGAAGTTGTTGATCAGCAGCTCGACGTGCGACACGTTGACGACGTCGTCGTGCAGGCCGTGGATGATGGCGACAGGCACGCGCACGCCCGAGGCGTGCTTCAGGTTGTCAAAGAGAATGCCGTCCATGTACTTGGTCAGCCTCTCCGGCACCCACCCGTCCGAGAAGATGGTTCGGTACGCGGACGCGAGCGGCGAGATCAGCAGCACCGCGTGCGCGTGGACGTAGCATCTCGACGCAAGGAAGAGCGAGGGCACGCTCCCGAGGGACTGTCCGACGATGACGAGCTTCTCCGCCGGCACCTTCATGCGCCGGCAGAGGGCGTACATGGCTTCGATGGAGTCGCATATGCTCTGCTCGCACACGTACCCGTCCGTGGACTGCCCGTACCCGGGGTAGTCCCACTTGAGCACGTTCCCGTCGAGGACGGTGAGCGCCCACTGGATGTTGCACGTCGATATGTCGCAGGCGTTGCCGTGGCTGAAGAGGTACAGCATGCGCGAGTCCGTGTACTCCTCGTTTGCGTTCCAGCGCCGCTGCACGTCGGCGTCGTTGGTCAGGAGCTTGCAGGCGATGTCCATGCCGCTGCGCGTGTGCACGAAGCTGCAGTCGTTGTACGTGTAGTGGCACTTGGGGGGGAGATATATGCTTGAGTGCATCGCGGACTCTACCGGCCGCCGCAGCGCGCTGCCCATATCCCAAGTCGAGAACGCTTTAATACAGTATACTCGCAACATGTATTCTTGCTACGACAGCATAAAGTTCTCGAAAACGCCCCCGAGCTCGCGCAGCACGCTCGACAGCACAAGAACAAGGAGTCCAATCATTTCCGGGACAAAAAGCAGGGCCAAGAGACTGAGGTTCTCAATGCCCTTGCCGGGGGGTGCGAAGACACTCGCAAACATCAACACGGGCAGCAGCAGTCGATTCAGGACAACGACGGCGCGCTGGTAGAGCAGGATCTGCGCTTTGGCGCTGAGCTTGACGCTCTGCGCCCACAGCAGGTGCGACATGACGAGCTGCATGCTCACGGCCTCGTACTGCGAGAGCCCGTGTGCCGCGAGACACGCCAGGAAACAGTACGCGGCCATGAGCATCAGCAGCGTCTGCACAACGTACGACGTCGTGTGCGACCGGCTCGGCATGGCGAACACCACGCTCGGCAGCAGCGTCGACAGGATGTAGCCGGACAGCGCGTACAGAAGCGGGCGCAGCATGCTGTCGGTCGAGGCGAGCGCTTGCACGGAGACGTGCTGACTACACACGACCACCGCCAAGGTCACAACCTTGAGCGGCCACGGCGACGTCCTCGCAAACATACAGCACAACGTGGCAGTCATAAAAGCTTTATTTCGAGAACTTATTTTTTGACGGTGCGCGTCAGCACCCACGTCTGGAACCCGAGCGCCCGGTAGGCAAGCCTGACGTCGGTCGGTCTCATATTCAGCCTCGCAGCCACCTGCTTCACAGAGAGACTTTCGGCGCCGGGTCGGAAGGTCCAGAGCTTCCACACGTTCACCTCGGGGACGTTATGCATGGCACTGAGCTGGAAGCACGTGTACGGGCCGTTGTTGCTCACGTCGACGATGAAGTGGTTGAAGTACCGCGCGACCTCGCCGAGACTGTAGTACTGCGGGACCGCCCCCGCCCCCTGGTTGTGCGTGACGAGCATGTCCCGGACGAAGTTCTCGACGGACCGCGAGCGCGCGTGCGCCGACACCGGCCTGGCGGGGACGGTGACCTGCGTCGTGTCCTCGAACGGGGGCACGGCGTCGGTGAGCTGGCGTGCGCCGAGTGTGGGCGGCGGCGGAGGCACTGTCGGCGGCTCGCTAGGAGCAGCGGGGGCTGCCCATCTCCGCGGCGCTTGCTCAAAACGCCACGGAGCCTCGGTGGCGTCGAGGGTCCGCTGCCACTGCGCGTGCAGGTACGCATCCTCCACGAACGCCTCGGCGTCGAATGCGTCGCGCATGTCCAGGCCGGTGGGCGAGGTAGGCGGCAGGATGTTCCATGCGGATATCCACTCGTCGTGCGTCTGCATGCTTGGAAAGGAAGGATTAGCGGGCGGGAAAAGGATTTCCCAAGTAGGCGCGAGGCGTTGCATTTTTAATACAAAAAAAATAAAGAAGTTTGAACCAGCAAAAAATCTTTCTGGACATCAGCTGAAACAAATCAGAGCAAATCCAAGATGCTGTCGCTGCTCCAACCCCTCCCGACGACCGCTCCGCGCATCGGCAGCGTCATCAGCATGACGCAGCCGGACGTCGAGGTGCTCGCGATGTGTCTCGAGGACATGCCGCACACGGTGCAGGACTTCCACGCGAAGCGCGGCGCCCGCGACTACCTCATCTGCAAGTTCCTCGTCATCGGTGTCGGCACGCCGGGGTTCGCAAAGGTGCCGTACCTGTCGAAGAAGCGCAAGGGCGAGAAGGAGGACGCGGCCAAGCCGCTCTACGAGAACGCCGGCCTCTCCTTTGAAGGCAAGGTGCGCATGCACGCGTTCGAGAAGGGCCCGACGAACAAGGACAAGGGCGAGCGCGTCGATGGCGACAGCACCACCGGCGTGCTCTGCCCCGGCGTGTGTCTGGCGTTCTTCATCCGGGAGGAAATGTACGAGGTCGGCAAAATCATGGCGAACGGCACCATCGAGAGGAACAGCCAGGTCTGCCTGCAGATCGCCAGCTCGAACATCGACTCCGCCAACAAGGGCTACCTGCTGAAGCTCAAGAAAGTGAAGCACCTCGAGCGGCCGTTCAGCCTCGAGTCGTTCCTGAAGCACCTCCCGACCTCGGAGATGCAGTACGAGGCGCTCATCAACCACACGCGCGAGACGTACGGGGCCCTGCGCGGCTCCCTCGACAGCAACACCGACAGCAAGTTCTTCGCCGTCCAGCAGCTCGGCGGCCAGGCGTTCGCGGTGCTCGACGACGACGGCTTCGTCATCTGCAACGCCAAGGGACACAACCAGGAGGGGTTCGCGGACGAGATCGCGGTGTCGAGGGAGATCGTCCTCGCGTGCATCGGCTGCCCGTGCGAGAAGAAAGCGCTGCTCGTGCTCAACATCGCCCTCGCCATGAACTCCATCGCGGCGCTCATCAAGAGCTCGGTCGGCACCACGATCGCCCTGAACTCGGAGAAAATCTGTCCTCCCATGTCCGCGATGGCCCTGCACTGGAACCAGAACGCGTTCCTGCGGCTCGACGACCTCGCGCGTCCGGAAATCTCCGGCGCACTCGCCGAGCTCATGACACCAGCGGCCAAGACGCCGCTTCCGATCACGTTCCTGTACCATACCGTCGGGGACTGGACGGTCAGCGGAATCAAACACGCCGATTCCTCCACCTGGGTCCTGACGTACGGCCACAAGGCCGACAAGTACTGCGACCACACGAACAAGGCATACCACATCGAGTTCCAGGTAAACGAGGAACTCTCGTGCAACAACGACGAGACCGAGGAGGCCACGTCGTACCTGTCGGTGCAGGGCTCCGGCCCGCACAACCACGTGCACGTCCTCCTGCGGCCAATGAACGAGGAGGGCCCCGGCAACAAGCTCATCACGCTGCAGCTGCGCCGGGAAAAGGCCGCCGTCGGCATGAAGCGCAAGCGACAGAACATCTACCTGTTCGACGAGTAGTGCGCTAGACAAGACCGACGCGGGCGTCGATGTTCATCATCGGGCGCATCGACTGCTCGAAGAAGATCAACGCGGCGAAGAGCAGCATGAACGGCAGGAGCAAATGCACCCGCCAGAGATACGGCCCCCGGTACTGCCCATGGTAGTCGAGAAACGCTATTTTCGCCGGATACTGTAGTCCGTGGCCGGCGTCGTTCTGGAGCGGGTTTACACTGAATTGGGGTCCTATCACTGTCATGCGTTTTACGACATGCACGAGCTCGAAGAATATGTCGTACATAGTGTTGCTCGCGAGTAGCGCCAAAATGACGCTGAACCGGGCGACTTCGAAGAAGTTCTTGAGCTCCGAGTCGTTGAAGGTGGACGGAGACGCCCGGTTGCAGTAGAACACGACGAGTGAGAATACAAAAAAGTGAATCATGACGCGCGTATTCCCGATGTGCTCGCACACGCGTTTTTCTTCATCCGGGGACATGTCGTCTCCTTTTCCTATTGTATTCCCATCATCGTCACTTTTCGGCGCATTCGAATCCTGAAACACGTACTCCTTGACTAGCATGAGCACGTGCGCCATGTGCTGTAGAAGACCGACACCCCCCACACAGCACACGTCCACCAGCAACGTAGAGTCGTCATGCACTCCGGCATGCGCTGAGAAGACAACGGCGAGGAGCATCGCGCCGGTGGTGAAGTTAGCGTCCTCGGAAACTGCCTGCCAGAACGCAATTCGGAACTGCTCGTCCCGTTGGTTCAGTTCACAAGCGTATGCACTGGATTCTATTTTGTGATAACTGTTCTTTTGTCCGTCGTTTGTCTCATTCCATCCAATTGTAGTTGGCTGTATCACATCACCGTTTCCGTCGACCTCTTTTGCTGTCATGTATTCCCGGTATCTCGAGAAAGCGACGTTTCCGGTGTATCCCGGCATCAAAAACCCATCTGGGAAATCCCACCCCGGGACGTTGAACTGTGTCAACGTGTGCGGGATATGCAGGAAGTATCCACAAATAATAAAAACAAATACAAAGCGGATTGTCGCACACGTCTCTGGCACGTCCCTACGATCTCCTTTATTGCCTTCGTTTTCAAATCCGTCGTAGTCCATGCCCCAAACCCAGATATTCAGACTGAAAACAATCAAATTAATGGCTGCCGCGACCCCAGGCAATATCCCACGTAAACCACACCGCAAGTTCGGGTACCCGTCCAGACGACTGAACGAAGTCAGACAGGAGGCGGAGACGCACAGGAAGGCCCAGAGCACGTAGTCTGCACTCGGAATGACGCCGGCGTAGTGCAGCACGTACACCGGCATCGCCCCTTCGAGCTCGAGGCACTCCTGCACTTTGGCGTTCTGGTTGCCTGCACGTGACTTCCGCATCAGGCACGTGCACAAGCTGTCGACTCCGCGTTTTTCGCCGCCCGCGTCACTGCTGTTGGCGTACACAAGAGGACACCGTGTCTCCGCGTCGAACTCGGACGTCTGCTTGCGGAAGTCGGTCGCGACGACCCGGTGGAAGAAGGGCGAAGACGCCGCCGTTCCTTTCGCACTCCGTGTCCAGAAGTACTCGACATAATCCACACGGTTCATAAGGGCCAGCGCTATGCAGCAGAACGCCACAAGGACGTGGAAGGCGATGCCGAAGAATTTGCCAACACAGGAGACACAGTTCGCGTCGCAGTACGGCGCCATGAGGTGTGTAATATGGTCTTTTATATAAAAAACAGACAAAGCAGCGCACGTGCAACGTTGCTTTAATCGGTCATAAACTCGCAGTTGCCCTTCGCGTTGTTCTTGTACCCGTACCGCTCGCAGACTGGATCCGCGTAGAGTCCCAGCCGGGACCAGTACTCGCCGACGGTCCACGTGACGTTCAGGACGTGCAGATGCATGTGTCTGGCCGTCCAGATGCTGTTCTTGTGCTTCTGCGAAGTCGCACTGTTGCTGGCGATGTTCCGGCGGACGGACTCGTACATGCCGATCGACTCCTCCGCGTCGCGCGAGGCGCTCACGATGTCGCCCTGCCGCGTCGGCCGGATGTGTTTCGCGAAGCTCAGCTGGTACGCGGCCGTCACGGCCGCCAGCACCCCTTCCGGCGTGGCAAAGTCGAGGCCCCTTGTGGCGTGCTTCGCCGCCCACAGCTTCGCGGGTCCTATCACAGGCATCGAGTTGCAGAAGTCGCACCCGGTCAGCGCAATCATCGTCGCGAGCGTGGCCGCAGGCGACGCGTGCGACGGCAGCATCTCGCCCACGCCCGCGAGGAGCGTGGAGATGCAGACGTACTCGAGCTGCCGCTTGCGGTCCCCGTCGAGGCTGCGCTTCTTCGCCGGCGTCAGGTGCGTCATGAGCCGCTCGAGGTATATCGGCGCGGCGCTGTCGCTCGGCTGCAGCAGCGCGAGCGGGACGAAGTCGCCGTCGGTCGACTGCAGCACCGTCGGGCCCCACGCCGTCCACCCGAACGCCTTGATGTCGCACTCGCCGCGCTTGCTGCCCGGTTCCCGCACGGGGAGCACACGGCCGTCGAGCGCAAGCGCCCGTCCGAGCACCACCGGCTCGCCGATCCAGTCGACAATGATCGTCTTCTGGGACGCCCGGAAGTGGATCTCGAGGTTGCGCACCACGAACTTGATGACGTTGATCTTGAAGCTGCGATTGCGCATCGCCGCGTTCCAGTCCTCCGGGGGCACCCGCGGGAGCGCGTCCGCCGGGTCGTACGCGTACGTCACGACCTTGGCCGAGCGCTTGCGCTGCGTCATGCTCTTGCACGGTGGCACGTGCGCGTAGTCGTCGAAGCCCATGACGACAACGCTAGCGCCGAAGCCGAGCGCCCGTTCTATCGTGTCGACGAACTGGCGATGGAAGAAGCCCTCCCACGTGTCGATCCACGCGGCCTTCATGAGCTTGATCTGGCCGTCGATGAACCACGTCGTCGGCACGCACGGCAGCTTGTTGTGGAACGCGGACGGACATTCGCGCTTCAGTATCTGCACCCAGCCGGAGTCGATCGTCATACGGCAGCACCCGCCGGCGACGGTCAACAGCTGCCAACTTTGATCGGACGTGGCAAAAAAAAACTAGGCTCCACCGTACCGGTACGTCTTCTCCACCGTCTCGAGCAGCGCAATTTTCGCCGACAGCAGGCGCTGCTCGTCCTGCTCCACGTGCGCCTTGCTCACCATCGCGATCCAGTGCTGCTTGCATCTGCCGACGCTGTACAGGTCCGTGCCGTCGGCGGCGTCGACCGCGAGCACGGCGCACGCGTACGCGGTGTACCACCGGATGCGCCGCAGGTCGCGGAAGAAAGACGTCCACGTGCTGCGCTGCGCACACGGCGTGTCGTCCGTGTCCATGACGCGCGAGTCCCAGAGCTCCGCCGGGCGTGCAAAGATCCCGCTGCGCATGACCAGGCGCCGGCGGAGGTCGATGAAACTGTCGTCGTTCCGGCGCACCGCGCACATAAAGTTGTTTGGCGCCCAGGGACTGCCGGGCACGCACAGCTCGAGCAGCCGGTCGTACACCGCGGCGCAGCGCTCAAAGGCGCCGAACGGCACCAGGTTCACCTTGTGCGCGAGCATGTTCTGCATCGTGTCCGTCAGAGCTCGGAACTCGTCGCAGTCCTCGGACAGCGGAAAGTCCTCCGCGAAGTCGTAGCAGAGTGAGACCTGGAACCGGAGCGCCGCGGGCTTCCACACGTCCGGCGAGTCCGTATGCAGGACGACCGCAAAGAACGGGTTCCGCGTCGTGTGGTGCTCG
>Ga0209107_10000200_pt1 | contig 35901 bp, 32 predicted proteins | sample LakErihyJuly2011_2_FD_187460 | JGI IMG/M metagenome (GOLD analysis project Ga0209107, IMG submission 187460) | Freshwater microbial communities from dead zone in Lake Erie, Canada - CCB hypolimnion July 2011 (SPAdes) (version 2) | ecosystem: Environmental > Aquatic > Freshwater > Lentic >...
AACTTATGACCTCTGAACGTATCTCTCTATTGACAGACAGCATATTCAAGACTTATGAGCAGGTATATGTTACCGACAAGGCTTGGCCATCAAAGGAGAGTTGGGAAGTGGTAAATTCAGAAAATAGAGGAATCGTGTTGGCTAGGGGGCTTCTTGACCAACATTATGTTGGTAAAGCGACAAGCGCATACAAACATGTTGCTTACGACAAAAGCAAATCAGACGAAGCAAGAAGCAGAGAAGGAACACCATTCAATGTAATGGATCAAGGTAGCAATCTTCGTCCTTGGGATACGCCAGAGGAGCGAACCCCCATCGACAATTGGTGAGGTAAATGATTCCTACATTTTCATGTGTTTATGTTGTATTGTAAGTGTTTTGTCGTTGTACTGACTGGCGTGTTGTGCAGGGAGGAAGTTAAAGAATTCCAAAAGTTCAAGACGTGTGAGAAGAATATGGTATTTGTCGCGCTTTTCATGAAAAATTGGTATTTGAATATTGTAGAGGCTGAGCATCCAGTGTTAGCATTACCAGAAACGAAACAACTGTACGGTCACATCGTTAAAGAATATAGGGATTGTGTACCAGAGAAACGACCTGCAGATACTTTCAATCGTCCTTCGAAATATTTTGAAAAACTTTACGCTCATACTTGGGACTTCAGATGGCAATATGCGGTTATGACATCCATCAATGATTTTATTCGGAAAAGTGGTAGAGAGCAGCAACCAACGCAGGACAAATGGATTGCTTATCTTAGAGAGGCAGTTGAAGTTTATGATGAATATGTAAAAAAACCGACGGATATACACGAATTATGGGTGTTCAGACCGTATGAGAATCAAATAGCATTTGTCGCGGATTTGATGAAAAATATTGAATCGAAAACCGTGAATGTTGTCAATACTCCATTTGACTTGTTTGGATTATACAAAACAAATTTACTGTATAATATGATCATTCATTTGTATGTACGTGTAAGAACTTCTCATGCTCTTGATTATTATGGTGTGGCTTCACGTGAGTTTACGGCACATTCTTTGGACAACAGATGGAAATGGGCGGTTATGAAAGTTATCCTCCATGACAGTGAATCAAGACAAACACAAAAATTCAGACTTAAAGCACTGAATGACTGGTTTGAATATCTAAACGCCGCATATAGATATGCAAATCGCGTACCGGATGAATTCCAAAAGTTCAGTCCGTACGAGAGGGAAATTGCATTTGTCGCAAGGTACATGAAAGGTATGCAACGAAATTATCAATTGAAATTTGAAGAAGTAGGAAAGCTGATAGATAACCTATACGACAAGACGTATCATCAATTCTATGACATCTTACTAAAAGAGAGACAAAAATTAATAAAAGATGCAAGAGGAAATGATGAAATGATCGAAAATTACACTTTGCAGTACACATGGCAATATGCGCTTATGAGAACTATAAATATTTACAGTATCGGATACTGCGTTTCTGATATTCAAAAAGCATACCTACTTGAATACCCGAACGCCATCCTGACCCCACCCGCAAAAGCAGGAGGTCCAGGGCCAGCGGGTGGGAAACAAGGCCCGACCGCACCCGGAAAGGCAGCAGAACCAGTCGTTGAAGCTCCACCAGCCGTGGATGAAAGCCCGATCCAAGCAATCGCAGAGTTCCAGAAGTTCAAGGAGTACAAGGAGGAAATGATTTTTGTCGCGGATCTCATGAAAAGAATTCATTCACAGGCAGTGCATGTTAACAATACTGCATTTGCGTTGTTTGGATTATCCAAAACAAATTTACTGTATAATATGATCATTCACTTGTGTGCGAATGATATAGAGGAGAATCCGACTGCAAAAAAAGAGCTCTACACACATCCGTTGGACTACAGATGGCAATGGGCGGTTATGACAACTATCAATTTTATAGTTGAATCTGGAGAAGGATTCGACGAGTGGATTGCATATCTGCAAGCATCATATAAATATGTAAAACATGTACGAGATGACTTCTACATGTTCGTTGAGTACGAGAAGCAAGTGGCATTTGTTGCTAAATTCGTGAAAAGAATGTTAACGAATATCCAGAAACCGAAGGATGACGATCCAGTGTCAAAATTGACAGAAACAAAGCAGTTATCCGATTGGATCAATACGAATAAAAAGAGTTTACTGGAGCCGAAGCAAATTCGTGGATTTTCGAATGAAATTTTGGACTACACATGGCAATATGCGCTCATGTTAGCGATGATCAGTTTAAAGAAGATATATGGAGAAGCACGGAATAATAAATTCTGGACTGATTATCTTGAAAAAGCATATGAAGCCACTACGACCGCACCAGTAAACGTTGAACCGCCCGCGCCAGCAAGCGGGAACGGAGGTCCGAACCCACCCGGAGACGGAGGGGGTCCGCCGTCGGGAGAACAGTCCGATTCGGCAACGTCTGGGAGCGCACAATCATCACGTTCAAATAGAACAGTGAAACAAACAGAAGGTGCTGAAAAAGCGAGAACGGATCGACGTCGTGTTCCAGTGACACAGACAGGCAAGACAAGAGATGAACAACTGAAAAAACTTCGCGAAATTGGTGAAACAGGTGGTGTTGCTTCCGAACCGTCTACCCCGGGAAGCGGTGCTGCAGGTGATGACGCTGGAGGGAAACTACCAGAAGGCGGGAATGAAGCTCCAGCCGCACAGGTACCGAAACTAACAATTCCTGAACGAGAAGTCAGTCCGCCCGCTTCGGAAGTATCGGATGAAGACGTGAAAAGTGGTGAAGAAGAATCCGATTCCGAAGGTGGAGGACAGGAAATTGAAACCACGCCGAGCACACCCGCGGGCACGTTTCAACCGGAAACCACCCCGCCACCGGAACAAAAAAAGGGTGAAGGGCGAACACAATCTCAACAAAGAAATGTGAAAGAACAAAAAACTTCGGAAGATTTGAGAAGAGAACGTAGAAAGGGGTTAGAGACAGAGAGAGACGAGAAAAGAAAAGAAAAAATGAGTGTTATTCGAAAAGAATCAGCAGAGGCGGCAGCAACATTGGACTTACATTTACGAGATGTCAAAATTACAAAAGCACAACCTACTATTACAAGTGAATTTGCTGTGGCTGTGGTCCAACATGTCGAATCTGTTGCAGGAGCAGACGGACCAGTAGCTCAGAAAACACCACGAGAATCACGCGCCTTGAAGAGTGTACAACAAAGGACGAAATTGTATACAGCAGCCCCCTCTTGGAAAAAATACAAAACAAAAATCAAATCTGTGGCTGATCGTGTTAGTCAACTACTGCATTTGACAAAAGATGAACTAGAAAACAAACTAAAAAGGATGGATGTTTTATATGCTGTAATGTGCATGTATTTTCATGATTGTTTCCATGATCCAGTGTATAAAAAGTATTTGGAAGACAATTTCATAGAACCATCTGTGCGATGTGAATTCATGTTACTTAATTTAATGGACGGTGCTACGAATAAAAAGGCGAGTGGAGATGAAACATTGGATTGGATTGATCGTGACGAATGGGTATCATTTCTTCAACGATATGAGGAGATAAAACCATCAGAACAGATAACTCTCGATCGAATCAACGATGCAGTTGAAAAAAAAATAGCCTGGAAAGTACAAACGGAAGTCCACAATAAAGAAACACGAGAAGAACAGGCGACTGGAGAAGGAAAAAGGACAAAAACGATGAGACCGACTCAAAAAGATTCCAGGAGACAATTGTATGCCAAAAATGACTACTCACAGTGGTTCGATTTGCAAACACATATCACGACATTGGCTGCATACATTAAAACACAATTGAATGTAACAGACCGTCGCGGTGAGAATCCGAAATTGAAAGAAAGCAAACCATTATATGTGGTATACAATTATGTCTCATTGTTGATGGACAAAGATTTGTCAGATGAAAATTTGTTGGATGCCGAAGTGCAAAATGAAAAATATGTTATGGATGCGATGAATAATGATGTTAATACAATCAAGAATAAAACCGCTGGTTTCGAGGATTGTGTTACTTTTGATACATGGAAAGAATTTCTTCAAAGAATTCCTATAAATGTAACAGACATAAAAGAATTAAAAAAAATGACATTGCGTTCGGAGCTAGTAATTACCGACGCGAACCCAGAGTTGAAGATTGATGACTTGGTGAGACGACTGAAGATACTACACGACTGGTAGATAGTTTGTGTAGTTTATTAGAGAATGATTATTACTTCCATACGAAATGCAGCAGTAGCATGCTTTCGTCCTTCGGAGGCATAATGTGAAAGTTGCAAATAAAGTCCTCATTATATAACTTTGCGTCATGAAACACAAACGTGCAATCGTTTGTATCTTGCTTCTGTACTGCGAGGAGCACTCTTATTTTCTTTTCTTGTAGCGTAGTCGTGTGCTTGTCCGGGCATAGCGTGTAGAAGCACTTGATGACGATGTGTGTGTGCGCGTCCATCATGTCGTCCGAGTCCAGGCCGAACTTCCTGTTTTTCAAGTGGTCGTTGTCTGGTGCGTTGTGCATCTGCTGGAGCATGTCTGGCAGGTCGTCGAGAGGTAGTTTGAGGAAGAGCTCGTGTCCCTCGATGAGCATGCACCTCGAGACGAAGAGGAAGTCGACGGCGTCGACGGTGGCGCGTCCGTCGGTGTCGTAGTACTGCACGCAGTGGTGGCCGTTTTTGAGATAGGTTTTTGTGTCCTGGTGCTTGGAGAGGAGGCCGATGGTGAGGTCGTCGTAGGTGTTAGTGGGGTCCTTGCCGAACGTTTCGAGGGACGCGCCGCGTTTGAGCAGGAGCAGCGTGTCGAACTGGATGATCGGGAACATGAGGAATGGCAGGGAGGGGGTGTATTCCTGCCTGGCGCCGCACGGCGCGGGCTGGAATCGGACTACGTCGTCGTCTCGGACGAGGCCGTGCGCCATGGCGTACGAGATATGCTTGGTCGGGAAGCTGATGTAGTCTTCGGAGAGCGGCAGTTGGCCGTACCGGTCGCCGTCATCCGGGTGCGTCGGCGTGACGGGATGCAACCTGGTCGTTTTGCCACTGACGCACAAGACAAACATGAATCCGTGCTGCCACGTGAGGCACGGGATTTCCTCCCGTGTACCACACTCGGTCAACGTACTCGGCATGTGCATGACGTGCTCTGCTGTGATGGAGCGTCCGAATTCGAGGATGGCGAACGCAAAACTGGAGTCAGCAAAGGGGTGTGGGGTTAGCTTGGAGGCGTGTGCCAACACTGCATCGCGGAGGTGCTCGACACACGGCAGAATGTGTGCCACGGATTCGGGTGGGTATGTGAAGAGCTCGATCTTCTTGCTGCTGTGCGACAAGCTATTTGCCTTCAAATGCTGCCTGTGCAGTGCCAGCTCGACCCCATGGCACGACTTGATCTTGGCGTAGCTTTTGGGCTTGCGTTTCCTTGCGTCGATGAAGCAGTGCTGGCCCTCGGAGTGATTGATGTGGAGATAGCTGCGGTACTCGATCATCACCGGCCGGTTGTTGTGCTCGCGGTTGTGCGACGGCTCGCTGAGCACGACGACGCCGTTGTGTGCGGGTACGTACGCCATGGGGATGGCCGTGTGCAGCATGAGGAAGACGAGGACTTGCGCTGCGTTGGCCATGTTGCGCGTGTGCACGACGATTTGGTTTTGTGTGGCCGACTTCTTCCACTCCGCCGCGAACATCGCCTGGCCCAATATGACGAAGAGGACGTCTGTGGCCATGGAGACCTCGAGGCCGTTGTAGAGGACCTGGTTCGTGTGGGGCGCATGTTGCTCCTTTGGCCGCACGGCCCACGTGAAGACGTCGCCCGCCGCCAATTTCGTTTCTTGGTCGATGATCGGCGCCGTCCATGCCGGGGATTGCACGCCGTTGTGCGATGTTGCCTGCACGAACCTGCGTCTCTGGTCCGGGTGCTTCTCAAAGTACACTCGCAAAATCGCGAAGAGCATGTCGAGCCTACTCGCGTCCTCGTCCATGTCGCAAACTTGAATGAGCTTTTGGATGACGCCATGCGCGTTGCCAACGTTCTGCATGACGCCCTCGTACCACTTGTAGCAGTTCTGCGGCTTCATGAAGGTGGAGGAGCTGCCCGCGGTGTTGCTGGACGAGGTCGGCTGTGGCATGCCAGAGCCGTCGACGGCGTTGGTCCAGAACTGTTCGCCCGCACTGTCCTTTTCGGTCTGCGCATGCGCCTGTTGCTGTGCGAACCATGCGGCCATGATCTCGCTTGTTTCATTGTTCGTGGACTCTGCGCTTTTATCCTCGTGTATCGGAGTCACGCGCGAGTCGACATTGAAGAAGGTGTGTGCCAAGAACGTGGTTGGCATATTGTCGCCGTCCGGCTCGACAATGCGAGCGAAAGTTGACGGGAGGACTGTTTTGGCCACAGCGAGCTTGCGCAACCCGTCTTCAGAAAAGGCCTGCGGGAGGGACTTCTTCATGACTCTGTCCGTGCACACGGCGTTGACCAAGAATGCGGCGAATTCGTGGTACGTACTCAGCTCTTCATTCGACAGGTGTTTCTCTTGCTGCTGCGCAACGCTCGCCAGAATGTGGAGAGGACATCCATTCCTCATCTGCAGGTAGTACAGGTTCATGCACGTGACGATCATGAGCCCTACATCGAGCAGCACGAGGGCCAGGTACAGCTGCATCGCGGACAAGATTGCGGAGATGGATATAGGCACGAACAAGAACGTCTTGACAGCGTCGAGTATGACGCTCTCGATTTGGCAGTGTGTACGATCGTCGTGGTCTGTGCTCGACAGGAGCATCCTGCGGTAAAAGGCGGCATGGATGACGTGCCTGGTCCATTTCCCCATCATGGCTGTCTCGAATGCGCCATCGAAGTTGCGCGCCCTGATGTCCCTGGCCGAGTAGACTGGCTTTGTGATACCGCGCGTGAGCATAATCGTGTTTTGTCTGAGCAGGTCCATGTCGATCCACGAGTACCGGCTGAACTTGATGCGCTCGAGACAGAGACCGCGGTGCATGAAGGAGAACATGCGATTGAGGTGCTCGAGCAGGTAGTAGGCCTCATTCGCCAGCACGTCGTCGTGTCTTAGTACGTGCACGCCCTTCACAGCGTCCTCCGAGTCGTCCATGTCCTTGGCCTTTTTTGCTTTCTTGTTTGCAGGTTCTAGGCACACCACTTCGATGCGGACTTCGTCCCATTTGAAGCAGCCGGCGGAGTCCGACGTGCCACACGGCGTGCGGTTGCAGCGACATCCGCGGACGAACGACTCGTACTGGTACTGGCTGATGGAGTTGCTCGCGAAGCAGATGGCCGGGCCCTCGTTGGTGTGGTAAAAGTTCACCTGTGCCATGGCTTCTGTCGTCTTGTACCTGTCCTGCTGCGCGCCTGCCCCTTGGCCTGACGAGCCGAGGAAGCGTTCGATCTCTCCCCAGGTCAACTCGAGCGCTTTCGCCTCTTTCGGCAAGGACTTTTGCCATTCCAGCCAGCCAACAATCCTTCCGCAGCTGAGCTCGTGATCGCTTATGAGCGCACTGATGGTGCCGTTGTTCATGGCGACCGCGGTTTGGCGCGCGAGCGACATGTTGGTCACTTTGTCGAGGTTTTCGACCCCTGGGTTGCCAATGTATGACGAGCGAGTGTCTGCATCCGGCAGGCATGTTCTGGGGTATGCATTCATGGTGATGCCGACTTCCTGGAACGTGGTGTCCTTGCCGCGGCCCCACCGACCAGCGTCTCCGACTGACTTCTTCCACTGAGGATTGTGCTTGTTCGGTGGTGTGTACAGGTCGAGTCCACCCGCGTCGCACGGCTGGACGGGATAGCAGTATGGAATGACGGTGAACGAGTTGCTCCAGATGGAGTAGACGGCGCCGAGCATCCAGCGCTTCGTCATGTCGTTGATGTAGTTGAGGCCGATGTCAATGCGCTGCGCGTTGACCAGGTATATCGCTGCCATCACGGCGTCGTCATTGACCGCCGCCTCGATCTCATTTGTCGCGTCTTGGGCGAGCGTGAGGTAGTCCTTGATGATTCGCGCGTTGGAAGCTTCGTCTGCATACAAGCGGGCGATCTGCTTGAGGGATTGCGCCCCCCTCGCCAGGTGCACCATGGGCATGTTCGAGCTGGAGTCTATGAAAGCCTTGAGGTAGTGCGCCACGGATTCGTGCATGTTTGGCAGTATCAATTCAGTTTCGCCTGTCCTTGCAATGTCTTTCAAGGTGTCGTGTATCTCGTGACCTTTGACTCCGTAATGCTTCAGAACCTCGTTTGCTATCGACTGGTGCTTGTTGAGCTTGTCTCTGTTCTTGAACTTGACCTTCATGACATTCCAGAGCGTGCTCTCTGTGACGGTGAGTGTCTTGCAGCGCTTTTCGAGGCTGTAGTAGTCTGCGTTATCCGGCATCGTCGCGTCAATGAAGCGGTTGAAAGGGTCCTTTTCCTGGCACGCGTTCGAAATGAACAGCTGGTAGGCCGGTGAGCTCCATAGGTACAGAGGAACGACGGCTGTCTCGACGTTTTTGGCGTTATCCTGCACTTCTGTCGTCTTGCGCTTCTTGACCGCTCGCAGCTCCTCTTCCTTTGAGCAAGACTGGTTGAATTCACAGATGTAGCCGCTGACGAGTGGATAGCCGTGAACGGCTACGTACACATGTGTGTCGTCGGCCATGCTCTGCTCGAATTCCTGCTTTTGATCTTCAAACTTCTGCCAGTCCACATCGAGCCGAGTGCTGAGTTGCTCCCGCACGTATTCCACATTCTGCTCAAACACTGGCTTCGGGATGGCCATGTAAAAAAAGCCGGCGAAAAAGTTTTGGAAGTCCCACGTACTCGTCTTGATGGGGAGATGGGCAGAGCGCGTGAGACCAGTCTGGCAGTCCCGTTGCGTCTCGGTGCGGATTTTCTGGAACTGTTTTCTGCGGGAGTATTTGAGTATGTCCAGGTATTTGTTGTACATTTTCACCTCTCCTGGGTTGTACACGTCAATCCGACAACACTGGAAGTCCGCCGCAAAGGGTGACGGCAGATGTGTAGACATTCGGTTCTGCTTCATGAACAGGAAAAATGCAAGGGGTATGTTGGCGTCGAGGGCCAACGTTGCTATGTTCTCTGCGCTTGCGTTACAACTGAACATGCTGGTCATATTCACCGGACCGAGCTCGAGCATGCGCGCCATGTTGTTTGTCACGCGCAGCAGAGGATCCTGGATGCAGTGTCCTCCGCTGGAGATCATCTGGACCAGAGCAACTGCTGGGTCACACGCTTCGATGTGCGCACACACCCGAAGCACCTCCACGACCACGGTGTGCTCTTTGCCGTCCTTGTCTCGGACTCGGCTAGGTATGACGTGAATGTGTGAAGTAATGAAGTTATGGAGGGTGCATATCTCCTCTTCTTGTCTTGCACGCAACGGCTCTGAGCGACAGTCGAGAACCAACTTACCGATCTGTGCATCAGTAAGACTTGCCAGGTCTCCGTCCAATCCACGCGCCTGGGCCGTTTTTTCCAAAATGACCGGGTCGACGTAGCTGAGACTATCGCGTTTTGTGTCTCTGTGGGGGTAAACATTTTGCATCTTGATGTTCACGTCTCGCACAATCTTTGAGTTTCCGAATTGCGTGAACAGTTCCTGCCGTTCTGTGTTGACACAGGGGCAAGAAAGCTTTTTGTTGTACGTGAGGTCGGACGCGTAGGCATTAAAAGCGTTCTGAATGAGCATGAGATCATCGTCGTTCTTCATATCCGTCAAGATGCGAATCGTGAACAATGAAATGGTTGTATCCGCCCCCTTATTCCCTCCATGCTGGCGTCCATGCAGCATTTTCACGCTCGTTGCTGCGTCCATTTGCACGGGCCACTCCCCCCCCAGGTCTGCAGTGGTGCAATCGAGCCCGTTGTACGGCTGCAACACTTGGTTGGCATACAATAGCTTGTCTGTTGCTGTGACGCGCGCTGTGTGGAACGGATCGTCCTCTCCTTGCCGCACCATGCGATGCAGTTGCCGCAGCTCCTGGTATTCTTGGTCTGCGCCCAGTGATAGGCTGGGCAAGGGGGGTCGTATGCCAAACAAGCGTGCATGATTTCGCATCGCTTGGAAGTATTCTATATGCTCTGGCAGAAGGTACTCGTTTTTCTCGGATGACACTGCATTTGTCTGCAGCAGACAAATATACGGCACGGCTCGGTTTGTGATGCATGGCAGCATGAACATGTAATTCTCAAAGCCTTGAACTTGTGCAAGGTCTGCGTAGTTGCCTCGTTCCGTGGAAGGCTGCAACGTGCGCGGCTCTTGCCGGTCTTTGTTCTTCTGTTTGGGCTCCTCTGCTGCGTCGTCTTCCTGCATGCCGACTTCTCGATAATTTTGGCGCTCTGGTGCTGCTATGTCGCGGAAGTGTGCTTGCTCTTGTATTTCGCTGTCGTCGATAAATTCGTTGTCTGAAGCGCGCGCTTCTTCTTCACTTTCTTGTTCTTCTCCTACGCAAAACATGTGGTCAGAGTGTGTTGCAAACGTGTATACAACACGGGCAAATACCAGAATAATCGACTGCTTCTCCTTCTTCTTCTGCGTGCATAGATTGTATTCGCGCGCCAGTTGCGCTGCCGTTTGCGGTGCCGCCTGCCCTGGCGACTGCGCTCCCGCCCGAATTTTGAATTCGATCCAATTTGGGGTTTGTCGCTGCAGCTGCCGGTTGCGCAGCTGCAGGTGTGGATGGATTCGCGGATGTGTTGTTCGTGGGTTCTCGTAATGGTGCTGTGTTGAAGAATGATTTGATGCTCGGACTGCTATCCTTGGCGGTATCACTTTTCTTCCGAGGCATTATTTGCAGTGGCACAATCGAGGGAAAGGCTCAAAAAAATTTGGTTTCCCTCCGAAAAAAAAAACGCGAATTTAACATTTTTTTTTTGAAAAAAAAAATTGAAATTTGCTCGTGTTTGATTTTTTTTTTTTTAATTTGCTCGCGTTTGAAAAAAAATCCCTTCCGATCGTCGGTGGCTCACTCATGTGCACGTCAATCCATCGACTGTACGTGTTAGAGTTACAGGACGGAAAGTATTACGTCGGGACTACAAACGACTTGCAGAAACGTTTCCAGGAGCACGTGGATGGTACAGGTGCTGTCTGGACACGGAAGTATGCCCCGCTTGCAATTGAACGCAGTGTAATTGTGGATGGTCCTCTTCACGAGGATCGAGTGACTAAGGAATTGATGTTGAAACACGGTATCGACAACGTGCGTGGAGGGTCGTATTGCAGGATAGATCTTGATGATGGACAATACCAGTCTCTTACCACCGAGCTACGCAGTGCGACTGGAGTGTGTTTCAAGTGTGGTCAGGCCGGACACTTCGCGGCACAGTGTCGTCTCAAGACGAAGAAGGGTGAAATGACACATGCAAAGTCAAAGGGACACAAGAAAAAGGAGGGATGTTTTCGCTGTGGACGCCTTGGTCATTTTGCAAACGCGTGTTATGCAAGGACTGATGTGGACGGAGACCCTCTGAGTGAGTCCTGTAGTGAGTTCTCTGAAGAAGACGATTCTGATTAGGTGCATTTTTTATTTTTGTGATTTGCACAATTTCAAATCGATTTGAATGAATGCTGCTGCGCCCGAGGTTCTACCGACTTCGGCGGTGCAGACGGGGCATTCGTTTGACATTCACGCTGCTGCGCCGGTGGTTTTCTCCACTGTACATGTGGGTTTACTAACGCGGGATGACTTCCCGTGCATGCCAGGATAAATTGTTCCATGCGGTGTGTGTGTCATTGTGGTTTTCAAAGTTTTCTGTTGGATTTGCAACGGTGAAGTGGAGCAACAACAACAGAAGCGCAAGTGAAAGTAGGATCATTATTATATGTAGTACTGTTCGTACTTGCAATTTCTGGCCGTCGAGTTCTAGCTGTGAATGTGTGTATATCGGGATGGTATGCAAGGCACGCAAGATAATTGCAAAGGCAACGAGTGTAAGCAACCACGCGATGAAAATAAAGAGCATGACCGCGTTGTCTTTTCTGGTGTGTTGGATGAAAACCCTTTTTTTTGTGTTGGGACTTCATGAAGTCAAATTACTTGCACGTAGTATATACATGCATGATATACAGCGCATGTCAAAGGTAATCGTTTTGATCCTATTTGTGATTGTCGATTACACAAGTGCACTCGAAATCACGTGCTTGCATGTATATGAGAGCTTGAAAAAGCACGTCCGGAGCAGCCATGCTTGGCCTGTTTTAGAAGACACAGATGCGTGCATGTCAGATGCTTTGATACGAAAGAGTCTGATGTTTATAAGCAGCGACACACTACATATTGAGAACGATGCATTTCAATTGACGAACGATTCTGCGGCTCTGGCGGAGCTCTTGACCTTTTCACTGATGGGTCGTCATTTCGACCAACAAGCAACGAATCAAGGCATTTTTTTCAACTGGAATCGGTATTATGAGACGTTATCAGTTGACCTTCTACCTTGTGAATTTTCTCGCCCACTGTACAATTTCGTGTTGTTATTTACCCTGCTTTCCTTACTCTCGTTTGTGGTGATGCAACAATACGTCAAAGTGAAGCTTGAACCCGTTGCCACGAGTTCTGAGAAAGATAAGGTGAACGCTGTGCCTGTGGCCTTCCGCAGCACCACTACGGCGCGACAGGTTCAGGAGTAGTCGTCAACGACATGGTGCACTTCAAGTGCGGAAACTCTTCATGAAAAATGTCAGTAAGTTCTTGCATGCGGGAGGAGGGCGACTGTACGAGACATACAATGTGTTTGTCTTCTTTCATGAACTGTAATGCCTTGACAATGCAATCATCGAGTACGTCGTCTTTCTTCTTGCGGTTGCATGATGTCTTGTTTTTCTTGTACATCATCTGCTACATCATGGTATCGTTAATATGTTATTTTTATTCGATAATATATAGAATAAAAAAAAGACTCACCGAGAACTTGTTTGAGGTCCTCTGTTTTTCTTGCAAAAGGCGTATTGGAATGCGTAGCTTCTTTTTCCCGTCCTCCAGCAGCTCAAAGTTTTGGAAGTTTCGCGTCAGGCGAATGTGTCTAAAGATTGCCTTTTCAAGCTTCACGCTAGGCTGGACGTAGTTTCCGTTCACGTACAGCGCCGGGATTTGACACGAGAAGTCGGCGTTCTTGGGCTGTAGCCAATACACATACTTTTCGTTCTTCTGCATGATTTTTATTAGACAATGCACGTCTGTGGGTTCGGGTAGAACACACGCCTGTCCTACCTTCACGACACTGAAGTTTCTTATGTCAATCACTTTCATGGCATTGGTGTCAGCTTTTTCAGTGTTTATTGGTGTATTTGCTGAAAAAAAATTATGCAGTATGACTGAGTTTGGCGCGTTTTGTCTGCATCACACGCAGCATCTTCTCGTTGTTCAATCTAGGAACCATGGTTGTGAGCGGTTCTTTCGGAACCAACCTCGCATACTCACACGAAAGACTGTCGGATAAGCGAACCGCACAGTCGATGTGAAAGTCTACCGACACGCGTTTGTACTGCAGGTCATGCACAAGGACGCCCTCGTGCCCGACCCAATGCATGCGGATGTGTGGATACGCGGCAGACCCCCTGAACGCTCTGTGCAAGATGGCGTGCCTCTGGATGCAGTTGTACTGCTGCAGGGACTGGCCCGCTACACACGACGCATCGAAGAGGCCAAGGACGGGGCGCGGGCCCTTGTGACTTTGGAAGATGACGGCGTGGACCACGCTGTCATTCGGAATGATGTTGCGCAGGCTGTAGTGCATTTTCGCCGTGTACATATTGTCTGAGGACACGAAGGTGTTGCCCTGCCTGTCAACAGCGAGGCTGACGAAATGCGCTTGTTTGGGCAGGATGGTGGCCGGCTTCTGCATGTCGAATCTCGTGTGTTCGATTTCGTTTGTCTCGAGTGTGAAGTTGTGCTGGACGGTGGGTTCGTCCGTGTGCATGTGTCCCAAGACGTCGCCCAGTATGCTGATCTCGACCTCTTGGATATGCTTCAACATTTGACGTGTGTCGGAAGCCATGTGCCCACGGCGTGCGCCACGTCACTCGCTACGAAAACAAAAAAAAAACAAAGACGAAATCCACCATGGCCCTGATGTACAGTATGCACGTGATATACAGAAAGATGTGCAGCACATGTGCCGGATGTGTGTCGCCTGCATGCAGACGGACAAAGACGGAGGATACGAGCAACGTGAGCACGACTCCAAGAATCGGGTTGATGATACGATTCTCGCTCGACGCATCGATGACCTTCTCGATGGCCATGAAGACGACGAGCATCATGATGCTGATGAAGAGCATGCAACGGGCGAAGTGTGCATTTATATTCAAAGACTCTGCGTCATGAGCATGATGTCTACTTTATGGAATGCTGGGCCGCCCATGATGCACTTGGCAAAGATGCGTATTTTGTCCCCGTACACTTCAGTGCCGTCCTCGTCCAGGACGTACGGCTTTGGGTATGCCACGCACGTGCTCTCGGCGTTTGTTTCTTCATGCGCGCGTTTGCGGAGTATTGAGCTTGGATGTTTGATTTGTCCACGGCTCCCGTCTGCTTTGAATTCATCTGCCTCGAAATCAAAGTACCACTGCACCATCTGTCCAGGGCGCATGGGGAAGTGGCCATTGTTTACTGTGATCTGACCTCCGATCAAGACGGAAAAGACTGTGTCTCCTGTTCTCTGGCACCCCTCTGCTCTGCCGAGGGCGTAGCCTTGCGCGCGGAAGAAGGGCAGCATTTTGATTTGTTTTTCTGCTACATCGTCTGGATTTTTGCCCAATGCTGCCTGCAATACTTCTACTGGTTTGTCTGCTATTTTAGCCTTGAACTGATGGAAATCTAATGGCGTTTTTTGTTTATACCACTCCTTGACGACCGTGTGTATCTGCGAGTTCAAGCCACTGAAATTGGACATGACGGACGGGTATGCTTCTGTCGCCGAGCTGAGTGGACCGAGAGATTCATTCACATTGAGAACGAGATCGTCCTTCATCGTCGCGTGCTTGTTTTTGTTCCTGTGCATGACGTCGTGCGTGACGTTGTTCAAGTTGAGCATGAGCCGTTCGTTTATTTTGCACTGTCGGATGTGCTTGGCAGCGGAATCCACCCTCGTGTGTGTGACGGAGCCGAGCGAGACGGGGTAACTCATGCGTTTGCACTTTACGGCTTAAATATCTTTACCGTCGAAGTTTCAGTTATGATCCATACCAAAACCGAAATTGTGTACGCGACACAGCGGCCATAGAAGACGGCGAGTCTCGCTGTCATGTTCCGGCATGCCACGTGTTTTATATGCATTTGGAAGTGACAAACAATTGCAATGTCAAGTCATGCGTATATTAACCACGACGTGCAATTTCGCATGTGTGTCGTGTTGACCACAAGATCCGTGGCGCTGCAGAGTGACGAAGGCGATGCGCTCGATGTGATGTTGCATAGCACCGATGGAAGTGTCGAGTGCAGTATATTCCACATGCCATCGTCGCAGGTCGAGATAGACGGAGCACCCGCCGCATGGGAGACAGATACGTGCAGTTACGATTGTATCGAGCTGGCATGTCAGCACAAATTCAACGCGTGTGCTTTGGCGTTGCACTTTCTCACGAACCACATGACGTGTCCTATATGCCGCCACGGCGTTCAAGCCAGACTGCTGCTCGCGTGCGTTCCAGACAACATCAAGCGCTTGTACGAGAAGCACATAACGCAGGACGAGGAGAGTGACTTGTTAGAGTTCGAACCGGAAGTTTTCCTACGCGACCTGCGTCTGCGTGCGGACTTCATGTTGTGCTGTGCAGATGCAGGGCAAGTGTTGAGCTTGACAACACCTTGCATAGCTGTCCCGGACACAGAGAGTTCCTTCAGGACGCACCAGAGCTTCAGACGCCATTTCAACCACATTTTGAATACCGGGACGTCAAATTCGTGTCGATTCTCCCTTTTACATCCACTCATATTCATTTCTCTTTCCTCTGACTTCTTGAGTTGCGACGAGATTTATGGATATAACTTCGATTTGCCGCATGAAATCGCGCAGGTGTGTTGCACGATGCAGCATGATATTCTGACGACAACCTTGCAACTGAATCTTGCTGTCCTGTACAGCATGTGCGCGAGTACAGTCATGCAGTTGGTGGATGAAAATTGACATACAAAGTAAGGATTCCGTTTTTGCATATTAACGAATGATTTCCATGACGGCATGGTAGTATTTACTGCCAATACGATGAGTGATTATGTTGCTGAGCATTATCAGTTTGTCAACAAAACCCGAATGCATTCGGCGATTCTTCAAAATATGGGTATCGACACGTGGATGACCTTTGAACTGATGGAAGCTGCCATCAATGCCATCAGAACGATTGACAACTTTCACGTAAAAATCAATCTAGAATCCACATTACGCGATATCGGTGCTGCCAAGGTAGCGTCGAAATTAGCTTTGCAGAATGAGGATGTGGATAATTTTTTTTGTTTCCACGGTATAAAATTTGACAGTGAAACGTTTGAAACGTTGAAGCATGGTAATCGTCCAGACGGCACGTTCAAGTTGAACTTCAAAGACTCTACGGGTAGTGACGAAAAAATGGTCTTGTTTTATGAAGGTGATAATCACGATAAAGATGAAGGAAAGTTGTCGAGCACAGACGGAGGCTGTCGAAATGCTCACAAGTTTTATCAATACTTCGCACAATCACAATCGTATAATGCCAAATTTTCTGGATGCACCATCATCGCTGCGATAAGTCGTGCTACTGCAGGATTCATACCATTTTTGGATGCAATGTTCCAGGCACATATGCTTGCATTTGCCGTCATCGTGGATTACAACTATCAGCGAGACAATAAGAAAAAAAAAGAAACTTTCCTCGGCAAACACTTACAACTGGTAGACGGAGTAACGTATGATTTTGTAATTGGGATCAACATGGGAGCCAACAGCACTTCACCATTCAGATCTGATTTTTATGATGCCAGAGTACAACTCATTCGAAGTTTGACAAACGCGACAGTAGACATCATACCCGAAATGAAGGAGACAGTAGAAGGTATATTATTATATGAACATACAATAATGAGTGTGGGGATGGTATTCATCGCCGTTCCACGTGCTGAATTACAATATTTGAAGAGTGACGCCAAAAAACCGTGTTTCCTTTATCCTATGCATCTGGCTGAGGTCGTTAAGTTTTCTACTAATGAATTAGATGTAGATTTGACAACATTCCAAAAAATCCTGGACATTAGGATGTCAAGAGCAAGCATTAAATTTCGAAAGCATATGATGCATATCAAGCGCGTGCTGACAGTTCCACGTACAAATCCAAAACAAGATAAACCACACGACAAAGATTATTGCATGCTGGACAATTCAACTGGGTTTTTCTTGGCTGCTTTGCCCGTGGCGTATTACACCATACAACAGCTTGAATTGGTGAATGATCGATTGGATTATCACTACGCCAAAGGTGCCAAATCATTCAAGAAGGTCACGGATGCATACAAAGATATTGCGTTTGAAAATAGCAAGAGAAAGATCAAAGTTTCCATGCTAAGTAAAGGAAAGGGTCATCCACGTGTCTCTTTATTTCATGAGATTTGTAAGTCTATATCGGAATGTGAAGAGGACATCGAAGAAGATTTGAAAAGTTTTTTGATACAGGGCTGTCTATGGGAAAATACTGATGACGACAGTCCCGTCGTGTTTTTCAAGACTATGCGTATTTTCAGTCTGCAGGGTGCCATGGACTTTGCGTTTGATATACAGACAGGACAAAATGAAGTGTACTCGAAAATGTTGTTGAGTTACCCTATCGGTACCCAAATCGTCATCAAGCAATGCATGAAAAAATTAACAGAGAATGGGACACCTGCGTACTTTTTAACTGAAACTGAAGATAATTTTGCAGAAATAAGTGACATTGTTGACGACAAAACAGAGGTGAACGCAACTACCGTGGGACGTCTGATCCAAAGTATCGGTACGAACCAAAAGACGTCGTGGACGGTCAAAGTGGAAGATAATCAGCCTACGGAATCGGGCAATGATGCTGGCTTGGCTGCTTTACTACTCACGGAATATAAAAAGCAAGTACAATGGAAGGTAACACTAAAAACTCGCACAGAGGTTGTCCCACCTTGTGATGCAGCGATCAAGATAAAAATTGATGACTTAATCAGACGACAAGTACATACCTCTGATTTTGCATTGAAATTGGACGAATTCGAGCCTGAAACGCGTTACATAGTACAATATGCAGATTATAACTATGAATTTGCGCCGATTTTTAATGAAAAATTTGTTGTAAATAGTGAAAAAATAGACAAGACAGTGCAAGAAAAAGTCAAAAAAAAAGAAGACATTGTCGCGTTCATGTCATGGGGAAACAAATTCGTGAAGTTCTCATACGTGCAGAATTCAACACTGATTGCCCTGCTTGCAGAGAGGTTATCAAATACGACAAGAGATATACAGACAAGAACTCGGGGTTGGCTTGAGTATCTCTTGGGTGTATAAGATCGTTGATTCAATCCAAACATCTCCTCTTTGTTATACGGATAATATCAATTTCAGAATACATCAAGGGTCTTGCTTCTGTGGTGACTCGCAAGGATATATGCGGAAGGTCGGTGTTTATTCCGACGGAAACATCGAATATCCGTGCGGGGGAGTACGCTTGTATCTGACGTAACTGCTCGAGGCTGACGATGAGTGTGCGTACTGACATTGGCAGTCGGATGTTGTACACCTCTTTGCCCTTTTCTATCTCGATGAGGGTCACATTGACTTCTGGAATCGAATCTTGTAGCAAGTGCACAATGTTCTGCAAGAGGACTTTGTCTGGCGCAGACACCGTGGAAAGGGTGTGCTCTGGAATGGTTCTGCGCATTACGTTTGCGATGGCATGTCCAAGCGTGTCTTTTGAAGTCATGTGTTGCCTGTGATTGTCATTTAAAAAACAACGACTCGAACCGTATTTTATATACGGTTACCGCTGTGCACGGCATGCTTTGCGTGAGGGCGCCACGTGTCGAGTATGAGTCCGTCGACGAGCTCGTGGGATTGTGTGTTGTGGTGGTGGACGAATACAACAAGCAGGTAGAAGTGTTGATGCGAGAGATTTGGAACGAGCAACACGTCAAGAAGAGGTGGTCTGGGTATGACAGACTGATGCTCGGAATCTTCTGCTTTGAAGAATTTATTCTCTCGGCCATAGGCAAAATCTTACAGTCGACCAAAAACAGGGGCGCGATTTACGCATGCACAATGCATCGTGAAATCTGTCTGTGCCTGAATGAAGCCAACCGCCAGTACGTCCATTCGACTGTGACTCCGGACGTGCGCGATGTGCTCCTTATTTTGCACGAGACCTGTACGAATCTGGTGTTGACGGGAGAGAATAGTCTGTTGACGCGACAGTTGCGCGAAAATTTTTACAGGTGCTCGGACGCCGATGGCCACGCATGGCTGGTGTGTCCTCGACAAAAACTTTTGGAGTATCTCCTGTCTGTCTGCATGAGTCACCACAAGAGATTGGGTGTGTGTGCAACACTTTCAGCTTTGCCAGCGGACATCATACGAGACATCATACATTACTTGTTTGCGCGGACCTCATGGGACTCGCACCCATAGCACTCTCGAGTGAAGGTCAGGGGTACCTGTGTAGGCGTCGAGGTTGGATGCCGTTCACCTGCATACATGTCAGAGAGTATATGTAGTATGCCCTGTAGTAGTAGTATACGTACTATGCCTTATCGTACATTACTCGGACAGACATGTTTACATCATCGCAACAGTTTCACAGCGTACGGTTAGTGTCTGTCCTAGTACTCGAAAGACGTAGTAAGCATTAGGCCTAGCGCAATGATGGGCGTGTTCGTTCCACGTGTGCTGGAAATGCTTAAAAAAAAACATGTTAAAAAAAATGATTTTTTTGTAAATTTTTAGCATTTGTGTTGCCCCGTGGGTTCGAAGACAAGATGGAGGCATCAACCACTACCCTGGACATTCAGAATTCGGAGGTCACTCGACCGAACAAGCGCAAGGGCGCGGCGCTGAAGCCCAGGCAGCATCGCCCGTACAAGAGCGTTGCCGGCACGAGTCTCGAAACTCGCGCCGTTGAACTCACGAAGAAGATCAACTTGATGGAATCCAAAATGCAAGGCTTGCGCGACAAGCTGAAGCAACACACGGACGAGTTGGCCTTGCGCGACACGCAGACCACTGCTGCCGTGCAGGAGTAGCGTAGTGTATTTTTTTCGTGTATTTCCGTCAGTCGAAAAATAGGTGTACGCTGGTTGATGGTCTTGGAATCAGATTTCATCATCCAAGTTCTCAAGGTGCATAACAAACAGATGCTTGTAGGCAAGGTCCTGGGCACCAATGCCATCCTCCGGTTCAGGTTCTTCAAATGCCTGTGTCTGAAATCTGTTTGCGTAGGCACACACATTACAATCAGTCGGTGTGAGTTTTCTAAGAGCACGAAAATGGTGAACTGCCATTCCATGAAGGAGACGCATTTTTTGATGCAGAGAAAAAAAATAAACTGAGCAATACACGTGGTTGTCGAACAATGGTCTTGTACAGCATCTGTGATTACAACAACGTGAAGTCCACTGCAACGAACACATGGGCGTTCATGGTGCTCCCGGGGCATGTTCGTGCGTGTTTCTTCTGTGGTGAGATTTGCACGTACGGTCGCAAGGAGCTCAGTTGTGAGGAGGTGAGTGACATGCTCGCAGAACAGAAGATGTTGTGCTCGACGGACATTTTCCACTGTACCATGCACAACATGCTGAACCATTGCCAAGGCGCATACAAACAATCGACGTGCGACGCAGGTCGCGTACTGGCATGCACGGCCTGCTACAACTGGATCATGCACCGCAGGCAGACGTTGCCTTTCATAACACCAGTGCAAATTCTGCACTGGTTCTTCAACACGCTGAGCAACACGATCCCGAAGAAGATAGACAACAGGATCATTAGTGGAGTGTGTGACAGGCTGGTTCGTAAGGAGCACAACATCCCGAACTACTACTACACACTGTTCAGTCCACACGAGCAGTCTACGATTCAGAAGATTGCTCGGTACAAGGAGGCTGGCATGCTCGAGGGCATCGTTGCCCAGCATTTCTTCCAGTCCTGCAAGGAATCTCCCATTGTCTTGGGATGCAGCATCTCAAACTTCTTGCGACACAACATGAAGGACGACGACCCTTTCTGCATGAACGTGTACCGAGCCGCGGAGGCGATGTGAAGAATGTCGAGACGTTCTCGCATGCATATAAAAGAGAAAGTACCAGGATTCATGGCGTCTATAGCAGAAGACCCTTTCCAAATGACGTACTGGCATTTGAAGGAAGAGAAAGATGAAATGGATTGGCATGAGATTGTGAAACAGACTCAGGATTTCACAAAAGCTTTCCATGAGAAACTAGAAAAGGATCTTGATGAAGATGCGACCGTGAGAAATTATTTTTGGAGTAAGATTGAAGGAATCGTCAAAGGAATGAAGGACGTCACTTGTGTTACTGAAAGAGGTGACCCCCTTTTGATGATAACGAGAAAGAACTTCACTTTCGTGTATTTCAGTTTGTTGAAAAGTGGTTTACACGTGGGGTGTTGGATGGCTGTGCCTATGCCAGTAGATACTATTACACATCCCAAGCTCTTGTGCTGTTTTTTGCATGAAGCCAGAACACAGAAAAGAGCAGACTGGGTAATTAATGACGACTTGAAGAATTTCGTCGATTGTGCAGACGACTTTGATTTGTCTGCATAAGTATCGATATTATTAATGATACAATAAATAAAGATATGAGTCTCGATGCGATTTTTGACGACAAGCGAGTTCTTGCCATGCTGATTGCGGGTTGGACGACGACGATATGTATTATTTTTATCTGCATCATGGTCGACGACGAGAGTCCGTTTTTGAGCTTCGGGCCAAATCCACAGACGGTGCTGTTCGGCTTCAAGCTGGACACGTGGACCAAGTGGGGGTGCGTGGCCCTGTACACGTTTGTGAGCACGTGCATCGCGGATTTCACGTCGGACAGCGTGGGCCCGTGGATCACGAACACGATCCAGGACCACAAGAACATGTATCTTCCATATCAAAAGTGGACGTGCATTTGCATCGTGCAGACGTTTTCGATGTATGCGATCATCATGGGCACGATCCATTTGTTTGTGGCGTTGAGCCAGATCGACTTTATGCTGATGCGGATGTTTGCGGATTTACTGGTGAACTACTACACCACGAGAAGGTTCATGCAGTTCAAGCAGGTAGACCCCGACAAATATGCGATGCATCTCGACATGATGAAAGGTTACGATACGGTCTTGGTGACACACAACAAAGAACCGCAATATAACACGCACACGTCAGAGGACGACATCGAAGTGGTCTCCCCGAGCGTCGCCATGCAGGTTGTGAACACACACCACGCGCCAGAGTCGGATCTGATCGAACCGAGCGATAGCGACTTGAAGGGTCTCTTACTGAAATGATGTTGTGCTTGTGGTGCTGACGTCCTCAATCCACGCACGCTTTGCGCGTGCGTGGCTCGTGTTTTTGCCGCCGTATGTGCTCGTCTGCGAGTGGCACAGGGCGCAGAGGAGCTCGAGGTTCTCGATGCGGTTGTCGGTGCGGTTGCCGTTCTTGTGCTCGAGCTGCAGTGTCACCGGCTCGTCCATCCACGTGATGACGCCGTCTTGCGTCTTGAAGTGCACGTTTTTGCACTTGTTGCACTCGTACGGCCACTTCAAGTCGTGGACGAGACGGTGCTTGAGTGACACGTTGTGGAAGCTGCGGTTTTCGACGAACACTTGCTCGGCTGTTTTCTTGAGGCCACCGCATCGGGTTGTGAAGTGGCCCGTGTCAAGGTTGAGGAGGTCGGCGCGGTGCATGCACTTGGACTTCTGGTCCCGGAAGTTGTGCTTGTAGCCGCATTTTTGCATGAGGTCGAACCAGCTGGTGCTACTGACCACCAGCTCACGGAAGCGCTCGTCGTCGACCGCGTGCAGCTTCGTCGAGGTGCGTGGCTTTATAGTGGCGGGCGATTTGCGGATCCTGAAATGAGTGACAGGCACGCGCAGGTCCTTGATGCGCTGCATGCAATACGTCCGGGCATGTCTGCTGCTGTAGCAGTAGTTGCACTTGCGCATGAGCTCGGAAAGCTTCGTGCTCTGCCGCACAAAGTCGCGGAACGCGTCGTCTGTGACTTCCGGTCGCGTGTTGCGCGACATGAAGTGCTGCGTGTCGAGCCGCATGGTGAGGACCTTTTGTTTGAGTGCGAGGACGCATCGGCTGGTGCAGAAGCGCCCGAACTTGAGCGGCTTGCCACAGCGACGCGCCAGGTCGCTCCAGCTGTCACTGACGCGCACGAGATCGGTGAATTCTTGCGGGGAAATGTGGTACATTTGGGGATGCGAGTCACAAGCGCACATAGGACTGATCAAATTTATTTTTTTTGTATGTGAATAAAAGGAACTCAGATTTTCAATTGCACAGATCAATCTATTAGTGAGAATGGAGTGTGATGCATGGAAATCTCTCCCCTACAATCGATACGATTCTACGGGTTCTGGGACCAACCCCGGCGCGTGCTGGTGTGGGAGGACATCACGGCCCGGTGCTACTCGTGGCGACGGCTGCGCCAGGAGATCGGGCTGACACCGAAAGAGCTGATGACGATCCAACCGTCGCCGCAGGAGTGGGTGAACCGCGGGGCGCTGCAGTTGGCAGATTTACCGGACATGGTGTGCTTTCCTGTCAATCCGTTCACGCACCTGCACGCGGACCTTGCCGAAGTGTGGGGCATGCGCTGGTCGTCGGATTTACTGTCGCAGATGAGGGTCACGTACGACCAGCTGCGAGCCAAAGGCATGACTGTCCATGTCATGATGCACTTTGATTTCACGCTGAGCCAATGGATGAATCTTGCGTTTCAGACGCATCACGTGGAGGGTATGTCAGACGAGCAAGCGCTGGACTTGTTCCAGATGCCGAAATATGAGATCATCGACATCATTCAGAACTTCCACTTATGATTTTACATCCAGAGATACTTTGTCTGCGTTGCTCTGTTCAAATCTTGCATTTGTCACAACAAATATAGAAAATAACAGCGCTATAAATGCAGCTGTCACTAGTTTCCATGTTGGTGATGATTCCCATGCCTTGGTACCATCCGCATATCTAACTTCGTACCAGATACTATGCAATGTGTTGATAGAAACCATCGTTATTATCGCCAACACACGAAGAATCTCGTATGGAATACCCAACGTGAATGCTTCATACGTGGGTGAAATTCGCAAGTAACAGAAGACGACCACGACACCGATAATGAGAAATATAAGCAACCTTGATCGTCCAATCACATTGACAATTTTTCGAGACTCATCATTTTCATTAGCGTCCTTTGTTTTGTTGAGGAGCACATGTCTGTGGAATATCATGAGTACATTCGCGATGTGCTGTAAGAATCCGATCGTGACGATGCATACTACATCAAAATATACCGTGGTGTCGTCGTGTACGGAGGCCATACCATTGAATGCAGTCACAGCCAACACATAACAAACTATACTATTCAAATCTTCCGCAACGGTCATCCAGAACAAGCTACAAGTTTTTTCTGTGTCGTTTTGTACATCAGTGTTCACAAAGCAAAATTGCCTGATCCATATGCATACGGTTATCACACATGCAGCAATATGCAAACAGAAAATGGAACCGACACTTAACATCAACTGATCTGCTTTGAAATCGGGTAAGACAGTACAATGCACACCGATGGCCCACGCTTGCAAGACAGCAATGAATACTGCGACGACAACTGACATAGGCATATTCAATTTGATATCTTCGTTCGATAGCCATCCAAATATTGTAGAGGAAGAAAAACACAATAATGACGCAATTATGTATGGGAATGGCTTCAATTTCCCAGCGTACTGCAACGAATATCCTCCTTGTGTGATGTCATGTTTAAATTGTGTCAAGTAGACATCGTTGAATGCAGTCTGGTCTGCAAGCAAACCTGACATGTATATGGCAATGCCAGCTACAGGTAGAATCAATATCCAAACGAGTGTATTCCAACTCAGGACGTTGATTCGATCGTCTGCAGTGCGTTCATTGTAAGACAAATTGTTAACATATTTGCTTTCATCTGCCGCGAACGTAATACGCCCCGCCTGTAAAGGTTGCACGAGCTCGTACGCATGCTGGTGTGTTTGTGACATGTCGAAGGTGTCGCCATACATTCTATGTTTTGCCGTCAGAATAATTGGGCGCTGCATCCTCATACACGTTGTCTTATGTGTCTTTTATATAAATTGAGCGGAACCGCGCATGTGCTCAAATCAATCTATTTTGAAGTGACACACACCACGGGCATCTTTGTGATACCCATACCCGTCGAGCGTAGGATCGCTGTACTGCTCCAGTCGCGACCAATACTCGAGCACAGTCCACAGCGCATTTCTCACGTGGTTTCGCATGTGTGTCGCGGGCCATATTCGGTCCCGTGTTTGAGCCGATATGTTAAAATTGCCTTGTATGTGGGATGCCGTAGTCCCGTAGACGTGTGCCGCTTGCTCCGATGACGCAGCTGATGCGGTGATCTCCGAGGGATTGGTTGTTCCTACTCGACTCGCAAAGTTTTTCGTGTATGCGTGTGAGATGGTTGCCAGTGCGCCTGCCTCCGAGCTCACATCAATGTTCCTGAAGAGGTGCCGCGTCGCCCAAAGCTTCGACGGGCCAATGACGGGCATGGAGTTGCAAAAGTCACAGCCCGTCAAGGCGATGAGCATCGCGAGCGTCTGGATGGGGTGCTCGTGACGCGGCAGCAGAGTACGCACATGCTGATGCAGACTCGAGATGTCGACAAACTCCATTTTTCGCTTCGTGGTGCCCTCTGCTGTGCGTTTCTTGCAGATTCGTGTGTGTATGCGCTCCAAAAAGATTCGTTTCGAGGGGTCTTTGGCTGTCTGTAGCAACGCTAGCGGAATGAAGTCACCGTCTGTCGACTCGATCAATGTCGGGCCCCAGCCTGTCCATGCGAACGCCTTGAGATCACACTCCCCCCTCTTACTGCCGGTGTCCAAGACACAGTCGGGCAGTGTCCTTGCGTCCTGATCCAACTGCCGGCCAAGCACCGTGGGCACACCGGCCCAGTCCACGATGACCGTCTTGTCAAAGTTTTTGTAATGTAACTTGATGTTTTTGACAATGAACTGTATGACTGCTACCTTGAATGTGCGATTGCGCATGGCCGCGTTCCAGTCTTCCGGGGGGGCTTCCGGAAGTCCCTTGCTCGAGTCATACGCAAAATCCTGCGCGGTCTTGTTCCGTTTGCGTTGCGTCATACCCTTGCACTCCGGCACGTGTGTGTAATCGTCGAATCCCATGACCACGATGCGTGCGCCACTGTCGAAGGCCCGATCTATCGTTTTGATGAACTGCATGCGGAAGAAGACTTCCCATGTCTTGATCCACGCTGCTTTCATGAGCTTGATCTGTCCGTCCACGAACCAGCACACGGGAACGGTATCCAGTGACTCTTTGAATGCGGCGGGATGACTGCTTTTGAGAATGGAAACCCATTCTGCGTTTATCGTCATTGCGTCGCGCAATCGTTGTGTCACTACCGCCTGAAGTTCTCCCGAAATGGTAAAAAGACATCACTTCAGTGTGTACTTGTATGCCTTTTTCAGTAACTCGAGAAGAGACTGCTTGGTCCGTGTGATGGCGAGTTCTTCGTGTGTTTGATTTGTAGTTTCTGCCTTTCGAATGTCGAGAAGAGCCTCATGTACATTACTCATGCTGTACCCGTCTCTTTTCACAGCATCCACCAGAAACATCACGTAGTCATGGTACCAGTACAGTCGATTGAGGCTTTTGAAGAAGTCACACCAATTGTTCTCTGTCTCACCGCGCCAAAGTGCATGGTCGCTTTGGTGCTTGAATCGTTCCAGCGCGAGGTGGAGGTGCATGTCCGCCATACTGCTCGTTTCCCGTCGGAACGTCGCACAGTACTGGCCGCTTTCCTTGTTCGGTTGGTCTATCATGATCGCGAGCAGTTTCGTGTACACACCTACTGCTCTTTCGAAGCTGGAGAATGCCAGGAAATTCACTTTGCACTGCATGATATTTTGGAATAAAGAGGTCAGCTCAACGTACTCCTTTGAGTCTGCACGCACATCCAGAAACTTCAAGTCGTAGCATATTGTCACTTGATAGTTCATGCCCTTCGTGACCCACGCATCGCTTGAGTCGGTGTGCAAGACAAACGCAAAAATTGGATTGTGCGAAGTCACCTTGTCGTCTGACCCTGGAAACAAGATACTATTCAGATACGTGCCATTCTCTTTCAGTATGAAGTTCACAAACTCGGGCATCTCATACACATTTCCAGGACTTTGGTATACATCCAAGCGCAGCATATATCCGCTTGGCATCGGGAACTAATGCTTATTCTGTATGTTGGTTTTACTATAAAAAATTGCATGAACTATTTAAGAGCATCATTTTCTACGCATGACTGCTTTGAGTAACAAATGTCACCTTATCAAACGACGACTGAGTGTTGACGTAACTGGAAGCTTGCAGCAGTTTGCCAAGTCAGGTCCAGATGCCGCTCTGTGGGCTCCGAACAACGGAAAGATTGGTGAGATTCTCGGTGTGTCTGATGTCTTTGACAATGTGCCCGACGTGGGCCTGACCGCTGCGTGTCTCCAAAACGCCGTGCTGCACAAGGTCGTTTGTCTGGAGCACAAGAATGACTTTCCCATCCACCTTGGTGTCAGCCTCTCTTGCATACCTGCGGACGAGACTACTCGACACGGTAATAAATTTGCAGTGACAGCATTCGCAAAAACACACAATCCATATCCCATCACGCTTTTCGAGGCCGAAGCGGGCTCGAATGAAGCGATGCAGTGGCGCGAAATGTATCCGAACTACAACTCGACGAATCTCGAGAAGGAGGGGGTGCTGGAGCTGAACCACCAAAATTATTTGTTCATGTCAAGAAACCATCCAGTCGTAGAGATTCTGCGGTCGAATAAGGACCTACTCAACGCAGACATCGACAAGCAGCAGCTGATTGACGGTGAGTGGTACAAGATTACAAGACAGGTCTTCAACACCTGCTGCAGCGCCCTGCGAAGTAAAATCCTGAACAGAGTATCTACACGAGATCTAAACAACTTCAGTGTGCAGGTTCACCGTCTGCATAACAAGGAATGGAGTTCAATTTTGAACAGCAATGATTTACTGAATACTATTCCACCAGACATCCTCGCGACAGATGACGCCGAGAAAATTACCGCCTATATCAAGCAACTTACTCGTCAGCAGCACAGCATCAACCTTCGGCTCGAGTTGACGTATGAAATACAGACGCGCGCGTGACGTTAGTGTACTGTAACTCACATCATACTGACCTTGCTCAATAGGTACTTGATCCATTCGACGTCCATACATATTGCCTTGTGTAGATTGATGAAGAAAGTGCAGGCCTCCGCGCGCGTCCAGGAGCTCGTGCGACACTGCGGCAGCGTCTTGGATGTGTTGCTGAAGTATTTGAGATGCTGCTCCGGGATTTGACGTGCTATTATGTCGTTGGAATATGTCAATGCTTCCGCAGCATCCTCCATACTTTCTCCTGTCTCTACCATCTGCCTCAACATCTGACCACATATACGAGCATCATCGAGTTGCTTGAGGGTCGTGTTCTTTTTCTTTAGTACACTTGGCTCTCGCGTCGTCTCCATTTCATCATTCATTTGATTGTGTTTGATTTATTTTTACAAAAAAAATAACACGTCACTCAAAAAAAAAAACCCAAATCAAATAAAATCAAAAAATCAAAAGCAATCAAGTTGGCAAGCATGCTGTATGAGTATGAGTTCGATTTGATAGACGAAGAAGCCTTGCTCAAAGAATGTTGCCAGCAAAGCTTCATCGAATCCATTTTGAAGAATGACGCGACCCAAAAATCCACGGAGTCCATCCTGCTCTCTATGTTTGATGCAGACGACAGTGGTCCCGCGAGAAAGGACGTGTTGAGAGCCAGGAACAAAGCATGTGCTCAAAGGGCTCGTGACGCTGACAAGCGTTTCATACAATTGCTGCAGGCGGAACTGAAAGAAATACTCGAAACATTTGAGCTGTATGCCACGTACACTGCCAGTCTCAGGATGCACGTCTCTTGTGACAAGGAGGAAGGCACGCATATATTCGAACAGAGACACATGGCACACAAAGCGAACATAACATTACTTCTCGTGAACGGAAGCAGCGACCCTCAACAACGCAACCCGGATTGCAGTACCGAGACACTCCATGCAGAGTCCATTCGCGACCGCAATCGCAAACACGCACAGAAGAGTCGTCGCAAGAAAAGCCAGTACATGAACGACTTGACCAAGGAACGCGACGAGTGTTTTGTGACACTGGAACAAATTGTGAAGTACACATCAGCACTCGAAAGCTCGTGCAGTTTCCTCAGTGACTTCAACGAGTATGTGAGTTCGAACTTGATGGAAATCCGACAGAAGCTGTTCGATCGCACATGCGCACACCAGGACAAGTACCCGCAACTGCAGTCTTACTTGACATTTCGCGGGACGTACCGTGTAAATTTTAAGTAAAGTATGCACTAGTGAGTGCACCTGGTAGTGCAGTATGGATATCATTTGGAGATTGTTGAGGGGGCCGTTTGTTCTGCCACAGAACACCGAGAAATACCACGAGTGTCGATGGGAGAAAATAGACTTTGACAAGGCTGGATGTTTAGTGTGTGGGAAAATCCACAAATGTGATTGCATTACGTGCAAAGACGTGTCTACGGCAGATGACTGTCTGATATGCAATATAACTGGATGTATATTGAATAAAGTGTTAGTTACCAATCAATGGACAGACACCTGCATGCCGTGTGCTCCTGAAACAAAGCTTGAGTTGAGCAACGACATACAAGAATACATTGAGGAACTGTTGCTTTCTGACAAGACTCAAGCATGTCTTGTGCATGAACGCAAAAAGGTTTCGGAGACTATAGAGGTCAAAATGATGCACCATTTCAGTGATGACGGCATGGAAAACGCTGTAGATAGATTGACGACAGTGCTGCATAAAGTTGGAGGTCGGATACCACCTGACTTTGACATTCAAGCACGCAAACTTGTTATTGTGACGTGCATGCGCTTTCTCAGCCCTGTGGTGGCGACGATACAAGGCAGTCACAGCTTTCGGAGTTTCAAGTACAACACCCGGCAGTTGGTGTTTGGCCTCGTGTATCTCATGAGGACTGGTGTTTATTGTCACAGTGAAACCATTCTACCCAAGATTGACAATTTGCAGTACCTTGTGCCGCGAGAGTGTTACCTTCGGAGTTTTTATGGCATGAGCCCCTCCATCATCACAGACACAGAAAATAAGTTAAAGTATCTCATCCGGCATGGCTATATCCGGAGCGCAGCAACGCGTTCTTGATAGTTGTTGATCCTCGCGCGCAGGCCGGCGTTCTCGCACCGCGAGACAGACAGCTCGTGGTATAATCTGATCATGTTGTCCGGGGAGAACGGGAGGCCTGTCACGTCTAGAACATGCTTCAGTTCGTTCATTTTCTTTTGTTGTTGTCTTTTGTAATAAAACTTGCGGCGCAGACTCGTATTCAACTTGGAATGGAAGTTTCCGTACACGTTCGCTCCTCCGTGGATCCTCGAGATACTCGTTGCCATTTCGTCCGACATCAACCTTTCGAACGGAATGACGCACGTGCTCATCCGGAAGAGATCGAGGAAGCTCTCAATCATGTCGATGGGAATTTTCTTCTTGAGTAATAAGATAGTCTCGTACTCTTTATTTTCGTACGATTTGACGTATGCACTGTATACGAGATCTGGTTGCAGGGCATACACCAAACAGCTCAGCAGCAGTGTGCGCTCTGTTGTGCTGCCGAATGCAACGAACGTGCACATGCAGTTGTATTTGCAACTGTTTTCGATCGGCATCATTCGAAACAGCCCCATCTGCTCGTGGATACTGGCTGCGTGCGGTGTTTGCTTGCTCAATATTTGCTCGAGGTGATGCATTGGATATTCCATTCTGTGCTGTAGGAGTCATCTGCACCCAGAACTGCTGATTTTGTTTCAAGAAAATAGGTTTTTTAACTCTGCTTCGGAAAAAATGCCACACTCCCATAACGTTTTGATGTCCTGGACGTGTCTCACCTCCATGTTTGGACTGGACAATGTCACGCGAACTTGCTCCACGTCTACTCGAAAGCAGCATGCGTATGCCTCCTGAAGCAACTCTTGCACCATTTGTGATATGAATGTGACCTTGATGGTCTCGTTTGATGCGTCTGAGTCTGCATTTTTGCTATTCGAGTTTCTCTGCGACGTGGGAATTCCAAAATACGCATAGCATGCGTGCACGTACTGCGTGTACAATTCTTTCAAAACATCGGTAGATGTAGTGCTCGATGACAGTGCTGTGACTTGACTGTTTGGCGGTATCGACGTCAACTCCACCTTTGCTTGCATGTCATTGGTCTGTTTCATGGCATGTTCTCTCTCGAGGTTGACCGTGTCTGTGCGTGCCCCGGCCAGCCGCACACCAAGCTCGTACTGCTGTAACGGAGTAGTTCCTTTCATCATGTACAGTCTCGCGTCATCGAGCATTTGAATTCCGTTTAGGGTTTGGTCTTTTACGTCTATTTTCTCGGAAACGAGCACATTCACCTTTTCGCTGTTCTTGATGCTATACGTGAAGCTGTCGTGGACGGTCTTGTAGTTGGTAAGCAAAAGCAAAATTCGTTCCATCGGTGAGTACATCACGTTTCTGGATGGCACATCCGGGGAAAATACATGCACGCGCCGTTCGTCAAAGGTACAGTCTATGCCTTTTACTCTGATGGCAAACGGCCAGGTTCGATTTTCGGCAGGTACGCGCTCGACGGACCACGTGAAAGACCCAAGTGGTAGGGTGTGTGGTAGAGGAATTGAATTTCTTTTCTCGATGTAGTACACCACAAAACCGCACATGTAATGCATCGCTATGGCGTCTGAGGCAAATTTGACAAAGTGGTACCTCAGCTTCTGCAATAGCTGTGGGTTCAATTTCTTGCCGCCTTCGTATATGTTCATCGGGTTCGCCAGGCAGGCATTACAGATCTGACGACAGCAGAATTTGACATTCGGTTCTGTGAGCATGACGGATGCCAAAAATTTGACGTATACAATCTCTTCCTGTCTCGTCCTGTGAATTCCGAGGCCATGGTATGGTAGTGACATGCTGTGTTGGTTTGTTATAAAGTGTAATGCTGAAAACAGAAAAAAAAATCACACCTCAGAAAACGTCATCTTTGTGTGCGCCCGAGGCGCCGAAGCATGGAGTACCAAGGTCCGCATTTTGCTCGTAGTCGAACTCCAATTTGAAAAGCTCCTTTTCCTCGTACACGTCCTGCGGCACCGTTTCCTTTTGACTTCTGACTTTTTCATGGGGGTCGAATCCCTTTTCGTAAAAATGTCTGACGAAGCAGTCATGGTCTGCTGTGACAATTCTGCTAATGATGCGAGCCTCATCCACGTGTTCGAGAGGAATGTACTCGTTCCCGATTCTTATGCTGATGCACTGAATCTGACCGTTGGGCAGTGCGAGTTGGCGGATGTCCTTCTCAATGACTTCTGGATTGCTTTCGCTTCGAGTGGGAAACTCGTAAGGCTCGAAACGGCCACCGCGGAAGACATACAACAGCATGTTACAATGTATCCAGTCGCGCATGTGATGTGTAAAATGACTCAAAAAAAATTAATTTTTGTTTCGTCTGCTTTAAACCACAGAGCAAAAGTATGGATGCCGATACTGTTGTTACAGCGCGATACCAGACCCTTCATCGTACTGAACCAGCTTGCCGCTCCGTTACCGTGGGACACTGGAATGTTCCTCAAAATTCGCCTACAGGCATCACACATAATACTGACAAGCAATGCAATCACGTACGTCCGGAATGCTCCGCTAAGTGCTCTGCCGTCGCATGCCTGGGACTCTTTCACCTGTATGAAATCAGAAGACTCGCTTTGTTTGCATAGTCCGCAACTCGACATGTTCCATTCCAAGGTAGTGCAAGAACCGTACGTGTACTCTGACAGCCTGCGCAAGCAGTACCGTTTTGGTACGGACGTGTGCTCCAAGAAAAGCGCACGGCAGGTCGTCAACGGATCTATGTATACTGTGTCGATGTGCGACTTGATCGACACAAGAGCGCAGTTCGTCTTGTCCGAAGGCGTAGACAAGCGGCTCATGTATGTGAATCCCGATTCGACGTCGATCGCGGAGTACGCACTCCTGGCTTGCGTGTGTCTTTACGCCGTTGCCACGCTGGCCAAACACGCTATTCTCTTGATCAAGACACAAGAGCAAACGGAGACACATGCAAATTCGATTTTACAATTTATTCCGCACTCGATTCAAAAATACATGCGAATGTCAGTGCTGCATGTGGTGCTGAGTCTGTACATAGCCATAGCAGTACTACTCGATATGCCCAGCATCGCCACCCGGAACGAGTACTGGCTTGCCGGATACCTGACGTTTTATGTTCTGTGGGATTGCGTCTTTTCTATCTCAAAACTGACTCAAAACCTGAAGGAGGAGCTCAAGCAGATCAATGTGATGGTTGTGCTACTCATGATGTGCTGTCTGCGGTTGTACCATACGTTTCAGAACGTCTTTCACATTCTACTAACTGGCATGTTCGCCATTCGGACTACCAGCAAATTGTTGATAGTGCTGCTCATCAACTCGAATGTGAATGAGCCCGAGTCCAAGCTCCTTGGGTGCAACTTATCTGTGATGTACGACGTGCTGACCTTGTACTTGATCCTCTTATGTCTGAAACACACAACGGAAAGCGAATTTCACACTCAAGTGCTGGACAGCAGCATACTGGCCATCGGATTGCAGCTTGGAAGTGTCGTTGCGCTGATACACAAGTGCCGGTGAAGGCACTCACTCGTCCGCTACATCCAATATATTGGGCCGTTTGCGCTTGCTACCGACGCTGCTCATCGCTCCACGGCGTATTTGCAGTGTGAGTATTTTTTTTGGAGGAGATGTGCTGCTCTGCGGTTTGAGCAGGATGTCCAGCGTGTTGTACGGTCCCGATTTGGCATGCGACAGAAATTTCGCGGGTTCGCTGGACTCCGTATCGCAGCAGAACTTCACCTGGTCGTGCACGCGAATGTAAATGTGGTTGGAACAGTTCATGTGGTCCTTGTAGATGATATCTGTACAGGAGTAGGTAAAGGTGCTGAACTCAGAGTCCTTTTCCTTGGCCAGTTCCAGCTGCATGTTGCCCATGACCGTCGACACTTTCATTTCTTCCGGAAAGTTGTTGCTGAATGACCTCATTTCGTCCTGCACCCACGCGAGCGCGTTGGCATTCGACAGTGCGTCGAAGAATAGCAGCTTGTTGTAATCGCACAGTATAGAAAGGGCAGTGTTTGGAGCCGTGGGCTTGTCTTCGTTCAAGGCAATCGTGGTCTCTGGTGCAACCTGCAGAATGAGGTGAACCGCGTCCATGCCGAGTGCTATGTTGAGTAGCCGCAACGCGGTCTGTACGCATGGCGTGTCGAAACAAGACAGAACAAGACTTTCCCGGACGAGAATCTCGTCTGTGAAGCCTTCCTTGTTGTTGATTGCCGCGTTGCAGATCAGGAATCCCTCCTCTGCGTCGTAATCCGCAAAAACGTCACGGCCCATGGAGGACACGACACAGTACTTGGTGTCGAGCTTGTCTGAGATGCCACCTTTCATGGTGGTGTACGTGCTGCGGTACTGTTCCATGAGAACCTCGTACGCCTCCTCCGTCTGCGGCATTTTGGTTAGGGCATGCATGAGATCTTGAGGGGGGGGGATGTACTTGATTTTTTTCAGCTTGAGCAAGTAGCCCGCCGAGGCTCCAGTGACATTGCCGCTTGCAACCTGCAGACAGACGTACTGCATTTTCGAAATGAGTTTGTCTGACAACAGCTTGGTGCTCTGGAACATTTCTTCTCGCAGGAAGAACGTCAGGCAGAGACCTGGAGCAAGCACACCGAAGCAGTCGTCACACCGCACGCCTTTGTCCTTGTTCGTGTCGCCCTTTTCGTACGCGTAGAACTTGACAAGTCCGGAATCCATGCTCTCATAAAGGCATTTTCCTTGTTCCTCCTCGAGTGCCAGCTTCTTGACCTTGTTCTTGTGCTTGTACGGCACTTTGCCGAACCCTGGAGGGCCGACGCCAAGCACGAGGAACTTGCAGACAATGAAATCGCGCGTGCCCCTCTTGGCATCGAACTCGGCGCTCGTGTGTGGGACGTCGTCCAGTGCGATGGCCAGCACCTCCACGTCTGGTTGTGATTTGGAGATGTAGGAGCCGCATTTCGTGGCAGTGTACTGCACAGGGGCGGTGAGGTGCAGCATGGCACCTGGCAACAAACTGGACTAAACAATTGGTGCAAATGTTTTTTTCTGAAGTAGCTTGCACCACGTCACTCGTGTTTTTTTTTTATTCTAAATGCAAAATGGCAGTCCCCTTTACGAGATCTATGTTTTCAACAAAGTCAAAAGCTTCAGCTTTTGTAACAGAGCTGGCACTTCCACCACGGCGGTGTCTTCATCATCTTCACTCTTGTCACTGTCTATGTCGTATGGATTACGTTCGATTTTTATGTCTTGCATGTCGTGCTTCTATGTGTGCTTTATAGATTTACGGGGAACTGTCTTCTATTTGACCAGATACTTGAGCACTTCGTCGCGGGTCATGTCCTCTGAATCTCCGTCGTCGTACAGCACTGTGTACTTGACGGTCGACGTGACGCCCGGTCCAAAGTCGTGCAC
>Ga0209107_10000202_pt1 | contig 35732 bp, 18 predicted proteins | sample LakErihyJuly2011_2_FD_187460 | JGI IMG/M metagenome (GOLD analysis project Ga0209107, IMG submission 187460) | Freshwater microbial communities from dead zone in Lake Erie, Canada - CCB hypolimnion July 2011 (SPAdes) (version 2) | ecosystem: Environmental > Aquatic > Freshwater > Lentic >...
TTGTCATATTTGCAGACAAAAATGTTTTTTTATCTGTCAAAAATATTGTTGTTTCTCATCAAGCCCCTTGTTTGGGTTTTTCTTTTCTTGTTAGCAGCTTTGTTTAGTAAAGAAGAAAACAAGATCAAAAAAAGGGTCTTTCTTGGCTTTCTAGTCTTATTTATAGCCTCCAATAATTTTATTGTAAATGAAGCACTTTTGGTTTACGAAGACCCTTCTAAAACTGCATTAGATTCAAGCTATGAAGTTGGCTTGGTCTTGGGTGGTTTTTCTGAAAAAGACACGAATTTAAACCGAGCTGTTTTCTATGAAGCAAACGACCGCTTGATGCAAGCCATCAGAGCATTTAAACAGGGTCAAATAAAAAAAATAATGATCAGCAGTGGCAGTGCTTCGGTATTGCACCAAGAATTGAAAGAAGCGGATGCAGTCTCTGAGTACTTAATAGAAATTGGGATTCCTGATTCTAACATAATCATTGAAAATCAAAGCCGAAATACCCATGAGAACATAAAATTCAGTCAGAAAATATTGGATTCACTTGGCATAAAAAGCAAAGTGCTAATTTTTAGCAGTGCTTGGCACCTTCCTAGGGTAAAAATATGCTTAAAAAACAACATGCAAGCAGACCTTTTTGCTTGTAATTTCCTTTCAGATAAAAAACGCGATTATTCACCCAGCAATTTATTGGTCCCTACAGCAGCAGCCTTATCCAACACTGAATTACTGTTTAAAGAATTGGTCGGTTATGTTTTTTATTGGATTAAAGTCTCATAATCTCTTTTCGAAATAGACCTGAAATCAAGACAGGAAGAAGACAAGATTTTTTTGTTCTATCAAAATTTTAACGTCTATTTGCATGGAAGATGAATATACATATTTTAGCATGTGGCGGTGCAGTGATGCACAATATTGCCCTGGCTTTGCACCAATTGGGTCATCAAATAACAGGCAGCGATGACGAAATTTTCGAGCCAGCATTGTCGCGCTTAAAAAAAGCAAATATTTGTCCAGAAACATTTGGGTGGTTTACCGAAAAAATCAGTACAGATTTAGACTTCATTGTCTTGGGTATGCACGCCCGTTCGGACAATCCTGAATTGTTAAAAGCAAAAGAACTAGGCATAAAAATATACAGTTTCCCTGAATATGTTTACGAACATGCCAAAAACAAAACCAGGGTGGTAATTGGAGGCAGTCACGGCAAAACAACCACCACTGCAATGGTTATGCATGTTTTAAAGACCTTGAAAAAAGATTTCGATTATTTGGTGGGTTCTCAATTGGAAGGATTTGACACCATGGTGCGTTTTTCTGATGCCCCGCTTATGGTTATAGAGGGCGATGAATACCTCACCAGCACCTTAGACCCTATTCCGAAATTTTTAAAATACAAGCCGCAAATTGCCATGATTACGGGCATAGCTTGGGACCATATCAATGTTTTTCCTACTTGGGAAAACTATGTTGAACAATTTGAATTGTTCGTGAATTCAATAGAAACCGGTGGCAGTTTAATCTATTTCGATGGGGATGAAACTTTAAAAAAAGTCTGCGAAAAATCGACCCTTAAAAAACAAGCATACAAGACCCCGAATTTTCACATCAGAAACAATAAAGTTGTTGTAAGCAAAGGAGAAAGACATACCCTTGAAATATTCGGAGAACACAATTTGCAAAATGCCGAAGGTGCTTGTTTGGTGTGCAAAGAATTGGGTATTGGAGAAGATGAGTTTTATGATGCTTTATCGAGTTTTTCAGGCACTGCAAAACGCTTAGAAAAAGTGCATGAAGAAGCCAATCTTATTGTTTTTAGAGATTTTGCACATTCGCCAAGCAAACTAAAAGCAAGTATTGATGCGGTAAGAAAACAATTTAGTAGCCACCATTTTATAGCTGTTTTTGAGCTGCATACTTTTAGCAGCTTAAACAAAGATTTTTTACCCAATTATCAACATTGCATGGATTTGGCAGACGATGCCCTGGTATACTACAACCCAGATGTTTTTGCGCACAAAAAAATGCAACCAATTGATAAAGAAGATATTATAAAAAATTTCGGACAGAGCGTTTGGGCCATTGAAGACAGCAAGGAATTAATTGCAAAAATCGAAGAAATTAAAAGCAACGTTTTGGGCAAACCCTATGTCTTATTGCTTATGAGTTCAGGGAACTTTGACAATGCGAAAATGTGGTAAATTTATGGGTTTTATGAATTCATTTTTTTTCCCTATTTTCGTAAACTTAAGTTTTACCGAGACCGCCAAAAAATATGATGAAACGCTTACTAATTTATCTTTTTCTATTAACTATTGCTCATGAAGCTGCTGCTGTGGTTTGCTTACCTGAATGGAAGTACCAACGACCAATAACTGTTACCAATTCGAATGCGTCAGTTTATTCGAACTTTCAAGTAAAAGTTATAGTAAACACCCAAGCCTTAATTTCAGCAGGCAAAATGAACCTCAATGGCGATGACATTCGCTTTACGGATGCTTCTTGTGCAAAATTAAATTACTGGATTGACAGCAACATCAATACCACAAGCACCGTCATTTGGGTAAAACTCAAAACCATACCTTCTTCGGGATCTACAAGCATTAATATGTATTATGGAAACCTTTGTGCCACAGCAGCACAAAACGGAGACAGTACATTTATTTTGTTTGATGATTTCTTGGGTTCAAGCCTCAACACCAGCAAATGGGCCGCATTTAAAGAAACTACTTTGAGTGGCACATTAAGCATTTCTGGCGGAATGGCCACATTTAACAACACGTCTAGTACCGACAATACCATACGATCAATATCTTCATTTGCATCCCCGCACAGGACAGAAGCAAAAATAAAATTAAATTCAGGAAGTTATCCAAGCATAGCCCAATTGAAAAGTGGAACATTTTCAGGCGTTACATTAACAACTGGAACTGGCACCTACTCCAATTTCTTTCATACCCAAACAGCCACTGCATCTTGCGTCAGTTACCAAACAACGCCTAACGCATCGGCAACAGCTAGAGGAAATGGCATTTGGAGTTTAGCTTGGCCAGCCACAAACTCTGCCACCGCAACTTTTCCAGGAGGCGTTCAACAGACATTGGTTTCAACGCCTGCAATATCAGGAAGTCTGCAAGCAGCAATTGGTTTATCGTGTTCTAGTATTGGCAGTGTGAGTTACGATTGGTGCCGATTAAGAGCCTATGCCCCAGTTGAAATTACCTCAGTAGTAAACACAGAACTTACCCAAGGTATAAGCTATACTTTCTCACCAAACCCAGTTTGCCCTGGCGGTAAACTAACAGTGAATTTTACTAAAAAAGGGGTGTTTTTCAATTCTGGCAATATTTTCAGACTGCAACTTTCTGATGCGTCTGGAAACTTTGGCTCGCCTATTACCTTAGCAACAAAAAATGACACCACCATCAGCAGCATGGTAGTTGATATTCCTGCTTTGATCATCCCGGGTTCTGGTTACAAATTAAGATTGACTTCTACCAACCCATCATATTCTTGTTTCTCTCCCAGTGGACCTTTAACCATTAATCCAAAACCCACTGCTTCATTTAATGTATTAAACAACAACCAATGTTCTAAATACAACAAATACAATTTCACCTCAACCTCAAGCATAAGCTCTGGCAGTATTTCAACTTATATTTGGAATTGGGACGACAACAGCAAAAAAGACACCTTTACCACAGGAAATTCAAGCCATACTTTCAAAGTATTTTATCCGTATTACTATCCAAGACTTACTGTTGTGAGTAATTTGGGCTGCCGAGATTCTGTAACTAAAATCGTCAACATCAAAGAAACCCCAATCGTTAGAACTTGGTTTAATGACACCATACAATGTTTTAGAGGCAATAGTTACAGCATCATGTCGGTATCGATGATTTATTCCGGAATGATTACGGGCATGAGTTGGGATTTTGGCGATGGAAGTCCTACCGTTAGCGGCGTTGATTCGACTGGCCATAGCTATGCTTCAGCCGGCACCTACCAAGTAAGACAAATTAACACCCACCTAAGTGGCTGCATAGATACCAACTATTTGGCTATCTTGGTAAACACCCATCCAAAGGCCAAAATCAAAACCAATCTTATCGACCAATGTCTGTCTGGCAATGCCTATATTTATGAGTCTCAATCAAGCATCACCAATGGTTTGCCCTTGATAAACTATTGGAATATTGGCAATGGAATAACAAAAGACCAACAAGATTCTGTACACCACACTTATTCAAATGCAGGTCCTCGTAGCGTTCGCTTGATTACCATTAGTGATGATGGTGTTGACGGATGCTCTGACACTGCATTCCAAAGCATATTGGTGAATCCAATGCCCGTGGCAATAATTAACAATGTTGATGTTGAAAAGTGCCGTAAATACAACAGCTTTAGATTCAATTCTAAGTCTACCATCAGCAGCGGCACAACTACCCATAATTGGAACTTCGGCGATCTCGACACCATTAATTTGAAGGATACCGTCAAGCACTCGTATGCAGGCGATGGTAATTATACGGTCAAAATGTATTCAACGTCTAATAAAGGTTGTAAAGATTCGACCCAAACAATTGTTACTGTTAGGCCAACACCAAGTCCGTCTTTTACAATAAACAACAATATTCAATGTCTAAAGTATAACAATGTAAAAGCATATTCGACTTCAAGCATTAACAGCGGCACATTTACCGAATTATGGAAATTAAGTGATGGCAGTTTCTTTACGGATGTAGATAGTATTTCTCATGGATTTGCAAATGTTGGCAATTATAAAATACAATTGGAGTTGAACTCAAATTACAATTGCAAAGACACTGTCAGTGATTCAGTATTTTTATTAACCATGCCGGTTTCAGATTTTAGCATCAACGACCAAGACCAATGCTTGGAAGAAAATGTTTTCACATTTACAGATCTTTCTACTTTCAGTGCAGGAACCATTACAGGCAATAAATGGTTGTTTGATGATGGTTCCTTTGACAACAACAAAAACATTGTTTCTCATTCTTACTTGGCAGACAATGCTTATATTCCAGCTTTAATAGTGTACGGAAGCAATGGTTGTTTTGACACCAGTTTTCAAAACGCTAAAGTATACCCGCACCCAGGTTCTGACTTTACCATTGGCGCTCCTGGAACAGGCCAATGTGTAAACAACAACAATTTTACCTTTAACAACAACACCTTTATTGCTGAGGGAGGATTTACCAACCGCTGGTATTTTGGAGATGGAAGTGCTTTTGTTACCGCATTAAGTGCAACAAAAAAATACACCAAAGACAGCACTTATACAGTTCGTGTGGTTTCAATAAGCGACCAAGGCTGCACCGATACCGCAGAGAAGAAAGTAACCGTTTATCCAAAGGCCAAAACCAATTTTACAATTGGAAGTACCCCACAATGTATTTTAGGAAACAAATTCAACTACGTTTCAAGCACCACCATTAAATCAGGAACTTATACTTTAAACTGGCAATATGGCGACGGTCTTACTGCTGGCAATGTCAATTCAACAAGCCACAATTACAGCAATGTTCAAAATTATAATGTAAGATTGTTTAGCACCAGTAACTTCGGTTGCTTGGATACGGTTACCAAACAAATCAAAACTTTACCAATGCCGAAAGCTGGTTTTACTTACAACTATGATCAGAAGTGTTTGAAAGGCAACGATTTTCAATTTAGCACCAACAGCACAGTAAGCAACGGAACGCCAATGAACCACAACTGGTTTTATGGCGACAACGATTCAACCATTAATTCTACATTTGGTCAACATACATACAGTACCGATGGTCCTTTTGTTGTTCGTTTAATTTCCAGCACCAACATAGGCGGCTGCAAAGACACCCTAAATAAGACAGTGAATGTATTTCCAATGCCGGTAGCAAGTTTCACAATAGACAATAACAAACAATGTTTTAAAGGCAATCAATATGGCTTTGCCTCAACATCAAGTGTTAGCTCTGGAACTGTAGATTTTAATGATTGGAATTTGGGAGACAATTCAACTTCAGCCATCTCAACTCCAAGTAAGTCTTACTCTAAGGTCGATTCCTTTAGAGTCAGTTTAATTGTTACCACAAACTATGGTTGCATCGACTCTACAGCAAAAAAAGTATATGTTTTCCCTATGCCTGTTGCCGCATTCAATATTGCACCACCAAGCAGCTGTTTTAAAAAGAATGTCTTTAATATCGTAAATAAATCCAGCATCACTGGTGGCGTTATAAGTTCTTACAGCTTCCAATACGGCAACAACGATTCAAGCAATTTGATAGCGCCACTTCCTTATTCATACCCTGTAAATGGCGACTATATCGTGTCGTTAAAAGTAATTACCGATAAAGGATGTTGGGATACCATTAGCAAACCTATTACCGTTAATCCAAACCCGGTACTTGACTTCACCGTTGACCCTGTTTGTTTAAAAGATTCATCCGTATTTATAAACTTGAGCAGCATACCAACTGGCATTATCACCTCCTGGAAATGGATATTTGGTAATGGGAAAACTTCAATTGCACAAGCACCTAAATTCAAATATAAGAATGTTGGGTCTTATGATATAACACTTATCGCTGGCACCGACAAAGGTTGCATAGACACACTAAAGAAACTTGGAACTGCTATTGTAAATCCAAACCCCAAGGCTGGTTTTGTGTTCCAAAAATTAAGGTCATGGGAAAACGAAGTAGACATTCAATACACGGACACCTCTATTGGCGCGATCAATTGGAAATGGAATTTTTCTTCAATGGGAACAAGTACCGATCAAAATCCTAAACTGTTTTACACAGATACTTTGACCCAAAAGACAACTTTAATTGTTGCCAATTCTTTTGGCTGCAGAGACACGGCTACAAAAATTCTGTTTATTGCTCCTAATGTTGTTTACTACATGCCAAATGCGTTTACACCAAACGATGACAACATCAATGAGACATTTAAACCAATTGGATTATCGTATGCGCTTAACTATAAATTTATAATCTTTGACCGTTGGGGAAATATCATGTTCAAAACAAACAACCCACAATTGGGCTGGGATGGCCGGTTTGAGAATGAATTGGTGCCTCAGGATCTTTACTTCTACCGTTTAGAATTTATAGGTGTTGATGAGTTGAGACATGCAGAAAAAGGAAGTATCTCAATCCTTAGATAATCATATTTAAAAAGACAAATACCACAAAAACCATGTCTTCTAGGCATGGTTTTTGTTTTTACAACAACAATGAAATACAAGTTTTTAATTTACTTTTTGATCGTTGGTTTTTATGCCGCAGCTCAGGATGGATTAAATTTAGTTGCCCTAGGAAATCAATCGATGAATAATGGTGCCTATAGAGAAGCGTCTGAATACTACCAAGCCGCGCTGCAAAAGGACCCTCAAAATTGGACTATATACACAATGTTGGCCTTTTCAATTCACAAACAAAAACGTTTTAGAGAGGCTGATTCATTGTTCCGCATATCATTAAACAACGACAGCAGCAACAGCAAGACGCATTGGTATAAAGCAATGAACCACATTGCCCTGAAGCAAGACAGCATTGCCATTGTATTGTATAAGAAATTTATTCAAATTGAAAAGTTTCGCGGGCACAGTGTAACCCAAGCATACCGTTCAGTTGGCCAATGCTATGAACGTTTGTTGCGCAGGGAGGGATTATATGCTTGGCAGATCGACGATATGGTATACCATTATGAACAAATTGAAAAATTAGACCCTTCAGGTGTTGAGGTGCAATTAATTCGAAATTTCATTGAACTCGTAAACTCTAAACGTCCAGCCAACCAGGTCGGTAAATGGAAAATGGAACCCTAGAGTTCCATTTTTCAATTAATTTTGTTAAAGGTTTATTGTCTTTCTCCTCTAGGGATAAATGTTCTTGGCATATGACCAGTGTAAATTTGTCTTGGTCTTCCAATTGGTTGATTCTCTTGAACCATTTCTTGCCATTGTGCAATCCAACCTGGCAATCTTCCCACAGCAAACAAAGCAGTGAACATTTCAGTTGGGAAACCCATTGCTCTGTATATGATTCCAGAATAGAAATCTACGTTAGGGTATAGTTTTCTTTCTGCAAAGTATGGATCCGTTAAGGCGGCTTCTTCTAATTTTTTAGCAATCTCCAAAACTGGATCGTTGATTCCTAATTTATTCAAAACATCATCGCAAGTCTTTTTAATGATTTTCGCCCTAGGGTCAAAGTTTTTGTATACTCTATGTCCAAAGCCCATTAAACGGAAAGGATCATTTTTATCTTTGGCTTTGTCAACCCACTTTTGGACATTTCCGCCATCCCCTTTAATTTGCTCTAGCATTTCCAAAACTTCTTGGTTTGCACCACCGTGCAATGGCCCCCACAATGCAGCAATACCTGCGGCAGTGGTAGCGTATAAGTTTGATTGAGATGAGCCTACTAGACGAACTGTACTTGCCGAACAGTTTTGTTCATGGTCAGCGTGCAAAATCAATAACTTATTCATTGCATCTACAATAACAGGGTCTGGCTGGTAATCGGCATCACTTACGTGCTTAAATGTCATTGACAAGAAATTGCTCACATAATCCAAGTTGTTGTTTGGGTAAACAACCGGGTGCCCCAATCTCTTTTTATAAATCATTGCGCAAATGGTTGGCATTTTTGCCATCAAACGCAGAGTCGTTCTGTTTTTTGCCTCAGGACTTCTGTGAGGATCTAATGCTTTTGGGTAATATGCAGACAATGAAGAAATCATTGCAATTAATTGGCCCATTGGATGCGATCCTGTTGGGAAAGTTCTGAATATATTTTGTAAGTCTTCATTCACCAAAGTATGGTGTCTTACAGAGTTATCAAAGTCATCAAATTGTTCTTTATTTGGCAATTCACCTTTTAGCAATAAATAAGATACTTCCAAAAAGTTTGCTTTTTCAGCTAGGTCTTCAATTGAATAACCTCTGTGTCTTAAAATACCTTCTTCACCATCAAGAAACGTAATAGCACTTTTGGTTGCGCCTGTATTTTTATAACCAACATCAAGGGTTACATAGCCAGTTGTATCTCTTAGTTTGGAGATGTCAATGGCTTTTTCTCCTTCGGTTCCGGTGATTACTGGGAACTCGTAATTTTTACCTTCAAGAGTAATTGTACAGTTTTGTGCGTTGGTATCAGGCATTGATTGCAGAATTGAGATTAATTTAAATTGTTAATTAAGTGACGCGAAGATATTACTTAAAAAACAAACTGCAAGGGGCTTGTGTAAAAAAAATGGGCAATAATTTGGATGAGATAAATCAGCTAAACAACAGGATTACCGCACAAGAGTTAAGGTGCCAGAATAATCGCGATTTATACCATCATAGTCTGTAGTTATAATCTTGTAAAAATAAACACCCATCATACAGTCTAACGATTTATAAGTACCATCCCAGGCTTCGTTCATATTGTTTGAAATAAAAACCTTTTCTCCATATTTGTTGAAAATCTCAATTTCAAATTCGCGCATAGCAGGACCTTTAACTTTGAACTTATTGTTTTCATCTGGTCCTTTTGTGTCGGGCGAAAAAGCATCTGGTATGTAAAGCTGATTAATTGGTGTGAATACAAACATTTGAGTGCTTGAATCTTTGCAGCCACCTATGCCACTTTCCGCCACCAATTTAATGGTAAAAGTATCTTTACTATCGTCAACAGTATAATAAAATTCTCTACTATCACCTATCCAAGTTTGGTTAAAATACCATTTCACAGAGTGACCATTCTTACAGGTTGTTTTATCTTTCAAAAACAAGCGCGGATAATCGTGAGATAGCCTTGAATTGGGATTGCTTAATAGTTCAATTTGAGGCGTTGGAAGAACCAATATTGTTTTCGAAATAGACAAAGCCTCGCAAGTACTATCTGCAACTTTTGTTTTAATCACATACTCTCCTGATTTTAGTTCAACATTAAAATTAAAATCATAATCAAATTCTTCAATCAAACTGTCGTTGACGAACCAATATTGTTTTTCGATGTTCTTGTAATTGGATTTGAAAACAAAGCTAGCGGGCTCACATTTATCTGTCGTGTAATCGTCAATGATGTCGCCGCTTGGACCATTTTTAACCTTTGCAAAAACCTCGGAACTTACATTTCCACAAATGCCATTGGTTTGAAGTGTATAAACAAACTTAAGCGATGATTTTAACACATCATCTGCATTGGGTTGGTAATTGGTTAATTGACTTGTAGCATTGTCAAATCGCCCAGCGCCGTCGCTATACCAATAACCATTTCCTGCGATAGAACTCAAGGCTTGCAAAGACAGAATTCCACCAACACAAACACTTTCTTTTGCCGCTACCACTTTCAACAAAGGGCGTTTTTCCACTTCAATTCCAATATTTGAAGTCGATCTACATTTATCTTGATTGTTGAATTGGTATTGAACATTAAACTTCTTGCCCCCAAAGTTTGCAGGATTAAAGACCCCATTTAAAACGCCATCTCCTTTCCATAAACCACCTGCAGGCAGGGCTTTCAATTCATACAAGGCACTATTTTCACAGAAAAGCAGATCCTTGGAATGTAAAAAAGAAATTTCAGTTGTATCCATCAAATCAACAAAATAGGTGTTGGAATTGCTGCAGAATTTGGTCTCTACATATTTTAAAACCAATTGATTCAATTTCGCCCCATTCAATTTTAATTGGTTGTTTTTAACCAAACTGGGGTAATTAACACAAACCCATTGACCACCTATTTTTGTTTCAAGATTTACGGCCTCGGCATTCACACAAAGCTTGATGGGTGCTTTGACTGTAATTGCAATTGGGGCAATGATTTGAATAACACTTGTGTCAAAATACTGACAAGAATTCAAATCGGTAATTACACTGTATAGAACCATTTTATGGGCTGTAGGATTGCTTTTATCAATAAAATCAAAAACCCATTCTTTAGCATTTATTTTGGTCAAAACTGATCCAATACTATTGTATGAGTAGTCAATTTTTTGTATGTTATTCTTATCTACGTCGATCGTTGTTGCTGCGATAGGAAAAACACCATTGCTGCAAAAAGTGTCATTTGAAACTTTATATTTCAAATCGCTGAACAAACTAATTGTCAATTTATCTTCGTAGGAACATCCATTTTTTTGACTTATTTTAAACGTTAAACTATTCAAATTATTTGCTTGCAATTTGTATGGGAATCCCGAAATAATTAAGCCATTCACACTTAAATCGTATTGATCAAAAGTTTCTAAATATTTTGCTGCAATGTTTAATTCCATTCCTTTACAAACACTGTAATCAGGCCCCATATTTAGGATTGGCGTTTGCAAACTTGATACAATTATTGTGTCTATTTTACTTGATTCACAAAATCCCCTCTCAGCAGGTAAAATGGTTTCAAGATAATAGACCCCTGAATTGAGCAATTGAAAATTGAATTTTCTTGAGGTTTGTTGCTTAACAACCTTTGATTGCTCATCTTTTAAAGTCCAAACAAGATTTTTATTGGGGAAATTTATTGAATTTGAGGTCAAAGCTCCACAATTTTTAACTTCTGTTTGTGTTTTTATTTGGCGTTTTTGAAGAATGACAAATGTAAAACTTTTGGAAATTTGGCCAATTAATGGGCAGTGGTTATCGCGGGCATTTAAAGTCACGGCATATTCACCAACCTGACCCAATGCGGGCTCTACTTTAAATACGTATTTAAAATATGGCGCATAATTAACCGCAATCTTTTCTATAGAAGCACCTGGAAGAGCTGTATACAAATCAAGTGAAACCGTGTCGTTTGAACTTAGCCCAAATGGCAAATCCTCAGCATTTAATTCAAGTGAAAAATTATCACCCTCACAAATCGTGTATAGACCAAGTTTGGTTTTAATATTCGGCAGGTTGTTGTTGGCACTAATGACCTCAGAATAAACATCCCTCCTTACAACACCAGCTAAATAATAAACACCTAAAGAATTTCGTTTCCATTCTTCACATTCAACCACCATGACTCCTCCTTGGTTTGACTGGGTTGGGGTAAATGCAATATCGCCATTGGATTTTGAACAATAGAATCCTTCAACCAAAGCACCCAATAAATTAACAGGACACGGCGGGGCTCCTGCAGATTGGCAAAAATAGGTAAATGGCATATCGCTATTACGACCGATTTCATAGCTAATAGAAGCATTTCTGTTCACCAAAGCTGGTTTCAAACTAAACACCAGTGAATCCTTATCGGTATTTAATACACTTAGTGCATTGTAATTGGATTGGTTTAGAAAATGTATAAACTGAGGAATGGCCGTAAATTCAACTGATTCATTTGGCAAAGCCTCACAAAGATTAAGCATTGCATAATTGAAAAAATTTTGCTCCGATTGCTGAGGATTAATATTCACACTGCGTGAAGACATATTTATTGAAATATCCAATTTGCAGTAGCCATCTACCATCAATTTAGAAAAATCAAAATCGCCTTCAAAAACATGCACTTCGTACCCTAAGTTCAAATTAGAACCTGGTCTGCATTTGCTTACCGTCGAATTACACCCTTGGGTAATATCTTGTATGTATTTCCTAGAGATTTCAATATTGCCTAAAACAGACGTTGAATTGTTTGTCCCTTGGGCTCCTTTTATTATCAGAGCAGGCACTTCGTTACAAGAACTGTTGTTATTTCCACCGCCAATTCCATTGAATTTACATTCATTACAATCACGATAAACTTTTAATTTAAATCTGTAATTCGACCCAAATAAATGTTTATAGCTTATCTCGGCGCCCGAAATATGTGAGGCATACATTTCTACCGCACTGAAAGAGAGCAAAAGTACAATCCATATTTTAGCGTTTATCCTCATGTATAAAAATACAAAATGACAGGCTAAGTATTTACTTAACCTGTCATTCCATGATAGTTCTTATCTTAATAATGTAACAGTACCCTCGTATTGATACTCTTCACCGTCGTATGCCGTAACTTTGATGACCCACATGTAAACATCTTGCTGAGCTTCGATGCCTCTGTAGAAGCCATCCCAGCTTGCATTTTTGTCTTCAGTCTTCCAAAGCATTTCACCCCAACGGTTGAACAACGCAATTTGGAAGGTTTTTTCTCCATTCACAACTGCTTTGAATACGTTGTTTGCGCCAGGACCTGTTTTTTCAGGACTGAAAGCTGTTGGAACGAATACGGTAACATCTGGACCAATTTTACGCAATTGGCTAATAGAATCCCAGCAGATATACTCCTGGTTTTTATATTGATACCTGATCGTAGATGTTAAGTGTACATAATACTTCATGGTATCAGCAGTATACGAATGTATCGGATTCATTTTTGTACTGGTATCATCTACATCTCCGTTGCCAAAGTTCCACTCGTAATCCATTTTTACATCAGGTCTTTGCCATCTAACTTTGGTTTCATCAAAGAACTTAAATTTAGGGAAAGCTACAGTGGTAAAGAATCCAGGATCACTGCTGAAACCAACTTTAGGTTGAGGCAATACTTTAATATATCCTAAAGAATCTTTCCTTATTGAACAAGCTTGAGCTGGACCAACACCCCACTGGTTGTCTACAATCAATGTGACGTCATACCAGGTGCGTTTTGCAGTATCATATTTGATGTTTGGAGGATTGAAGGTAGTGCTTTGCATCAATGAATCACCATTGCCATACCACCAATTGTATCTTAAGTTTGGAGAACCCGCTGGCTTAGCTACCATGGCAGTAAAGTTAACGATTGCAGGTTCACATTGAACTTCAGGATCACCCATAAAATCAAACTGAGGATATGCTTCAATGATCAAATCAATATAGTCTTTTGCAATTGGACAAACACCTTCTTTTAAGGTTGAGATTGTCAATCTAACTTTACCTGACATTCCATTTATTGCAGTATCATTAAATCCATGGAAATATTTACTTGGCAATGAATCTGGCTTATTAAAATTACCATCACCGTTGCTAGACCATTTTGTTCTACTTGCCCAATTTTTGGCAGAAGTTAAATCGAAATCTTTTCCCTCACATTGCTGGTAAGGCTTCGGTGTTGTAATATTAACCTCAGGTTGAGATTGCACCAATAAGGTTTGAGAGTCTGATGAAGTACAACCAGTCAATGGATTGGTATACGCGAACTTAACTCTGATAGGCCCTTCGTATTGTTTTGTTTTGGCACTTATACCTGGATTGAAATCACGTCCAGTTACACCAAAACCTGTCCATTTACCTACATTGCCACTAGGCAAAATATTATTCAAAGTGAATGCTGGAGAACTAGAACAAACTGTATCAGGAACGTCAATTTGTATAATTGGCAAACCATTTACCAATATCTCGGTACTATCTGTAACAGGGCAACCACTTGATACATCCGTTAATTTAACAATGTATTGACCGGCACCATACTTTGGATCGAATAGTTTCTTATTCACCATAGATTTTTGAATTTTAGGTGCAATGTTCGGATTGCTTAAGTCTCTTGATCCACCATATTCAATGGTTTCCCAAGTTCCAGAAGGGAATCTTCCACCGTTTACCTTATCAATTACAAAGCTATCTAATATTGCAAGAGGATCATTGATACACAATTTAGGCATGCCCGTAAATTCAATTTCCGGCAACTTAATTACCCTCACAAAAGCAGTATCACAAGTTTTACAGCTGGTAATGGCATCGGCAAAACAATATTCAATGGTGTAGGTACCTGTTTTTTCGTTTTCTCCTTCTTGACCTGGATCCATTTGCATTGTGTTTGGTGTAACAGTCATGTCTGGCGCCAAGATAGCCGCAGGGTCAACACCTGAACCGACTGGCACGTCAATCACTCTCCATGATTCAATTCCACCAATTTTAGAGAATGGGCGAACAATTTGTTTATCCAAAGTAATCAAACCAGCTTTTTGGCAATACGTGCTATCTCTAACATAAACATCAGGATTAGGATTCAATCTGGTTGGTTTACATTCTTTGTTGTAACATCCTTTATAATCTCGGAAATCGTAGCAAATAGTGTCTCTCAATCCAGCTTTTGGAACTTGAGAATTTTTGATAAACTTAGGGAAATCATAAACAAACACATTCACACCTACTGGTCCACCAGTTACCCAACTTGGTTTTTTAAATTGTTGGTAATAACGAACATCATTGGTGCTTTGGGAATTGTCTCCAGAGAATGCTTTGGTGATATTCGATTGTGTCAAATTGATGGCACCATCGGCATAACATCTAGGTGGTAATCCTAAGAATTTAAAGGTTGGCAAAGCATTAACTACCAAGTTAAAGGTATCTTTATCTTCGCACTCTACACCACCTTGGGTTACCTTTAAGTACATTTCATAGTCTTTAGGCACTATTGTGGTGATTCTTAATTTGAATGAACTATCTGTTGCCAAGTTGGTTCCAGATGCAATATCTCTCCAAGAAATTGTTCTTGTGTATCCTTTTGGTCGGCGCTGGCCTTTTACCTTTAACGTATCAAAAATACAAATTTCACGGTCTGGTTTTGCTATTGCTACAACCGTATCGTTTACAAAAAGTTCCATGGTATCGCTTGTGTTGCAACCTAAATGGTCTATCACTTTTGCAATGTATTTACCGGCAATATTAACGGTAATTTGACGGGTGCTGTCACCATTTGGCTGCCAGAAATAACGCATGGTATCTGCATTCTGTGCATCCAAAGTTACATTGTTGTAGGTACAGATTCTTTGATCAGGTCCAATATCAACAATTGGATTGGGTTGGTAATGAACCGTAACTGTATCGCTGTCAACACATTTGTTTTTGTCTGTTAAAGTTAAAAGCAACTTGGTTGTTGCGGTTGGCTTAACCAAGGTGTAAGTTGAATTGGTGTCTTTAGCATCAAAGAATCCAATAGGCACTTGCCATTTGTATTTGTAAGCTGGCACACCATTAGCCACAACTGGTTCCAAGGTGATGCTGTTACCGGCACAAACAAAGGTGTCTCTTCCAAATTTCAATTGCACATCCAATACCGGAGGGATAATCACCGTATCCGAATAAATACTCGGACAGTTGTATGGAGGATTGTTAATTTCATATTCGATGATGTACTTACCACCGCGTTTAAATTTCACACTGTCTTTAGCAACAAAACCGAAATAGTATGGTGTTCCTGAATTTGTGGAATCACGAATGGTGAATTTGTGTCTGTAATTCTTTTGGTTGTAGTTAACTGTATCTATTGGGAAAGCAGTAAATCTTAATTTACCGCAATCTAAAATATCATATTTGCGTTTTGCTCTAGCCTTTGGTTTAACGGTTACGGTGTAACCTTTATTAGCAGATGAGGGTCTTGGACAGTTGTCATCTTTAGCGGTAGCAGTGAAAGCATAAACGTTTGATCTTGCATCTCCAATTTTTGTCTGCCAACAGAACATGGCCTCTTTTTCGCGGGCAGTTGGATCCACAATGGTGAATGTAGCACCAGGAATTCCATAATTCCAAGTTAATGCAACGGTATCTAGGCGGGTTTGTTTAGGCAAATAAGGGTCGTCCTTTGCAAATATTGAAAAACAGATTTTATTTCCTTCGCAAACGGAATACTTGTTGTTACCTGTGAAATATGGCGGATTATTATCAGGGCATTGTTTTACAACAACCTGCATATCACGTCTGGTAAATCCAATAATTTGCATTTTACGGGTAGCAGAATCTCTTCTCCACTCTGTAATTTTAATTACGATTACACCAACCTCATCACATTTTGTTGGGGTAAACACGATATCCCCAGTTTCTTTATCAAAGTAAAAACCCCTTGGTGGTTTGGCGTTTGGCAAAGCTCTGCAATTGATAACACCAGGATTTGGTGGGCAATATGGCGTCATTGGAATGGTTTGGGTAAAACTTCCAGTATACGTTTCATTGGAGTTGTTCGCATTCAAAGGCGTTCCCAATTCATAAGCCAAACTGTCTCCGTCGATTACTTCACGAACACCGTTGTTGTAGGTAAATGGTTGGTTGCAACAAACATAAGCAACCGGAGGAATAGACAGTTGAGGAGAGGTATTGCATTTGTTTCCGATATTGCAAATATTCATCATCGCATCCGTGTAAAAATTACCTGGACTGATGGTTGTGATTGCGCCGTTTCTGCAACATTGTTCAACTTTGATAAGGATTTCACAACACCCAGCATCCTTCATCGCTTTGAATGGACTTGTATTGAAATCCACAATAGCTTCAAAAACATGCTCCTCAATACCTTCACTAGAAGTTTGATTTTGTGGACTACAAGGCGCTGTTCCTCCTGAGCAAGTTGGCGTCAAATCGTTGATTGCAGTTCTGGTGTAGTTAACAGAATTCTGATTGGTGCCGTCTTTACAAAAAAGTTTGATATCTGGACTGTTGAAAGGAATACCACGGCAATCGCGGTAAATCTTAATTACCAGTTTGTATTTCCCCGGAGAAATACACTCGTAAGCTATATCCCCACCCATCATGTGGGAAGCAGAAGCCTCGTTTTGCAATCCGAGGATTACAATCAGTAAAAGAAAAATTTTGTATACCCTATTCATATCGTGTTGTTGCTTGTTAATGAGTTAAAATTAGTTTTTGTACATGTACAATGTTTAATGTTTTATATTCTACTATATACACCCCTGCATTTAAATCAGGTGGTAATATAATGCTTTTACCGTTATCATCCAAATTCAATTTGCATATTTCCACTCCATTCAAATCCACAAGTCTTATATAATGAGGGCTTTCAAGGAGAGTTTGCAAGTTCAATTTATCCCCAATTTTTACAGGATTGGGAAACCAAGTCAAAATCGGCTCTTTTGTGCGGGAATTACGATCAATTTTAAGCAGATTTTTAGTGTTTAACGCCTGCTTAATCTTTAAACAGTATTGGCCTATTTGTTTAAAAGAACTAAAATTTTCATCAACAGAAAAAAACACCACATCGTAATAAGTTGCCTGTCCACTTTTTAATTCCATTGAATCAAAATTCAATAAACCAATCTTTTTACCTGGAACCTGGTCTATCCATCTCATGTTCGAATGGGTAAAATCTGTGGTATCTGGATAAACATACCGCGCATAACCAGTCCCGTCTACTCCATTGCTGCCGTAGTTCAATGTTTTTCCATTCTTCCATTTACCTTGCATTAGATTCATAAAATGCTCCGCTGAATATGGTAGGCCATTAATTGGATCTGCATTGTTTTCAAAATACATGGTTGATGCAATATGTTTATTAAGTGCCATACAACCTAAAGACACAAGCTTTTTTGAAAACGTTGCTTCACTGGTATCATTTATTGAATAAATTGCTTGAGCCGGAATTTCAGTGCCCATATACTCATTTTCCAAGGTCCCAATTTTGAAATTCAATACGGGACTAAACCTAAAATTTTTGTAGGTCCTTGGCGAACGGTTAAAAACGGCATATCGAACCATAAAACAATTTTTCAAAATAGAGTCTTGAAATGACATCACAGATGTGTGCAACTCAATACCCAATGGCAAACCATTGCTCACCTTGTGCGTATTTGCCACATCATTAGAAATCGAAAACAATATGGCATCAGATTCTATGTAAGGATAATCGCCTTTCATAGGCTCGTAAAGCATATCGTTGTTTTCTAAATCCACAAAAGGCGCAATCACTTGCGCATAAGGAAAGCCAAGCGATCCAGGCCAATTGCTTATGGCCAAACTAGGCACATACGATTGGTTTTTATAATTCTGCTTGTGGTCATTTATATTTCCTTTTGACAAAGGATAGAGTTTATTCCATTGCATAGAATTTGCAGCCTGCTCATTAATTAAGCTCATGGGACCAGACCAAAATTCACCCACTCCATTTAATACGTTTTGCACTGCTATTCGTTTATTTCCCGCGCTGTCAGTAGCTGACATCCATACTGTCGCGTTTTGCAACAAGGTCAATCCATTCTTATTCACAATCGCTGGCGAATTAGCACTGTCTTTCAAGAAACCATCTGAGCCCAAACGAAGCACTAAATTGCTTGTTTGAATGAGTCCAGTTGCAGCTTGTGAATATGCAGCAACCGAATACAACAGAATAAGATATGACGCTAGACTTTTCAAAACAAAGTATACCTTAAACCAATCGTTAATTGTGGGCTTATAACATTCTCTTTTAATGAGTTTCCGAAATGCATGGACTTTAATCCAAAATACTGCAAACCTGGCTCAGCAATCAAACGTATTCTGTTGTTTAATTTATAAGCCCCCATAACACTCAAACCAGCGCCAAATCCTATAGTCCCTTTGTTTGAACTATATGGCAACACGATGTGTTGATCTAAAAGTATATTTTGTCCTTGGCTGCTTTTTATATAATTGAAAAGTGCGGATCCATTGATTGAAAAATCAAGTTGTTTGTATCCAAAATTGTAACTGAAACCCAAAGGCAACTGGAAAATTTTATATTGATTTTTAAAATTTACACTTTGGCTGTTTGAAGCCTGAAATTTAACTGTATCATAAGTCACTATTTTCACAACACCTTTGATTGGGTCGTTGATATATTTTATTTGCTGATTGATTTGAGTTTGCTCTTTGTTGTATAGCAAAAGGCCCTTGTACTGATTCGATTGTTCTCTATAATTCAATCCAGCATAAACATTCCATTTGGCTTTTATTGGGATAGAGACTCTAAGCCCAAAACTTTGGTTTAAAGACGATTTAGACAAGGCTTGTCCGGCTTCAACCAAAGAATTTTCACCACTTAATTGCACCATGTTAATACTTGGATTAAACATAAAATCTAAATAAATTGGGCGTTTGTTTTTCCCTGGGCCATTTCTTTTCACAGGTTTGGTTTCAACCATTTCAATCGATTCAATATTTTTCTTAATGGCCATTTTATGCAATCTAACAATACGGCTAAACAAGAAATCACGGTTAAGCAGAGCCTCATCACCAATAGTTTGGAAAACATACAAATGACTGTTTCCTTGGTGTTCAACTTTCTGTAGAACTGGCCTCTCTCCTTTTCCTAAATTAAAATATTGATTTTCTATTTCTGCATTGTTTTGAACCAGTACTGGCTTAGAAGCCTCCTTGTTCTCAAATGGTTCTTTTACAATAGATTTTGATCGACTTTGTTTATTTCCGGAAGAAATTTTGTTTGTCTCCTGGGCAATGCTAGACAAATTTTCGTCCGGAAGAACTGAATTTTCCGCTTTGTTTGGAACAATGTCTTCAAACTTTCCTATTGCTTTTGACTCTTTTACTGTCTTAGGATCTTGCACTTCAAGCGAAACACTAACCTGTGCTTCTTTGCTCTTGGCATTATCGAGCCAAACCAAACAGCTTATTGCAGCGAGTATAGCTATCCCTAAAACTGCCCCCGCAAAGGGATTAACAGCAAAACGCTTGGGCTTGGCTGCTCTTTTTTCGAATATTGAATCAAGCAAATGCTCACTAGGCTGAACTTCTGTATTTTTCAGCTTATCTGCAATTTGCTTTTCAAATGAATTTTCCATCATAAGTTTATCTTTTCTAAATTGATGATTTGTTGTTGTAAATATTTTTTTGCTTTCGCATATTGACTTCTTGAGCTGGCTTCTTCAATACCCAAGTTGTCTGCGATTTCTTTGTGACTATATCCTTCAATGGCGTACATACTGAATACGTATTTATAACCCTGAGGCATTTGAGCAATTAAGTTTAATAAATCTTGCTCTGACATTTTTTCAAGAGCGGAATTATCGTGTTGATCCCATTCATTATGACCAGCAGATATGTCTTCAAATTTAATCTTGTTGGCTCTGATTTTATTAATTGCTGTATTGACCATTATTCGACGCACCCAACCTTCTAGTGACCCTTCCATTTTAAATTTAGATATGTTATCAAATACTTTAATGAATCCATCTTGAAGTATATCCTCAGCGTCCATGCTGCTATTCGAATACCTTAAACATACAGCCATCATTTTACCAGCAAAGCGTTTGTAAAGCTCCTTCTGACTTACTCTGTCTTCTTTGACACAGCCCCTTATAAGGTCTTCTTCCTTCATTGAATACTGTATATTGCTCCACAATCTGCTCAATTTACATCCAAGACACAAAAAGTGTCAATGTCGTGGCATGAGGTTTTGGAAATTTATTTTAAATTTTCAAAACTTGTTGAAAAGCTACGAATTTAATTGATAAAATTCTATTTTTCCTGAATTAATATTGCATTATGCCAAGCGTGCTTCAAATATCCTGCATTACCAAACACTATTACCCAGAGACTTTGGATAATTTCGAAAAACTTTGCAGTATTTTAAATATCAAATATACGGAAACCAACGAAGCGACTTGTTGCGGTTTGCCTTATTTTGACCGAGGAGAATTAAAAGCAGCAAAAACCATAGCAGAATACAATCTGGAAGTTTTTGGACAAAATAATTTGGTTTGCAACAGTTCCAAATGTCTGAATTGCTATCAAATTCAATACCCTAAAGTATTTAACAATACGGTTTCGCACAACCATGCAACCCATTTAGCCAAAAACAGCACAGGCATTAACAGCATATTGCAACAAATCAGTATGAATACACTCGAAACAATTTCTGGACATTACTTTTTAGTAAAAGACTGCTGCAATGCAGAATGGCTGGGTGAATTGAGTGGTAAAATGAAAAATTGCTCATGGACATACCCAATCCTTAAAAACACTTGTTGCGGAGCTGCTGCGTCAATGGCCTCTGAAAACACTGAATTATCAAGACAATTGGGAAAAACCCTAATATCCGAATTTGAAAAATCTGGAGCAATTGCAATGGTTTTCGAAGATGATATTTGCCGCAAACAAGTTGATATTGCAGCCAATGTTTCTGGAATTCCGGTTAAGACAATGAACTTAATTGACCTTTTGATGCAAAACCAAAAACACCAATGAACGAATTCGCCAACATTAAAAGCAATGAGCTAAAAATATTTGCAGTCAATATGTTTAAAGCCATTGGTTGTTCTGATATTGACGCCAACTTGGCTTCTGATGTACTAATTCAAGCCGATTTGCGGGGCATTGATTCCCATGGTGTGGCAAGGCTGAGTGGCTATGTCAGACTATATGAAGCTCAGCGCATCAATACAAAGCCCAATATTAAAATAATCCGTGATAAGAAGTCTGTTTTCACAATAGATGGTGATGCTGGATTAGGTCTTGTAGTTGCTCCTAGAGCCATGGATATTGCCATAGAAAAGACCCATCATTTTGGCAGTGGATTTGCCTCAGTTTCGAATAGCAACCATTTTGGCATTGCTGCATACCACGCCATGAAAGCACTTGAGCACACCTACATAGGCATGGCCATGACCAATGCAAGCCCCTTAGTTGCTCCAACAAACAGCAAAGAACGCATGCTAGGCACCAATCCAATATGCTATGCCATACCCGCGGGCGATTCATTGCCTTTCGTAATCGATATGGCCAGCAGCGCGGCGGCAAATGGGAAACTCGAAATAGCTGAGCGCAAAAACAAAGCCATCCCTCAGGGTTGGTTGGAAACAAAAGATGGGCAACCAAGCAATGATCCGCGCGACCTCAAATCGGGTGGATATTTGTTGCCTCTTGGCAGCGACAAAGACCATGGAAGCCACAAAGGCTATGGCATGGGCGCACTTGTGGACATTTTAAGCGGCGTATTATCAGGCGCTAATTTTGGGCCCTGGGTTCCGCCATTCGTGTCATTCTTGCCAGTTCTTCCAGAACTTCCAGGAAAAGGCTTAGGACATTTTCTTGGCGCGATGGATGTTGATGGCTTTATGGATAAAAACGATTTTGGAAAACGAATGGATATTTGGATAAATCGATTTAAATCAGCTACGCCAATTGACCCAAATTACCCTGTCATCATACCCGGTGAACCCGAGTTTAATGCGCATAAACAACGCAGTCAATCTGGTATTCCAATTGTAGAAAAAGTGCTTACAGATCTTAAAGAAATTGCTGAAAAATACCACCTTGACCATCCTTTTTAATACTATTTTATGAATTTAAATAAACTACTTAGCTTCTGTGGCATAGTTACTTTGCTAGCAGCCTGCAACAACAACTCAAAAAAGATTGAGAGCGCTAAAAACGAATACCCATCTAAACCTGTTTTTAAGTTATACGATGACCCCAACCGATTTGCTGATATAGCCATTTTGAGATATGAAGTTGGTGGATTCGATCAATTAACATTAAAACAAAAACAATTGGTATACTTCTTAAGTGAGGCTGCTTTGTGCGGAAGAGATATTATCTACGACCAAAACAACAAAAACAACCTAAGACTTAGAAATACACTTGAAGAATTGTATGTAAATTATACAGGTGATAAAAACAGTGAAGATTTCAAACGCTTTGAAGTTTACCTTAAACGCATTTGGATGAGCAATGGCATTCACCACCACTATGCGGAAAATAAAATTAACGCCGAATTCTCATCTGCCTTTCTAAAAGAAATGATCAGCAAATCGCCGAAGGCAAAACTTCCTTTAATCACTGCAAATGATCAAGCTGGTTTTGATAAATGGCTAATCGATTTGATTTTTAACCCTGAAACAGAGACCAAACGTGTAAACAAAGCAGAAGGTGTTGACCCAATTGCAGCTTCAGCAAATAATTTCTATGAAGATTTGACAAAAAAAGAAGTCATAGATTTTTATGCCAGCAAGAAAAAAAACGACAGCATTAACCCTATTAGCTGGGGTGGCAATTCAAAGCTAATTAAACAAGATGGAAAAATTATCGAAAAGACATGGAAAGTTGGCGGCATGTATGGTGCTTCAATTGGCAAAATTGTTGAATGGCTAGAAAAAGCAATTGAGGTTACTGAAACAACTGAACAAGCTACTGCTTTGAAATTATTGGTTGAATTTTATAAAAATGGGGATTTAAAAACATGGGATGCCTACAACATTGCTTGGGTTAAAGATGTTAATAGCAGCATTGATGTGATCAATGGATTTATTGAGGTATACCACGATCCAATTGGCATGCGTGCAGGCTTTGAAAGTGCTGTAGAAATAAACGACCCTGAAGCTTCAAAAAGAATGGCCATTATCGCTCAAAATGCACAATGGTTTGAGGACAATTCACCTATCGATGCAATGTATAAAAAGGCCAACGTGGTAGGCATTACATATAAAGTCGTTAATGTAGTTATGGAAGGTGGCGACATGTCACCATCGACAGCCATTGGTGTTAACCTGCCAAATGCAGAGTGGATACGAGAGGTACATGGATCAAAATCGGTAAGTTTAGGCAATATCGTTGACGCCTACAACAAAGACAATTCGGGTGGCATGCTAGAAGAATTTTGTTGGGATGATGCTCAAGTTCAGCGGTCAAAAACGCATGGGCAATTGGCTGCAAAACTGCATACAGCCTTGCACGAAGTCATTGGTCATGCAAGTGGTAAAATGAACAAAGGGGTTACCAAAGACAATCTCGGCCAATATGGGTCGACACTCGAAGAAGCCCGTGCTGACTTGGTTGCGCTTTATTACATATACGACAAAAAACTCGTTGACATAGGTATCATCCCCAGCTTGGAAGTTGGCATGGCCGAATACGACGATTATATCCGCAATGGATTGATGGTGCAGTTGAGGCGTTTGCAAGCTGGAGAAAACATCGAAGAAGACCATATGCGCAACAGACAAATGATTGCACAATGGGTGTATGAAGAAGGCAAAAAAGACAATGTTATTGAAAAGAAAGTTAGAGATGGAAAAACCTTTTTTGTTGTTAGAGATTATGAAAAATTGCGCACCTTGTTTGGCCGTTTATTAAACATTATCCAAACACTTAAGTCAACGGGAAATGAGGCTGAGGGCAAAAGATTGGTAGAAACCTTTGGAGTAAAAGTTAATACAAATCTACACACTGAGGTTTTGAAACGGACAAAAATATTGGACATTGCTGCCTATAGAGGATTTATTCAACCGCGCTTAACGCCTGTTGTTGTAAATGGTTTAATTACCGATGTGAAAATTGACTATACAGAATCTTTTGCTGAGCAAATGTTGAGGTACAGCAAGAACTATGGTTTTTTACCCTTAATCAACTAAACCATTCAAGAATTTAATCTTTGAAGCTTTCAAAGCGGAAGAAAAGACAGAAACAGAAGAAGCTTAAAACTTATTTTTATATGAAAGCCCATTTTGAATCTTCAAAATGGGCTTTCTCTTTTTAACGTGTTAAAACAAAGGTTTTACTTAATCTTTCTTGTGTACCATCTAGAAAAAGCATCAATTGATAACTACCCTCTGCCAAATTACTGACATCTATTTTGCATCGCTTGTTGCTTTCAGGTTTTCCTTCCAATACAGTTCTGCCCGCGGCATCAATAACAGCATATCTCGAGTTATTCTCTAATATAAACTTATCGTTAAAGCTCAGTTCAAGTGTATTTTGAACTGGATTAGGAAATAAAGTCCACGAACTTTTTCTTTCAGATTCTATGTCGTTATAAGCCAAACTTTGGTCGTACATAGCCAAGACATAATCACCTTTTCTTGCATTCTTTATCGTTACCTTACCTTGTTTATCGTTTTTGCTCCCAATAGCAAATTGCAAATCTTTCCATACCTTCCAATAATCGCCAGGAAATGCGCGGTACAAAACGGTTAAACTGTCTTCAGTTTTTAGTATCAAGGTATGGTCAAGGTAACCCATATTGGCATTTGCTCCCCCACGCCTACCGTCGTATGTTAATTCAAAATCTAAACTGTCTTTTTCATCCCAAACACCATCCAAGGTATAATACCTGTAGTCGCTCATATAAGGTGCTTTAACTCTGAATTTTTCAGGTCCAACCCAATGGTGTTCTACCCTCAAAAATGCACTGTCTTTAAATGATTTACAATATAATTTAGACATTGTTTCCGGCAAATCATAGGCTTTGCTGCCTGCAACGCTTAACGCTCTATCGGTAATAGCATCACTCAGTTTCTCATCAAGATCAAGGCATACATAAACCGGTTTAAAATCGAAATCAAAATCAAATGAATCGAGCGCTGTCATTGCCACAATTGTTCGTTTTTCGAAATGGGTTCGGTCTTTAAAAAAGAAAATTTCTATTGGTAGATTAGAAGAAACATTGTTGGAAAAACGAGGTTTTTGACTGGTATGAATACGCACCTTGTATGGCCCATTTCCCCAATGGGTTTGCTTGCTAATGCTGACGTGTGGACTACCCTTTTCATACACCCAATGGGTAAAAAATGAATTTGCCTTCGCACCCGCTACCCAAGCAAAAACAGATTCCATATCTTGGGTACTGGCATTGCCCAACCTATAATTCGACTGGTACATTTTAGCCCCTTTAAAAAACAGTGAATCGCCAAGCACACCGCGCAAGCTGTGCACCACATCCGCCCCTTTTTTATAAACATGGTTGCCGTAAGTGTTTTCTTTAGGGATATTAACCATTGAAAAAATTTGACCATCGTTGATGTGCGCAAAACGCAAAACGAATAAATGGTTTTCCAATATAGACTGTTTATAGGCCAATTTTCCGTAGACACTTTCGTTGAAAAAATGCTCGCAGTAACTCGCCCAACCTTCATTCAACCACATGTCTCCCTCGGTTTTGCAAGTAACATTATCGCCCCACCAGTGGTGTGACAATTCATGCGCCATCATTTCTTCATATTTAAAAGTCCCATCGGCAAATCCTGCCGGAAAGGTAATGTTTCCGGCATGTTCCATTGCGCCAGCATTGAAGGGTACAAAATTATATCCAACCTTACTGTATACTTGTGGTCCAAAAGCATTTTCAAATGCTTCTAAGGCATCAGGCAAGTGCACAAAACTGGCTTTCACCTTATTGGAATCGGAAGATTTGCAAAACAATTCGACAGGAAAACTTTTATTTATTCCAGAAAAGCTCGAGCCAACAATTGAATATTTACTGACACTCACTGCAGCCAAATAAGCACTCATAGGCACCGGTTCATAATAATGCCAAATTTTAGCTCCTTGAATACCAGACACTCCAATCAACAAACCATTACAAGCAGCGGTATAATTGCTGTCCGTTTCAATAAAAAACTCGTAAGACGATTTCATTGGAAATTCATCGACACAAGGAAACCAAGAGCGACCAAAACTATGTGGGCTCACTGAAAACCCTACCCCTAAATTAAAGGCATAATCGCCAGAAAAATAAAAACCACCCCAACCTCCGGGATCAGCAGCCGGAGTGCCATGGTAATACAGTTTCAATTCTATAGAATCTGCAGCATTGTAAATTTTGTCCAAAACAATATTCACTCTTTCACCCTTTTGACTAAATGCCAATTTGTTCAAACCAAGTTCAACCGAATCGACAAGTAACTGCTTTAGGTCCAAACTTATATTATTCGTTTTTACTTTGAATTTCACCTGATGCACAGCAGCACCTGAAATAGATTTACTTGAGAAGTTTTTAATTTTAAGATTTAGAACAGTCTTAGCTATCGAAAATGAATCGACGCGTGCCGCCGAAAGTTCCATACACAAAAAAATAAAAAAAAGACAGATAATAATTCTTGCAGTTTGCATAGATATTGAAAAATACAAAATTAATATTATTTTTACACCTTAACTACATTCAATTGATGAAGAACTTAATCTTATTAATCTGCCTAATTGCAGGGTATATTTCACAAGCACAAATCCAAATAACACAAGCGAACATGCCGTCAATAAACGACACCATTCGCTACAGTGTGAGCAATAGCAATAGTTTGAGCTTTATTCAAACAGGGGCAAATTACGCTTGGGATTACAGTACCTTGAACAGGACTAGCCAAGATTTATACCGTTTTCAAGCGCTATTGAGCACACCTTATGCCACTTTAGCCTTTACAGGAATGCCGACTGGTGCTATTGGCTATAAAATTGCCGACAGCATTGGAGCAGGCCAGGCATCATTTAAAAACCTTTATAATTTTTACGAAAAGAAAAGCACGGGTTGGAGCGCTGTAGGTACTGGATTTACCCTTTCTGCTTTGCCGTTTCCTGCAGGTGGTGTATACAAAGACAAAGATGAAATATACACCTTTCCTCTAAATTACAGCGACAAAGATTCTACTACTTTCGAAGTGAGCACCCCATTGGGAAATGCATTGTTTAAATTGGGCACGTTTAAACAAAAAGGATACAGAATCAACACTGTAGAAGGTTGGGGCACCATTAAAACCCCTTACGGCAACAATATTTCTTGCTTAAAAATCAAATCGAGAATCGTTGAAACCGATAGCTTAAAAATAACTACCCCTGCTACAAACATAGGTTTCCAAGCCAATAGGGTTGAATACCGTTGGCTAAGTACCACAGAAAAAATACCTGTTCTAGAGGTAACAGGAACCCTTGTCAATGGCGTATTTGTGCCAAACAATATTCGGTATAGGGACACTTATAAAGCCCTTAGTGGATCGCCTTTATCACCAAAAGTTAAGTTTACAGCCAATGCCTATTCAGGCAAAACAGTTAAAGACACCTTTACCTTAAACAACTTAAGCAGCCCTAACTTCGGCTTAAGCTACCTATGGACCATTACACCAAGCCTAGGTGTTCGCTATGTCTCAGGCAGCAGCACAAGTTCAAAAACACCAAAATTGGTTTTTGACAGTGCCGGTGTTTATACTGTAAAACTTCGAGCCACCAACCTTGCCGGATCTAAAGACAGCACAGCAGTGAATATGATCGTTATAAGCAAGAACAATTTGCAGTTATTGAATTCAACAAACTACAGTTTACTATCTGTTTACCCAATTCCAAGCAATGATTTATTGTATTTCAACAAAGCTGAATTCGTCAACTTAGAATGTAGAATATTTGACTTAAATGGCAAATTAATTCAAACTTCAAGCATCGACAACAACCTAAGCATTAGCATTAAAAACCTAAGTGCAGGTATCTATACCATAGTTGTTAATTATCAAAATCAAGCCTTTTATACACAAATAAGCAAATCATAACATGCGAAAAATTTACGTCTTATTATCCTTCATTTTAATTTGTGCCACGGTATCTAAAGCTCAAAATATCAAGGATTCTTCATTCCTATTAAGCGCAACAAGCAATTCGCTTAAAAACACCATTTTGATTTCTTGGACCACCACAGATGCTACTGGTTATCAAATCAGCAGAAAAACAACAGAAACAGACAATTGGGGAACTCCACTTGCAACTATCGCTGCTGCAAACTCATCTTATTTAGATTCTACAGCTTTAAAAGGTTTGGTATACGAATACCGTGTGGCCAAAGTAAAGGGCAACTCTATTCGTGCTATAGGTTATGTGGCTTCAGGAATTGAGGTTGCGTTAAACAATTATAGAAAGAATATTTTAATTTTGGTTGATTCTAGCACCTACAACAATATAGATTCAAACGCATGGAAAATCTTGAAAAGCGATTATTACATGGATGGCTATGGTGTTTCTTTGATGTTGGTGTCTGAATATTCAAAACCACCTGCAATAAAAACCAAAATATCAACTTGGTGTAATGTAAACAGAAGCCTTAACACCCAATGTTTATTAATTGGAAGAGTGCCTGTAGCCTATTCAGGGACAATGTTAGCCAATACCACAGACTTGCCACCAGATGCGCACCCTGACCATGGCGGTGCTTGGCCAACTGACTTATATTATGCTGAGTTTGATGGTGCATGGACTGACTTTTTGACCATGACCACCAATATAACCCGTGCAGCCAATCTGAACAATCCTGGTGACGGTAAGTTTGACCCGCATTTTATTCCTGATAACATCGATATTCAGATTGGAAGAATAGATTTCAGAATGCTTCCTGGGCAAGGTATATCTGATTTCAAAATGGTTGAAAACTACTTAAGAAAACTACACCAATTTAAAACTGCTGCCGTTAAGGTGCCGAACAAAGCTTTTATTTCAGACAACTTCAACTATTTAGGCGGTGAAATGCCAATGAGAAGTGGATGGAACAATGCCTCTTGTATGGTAGGCAAGAACAATATCACCTCTACAGGCAATTATTTCGACAGCTGCAAAGCAAACTCCTATTTATATGCAAACGTTATGGGTGGAGGCAGTTTTACCAATTGCAGTGGAGTTGGAGCATCCAACCAATTCACAGACAGCATTAGAGCGGTATTCAATGTCATGTTTGGCAGTTATTTCGGCGATTGGAATACCCAAGACAATTTCTTGAGAAGCTGTTTGGCTAGCAAAGGTTTAACACTCACTAACGTTTGGGCGCATAGACCACATTGGTATTTTCACCAAATGGCCATGGGTATGCAGATTGGGCATTCAGTCATTATTGCTCAAAATAATCTAAGCGACTTTAGCCTAAAATATGGATACATCGGTAGCTTTGGCGGGAATTATTTGGACCGTCGCATTAGTATGAATTTGATGGGTGATCCAACCTTGCGCATGCATTATTTTGATGGTGCTAAAAATTTAAACAGCAACAAAACAAACAGCAATAAAAATGTTGTTTTAACATGGACGGCTTCTTCAGAGCCAGGGGTTATTGGATACCATGTTTACAGAACCAGCAGAAATGGCGGCGTTTACTACCCTATTACTACTGCGCCACTAAATGCATCAACATTTACAGATCTTAACCCATACAATGGAACCAATTACTATGTGGTTAAAGCAATCAAATTGGAGACATCTAATACCGGCACCTACTACAACAGCAGTTTGGGTGTTATGGCAACAGTTAGCGGTGTTGTTGGAACAAACACCAAAGTTGAGGAAAACAAAACATTGAGTTTAAGCATCTACCCAAACCCTGCGAGTACTGAATTTACAATTGCAACGGAAATCAACAGCCTGATTAACATCTACGATTTGCAAGGAAGATTAATGTTTACTGGACTTAACAAAAACACAAACATCCAAATAAACACGAGCAATTGGGCAAAGGGCATTTACATCGTAAATTGTAGCAATGGCGGTGTGTCAAATACAGAAAAATTAATTATTCAATAAAAGCACTTATTTTTGCCCCAAGAATTATGATTTTAAAAGGAAAAAAAGGAATTATATTTGGTGCACTAGACACCAAATCGATTGCATGGAAAGTTGCAGAACTAGCCCATGCCGAAGGCGCTGAATTCATTTTAAGCAATGCCCCTATTGCGCTCCGCATGGGCACAATCAATGAATTGGCTGCAAAAACAAATTCTGAGGTTGTAGCTTGCGATGTAAGCCAAGACGAAGACATGAACAACCTGATAGATGCGGCAGTTGCAAAATATGGTAAACTTGATTTTGTATTGCACAGTATTGGCATGAGTTTGAATGTTAGAAAGAAAAATCCATACACCGATTTGAACTACGACTTTATGCACAAGACTTTTGATATTTCTGCTATTTCATTTCACAGATTGATGCAGACATTGATGAAAAAAGATGCAATGAATGAGTGGGGCAGCATATTGGGACTAACCTATATTGCGTCTCAACGTGTATTCCCAGATTACAATGAAATGGCAGAGGCAAAAGCATTGTTAGAAAGTTTTGCGCGCAGTTTTGGATACCACTACGGGGTATCTAAAAAAGTGCGTGTTAACACCATAAGTCAAAGCCCAACTATGACAACTGCAGGTAGCGGTGTCGGTGGTTTTGATGCTTTCTATACCTATGCAGACAAAATGAGTCCACTTGGCAATGCAAGCGCTGAAGCATGCGCTCAATATTGCGTTTCTTTGTTTAGCGATTATACCCGCTATGTAACCATGCAGAACCTATACCACGACGGAGGCTTTAGTTTCACAGGAATTAGCAGCGATGTAATGGAAATGGTTGCAAAATCAGGCGAATAAATTGAATTGAAATATTGTAAAAGCCATCAGGATAATTCTGATGGCTTTTTTTAAGCCAAATTAAGGCAATTTTGATAAAGCTTTTTTATCCTTATGGCCCAATTTTTAAGGGGCTGATTTTCATAGTGGGCTCTTTTTTATGTATTAAAAATGATTTATATTTGTCCTTTATATGGCCTATAACAGCTTACTTTTCGACAAACAAGGCAGCATCACAATGATTACCTTAAACAGACCTGACGTTTTCAATGCATTCAATGACGAACAAAGTTTTGAGCTACAAGATGCGTTAAAGGCTGCCCGTAAAGACGATGAAACAAGAGTGCTTGTATTAACCGGAGCTGGTAAAGCGTTTTGTAGCGGCCAAGATCTGAAAGCAATAGCAGGTGCAGAAAAAAGATCCTTTATTGACTCCTTAAACAAACGCTACAATCCAATTATTCGTGAAATGCGCAATATGCCAAAACCAATTATTTGCAGATTAAATGGGGTTGCTGCTGGAGCTGGATGTTCGTTGGCCTTGGCATCCGATTTTATTATTGCCTCTGAAAATGCCAGTTTAATTGAAGTTTTTATCAATGTTGGATTGGTTTTAGACAGCGGCTCCTCTTTCTTCTTACCTAGATTGGTGGGCAGTGCAAGGGCATTTGAAATGAGCACCATGGGAAGTAAAATAAGCGCCAAACAAGCTTTTGAATGGGGAATGGTTAACCGTTGCGTGCCGGCAGAACAACTGGATGAAGAAACCAAAATCGTAGCCGAATATTATGCCAATGCGCCAACAAAGGCAATTGGTTTGATGAAAAAAATGCTCAATAAATCATTTAACAGCAGTTTAGAAACCATGCTGGAAACAGAAACATTTAGCCAAGAAATTGCCGGTAGCAGTGCTGATAATAAAGAAGGGGTTGCCGCATTTAACGAAAAACGCAAACCAAACTTTACCGGCAAATAAGATGAGATCAATTGTATTACTTTTTAGCTTTTTAATTTTTGTTTCCCACACAAATGCACAAAATCAAGTGCAAGACATTTGCGGTTACAAGACCGAATTGGACCGCCTTGTCAAAAGACAACCCAATTATTTGATTTACCAAAATGCATTGTTCGAGCAAGCCATGCAAGAATTTAAGGTATTGAGCAATTCTAAAAGAAGAATTGAAGCGGATACCCTTTATTTTGAAATACCTGTTGTATTTCACGTATTGTACAATAAAACTGCAGAAAACCTAAATGACACCTGTATCTATAGCCAATTAAGGGAACTGAACAATGCTTTCAGAAAACGGAACAAAGACACAACAAGAATCCGTGCTATTTTCAAACCAATAGCAGCCGATGTTAAAATACAATTTGTATTGGCAACAAGCGACCCACAGGGCAATGCCAGCAACGGCATAACTAGGACCTACACAAACAAAACTACTTTTGCAGCCAATCAATTTGGCACCTATACCACCAATATGAAATACAGTGCCAATGGGGGGAAAGATGCTTGGGACCCAACATCGTATTTGAATTTTTGGATTTGCAATATGGAGTTCCCAAATTATATAGGAATCGTATACGGATTTGCAACGCCTCCTACCAATGCGCCAAATTGGAATGGAACCGGGGCAACCAAAGACACCAGCAGCATGGAATCTGGCGTGGTATTGCACTATAAAATAGTTGGAAGAAGCAACCCTTTGGCTCCAGCAAAATACATTGAAGGCAAAGCTGCTATACACGAAGTAGGGCATTACCTTGGCTTAAGACATGTGTGGGGTGATGGAACCAATACAACTGGTTGCTCTGTAGATGATGGCATTTTTGATACCCCAAATTGCAAATCACAAAACGCAACTTGCACGGGAATAAACTCATGCACGGATGCAAGCAATGACAAACCAGACCAAACGGAAAACTATATGGATTATGCCCTTGATGGCTGCGCTGCCATGTATACCCAGCAACAAGCCTACATGATGCAGTTTGTACTAAACAAACTAAGGACCGGACTGCCGTATAGAATTGTAAAATACGACACCATTGCTGAACCTGTTGCACCGCTTGCTGGCTTTAAAATGTATCCAAATCCGGTTAAAGCAGGCGACAATTTCAATGTTCAAATTTCTAGTCAATACAACACGTATTTTGCAACATCTATTATTGATGCAACAGGCAAAGAAGTATACAAACGCTCTATCTTAGCCAATAAGATTCACAGCATCGAAACTTCAGGCATAGCAGCAGCCGTTTATTTTCTAGTTGTGCGCGATTCAGAAGGCAGAATAGTCTACCGAAAAATGCTCTTGATTTTGTAGTTCATTCTAAATGAAATTAGCCGCTTTATTTAAGCAATATTTTCTAAGTTTATTTTTTGTAATTTTTTCAATTGCTTATTGTTTCCAAGTTTATGAAGTAGGAAACAAATACAATCGATTTGACAAAGTAATTAACGAAGATGCTTTGGGATATTACATCATACTCCCTGCAATTTTCAAATACCACGATCCAAACTTTGAATTTATTGACAGCGTATTAAGACAATCTGAAACCTATAAAAACTATGTCCCACCGGTTGTAAACGAACTAGTTAATGGAAAGAAAGTATGCAAATATTATTCCGGTGTAGCCATTTTACAGGCACCATTTTATTTGTTTAATTCGTTGATTACCAATTCAAAAGAAAATGGATTTCAACGCAGCAACCATGTAAGCATTTTAATTTCCGCTATAAGTTATTTGCTCTTAGGTTTTTGGGGGATGATAGACTTATTAAAAAGATTGAAAACACCTCCCATACTAATTGTCTGCACCGTTTGTATGACCTTATTTGGCAGTAATTTATTCGCTTACTCTACCTACGATATAGCCTACAGCCATGTTTACTCATTTTTTGCCTTGGTGTTTTTTATTCGAGCTACGTATATTTTCAAGCATCAAATAAATTTAAAAACGGCGGTTCTTTGTGGCTTATTCTTCGGTTTGATTGTTATAATTAGACCTCTAAATGGCATATCAATCTTATTTATTCCGATTGTATTTGGATTAAAACCATTCAGACTGCTATTCAATAAAGCACATTTAAAATTCACAATTCTTGCGTTGATCAGCGCTCTATTTGTTCTAGGCATTCAATCTTCAATTTGGCATTGGCAAACGGGTTTATGGTATGTTTATCCTTATGGAAATGAAAGTTTAAATCTTTTGGAACCTCATGTTTTAGAATTGGTTTTTGGCTTTAATTGCGGTTGGGCCATATACACCCCATTGCCATTTTTAATCTTAGTATTTAGTCTTCTAATTCTTTTCGTCAGAAAACAAATGAGGCAAGGCATTTGGATGTCTGTATTCAGTATCGCTCTCCTTTATCTTTTGTCCTCTTGGTATTATCTGCATTATGGGTGCACCGTTGGTTGTCGACCAATTACCGAATTTTATGGCCCATTGTTCATCGTATTCGCCTATTCGGCAAAACCATACATTCGAACAAATTGGTCAAAATCTATTCTGCTACTTATCGCAGGTTTTGGTATTTACTACAACCAAATTGTCCATAAACAATTTTTTGAAAACATCATCAATTGGTGTGAAATGGATAAGCAACGCTTTCAAATGGTTTTTATGAAAACCCATGAAGCCTACAAATATGCAAGTTCCCCATTTTGGGATTTCAGTCGATACGATCAACACAGAGTCTTTCAAACCATTGCAATCCAAAAACAACTCAGCATCAACAGTAAAAAAAACATTGATCAATTTCAAGTTAAATTGCCAGAACTTGATTCAAAAGATTCTAGTTTATTGTTTAATTTAAAGATTAAAGGCTCTATGCATGATGGAATCAATGATTCTTATCTAAGAATATTAATCAATGATGGTGGTGAATATATCGAATTACTCAATTTATTGCTCAGGCGAAAAATAACTTTAGCCCAACATGAGCAAGCGTT
>Ga0209107_10000205_pt1 | contig 35628 bp, 10 predicted proteins | sample LakErihyJuly2011_2_FD_187460 | JGI IMG/M metagenome (GOLD analysis project Ga0209107, IMG submission 187460) | Freshwater microbial communities from dead zone in Lake Erie, Canada - CCB hypolimnion July 2011 (SPAdes) (version 2) | ecosystem: Environmental > Aquatic > Freshwater > Lentic >...
ATTAATTTGTTCAACATTTATGACTAGACGTAGTTCTATACAAACTGAAATGAGAATAGTATAATGGAAAGAAAAGATACAAATAGAGCCAATCAACTCCCAATAGAAAAACAATATCAAAAAGGTGTAAAACTAATTGATATTGATACTACTATTGCGGAATATATGGGAGCATCAATTATACCCGATGTAGATGAAAATGGTACGAGTGTCAAAGTTCCATTAATATATGGTAATGCTGAAAGATGGGAAGGTGCTAGAAAGAATGGATATCTAAGAGACCAACGAGGTAGAATACAGATACCTTTAATAATGTTTAAAAGAAACTCAATTCAAAGAGATGATACTAAGCAAAATTTTAAAGATGGAGCTAGGATGTCCGCATATCAAACGTATTCTAAATCAAATAGATATGAAAGATTTAGTTTACAGAATGGAGTAAAACCTGTAAAAGAATTATACAACGTTGCTGTTCCTGATTATGTGACTGTAACGTATGAAGTAATGATTTGGACATCGTTTACAGAACATATGAATAAAATTGTAGAAGCATTTCAATACGCAACTGATAGATATTGGGGAAACGAAAATGGATATAAATTTAGAACAAGATTAGATTCGTTTGAAAATCAGCAAGAAGTTGGTGAGGGAACTGAAAGAGTAATTCGTACTACGTTCACAATGACGGTAAACGCTTATTTACTTCCTGAACAATTTAATAAAGTTCCGGTTGTTAAAAAAGAATATTCAAAGAAAAGAATTGTATTTGGGGTTGAAACGGATTTGAGTGGAAATTTATTTAATAGTCCTTCGGTATATAATGAATATGCACAAGTTATTGATTTCGTAGCAATTAGAGGTTCTCAAATGGCAACCTTTGTAAATACAAATACGGTCAAATTAACAAATGTAAAAAAACCACTATTACCATCGGAATTGATTGGTATATTTGATACTGATAATTGTTTTAGAGTTTATATTAACGGTGAATTTATATCTCCTACATTTTATACATATTCTTATAATGGAGTCACTAAAGAAATCGTATTTACATTCAGTTTAACCTATCCATTGGATGCTAATGATGAAATAGCAATAACTGGTAAATTTCAAGAACTATGAAAGTAACTGGTTTAAAAAATATAATGAAAGAAGTAAATGAGCCAAATGAATTTGAATTATTTGCTAGCGATTTACAACATCCATATTATTGGATTTTTAAAGTAGATAACGTTAGAGTAAAAACATTATCTCCTCAAGTTGAAGAATTAAGAAAACCTTCGGCAAGATTTGATGTTTTTGTAAATGGATTATTTATATCTGAAAATGATTATGTTTTTGGAAATAAAGGAAACGATTTTTATGTTAAATTTATAAAAACTAAATTTCCTGATTTTGATAGATTTGGAAATGTGTACGAGTTGGATGAAACCGATGAGGTGAAAATAAACGGAGATTTAGAAAAATTTGCAATATAATGGCAAGAAGAATACCAAATATTAATATAGATACTACTCAAAAATTTAGAGATAGAGCTGGATTTAAACAATTTGTATTACAAGTTAATACTGATACATTTATTTATTCATATTTTCCAAATACAATAGAATTAAATGAAGATAAAACATTATTTACATTAACTTTATTGAATAAAAGGTTTATAGTTGATATTTTGGAGTTGGATAATGTTAAGGATTATATTGATGTATATTTATTTGGAGTAAAGCAACCGCAAGACCGTTATACCGTTGAAGTGGATGGAACTAATATAGTTATTAATTTTATAGTTGATATAACTAGAATACCAGAAGATGTTAATACAACTAATTTTGAAATAAAAGGAAAAATAGCAGAAATATTATAATAAATGGCAAGATTAATACCTCGTAAACAGATTGAAGAACAACAAAATATTAGTAGCTCACTTAATATTGGAGAAAATGTATATGTTGGACAAGATGCCATTATTAGTGGGTCTCTTTTTGTTTCTCAAAGTTTTTTCTTTGGAAACGATACTGGTTCAAGAAATGAAATAACTGGTTCGGTATTTTTGACTGGTTCATTGGTAATTGCCGGAGAATTAAGAACCACAGCACCTAATACAATTCTTTCTGTAACTTCATCAAATGCTTTGGTATCTGTCGATACTCAAAGATATGCTGGTATCCTTGCAAAAGATTTTGGTGCTAACTTACCGACACTTTATGTATCTTCAACCGATGGGGATGATACAAACGATGGTAGAAGTATTCAATATCCACTTCGTACAATTAAAAGAGCAGCCGCATTAGCAACTCCGGGGTACGATGGTAGATACGGATTTGATACTGGTTCTATCTATACTGGATATGCAATTAAGGTTCAAGCGGGAACGTATTTAGAGGATAATCCTGTGATACTTCCTAAGAATACAACTATATGGGGTGCTGGTTTGCGTATTACCAAAATTAACGCTAAAACACCCACAGAAGACCTATTCTATGTAAACTCTGGATGTTATATTGCAGAGGTAACAATGGGAGGTTTAAGATTATATCCTGACCAAATAAATCCTGAAAGAGGATTCGCCATAGCTTTTCAACCTGGTGCATTTATTACAACTTCACCGTACGTTCAGAACTGTTCGCAGATTTCCAATCAAGAGAATTCATTCACCGAACTTTACGAAGAAATTCCGCCGGGTGGTGGAGGTCTTTATGTTAATGGTGATGTGATAGATCCTGATTCTCCGTTGGCTTCAATGGTATTGGATGCTTACACTCAAATTTCTCCAAATGGTGTAGGATGTTTAGTAAATGGTAGAGGTTTCATTCAGTTGGTATCTTTCTTTAATAACTTTTCATATTACGCAATTAGAGTAAACAATGGTGGGCAAGCTACCCTAAACAACTCAAACATTTCGTTTGGTTTGTATGGTATGTATGCCAGTGGTTCTCGTTTTATATCTGGTAGTGGTGGTAATATTGCAGCTAGAGATTCCGTAAGAGGAACTTGGAGTTGTATTGTTGATGTTCTTAATAAAGGATTAGAAAACGGATTACCATCAATAACAAAATTAAATACGGCGGAAGGTATTCGTTTAACATCTCCTGCATTATACACACAAAGTAGAGTATCGGTAGGAACAACATTATCAACTACGGCAGCAGACGAAATATCGGCAGATTATACATTAATAAGTGAAATCGTTGATAAAGGTGTAACTAATTTTCCAACCCTATTAGCAAAGAGTTCTATAAAAGGATATGGATTTGATTCTCCTTATAATATTTTGGGAGCAGAACAAGTGACATCATCTATATCAGCAACAAATGGTGATTTAAATACTATAAGTGCATCTTACGCAGCTTTGTTAAGTATATTAGCAAATGGTACTGGTTCATTTAATTTTAAATCAAATACAAGTGCTAGTAGACAAATTGGTACTGATTCAATTGAACAAATATCAAATATTGCAACAAACTATACTGCATCAGTTAGTTCATCATTTGGCACGGTAATTAATATTATTACAAATGGTGTTTCTGCTAAACCAACATATGTAGCAAATACAAGTGGTAGTATAAAGGCGGGAACTACCGAGCAGACAATGTTGGGTGTAACATCATCTTTAGCAACAATAAATTCGGTAAGTGCAAGTTTTAGTATTGTTTATAATATTTTAGCAAATGGTACTGGTAGTAATATTTTAACAATACCAGCTAATCATCAAAAATCGTTTGTAATAACAAATAATAATAGTTCTTCTTTTAATTTTGAAGGAATTGGTAGTAACCCTACATTAACTTTATTTAGAGGAGAAACTTACAAATTTAATGTAGATGCAATAGAAACATTTGGTGGTATTGAATATCCATTTTGGATTAGACTACAGCAATTAGAAGGTATTACTGAAAAATATGATTATAATATTGGTATTGTAAATAATGGTGATAGTAGAGGAACAATAACCTTTACAGTACCATATAACGCACCAAATAGATTATATTATGTATCGCAGAATAAAAGTTCAATGGGTGGTGTAATTGATATAGTAAACTCATCTACAACGTCATTTGACTTAATTAAAAATACATTAACATACCCAGCTACAATACAAAGCGGTTCAATCGCTAAAACAAATATTGATATTGTAACGGCATATGAAATATTAGTAAACAATATAGCATTTATTCAAGATGAAGTAATACAATATGTATCATCTTCTTGGAGTGGGTTTTCATATCCAGAAGAAACTTGTAAAAGAGATGTTGCATATATTGTAAGTGGTTCGGCAAAAGACCTTTTATTTGGCGGAAATGAAGAAAGTATTAGAAATGGTTTATTTTATTATCAATATCCATCCCAGGCAACTACCACACAATTAGGTCCTACACTAACTGCTATGAAACATGCAGCTGAAGTTTCATTAAATTTAATTAGAGGTAAAGTATATGTAGTACCAACAAATGAAGTAGATGATGTATGGGAAACTATTAGAGATAATAAAACATTTGTACAAAATGAAGTTATAACTTATTTATCCTCTTCTTGGTCTAATTTTTATTATAATGAGGAAAAGTGTAGACGTGATACTGGATATATATTAGATGCGGTAGCAACTGATGCAAAATATGGTGGTAATGAAAGAAGTATAATTGCTGGTGAATATTATTATCAATATCCATCTTTAGCAATTGTAAGAGGTGATGGTGATGGTGTTGGGCAATTAGGACAAACAACCGATGGTATTAGATATGCTAGTGGAGTAGTTGATAATTTATTAAAACAAAAAACATTTACAGCTCCCGCTTCAACAACATTATCCGCATATAATAATTTACTAAATAATAAAGAATTAATTCAAAACGAAACAATTCAATTTATTAACGTTGCATTTCCAAATTTAAAATATAATCAAGTAACTTGTAAAAGAGATGTTGGGTATATTGTTGATAATGTAGCAACGGATTTATTATATGGTGGAATTGAAAGAGGTGTTAAAGCTGGTAGATACTATTATGATTATCCATCAATAGCAACAACAACTCAAAAAACATCAACTATTGCTGGTATTAAATATGCAAAAATTATTGGAGATACTATTGTTCAAAATCAAATATTAGATACACCACGTATTGTTTATAATGATGAGAAGAATTTTAGATTATCTACTTTAACAAACGTAACATCTTCATTTAGTGGTTCGGTAACTCAACAAACTTCTATTGGTAATACATTCTCAATTATAGAAGGAATTGTAGCAAGAGGATTAAGTTCGGTTAAATCTTTGTTAGCACAAAATACTGGATTAACTTGGAACAAATATAATCCAATAAGCGTAAGTAGTGGTTCTCAAATAACTTCATCTAATACAACACCAAATGAAGTAACTACAATTGGTAGAAATTTTGATATTGTAAATACTATTATTGGGGGTGGCTTAGTAGCTGAACCTTTATTCACTTCATCGCATGCAGGATTAACTAAAGTAACTACTGGAACGCAAACAACTGCATCATTTGCTGTAAGTGGTTCGGCAACGGCATCACTTTCATCATCATTTGCTTTAATTACTGGAATTATAACTGATGGGGTAAAATCATTTACACCAACTACTGCAACATATAACCCAGCAGATGGTAATTTTGTAATGACTATTCCAAGTCATACATTGAAAACATCTAATGGAATTTATTTAAGACCTGAATCATTTGTATTCACTTGTGATATGGATGGTAATAGAACGGAACATAAGTTACCGTCAGCAGGTCAACCGGCTTATACTAATAGATTAATAGTACAATCAGTAACATCAAATACTGTAACTCTAAATGTTGGTGCATCAGGACCTAATGTACAATTTACTCCTACCAACGCAACTTACAATCCAGCAAATGGAGATTTTGTATTGACTGTTGGTTCTCATAATTTGAGTATCGGAGAAGGTATTGTAATAACAACGGGTTCAATTGCATTTACTTGTGATATGGATAATAACCAATCGGTTAAATCTTATCCTAGATTTGGTATAGACCCATATGCAGGACGTTCTATGATGATAACCAATACTACTGGAACTACATTGACGGTTAATGTTGGAGCATCAGGCCCTAATAAATATTTTACACCTACAACGGCTAGTTATAACGCACTAACTGGTGATATGGTTGTAACTGTTGGTCAGCATGGATTGGGTGTTGGTAGAAGTGTTGTTTTAGAAAATAATTCAATAGCATTTACCTGTGACCAAGATGGTAACGCAACAACTCATAGTTATCCTAGAAGTGGAAGTGACCCATACGCAGAGCAATCAATTACAATAACATCAGTTGGGGCTACTCAACATACCGTAACTAATGCACCATACAATGCTGAAACCGGTGATGTTACTTTAACAATATCATCTCATGGATTTAGTAATGGTGATTATGTTAAGATTGCTGACAATTCATTAACTTATACTTGTATATTAGATGGTAATTTAGTTTCAAAATCGTATCCAAGAGTTGGTTATGATTATCCAAGCGGAAGATGGTTAGCAATATCTAATGTAACTGCAAACACATTTGATATTAATATAGGAGCATCTTCCTATACAAGCGCACATACATTTGTATCAGCAACTGCAAATGGAGTACAAAGACAAAATGGTATCTTTACAATTAATGTAGGAGATGCTGGAAGTGCTTCTGGTTCTATACACACATTTGTATCAGCATCAGCAAACGCTATAAAACACCTACCTCAATCAGTTCACACATTTGTATCAGCATCTGCAAACGCTATAAAACATTTACCGCAATCAATTCATACATTTGTTAGAACAAATCAAAATTCGGTAAGTACTGTACCTGTGTTAGTACAAAATACTTATGGTTTAATTAAAGTAACCAATACCGTATTCACAGCAAGTTCTGCAGCAACAACTGCAGAAAGTGCAAGTATTAGTTCATCATTTGCTTTAGTTGAGAGAGTATTAATAAATGGAACATCTATTATACCGGCATTAACATCTTCGTTAAACGGAAATATAAAAGTAACAAATGCATCACAATATATTTCAGCATCTTATTCGGCAAGTGTAAGTGATGTAAACTTTATATCGTCATCAATATCAATAGTAACAAAGATAATTGAAGGTGGTGAGTTTTCAGCACCAGTTTTTCAAACATATACAAATAGAATAACATCATCTAATAGTGTAGCAGCTTATGAAATTCTTAAAAATAATATTGGATTTATTGTATCGGAATCAATCGCATACTTAAGTTCATCTTGGTCAACTGCATCTTACGATGAAAGTAAGTGTAGACGTGATTTAGGATTTATACTTAGTGGTTCTGCTGAAGATTTAATATGGAACGCAAATTCAGCATCAATATTTAACGGATTATTCTATTGGGAATTCCCATCACAAGCGCAAGGAGCACAGCTTCAACAAACATTAGATGGTATAAACTACGCATCACGTTTAGCACAAAAAATAATATTAAATACTCCATTTGTTACGGTATCTTCGGATGTAACAAAAGCAAAAGTATTATTAAGAAACAATACTCAATTTATTAAAGATGAAACAATAGCATATTTATCATCTTCTTGGATTGGGCATGATTATAACGAAACAACTTGTAAAAGAGATGTTGGTCATATATTAGATGCCGCAATTACTGATATGGTGTATGGTGGTAACGAAAGAAGTAGAGTAGCATCATATTATTACTTTACATATCCATCGGCAGCAACTGGTTCACAATTAATGCAAACTATTGATGGTATTAACTACGCAAATAGATTAGCACAAAAGACAGTATTAAATTCAACATTTATACAAGCTGAAAGCAATAAAGTAAATGCAAGTAATTTAATAAGATTGAATAGAGATTTGATTGCAAATGAAGTAGTTGAATATGTTAGTTCTTCTTGGAGTGATGCACCTTACGATGATATCAAATGTAGAAGGGATGTTAAATATATTTTAGATGCGGTTAGAACTGACTTAGTATATGGTGGTAACGAAAGAAGTAAATTTGCAGGAGAATACTATTATGAATATCCATCTAAAGCAATCGTAGCTGGTGTACCATCGGCAACTGCTCAATTAGATAGTACTATAACTGGTATTGATTATGGTAGTGGATTGGTACAAAATATAATTAAAAATAATATATTAAGTGTACCATCCTCAACAATAACAAATGCAGCAGCTTTGGTAAGAAAAAATAGAGCATTCTTACAACAAAACACCGTTGATTACGCTAATGAAATATATCCTAACTTAGATTATATTGAAAGTAAGTGTTATAGAGATACTGGATTTATTGTAGATGCTGTAATTACCGATTTGGTGTATGGTGGTAATGAAAGAAGTGTAACTGCAGGAAGATTCTATTATTTATATCCATCCCAAGCTACTGGAGTTCAATCTGAAGAAACAATTGATTCATTAAACTTTACAAAAGGTTTAGCAAAATTAGTAGCAATTGGTGGAAAATCAATAGAGGATGGTTTTGATATTGTAGCAAACGTAATTGAAAGTGGAAGTAATTCAGCACCTAATGTGGTACTAAATACTGCAGATGGAATCAAAGCAACTACGGCTCTACAAATTACATCATCAATATCAGTAGGGACAACTGATAAATCTATTATATCATCTTCATTTGGTAATATACTTAATATTCTATCAAACGGAACTGGTTCAATACCAACAACTATTGTTAAGAATACAAACAAAGGTGTAAATGTTTTAGGTGGTACACAAATAACATCTTCAAATACACCTGATACTTCTGAAAAGGTAAAAGTAACTACTGGATTTGATATCGTACTTGATATTGTAGAAAATGGTACGGGTTCAATTCCAACTATTGTAACAAATGTAAATTCTTTAATTAGAAGAACAGCGACAAGCAGATATATAACAACCGCATCAATATCATCTACATATCTTACAGCTTCAAATAATAGTTTTGATATTGTTTTGGATATTGTTGAAAATGGTACTGATACGTTACCTACATTAATAAAAAATGTTGATGGATTAGTAAAAATAACAAATACAAATCAATATACATCTTCGGTAATTATATCATCTTCAATAGCAAAAAGTATATCAGGAAGCTTTGATACAATTATAAACATATTACAAAATGGTACAGGTTCTAAACCAACTACGGCAACATATAATCCTGCCAATGGTAACTTTGTAATTACTATTCCAAACCACAGCTATAAAGCATCTGATTTTATTTATTTAAAACCTGAATCATTTGTATTCACTTGTGAAATGGATGGTAATAGAACGGAACACAAATTACCTTCAGTTGGACAGCGTGCATATAATAGTAAGTTAAATATAATTTCAGTAACAACTAATACTATAACTGTAAATGTTGGTGCTTCTGGTCCTGATGTATCCTTCACTCCTACAGCTGCAACTTATGACCCAGCAACTGGTAATTTTGTATTGACTGTTGGACCGCACACTTTAAGTATCGGAGAAGGTATTGTAATAACAACGGGTTCAATTGCATTTACTTGTGATATGGATAATAATCAATCAACTAAATCTTATCCTAGATTTGGTATAGACCCATACGCAGGACGTTCTTTTAAAATAACAAATACTACACCAACTACATTGACGGTTAGTGTTGGGGCATCGGCGGCTAATAAATACTTTACACCATCTGCGGTTAATTACAATGCACTATCTGGAGACATGGATGTAACTGTTGGACAGCATGGCTTAGGTGTTGGTAGAAGTGTTATTTTAGTAAGTTCATCAATAGCGTTTACCTGTGACCAGGATGGTAACGCAACAACTCATAGTTATCCTAGAAGTGGTAGTGACCCATACGCTGGAAAATCAATTGAGATAACATCAGTTGGATTTACACAACATACAATAACAAATGCACCTTACAATGCTGAAACTGGAGATGTTACTATAACAATAGCATCTCACGGATTTAGTAATGGTGATTACATTAAAATTTCGGATAACTCATTAGTTTATACTTGTATATTAGATGATAATTTAGTTTCAAAATCTTACCCAAGAGCTGGATACGATTACCCAAGTGGTAGATGGTTAAGTATATCTGGTGTAACTACAAACACATTTAATATTAATGTAGGACCATCTTCATATACAAGCGCACATACATTTATATCAGCAACTTCAAACGGTCTACAAAGACAAAATGGTATATTTAGAATAAATGTAGGAGATGCTGGAAGTGCTTCTGGTTCTATACATACATTCGTATCAGCATCAGCAAATGCTATACAACATTTACCTCAATCAGTACATACATTTGTATCTGCATCAACTGGAGCAGTTAAACATTTACCACAAGCAGCACATACATTCGTAAGAGCTGATAGAAATGCAGTAACTCCTATACCAATAATAATAACACCAAATACAAGTGCAAATATTAAAGTAACTGATGCTACACAATATTTTGGAGTAAGTGCGGCAACACAAACTGAAGCTAACGCAATATCGGCATCTATTTCTATTGTAACAAACATAATAGCAAATGGTACGGGTTCTTTACCAACTGTAACTTTATACACATCATCAATATCATCTTCAAATGTAGTAGCAGCTTATACTATACTAAAAAGTAACTTAGATTTTATAGTATCTGAAAGTATTGCATATTTAAGTTCATCTTGGAGTACTGCATCTTACGATGAAAGTAAGTGTAGACGTGATTTAAAAGGAATACTTAGTGGTTCAGCTGAAGATTTAATATTCAATGCAAATTCAGCATCAGTATTCAATGGTAAGTTTTATTATCAGTTCCCATCACAAGCACAAGGAGCACAATTAAACCAAACATTAGATGGTATTAAATACGCATCACGTTTAGCACAAAAATTAGTATTAAATACTCTATTTGTAACTCAATCGGCGCAAGTTCAAACTGCATATACTATTTTGGTTAATAATAAAGAGCTTATTAAGGATGAAGTAATACCTTATATAAGTTCATCTTGGAGTACACACCAATATATTGAATCAACTTGTAAAAGAGATGTTGGTCATATTATAGATGCAGTTACTACCGATTTATTATATGGTGGAAATGAAAGAACTGTAAATGCTGGAATATTTTATTATCAATATCCATCCGATGCAACTGGTTCACAAATACAGGAGACTGTAACAGGTATTGAATATGCTAGAAACCTTGCATTCAAAATTCTTAGAGGAAATACATTCGTAAAAGTATCGCAAAATAAATTACAAGCAAAAGAATTAATTTATAACAATAGAGCATTTATACAAAATGAAGTTATAAGTTATATTTCGGCAAGTTGGAGTACAGCATCTTATAATGAAGTAACTTGTAAGAGAGATGTAGGACATATCTTAGATGCGGTAACAACTGATATAGTTTATGGTGGTAATGAGAGAAGTATAAATGCTGGAAAGTTCTATTATGAATATCCATCACAAGCTACAACATCTCAATTAGGACCAACATTGAGTGGAATCAAATACGCAAAAGATTTAACCGATAGTGTGTTAAAGAATTCAACATTTGTATCAGCATCTAATTCTAATGTTATTGCATACGAATTAATATTCAATAATAAGGCATTTATACAAAATGAAACCATTGCTTATCTATCTTCTTCTTGGAGTGCATTCAGTTATAATCAAACTACTTGTAAAAGAGATATTGGTTATATATTAGATGCGGTTGCAACTGATATTCTTTATGGTGGTAACGAAAGAGTAGCTAAAGCTGGTGAGTATTATTACTTATATCCTTCATTAGCAACTGTGGGTAACGATGGTGATACTGGTGGACAATTAAACCAAACTTTGGATGGTATAAAATACGCTAAAGGAATTACTGAAAAGATTGTAGCAAATTTATTATTACAATCACCTACAACATCCGAATTAACTGGATTTAATTTATTAATTGATAATAAGAAGTTTATACAAAGTGAATCAATTGCGTATCTATCTTCTTCTTGGAGTGGTGGTGATGGATTCTATTATAACGAAACAACTTGTAAAAGAGATATTGGACATATTATAGATGCAGTTAGAACTGACTTGGTATATGGTGGTAATGAGAGAAGCTCTAAAGCTGGAGAATACTATTACCTATATCCATCAGCAGCAATCCTAACAGGTTCTGTTTCACCAACTGCAGCAACACAAAAAGGACCTACACTTGATGGAATAAAATATGTAGCTGGTACTGCGGAAAATATAATAGCAAATAAAGTATTAATATCACCAACTGGATTTACAACATCATCAGTTAATTTATTAAGACAGAATAAAACATTTATACAAAACGAAACTGTACAATATATAGATGCTTTCTTCCCTAATTTAGTTTATTTAAGAGAAACGTGTAGACGTGATGTTGGATATATTTTAGATGCAGTTATAACTGATACTTTCTATGGTGGAAATCAAAGAAGTGTTATAGCTGGACAATATTATTATTTATATCCATCGTTAGCAACAAAGAGTACGCAAGTTATAGAAACTGTTGCTGGTGTTGATTACGCAAAAGCATTAGCTAAAGCAATAGTTCAAAATATTAAATTAAATTCACCAACACTAACTACAAATACTGATGGAAATATTAAGGTAACAAATACTACACAATATACATCATCTTTAGGTGCAACTACAATTGAAGTAAATCAAATTAGTTCATCATTCGGTTTAGTAACTGGAATCATAAATGATGGGGTAAAATCATTTACACCAACTACCGCAACATACAATCCGGCGAATGGAGATTTTGTAATTACTATTCCAAGTCATACATTGACAAAGTATAATAGTATTTACATCAAACCTGAATCATTTGTATTCACTTGTGATATGGATGGTAATAGAACCGAACATAAGTTACCTTCAATCGGACAATACGCATATTCTAACAAATTACAAATACAATCAGTAACAACTAATACAATAACTGTTAATGTTGGAGTATCAGGACCTAATGTAGAGTTTACACCTACTAATGCAACTTATAATCCAGCTACTGGAGATTTTGTAATGACAGTAGGTACACATAGTTTAAGTATTGGCGAAGGAATTTTAATAACAACGGGTTCAATCGCATTTACTTGTGATATGGACAACAATCAATCAGTTAAATCCTATCCTAGATTTGGTATAGACCCATACGCTGGTCGTTCTATGGTGATAACTAATACTACACCAACTACATTGACAGTTAGTGTCGGAACATCTGCAGCTAATAAATACTTTACACCTACATCAGCTAGTTATAACGCACTTACAGGCGATATGTCTGTAACTGTTGGACAGCATGGCTTAGGTGTTGGTAGAAGTGTTATTTTAGCAACGGGTTCAATGGCATTTACTTGTGACCAAGACGGAAATGCAACAACACATAGTTATCCTAGAAGTGGAAGTGGTGACCCGTATCTTGGAAAATCAATTGAGATAAAATCAGTTGGATTTACTCAACACACAGTAACCAATGCTCCATATAACGCTGAGACTGGAGATGTTACTATAACAATAGCATCTCACGGATTTAGTAATGGTGATTATATTAAACTTTCTGATAACTCATTAACTTACAATTGTGTATTGGATGATAATGTGATTTCAAAATCTTACCCTAGAGCTGGATATGATTATCCAAGCGGAAGATGGTTAAGTATATCTGGTGTAACTACAAATACGTTTAACATCAATATAGGTGCATCTTCATATACAAACTCACATACATTTGTGACAGCAAGTATTAATGGAGTACAAAGACAAGATGGTATCTTCACAATCAATGTAGGGGATGCTGGGAGTGCTTCTGGCTCAATACATACATTTGTATCAGCATCGGCAAACGCTGTAAAATACCTACCGCAATCAGTTCATACGTTTGCATCTGCATCAGCTGGTGCAATTAAACACTTACCTCAAGCAGCTCATACCTTTGTTAGAACTACTAAAAATTCAATCAGTACATTACCTGTATTGGTTCAAAATGGAGATAGTTTAATTAAAGTAACAAATACAACTCAATACTCATCATCAATATCGGCAAGTGTCGCTGAATTAGATATTATTACATCATCATTTAAGCATGTAGCTGATATTATTGAAAATGGTGTTGCATTTGTACCGGATTCATTAGCAAGAAATTATAATTATGGATTTGAATTATCTACACCAACTTTATTACATATAAGTTCTAAAGAGCAAACAACTGGTACGGGTTCATATAACTTATCAACTCAAATTACAAACGTAAGTTCTTCTTATGGTACTGTTGTAAACGTTGTTAAAAACGGATTGAGTGTATTACCTACATTAGTAACAAATACATCATCATCTTTGAAAGTAACAAACGCAAATCCTATAAGACAAGCAATATCTGCATCATCTTTTGATACTAATAAGATTGCAAGTGGGTTTGATTTGATATTAAGTGTAATTGAAAATGGAACATCGGTTCTACCAACAATTACATCAAATACATCAGCAAGTATTAAGGTAACTAACACACCACAATTAATAAGTGGAAGTGCAGCTGGAAGATTGCAAGGTAAATTAATATCATCATCGTTATCTTTGGTAATTGATGTGTTATTAAGTAATGGCACAAGCTCAATTGCATATAGACCATCAACATATCCAACAGCAAATACAAATGCAAAGATAAATTCGGCATATAACCTATTAGTAAGTAACTCTAAATTTATAGTTGATGAAACTATTGCTTATATGAGTTCTTCTTGGAGTGGATTTGAATATACACAAAGTAAATGTGAAAGAGATTTGACTGGAATCCTTAGTGGTTCTGCATTTGACCTTTTATATGGTGGTAACTCGGCATCTTTGTTTAATGGTAAGTTCTATTTTGATTTCCCATCACAAGCTACTGGTTCACAATTAGACCAAACAATTACGGCAATCAAATACGCAAGTGGATTAGCAGAAAAGGTTGTATTAAATACCGTATTCATAACATCATCATTAGAAGCATCTGCATCTTGGAATTCATTGAGAGAAAACAAAGCATTTATACAAAGTGAATCAATTGCATATCTATCGGCAAGTTGGGCTAAGCATGATTATAACGAAATAACTTGTAAGAGAGATATTGGATACATTATAGATGCAGTAGCAACTGATTTGTTGTATGGTGGTAACGAAAGAAGTGTGATAGCAGGAAGATATTATTATGATTATCCATCTCAAGCTACAAACGCACAATTAGAACCAACATTGACTGGGGTAAGATACGCAAAAGGAACGGCTATGAACGTAGTGGTTAATAAGCAGATATTTACAGCATCTTTGGAAGTTCAATACGCATATGATTTAATAAAAGCTAACAAACTATTCATACAAAGTGAAAGTGTTGCATTTGTAAACGTTAAATACCCTAACTTAGATTATAGTGAAAGTAAGTGTTATAGAGATTTAGGATATATCATTGATGGTGTAGCAACTGATTTACTTTATGGTGGAAATGAGAGAAGTAGAGATAATGCAGATTACTATTATCAGTTCCCATCTCAGGCTAATGGATTTGGTTCGCAAGTAATTCAAACAACCGATGCAATTAAGTACGCAGCAAGATTTACAACCGCATCTATTAGTAGTACACTAATAGGAGCACCTTCTGTTATACCTAATACGTTGGCAAATATTAAAGTAACTAACGCTACACAACTTGTAACATCATCATTGTTTGGAACTGCTGCGGAATCTACTAAAGTATCCGCATCTATTTCCATTGTAACAAACATAATAGCAAATGGTACGGCTTCTTTACCAACTTTAATTCCATATACAACTCAATCGGTTGATACTAATGTAATATACTCATACAATTTATTAAAAGCAAATATTGGATTTATTGTATCGGAATCAATTGCATATTTAAGTTCATCTTGGTCAACTGCATCTTATAATGAAGCAAGTTGTTCTCGTGACTTACGATTTATATTGAGTGGTTCGGCTGAGGATTTATTGTACAATGCAAATTCGGCATCGATATTTAATGGTGTGTTCTATTATCAATTCCCATCACAAGCACAAGGAGCACAATTAAACCAAACATTGGATGGTGTTAATTACGCATCACGTTTAGCACAAAATATAGTACAAAACGTAACTTATGTAACCGCATCGGCAATTGTATCAGCATCATACGCATTAATAAGAAATAATAGAGCGTTTATACAAAATGAAACTATCGCGTATCTATCTTCTTCTTGGAGTACGGCATCTTATGATGAAGTAACTTGTAAGAGAGATGTTGGGCATATTATAGATGCAGTTTCTACGGATTTATTATATGGTGGAAATGAAAGAAGTACAAACGCCGGGGTATTCTATTACTTATATCCATCACAAGCGCAAGGTTCGCAATTACAACCTACATTAGCAGGTGTTAAGTACGCAGGACAAACTTCTAAGAATGTTGCGGCATCATTAACATTTGTGACAGCATCACAATTAGTATCAGCATCGGTTAATTTGTTGAGAAATAATAGAGAGTTTATACAAAATGAAACCCTAGCTTACTTAACTGCTAGCTGGAGTACATTTGAGTATGATAAAGATAAGTGTAAGAGAGATGTTGGTTATATCTTAGATGGTGTAACAACTGATTTACTATATGGTGGAAATGAAAGAGGTGTATTCAGCGGAGAGTTCTATTACAAATATCCATCTAAGGCAATTATTGAAGGAGATGGTGATGGTGTTGGTCAATTAGGACAAACAATTGATGGTATAAACTACGCAAGTAGAATAGCACAAAAGATTGTAAAAAATACATTGTTTGTAACAGCATCAGTAGAGGCATCGGCATCATTTGATTTATTAAGAAAGAACAAAGCATTTGTGGCAGCTGAAACTATCGCGTATGTATCTTCTTCTTGGAGTGGTGTATATTATAACGAAACAACTTGTAAGAGAGATGTTGGATATCTAATAGATGCAGCAGCAACGGATGTATTATATGGTGGACAAGAAAGAACTGTGATAGCAGGACAGTATTATTACTTATATCCTTCTAACGCAATCAATAAAGGTGTACCATCAACTCAAAATCAATTAGACCCAACTCTTACTGGTATCAGATATGCTGGAAAGTTATCTAAAAAAGTAGTAATCAATCCAACTTATTTAGAACCATCTGCATCTTTAGTACTAACAGCAAAATTATTGACAGATAACAAAACGTTAATACAAAAAGAAACTATAACATTCTTATCTTCATCTTGGAGTAATTTAAAATATAATGAAGTAAGTTGTAGTAGAGATTTAGGATTTATCATAGATGCAATCAGAACTGACTTAGTTTATGGTGGAAACGAAAGAAGTATTGAAGCAGGTTCATACTATTATAAATTCCCATCCGTAGCAATTGTGGATAGTTATGGTGATAATAATGGACAAAAGAAGCAAACGATAGATGGTATTAACTTCGCAAGAGGAATATCTGAAAAAATTGTAGCAAATACTTTATTAACTTATTTAGCACCTGCAACTAAGAGAAGACAAGCGGCTGAAAGATTGAAATCTGGTAAGGATGAATTAAAACAAAGAGCAATTGGATATACAAATGGAGCATTTCCATATTTAGTATATAATGAGGCTAGTTGTTCACGTGATACTGGATTTATTGTAGATGCGGCTGTAACTGATTTATTATATGGTGGAAATGAGAGAGGAATCAGAGCAGCATCTTCATATTATGATGGTCAGTATGGAAGTGCAATAGCTGTGACTAGAGACCAGTTATTAGAAACATTGGAAACAAATCGTTATCTAAGAACTAGAGCAGAGTTTATAGCAGCGGGTGCACCATTAGAATCATTTGGTTCTCTAATTGTGGCAACTGGTATTGACTACTCTTATAATGGTAGTGGTGTAACGTTTAAAGCACTTCCTCCAAATCAGGGTGGTAGTGGTGTTGCAAATCCAATATTTGAAATTACCGAATTGGGTGGAGGTAGAATCTTCTTTACATCTGGTAATCAGGATGGTGACTTTAGAATTGGTACTGGATTGAGTATTAATCAGGCAACTGGTACTCTTGTGGGTAGAACATTTAGTAAATCTCTATTCTCATTAGTAACTCCGTTCTCATTAGCACTACAAATATAAAAAAAAATAAAAAAATAAAAAAATGGCAGAAGTTTTTGTACCCTTAAATCGGTTTCAGTCAGTAGTAACAGGATTGACTGGAGAGCCGGATGAAATTTATACAACACCAGCAGGTGTATCATCAATTGTATTATCTTGTCAAATTACAAATAATAGTTTGGTAACTCAACCTGTTACTATATTTGTAACATCAAATAAAGAAATACCTGTACCTGAATTTGGTAATGTATATAGTGGAAGTGCTTTTGTTAGTGCTTCTATAAGTTTATTAAATTTCAGTAGTAGTTTTGCTAGTGCATCTACACTACTTAATTCAAATAGACAATTTTTGAGAAAAGAAATAGCAGCATATACATCATATCAAAATAATTTATCAGAAACACCATTTACATTCATATCCGATTACTTTGAACAAAATACATTAGATGACGTTGATGCAATAAAATATGATATAGCTAATAATACAACAATTAGAACAAATAAAGCAGCAAAAGCTTATTTTGACAAAAATGGTGTATCTTTAATTGATTCAACTGAATATTCGGCATCTATATTTGCTTTAGATTATTTAAAAGTATTATCAAATCAAATTATAAAAAATCAATCTGTAACCGGTTCTACCGAATCGCCATTATTATTTCAAAGTGATGTAACACAGTCTGTATTAACTGCATTTACAAACGGAACTGAATCAGGAATATCAGCATCTATATATGTTGTAAATTCTTTAGTAGACGTTATTAAAAAAACCATTGAATCTCCTGTATTAGTAGAGCAATCTGCAGTAAGATTGGTGACAAACGTAACAATACCACCAGCAGATTCACTTTCACCGGTAGTTTCAGGTAAATTGGTGTTAGAAGAAACATATGGTTTTATAGTATCAGGCTCAACTGAATTAACTGTAGTCCTTTCTTTGCTAGAGAGTGCGAATGAATAACGATAATATTATAGATTAATATTTATAGTAGAAATTTCATATTTATAACAAAGCTAGCAGTAACTAATGGCAATAAGTAATCTTTTAACAGGTAGGGTAAGGGTAGTATCGCCTAAAAATGTAACATCTGATAGGTATCAATTCTTGGATTTATCTCAAGCCGAACCAAATTTAGGTGTTCCTCCGTTTTCGGCCTCACTACTAACAAATCCTGCTATAATAGTTTCGGATGACCAAGGTAATAGAGGATTTGCAAAAAAACTATTTTTAGAAGAATTTAGTGGGTCTTTTTCTGGTTCATTTCAAGGAGATGGTAGTAAATTAACAAATGTACCATCTGTAGTAGCACCATTTATAGCAAGTGGCTCTGCAACGGCATCTTTCAAATCAAATGGTCTTAATGTAAATACTGATACAATAATTGAAGGAAATCTTTATGTAAGTAAATCAATTGTAGCAGACCAACTTATTGTAAACATAATTTCTTCTTCTGTAATTTATTCATCGGGTTCAAATATATTTGGTGATGAATTAACCGATATTCAACAATTTACCGGTTCAGTAGAAGTTAGGGATAGAATTGGTGTAAACCAAATTACAGGTTCCTCTATATCTGCATCATTTACTGGTTCATTTTTTGGAGACGGTACAAATTTATTTAATTTACCAAAAGCAACTAGATTAGCAAGTGGTAGTGTAACTGCATCGGTATCACCTGATGCTGGGTTTGTAGTAACATCCATAGATAGTGGTTCTACATTTACTGGTTCTCTTTTTGTAAGTGGAAATATTACTATACCATCTGGTAGTGGATATTTTAGTGGAAGCGGTGAAGGTTTATTTAACATACCTGAATCGGCACTTTCATTTCAACCATTTAGAATTATAAGTGGTAGTGTAACCGCATCGGTATCTCCTGTATTTGGATTTAAAGTAGAATCCGCTTTAAGTGGCTCACAATTTACTGGTTCGGTTGATATTAGTGGCAGTGTATCGGCATCCTTATTTAGAGGAGATGGTAGTGGGTTATTCAATATCCCGGCATTAACATCGACATTGATAGCAAGTGGTTCGGCAACTGCATCCATTTCCCCAAACAAAGGAGTTGAAATAAATACATCAGTAACTATTAATGATTACTTATTAGTAACAGGTAGTGGTATTTTTAAATCAACTATAACCGCATCAATGTTTAGTGGTAGTGGTAGAGGATTATTTGATATCCCTCGTTCTGCTTTAACACCCGATGCATTGGTGGCAACAATAATAGCAACTGGTAGTGTAACTGCATCCGTTTCTCCTAATTTTGGATTTAAAGTAGAATCATCTTTAAGTGGTTCACAATTTACTGGTAGTTTATTTGTAAGTGGCGGAAACATACGAGTAGAAACTGGTTCTTTCTTTAGTGGTAGTGGTGCGGGTTTAAATAATATCCCTCGTTCAGCATTAACACCAGACGCTTTACTAAGTACTATAATAGCAAGTGGTAGTGTAACTGCATCAGTATCACCAAATGACGGATTTAAAGTAACATCAATAACCAGTGGTTCTACATTTACTGGTTCTTTATTTGTAAGTGGAAATATTGAATTATTTACTGGTTCATTTAGTGGAAGCGGTGATAAATTATTTAATATACCAATTTCGGCACTTAAAGATTTAGACCTTTCTAGAATTACAAGTGGTTCGGTAACCGCATCAATATCTCCTGATAAGGGATTTGTAGTTAATACTTTTTCTACATTTAGTGGAAGTATGATAATATCGGCATCCGCTGTATATTATACATCAGAATCTTTGGATACTGTATTCAATGTTATAAATGATAATTCCGCAGCTTATCGTTTTAACGGTGATTCTATAAACCAAAACCCATCAATAACATTAGTAAGGGGTGTAGAATATACATTTAATTTAAATGCATCTGGACATCCGTTTTGGATTAAAACAGTAAACTCAACGGGTACTGGAAACGCATATAATGATGGAGTAACTAATAATGGTGATGATGTTGGTGTAATAACATTTGTAGTACCAGCAAACGCACCAAATACACTTTACTACAATTGTCAGTATCATTTGCAAATGGCGGGTGTGATTAATATTGTTGATGCACTTTTAAAAAGAAGACCTGAAGTTTTAATTATTGGAGATGCGATTATAAGTGGTAGTTTAAATGTAGCCCAACCAGCAATATTTAAATCAACTATTACCGCATCTATGTTTACTGGTAGTGGAGCTGGTTTATTTGATATTCCAGAATCAGCATTATCATTTTCACCATCTAGAATCGCGAGTGGTAGTGTAACTGCATCAGTATCTCCTAATTTTGGATTAAAAGTAGAATCCGCTTTAAGTGGCTCACAATTTACTGGTTCGGTTGATATAAGTGGTAGTCTTAGAGCTCGTACTATTATATCCAACGAAATAAGTGGCTCTGATATTAGTGGCTCGTTTCAAGGAGATGGTAGTAGATTAACAAATATTATTGTACCACCACAAACTGCAACAAAAATTGTCTCTGGTTCGGTAACTGCATCGGTTTCACCTGATACTGGACTTATTGTAACTTCGCTTGAATTTGGTTCTACTTTTAGTGGAAGTATTAATTTAAGTGGAAGTATAATTACTTATGGTAATATTTCAATAGTATCTGGTTCATTTACTGGTAGTGGAGCTGGTTTATTTGATATTCCAGAATCGGCACTTTCATTTACACCAAATAAAATTACTAGTGGTAGTGTAACTGCATCTGTTTCCCCTCAATTTGGATTTAAAGTAGAATCAATCGTAAGTGGTTCTCAATTTACTGGAAGTTTATTTATAAGTGGAGCTGGTATATTTTTGAATTCCGGTTCATTTAGCGGTAGTGGTAAAAATCTGTTTGATATACCAATTTCAGCACTTTCTAATTTAGATACTTCAAAAATATTTAGTGGTAGTGTAACTGCATCAATTTCTCCAAATAGAGGATTCGAAGTATTTGCAGCAACTTCTAATTTTTCTGGTTCAATATCGGCATCCGTATTTAGTGGTAGTGGTCTTGGATTATTTAATATTCCACAATCTGCAATATCATCGGAAGTATTTAGAATTGTAAGTGGTAGTGTAACTGCATCCGTTTCTCCTAATTTTGGATTTAGAGTAGCATCATTTGCAAGTGGCTCCGATTTTAGTGGAAGTATTAGAATCGATTCATCATCTTTTATATATTCTGAGGGTACGTTTTTAAGAAACATTCCTCGTAACGCATTAACTGAAGAAGCTTTAATATCTACCGAAATTAAATCAGGTTCAGTAACTGCATCCGTATCTCCTAATTTTGGATTCAGAGTAATATCAATAGAAAGTGGTTCTCAATTTAGTGGTAGTTTATTCGTAAGTGGTGGATATATTAGAGTAGAGACGGGTTCGTTCTTTAGTGGTAGTGGAGAGGGGCTAAGTAATATTCCTGAATCTGCACTATCATTTAAAATTAATAGAATTGCAAGTGGTTCGGCAACAGCATCAATATCTCCTGATTATGGATTAAGAGTAAATACATTTTCTACAATTAGTGGAAGTTTTATAGCATCATCATCGGCAAGACCAATACCTAATTATGAAATAGATACTGTATTTATTGTGACGAATGATGGTAGTGGTCTATATAATATTAGTAATAAATTAGTAAGTGGTTCGAATCCAAATTTAACTTTAGTTAGAAATGTAGAATATACGTTTAACGTTAATGCAGCTGGCCATCCATTTTGGATTAAGACGGTAAGTGGTATTGGTACTGGAAACTCATATGATACATGGGTAACAAACAATGGAGTTGCAACTGGTACTATAACATTTTTAGTTTCTGGTAGTGCACCGGATACACTTTATTATAATTGTCAATTACACTCATCAATGAAAGGTGATATTAATGTAGTAGATGCATTATATATACCAGCTGAAATTAAATTAATTGGTGAAACAAAAATTGAAGGTAATTTAACCGCATCAATGTTTAGTGGTAGTGGTAAAGGCTTATTTGATATACCACAATCTGCAATATCTGGCGATACTGTTAGAATTGCTAGTGGCAGTGTAACGGCTTCTGTATCTCCTAATTTTGGATTTAGAGTAGCATCTGTTGTAAGTGGTTCTGATTTTAGTGGAAGTATTAGAATAGATTCATCATCATTTATTTATTCGGAAGGTACATATCTTAGAAATATTCCTAGAGCAGCATTAACAGAAGATGCATTAGTATCATCAGAAATTAAATCAGGTTCAGTAACTGCTTCGGTTAGTCCGGATTTTGGATTTAAAGTAACAACTCCATTTACATCTTCTTTATCATTTGATAACGTATTCACTGTAACTAATGATGGAAGTGGTGTATATAACATAAGTAACGGGTTAATAAGTGGTTCGAACCCCACACTTACATTACATAGAAATTATGAATATGTTTTTAATGTAAATGCAAACGGTCATCCATTTTGGATTAATTCGGCTAGTGCACTTGGTACTAATAGTGGATATTATTCTTGGGTAACTAATAATGGTGAAGATGTTGGGCAAATAAGATTCCTAGTTTCTGGAAGTGCACCAAATACATTATATTATAATTGCCAATTACATTCAAGTATGTCTGGTAGTATAAATGTAGTTGATGGCAATCCAAACTTTATATATGATACTCAAATCGGGTCACGTTTAACCGGCTCTGTTGATATAAGTGGAAGTTTATTTATAAATGAAATAAGTGGTGGATTATTTTTAGCATCATCCTCAGTATATTATGGTGAGGGTACATTTCTAAGAAACATTCCTCGTTCTGCGTTGACAGAAGATGCACTTGTTAGTACGGAAATTAAATCCGGTTCGGTAACTGCTTCTGTAAGTCCGGATTTTGGGTTTAGAGTAATTACAGCATTTACAGGTTCTCAAATAGGTTCTCAATTTACCGGTAGTGTTGATGTTAGTGGTAGTGTTAGAGCATTTAATTTTATAGGAGATGGTTCTCAATTAACAAATGTACAGGCATCAGCAGCACCATTGATAGCAAGTGGTTCGGCAACTGCATCTGTAACGAGTGGGGATACGTTTATAATAACAACTGGAGCAACTGGAAGTGGACAGGATGTACAATTTGGTTCTAGGTTTACTGGTAGTGTTGATGTAAGTGGTAGTATTAAAGCTCAATTTATATTAGGCGATGGTACGTTTATAACAAACGTACAAGCAGCAGCCGCACCTTTTATTGGTAGTGGTTCTGCAACAGCATCAGTTCAAAGTGGTAATACGTTTATAGTAACAACTGGAGCAACTGGTTCAGTTATTGGTTCTAGATTTACGGGTTCTATTGATGTAAGTGGTAGTATTAGAGCATTTTCATTCGCAGGAGATGGTTCTCAATTAACCAATGTACAAGCATCCGCAGCTCCTTTAATAGCAAGTGGTTCGGCAACTGCATCAGTTCAAAGTGGAATACAATTTATTGTAAGAACAAACGGTAATTTTTCACCAGTTGGTGCAAATTCTGGTTCTTATTATGGTTCTGAATTTACTGGTTCTGTAATTATTAGTGGTTCAATATCATCATCTCGTTTTGATGGAGATGGTAGTGGTTTATTTAACATTCCACCCGAATCAATTGAAGGACTTGAATTGGTAAAAATTAATTCTGGTTCTGGTATAGCAATTATTGATCCTGAAAAATTATCAGTTAATGTGCCAATAACAGCATCTCGTTATGATGGAGATGGTAGTGGTTTATTTAACATTCCTGCAGAAGCATTGGAAGACTTACAATTAGATAGAATCATATCAGGTTCTGCAGAAGCGGTAATTTCTCCAAACAAAGGACTAGAAATAAATACAAAGGCTAGAATATCAGCATCGTTATCTGTTAGTGGTGGATTGTTTGTGACTGGTGGCAATGTTGTAGTAGCAAGTGGCTCAGCATATTATGGTGATGGTAGTGGATTGACAAATATTACTTTAGCAAATATATCATTTGAAACATTTATATTAAAGAGTGGTTCATTTACAGCATCAATATCACCTAATAATGGATTCGTAGTAAACGCATCATCATCTTTTTATGGTGATATGTATGTTGATACAAATTTAAGAGCAAATAGTATAACTGGTAGTAATTATATTTTCTCTCCATTAATTAGTGGCTCATTTTTAGGAACTTATAATTTTCAAGGAGTAGGACCAACTGCATCGGCACAATATGATATTTTAAGATATAGTGAAACTCAAGGATACTTTATTCCACAACCTGAAACATCATTAACTGAAACTGTATCATTTAGTAATGTAAGTGATTTAACAATAGTACACAATTTGGATATTCGTTATCCGATGGTACAAATATACGCAACTGGTTCGGAAGACCAGATTATTGCTGGTACTATTAAATCTATTGATGAAAATACGATACAAATTAAATTTGCTGGATTAACATCTGGACATGCTGTAATTGGTAGTGGAGGTTCGTTGATAAATGGAACAATACCAGGAAATAGAGTAATTGGTACAGTCTTATCAGCATCACACGCAGATGTTGCTGAAGTGGCAAATTCACTTGTGGGATTTAATTCTGCATCATTAGCAGCATTAGGTGATTTACAAAACTTTGTAACAAATAATAAAACATCATCAATGGCGGTGTTTAGTGCAGTAAGTGCTTCTTATGCATTAACCGCATCATACGCATTAAATGCAGGGGCCGGTGGTGGTACTGAATTATTTATATACCAAACCAGTTCATTAGTAAAAGCACAAGTAGGAAAAATACATTTTACTGGTTCTGGTGTTAATGTAACACCATCTGGTTCAGATGGGGTATTGGTAACAATATTAGGTGGTGGCGGTGGTGGTGGTGTTGGTGATTTACTTAGTTCACAAACTTCTTCAATGTTAGTTGGAACTGCATCTTTAGCATTCACCGCATCTTACGCACTATTTGCACTAGCATCTGCTAATACTGATACTGCATCATTCTTACAAATTAATACAAATAGTACAATTAACGCATCGCTTACAATTAGTGGAAGTTTAGGTGTTAGTGGTAGTGTATTAATAGGTTCGTTGGTATCTGGTTCATCGGAAGATGTGGTAGTTTGGAATTCATCAACAAAAAAATTAGAAAGAAGAAATATAGCAGGTGTACAAGGTTCATCTGGATTAGATGGTTCGGCTGGTACATCTGGAACTGAAGGTTCGGCTGGTACATCTGGAACGTCTGGTACATCTGGAACCGAAGGTTCGGCGGGCTCATCTGGAACATCTGGAACTTCCGGTACAAGTGGAAGTGAAGGTTCTTCTGGTACATCTGGAACCGAAGGTTCGGCCGGTACTTCAGGAACTTCAGGAACCTCAGGAACATCTGGTACAACCGGTAGTGATGGAACTTCTGGAACATCAGGAACAAGTGGCACAACAGGTAGTGATGGAACTTCTGGTACATCTGGAACATCAGGAACAACTGGTTCGGAGGGTACTTCCGGAACTTCCGGAACTTCTGGTAGTGAAGGTTCATCCGGAACATCAGGAACTTCTGGTACAAGCGGCACAAGTGGTTCATCTGGAACTTCAGGAACAAGTGGCACATCAGGAACAAGTGGCACTTCTGGAAGTTCCGGAACTTCAGGTTCAACTGGTAGTGATGGTACTTCCGGAACATCAGGAACATCAGGAACATCGGGAACATCAGGAACTTCTGGTAGTGAAGGTTCGTCCGGAACTTCTGGAACATCTGGTACATCAGGAACTTCTGGAACATCCGGTACAGGTGGAAGTAGTGGTACCAGTGGTACCAGTGGTTCAACTGGTACTGCCGGTAGTGCCGGTACTTCTGGAACATCCGGAACTTCTGGAACTTCTGGAACTTCTGGTACAAGTGGTGGAGCCGGTACAAATGGTTCATCGGGAACTTCTGGTACTTCTGGAACATCTGGTGAAAATGGAACTTCTGGTTCATCCGGAACTTCTGGTTCATCCGGAACTTCTGGTAGCGATGGTGTATCTGGAACATCTGGTACTTCCGGAACATCCGGAACATCTGGTTCGGCGGGCTCATCTGGAACATCTGGAACAACTGGTTCGGCGGGTTCTAGTGGAACTTCTGGAAGTAGTGGTACATCGGGAACTTCTGGTAGTGAAGGTTCATCCGGAACATCAGGAACTTCTGGAACTTCAGGAACATCTGGTACAACTGGTAGTGATGGAACTTCAGGAACATCGGGAACTTCTGGTTCGGCAGGAAGTAGTGGAACTTCAGGAACTTCAGGTACAACTGGTAGTGATGGTACTTCGGGAACTTCAGGCACAACTGGTTCGGATGGAACTAGTGGCACATCTGGTACATCTGGAACCGATGGAACTAGTGGCACATCGGGAACTTCTGGTACAACCGGTTCTGCAGGAACTTCTGGTACAAGTGGGGTAGATGGTAGTAGTGGAACGTCAGGAACTAATGGTTCATCTGGAACTTCTGGTAGTGAAGGAACTTCGGGAACTTCGGGAACATCTGGTATAAGTGGCTCAGACGGTACTAGTGGAACTTCAGGAACTAATGGTTCATCTGGAACTTCCGGTAGTGATGGAACTTCTGGTACAAGTGGCAGTGAAGGTACATCGGGAACTTCAGGAACAAATGGGTCTGAGGGAACATCGGGTACTTCTGGTATAAATGGAACTTCGGGAACATCTGGTTCAAACGGTACATCTGGTACTTCTGGAACTGATGGGACAAGTGGAACATCAGGTATAAGTGGCTCAGATGGTACTTCTGGTACAAGTGGTATAGATGGTTCATCTGGAACCTCTGGAACAAATGGTAGTAGTGGAACATCTGGAACTTCTGGAACTTCTGGTACGAGTGGAAGTGGTGGAACAAGTGGTACTTCAGGAACTTCTGGTTTAGACGGAACATTTTTTGGTAGCAGTGGTACATCTGGAATAAGTGGCACGAGTGGCACGAGTGGCACATCTGGAATTGATGGTACATCGGGTACAAGTGGTACATCGGGATTAGACGGAACATATTTTGGTAGTAGTGGTACATCAGGAATAAGTGGAACTGATGGAACTTCGGGAACATCCGGCAGTGATGGTACTTCGGGAACTTCCGGAACATCCGGAACTTCGGGTACATCTGGTTTAGACGGAACATTTTTTGGTAGTAGTGGTACTAGTGGTACATCCGGTGAAAGCGGTACAAGTGGAACTTCTGGAGTTGGTACTAATGGAACATCTGGCTCAGCTGGTACAAGTGGTTTAGACGGAACATTTTTTGGAACAAGTGGAACAAGTGGTGCGGATGGAAGTAGTGGTACGAGTGGTGCTGGTTCATCTGGAACAAGTGGCACATCCGGAACAAGTGGCACATCTGGTTTAGACGGAACATTTTTTGGAACTTCTGGTACAAGTGGATTTGATGGAACAAGTGGTACTTCAGGAACTTCTGGTTTAGACGGAACAAGTGGTTCGGCAGGAACTTCTGGTACATCTGGATTGGATGGAACATATTTTGGAAGTAGTGGTACGAGTGGGGCAAATGGAACTGATGGAACTTCTGGTACAAGCGGAGTAAGTGGTTCATCGGGAACATCTGGCACATCAGGAACTTCTGGTGTTAATGGTACAATGTTTGGTAGTAGTGGTACTTCTGGTACTTCTGGAACATCCGGAACTTCTGGAGAAAGTGGTTCATCAGGAACATCAGGTACATCAGGAACTTCGGGATTAAATGGTACAATGTTTGGAAGTAGTGGTACATCAGGAACATCTGGAACTTCGGGTACATCTGGAGAAAATGGAACTTCTGGTACATCAGGAACTTCTGGTACATCTGGGGTTAATGGTACAATGTTTGGAAGTAGTGGTACTAGTGGAGCAATTGGAACTGATGGAACTTCAGGAACATCTGGAGGAAATGGAACAAGTGGAATTAATGGTACATCAGGTACATCAGGAACTTCTGGTACATCTGGTGTTAATGGTACAATGTTTGGTAGTAGTGGTACGAGTGGTGCAAATGGTTCAACTGGTTCTGCGGGTGCAGATGGTTCATCCGGAACTTCTGGTACAAACGCACCGGGATTTTCTTCCGGTACATCAGGAACTTCTGGAATAAGTGGTTCTGGTGGAAGTGCTGGAACTTCTGGTACAAACGCACCGGGATTTTCATCTGGTACATCCGGAACTTCCGGAGAAAGTGGTTCAGCAGGAACTTCAGGAACAAACGCACCGGGATTTTCATCTGGTACATCGGGAACTTCTGGAATTAACGGAACCGGTGGAAGCGGAGGAACAAGTGGTACATCTGTTCCTGGTGTAACATCGGGAACTTCTGGAACATCTGGATTTCCGATAACAGGTACAACTAATAATGCAGTACTTACATATATAGATTCACCAATAGGTGTTCAAGCCGAACCTAATTTAACATTTGATGGTACTACAATAAGCTTAACTGGAAACATAGGAGCTAGTGGATATATAAGTTCAACAACATTTAGAGAAACATATTCTGACTTAGCAACTGGAGGAAGTGTAACATTAGACCTATCAACAGCAAATAATTTTAGAAGGCAATTCAACGCAACTGCAACAATCGCATTCAGTAATCCACCAGCATCAAATGCATTTGGATTTACTTTAGTAGTTGTAAATGCTGGGGCTTTTTCTATAACATGGCCAGCTAGTATTGATTGGGTAGGCGGGTTATCTCCTATATTAACATCATCCGGTGTAGATGTTTTAGTATTCTATACTTATAATGGTGGTAGCTCATATTATGGATTTGTAACCGGTAAAAATTTAAGTTAATAAAGTTATGAGTATATTTAGAAGATTAGTAGAATCGGATGGGGGTGTTTTTCCTTTTGTATTTAAAGTTACAACAACAACTGCAAATACGGTATTTACTTGTCCTTTGATTGATTATAGTGGATTAACACCATCACTATATATAGATTGGGGTGATAGTAGTAGTTCTCCGCTAATAACATCATCAACGTCAGTAGATAGAATACATACTTTTGTATCCGCTGGAATTTATACAATTACTATAAGTGGATTTATGCCAGGATTTACAGTAAATAATAATTCGGCAATTAGAACTCTTATAACAGAATTAGTACAATGGGGAATTGTTGGATTACGAAGTGTAAATTTTTATGGTTGTTCAAACCTAACAGCAATACCTAGTAGTGCATCATTAAGTGCACTTGGTGGATACACTGGTTTAGGTGAGGTAGTTTCTTTTTCTAATTTTATGAATGGTACTAGAATAACATCAATACCTTCGGATATATTTGATTATTCACCAAAAGCAACAACATTTAGTAGTACATTTGCATCAATACCAACGATAACATCGATACCAACTGGATTATTTGATAATGTTCCTTTAGCAGCATCGTTTGCATCTTGTTTCTTTGCATGCCAAGCTCTAACAACAGTACCATTAACATTATTTGACCAAAATGTAAATGTGACTAGTTTTTCTGGAACATTTAGAAATTCTAGAGCAATAGTTGATGTTTTACAATTTACATATAATACAGCAGCAACAACTTTTACTAATATATATAATATGAGTTCTACTGTAAATGCTTTAACAGGTACGGCTCCTGAATTGTGGAATAGAGTACCTGCACCAGCTGGAACTGAAGCATTTAATAATTGTAGTGGATTAACAAATTACGCATCAATACCTATAAACTTTAAATAATATGTACTTAAGAATTATAAACGATACGATTAATTATCCATATACTATTAATGAATTAAGAGAAGCATATCCAAATGTAAGCCTACCTTCAACAATTACTGATGAATCTTTAATTGAGTGGGATATGTATGTGGTACAACCAACTCCAATGCCGGTTAATTACATAAAAAATATTACGGAAGGAACTCCTACTTTAATTGATGGGGTTTATTATAAAAGCTGGGTAGAAACTGATGCTACCACTGCAGAAATTTCTTATAGAGTAGAAAATCAATGGGAAACAATCCGAATTCAACGAAACGAATTATTGACAGAATGTGATTGGACACAATTAGCAGATATCCCATCTGAAACAAAAGAAGCTTGGACAACATATAGACAAGCATTACGAAATATTACAACACAACCAAGTCCATTTAGTATTATCTGGCCTGCGAAACCTTAAAAGGAAATTATTTTATATTTATACCTATAACAAAAGTATATAGATATAGATGATTATACATAGTCCAATATTTTCGGGTTCAATTACACAAGCTTCATCTGCTTACGCAAATTTAAGTGGTTCATTTACGGGTTCTTTAACCGGTTCATTTAAGGGTACAATTGATGTACAACAAGCATCATTTGCCAACTTAGATATAACTAATAAATTATCAGTTAGTGGTTCAATTATTATGACTGGTTCAATGAATTTGACGGCAGGCGGGTATTTAGTGGACAATGTAAACGTATTAGACTCAGCAATAGCTTTTGCAATAGCATTAGGATAAAAATAAATAAAAATGGCAAATACATTTAAAAATAGTATAACAGGTTCAATCGGAACATCAGGTGTTAAAGTATATGAATCACCAGCTGCAACATCAGCAACAATAATTGGTGTCAATGTAGCAAACGCAGCATCTCAAAATATTTCAGTAAGTGTAATGATGAGAGATACTTCTGGAAATAAATGTGTATATTTGGTAAAAGATGCTTTAATAGTACAAGGTGGTTCAAATATAATGGTAGGTGGTGAACAAAAAATTGTATTAGAAGCAACGGATTTTCTTTCGGTAACATCTTCGTTAGCAAATTCGGCAGATGTAATTGTTTCGGTATTGGAATTGACATAATAAAAAAGATATATTAAATGGAGTTTAACGGAAAAAGTCCTAATGGTTTAAATCAGACTAGTGTAAATAGTGTATCACTTTTTGTGAGCGGCGCATCTATATTAAACGCGTCATCCGAATCGGTAAATGTGGTAGGAAACTTTACTGCTTCTAAGATACAAACGGATGAAATTGGCGTAAGTTCAACGGGAACTACATTACAAATAAAAGGAAATACAAAAATAAGTGGGTCTATAACAGCATCTTTATTTCAAGGTGATGGTAGTGGATTGTTTAATATTAGTGCAGCATCAATTGGTGATTTGGATAAATTAAAATCCGGTTCGGCAATTGCACAAATTTCACCAAATCAAGGTTTAAGAGTCAATACCGGTATTACTGTAAATGATTTTTTAATAGTAACTGGTAGTGGTATTTTTAAAGGAGATGTAACTGTAGCTGGAAAAATAAATACAACTGAATTATTTGCAACATACATTTCATCATCTATAATCTATGCATCTGGTTCAAATAAATTTGGTGATGCACAAACTGATAAACAAGAATTTACTGGTAGTGTAGCAATTACAGGTTCATTATTTATAGCAGGATTATCAGCAGATGCATCAAATGAAGTTTTAGTTATTAATGCAACAACTGGAAAAATAGGAACTAAATTTGCAGCCGCAACATCTGGTACTTCCGGAACTTCCGGAACTTCAGGAACAACCGGCTCAGCAGGTACATCAGGCACATCAGGAACTTCAGGAACTTCTGGTACATCAGGAAGTGAGGGTTCATCTGGAACATCCGGAACATCCGGAACTTCTGGAACATCCGGAACTTCTGGTAGTACGGGTTCTGCTGGGTCTAGTGGAACATCCGGTACATCCGGTACATCAGGTTCATCAGGAACTTCAGGAAGTGAAGGTTCATCCGGTACATCAGGAACTTCTGGTTCGTCTGGTACTTCGGGTACATCTGGTAGTACGGGTTCTGCAGGTACAACCGGTTCGGCAGGTACATCTGGAACTTCAGGTACATCCGGAACTTCTGGAACAAGCGGAGCCGATGGTTCATCTGGAACATCTGGTTCAGCTGGGACGAGTGGCACTAGTGGAACTTCTGGAAGTGGTGGTACAACTGGTACTGCCGGCTCAACCGGTTCATCTGGTATAAGTGGAACAGCAGGTACAACCGGCTCAGCAGGTACATCAGGAACATCAGGAACTTCTGGAACAAGTGGTACTGCTGGTAGTGGTGGTATAACCGGTGCTGGTGGATTAGGTGGAACAAACGGAACTGGTGGAACAAGTGGAAATGATGGTAGTAGTGGTACAAGTGGTAGTAGTGGTACGAGTGGCACATCGGGAACTTCGGGAATAACTGGAGCAGGTGGAACAGGTGGTTCGGCAGGTACATCTGGAACTTCAGGTACATCAGGAACTTCTGGTACATCAGGTTCAGCAGGAACTTCTGGAATAAGTGGAATACAAGGTTCATCAGGTTCAGCAGGAACTTCAGGTACATCTGGAACTTCTGGAACAAGTGGAACTTCTGGAACAAGTGGTTCGGATGGAATACAGGGTTCATCTGGTTCAGCAGGAACTTCAGGTACATCCGGAGTAAGTGGTACCGGTGGAAGTAGTGGTACATCCGGAACATCTGGAGTAAGTGGTTCAGCTGGAAGTAGTGGAACTTCGGGAACATCTGGAGAAAGTGGTTCATCTGGAACATCTGGAGTAAGTGGTTCAGCTGGAAGTAGTGGAATTTCGGGAACTTCAGGAACTTCGGGAACATCAGGAAGTAGTGGCACTTCAGGAACGTCTGGAGTAAGTGGTTCGGCAGGAAGTAGTGGTACTTCAGGAACTTCAGGAACTTCGGGAACATCAGGAAGTAGTGGGACATCTGGAGTAAGTGGTTCATCGGGAACATCCGGAACTTCTGGAAGTAGCGGAACATCGGGAAGTAGTGGGACATCTGGAGAAAGTGGTTCATCTGGAACATCCGGAACTTCTGGTAGTAGTGGTACACGTGGCACAAGTGGTAGTAGTGGCACAAGTGGTAGTAGTGGTACAAGTGGTAGTAGTGGCACTTCCGGTACAAGTGGTTCAGCTGGTACATCTGGTTTATTATCCCTAACGGGTACAACCGATAATGGGGTAATAACTTTAAACGGAAGTGCACCAAACGGAACTGTTGAAGCAAATTTAAAATTCGATGGTAGTACATTAACGGTAACTGGAGATGCTACAATTAGTGGTAACCTAACTGTTAGTGGTACTACAACATATATTAATACAACGACTCTTAATGTAGGTGATAATATCATCACATTAAACGCAGATATTGGAGCATCAACTACACCAACTGAAAATGCTGGTATAGAGGTTAAAAGAGGAAACGCATCCACCGTATCATTTTATTGGAACGAATCAACCGATAGATGGTATGCTGATAATACACTAGAAGTAAATGGTAATGTAGTTCTTAGTGGTACTATTGATACTGGACAAGGAGCAACCGAAGTTTACATAATGAATCAGCATGTTAGAACAACTGATAATGTAACACATGCTACAATTACGGCTACAAATGGTGTTAGTGTAACTGGTGGTGATATTACAATCTCAAACGCATATCCAAGAATTAATTTAACGGATACTAATAATGATTCTGATTATTCTATTATAAACGCAGATGGTACATTTACTATTTATGATGTAAATAATGCAGCAAATAGATTAGCATTATCTTCAACTGGTGTTTTAACATACAGAGGATTGATGGGAGGAACGGTAGGTAGTGCAGTTTCGGCATTTAATAAAAACGTAATATTTGGTTCAAATGTATATAATACTACTTGGAATAGTGGTAACGCTGTAATATTACAAATTGAAGGATATTCAAATGATGGTGGTGATAATGTTTATCCTATCTATGTTGAAGATGAAAATAATATAGTTGACTTCTACTTAAATGCTGGTAATGACCAAAGTATTAATAGTAAAACTGCTTATATAGCTGGTAAGACTGGTATTGGTACTTCTCCAAATTCATCTTATAGATTATTAGTAGGTGGTAATGGGGCATTTACTTCAACATTAGACGCAACTCAATTTAGAGATTATGATAACACTGCATATTTTATAGATGCTGCTAGTACTTCTAGAATAAATGCATTAACTACTGATGATAGAGTTGTAATTGGTGGTAATTTTAGTAATCAAGCATATAGTTCAATAAGTTCTACTAGATTACATTTTGGTGGTGGTGATTCCGACGCTCAAAGTAATTACTACATTGGTACTAATGTAGAAAACTATGGTGGTTCATATACTAAATTAGATTTAAGATGGCACACTGGTATTCGTATGGGTGCACAAGCTGGATATGGTGGAGTTAGAATATTTGATTCAGAAGATTTAGGAACTAAATTATTTTCTGTTGGTGAAACTGATACGCATGTAAGAGTAACAAATAACATATATGTTGGTGGAAACTCTTATTTAGGCAATGGTAACGCTGATGAGACACTTGTAAACGATACACTACGAGTTGGGGCAACTGATAGTGGTGATTCTCATTTCTATTTTGGAGAAGATTCATCATCTTGGTATGGTGACCATTGGTATTGGGATTCATCTTATACAACATATAGATATAGTAGATATGCCGGCACCGATTCTTTAATTCATTATCACGATACGAGAGCTAC
>Ga0209107_10000207_pt1 | contig 35398 bp, 18 predicted proteins | sample LakErihyJuly2011_2_FD_187460 | JGI IMG/M metagenome (GOLD analysis project Ga0209107, IMG submission 187460) | Freshwater microbial communities from dead zone in Lake Erie, Canada - CCB hypolimnion July 2011 (SPAdes) (version 2) | ecosystem: Environmental > Aquatic > Freshwater > Lentic >...
TGATCCGCGTGCCCCCTGCCTCTGGATTTGCCCGAAAATCTAACGTACTTAGCAATAGCTGCGTCAAGTTGTGATTCTGTTAGCACTCCTCTAGGTTCTGTCTGGGCATGTATGTGAGGACCGGAAGACCGTCCGGTAGTTCCCACCCTACCTATAAAAGCCTCTGAGTCGGAGTTCTGCGGTGTTGCCTGCTGTTGAGGAGTACCAGCATTGCCACTCTTCCTGGCAGCAATCGATCTCATCAGAGGATCCATTAACTGCTTGTACAACGCCTCCTTCTGAGCCGATGACCCGGACTCGATCACTCGCTGGACCGCGCCGTCCATCCTACCGACCTCCAGTATCGTCCCTCCGGACTTAGGCACAGCGAGTCCGTCCCGGTGATTTACAGGGAAGGACCCGTATGCAGAGGACAGATTATCGTCGAGCGGGTAGATCCTTTTACCCCCAGTGGGTGGGATCACCCCACTCTTTCCTGCGGTTTCGTCGTTGTGGATCTCTATAACCTGTTTCCCTTCCCCCACGGCTTTCTTAGTCTGGTAGATATTACTCCTTGTGTCTCCTGCCTTTACCTGAGCGTCTGTGATATTAGACGCCGGGGGAAAATAAAATTCGACAATATCCTGGATCCCGTACGCTGCTGCGTTTCTCTGGGCCCATTTCACCAGCTCGATATTGAACTTTGCCTCATTTCTTGCGCCCGAGGAGACGAGATCCGCGTGGCCGGGAGTGATAAGAATCTTAGCAGCATTTGCCGTTGTAGTGGCACTCCAGTCCTTTAGGGACTGTTTTGGAGCCGGAGGCACCACTTTGTCGGCTTGAGGACCGACAGCTGTGGGGTTCTGGGTTTTGGGAATCTCGGTCTCTGGGAATGCCCAGTCCCAGACGAGCTGTGGGTCCAGGGTAGTATTTGATCCATTATGCCCCGTAATATAAAACCTTACGAACTCTGGCTTCTCTGCCGTAGATGTTCCGATCTCCTGCGAGATGGTCAGCTTGTCCTTGGCCTTCACCTTCACTGATGACAGACCCGTGGACTCCTGAAGTACGGGTCTGTAGAAACATTTTTGGCTTCCCTTTTTCTCGCAGACATGGAATGAGAAGTTCGTCTTGATAACGACTCTCCCCTGCTCGGCGTTTGCCTCCGTAACCTCGCCGCTCAAAAATGAGATGGCTGACGTGCCATTGGGCGCAACGCCGAAAAGAATCGAGCCACCATTATTTATCTTAGTAGCTTCCTCGTTAATAACGTCAGGCCCCTTTCCTCTCCAAACATACCCAGTGGCAGTGTAATCTCCTTTTATATGCTTAGGAATAGGCCCGAATAATTGCGGGAAGGCGAGTTTTTTGACCTTCTCCATGGCCTTCTTGCGTGCTTTAGGCGCGACATCCCCGATAAAATACGAGGAGGATTTGAACGCTTCGGAGACGTAGGGATCGGCGTTGTTGGTTTTAGACGCGAATTCTGAGTTCAAGGAGAGGGCGGTTAGCTCTGGCTGGCCAGTAAGCTCGTAGCCCTCGTAGAGCCCGCGACCCAGGTAGAATACGGAGCATCCCTGATTCACCTCGCCCCTAGAGCACATGGAAATCTTGTTAGCGTACTCTCTAGTTGGCATGGAGAGGGAGTTGCCATTAACCGAGTTGAGGACCTTCTTGATAGCCTCGTCGGTTGTTATGCCGGTGTACCGAACAGCGCGGGGCAGTATGCGTTTCTTGGACGGGTCGGCGTTTGTATTGGCGCAGAAGGACGCGGAGTAACCCATCTTCTCCGCGAGGTCCTTGAGCGCTTTGTCCACATCCACCCCCTCGTCCAGGGTCATATTGACCAGTGACTGGTTGAAGAGCACGGAGCGAACCTCGACGCCTCTGATCGTCACCGAGGGGTACTTGGTTCCGTGGGAGACGGAGAATCCGCTCACTCTGAAGTAGAAGTCGGTGCCGAATGATGTGCCTTTGACATCATACCACAGCGACAGAAGCAGGAAGGGGAACTTGCCTCCCTGGTCGGTAGTGTTGTCGGATTCCGTGTCTACGTACTTGAAGCACTTGTCCACGACGGGATCCTGGCCCTCCTCGCAGGGAGGAAGCAGGATGTTGTTCGCCGCGGAGATATTGGACTGCGTGTATAGCTGGGCGGCGTCAAAAAGAGCCGGCCAGGCCAATCCTGTCAGGTACGGGTCGGAGACCGTAACAGAACATGTCGATTGACCTAACCCAACTGAGAGCACGGAAGCCTCAGTGGAACGATCCGCGCTCGAAGATCCTATATTAGGCTGCCACTTGAGCTTTACGTTTAGCTCCTGTATTTGCCGCTCTTCGAAAACAATAAGCTGCTCTGACCCGGCTGGGCGATAGCCTACGCGTGCTCGGCAACGATACAGACTCGACACATCTTACCCTTCTCAGGAAACCGTGAGGACCTTGGCGAGAGCCGCGGTCTTCTGCGTGGCGCCGGTGGAGACGGCGGTGTTGACATCGAGAGTGACGATCTGCCCGACCTTGAAGCCGACTCCTGCGGTCGTGATGGCTCCGATCGCGGTGATCTTGCCGGATGTGAGAGTGGCTGTTGCCACACCGAAAGTGTACCCGGCTGGGTTGGTGGTCTCGGTCGACTGGATCCGGATGGATACCGTGCCTGATGTAGCCGTACCGTCGGTGGTGTATCCGCTTCCCTGCTTCTCCAGGGAGAGAGTCGCGACTCCACCAGTGGGAGCCTGGGGAGCGGGAACGACTTCGCCGATGACGGCCGAGATGACTTCAGCCAGGTTGAAGGTAGCGACCATGAAGTGGAAGTCCTCCTCTCCGGTGATTCCAACGTAGCGAGTAACGTTGACTAGCAGGTTGTTGATGGCGGTCTTATCAGCCGCGGGGACGTCGGCACTAGCGGCGAGAGCTCCGCAGATATACTCCAGAAGACCGTAAGCGGCTTTCTTAGCTTCGAAGCCCATCGTAGGACCGGCTTTCACAAACGAGTTGTAGAGCGCCAATCTATTAGCCGCGGTGTTGGACCCCGAGCTGTACGAAGACACGAGGGAGTCAGTACGAGCTTCGCTGAGAAACTCCTGGAGCTTGATCTTGTACTCGAACTGGATTCCTAGGGTACGATACAGACCCTGGTTGAGAATGTTAGCCATGGTGAAGTAATACTTCTAAACCCCTTGTTAGGGAATACTCGATATATCTTTAAACACCGGCAATCAAATCGACCAGATCGAAGTTCAGAGGGGTGCGTGTTAGCCGAGTGAACGGAAGCAGTGAGTGATTGTTCAGGTACTCATTCATGTACATGTAGTAGGCGTAGTGCTCCGCTTCCCTCGCCTTAAGTTGGCTCTCGATCCACCAGGCCGAGGCGTCAGGGTGCTCGTTCTTGACCTCCTCGATGTGGTGGGGTTTGCTCCATTCCCACGTCCTCTCCACCAGGAACACTTTGACCTTGGAGCTTTTTGCCATGAAGTGGGATTCGGCCGACTGAGCCCACTCGTAGCTGATATTGATATGCCTCCGGTACTGGTCGTAGAAGCAGACCTCCGAGAACCCCCGATCGCACACGATTACCTCGGGCATGGTTTCCAGGTAGGCATCAAAGGGCTCGATGTACTGGGCGATGGGGGAGGAGTGGTGAGGCTTGGCGCCGGAGAAGTGGAGGGAGAGGGCGTCGATATCGCTCTGCACCAACTTGGAGATGGTATTATTCGCGATGGTGGACTTACCTACTCTATCGGCTCCGAGAAGGACTACGGTGGTGGGCTTGGACATGCTAGGATTTTGAGGAACTGTACTACTCATATTATATCATAGCCAGCGCCCCGTAGCCCCGTGCATAGCCACTTTTTAACTTCTACTTTTTACTAACGTACTAGAGTTTAAAGTACTTGTACATACTTGTACACTTACTTGTACGGCTGTACAAGCTACTTACTCAGAGCAGGAACATGCCCGCTACACCACAACCTCCGTACCACCGCTGGGGCGTCAGATTCACCAGCGACATCACCCACAGCCTCTCGTATCTGCAGACCGAGCATGACGAGGCCGCGGATTTTGCCTACAGAGGTGAGCTCTTCCTCAACGAAGCGCTCGATGAGATGTACTATGTCGATTCCGCTGGAGTGGCTAGAAGGTTCGGGGATAGGGCCGCTGTACCTTTCTCTCGGATCAGTTTCACGGGGCTGAGAGAGTTCACTAGCGACACCACCGCAGCGGCTGCGACTCCTCCGGTGGCCGTTGGCGGAATGTATCGTACGGGCAACGTATTAAAGATCCGAGTGGTTTAAAGTCTGTCAGGATACGGAAATTTTACCGCATGTCCCACCAACGGCATAGCGTTATATAACCTTAAAGCCTTAGAAACCACAGCGTTTCTGGGCTTTTTTTCGTATCAGGAAACCACCTAGTATAACCTAATGGCTAGAAAATCGTCCCGGAAACAGCGCCAACTTGAGGACAATCACTCGCTTTTTGTGGAAAGCACGGCTCCCCAGCCTAAGTTCCAAGAGAATAGGACACTGACCCCTCGCAACCCCAATCAGGTGGACGCGATGAGATATCTAAGGACTAAAACGCTGACATTACTTTCAGGGCCTCCCGGCACCGCCAAAACGCTCTTAGCTACGTACGTTGCCTGCGAGAAGCTCGCCAAGCGCGAGATCGATAAGATCTACTACGTTAAGCCTGTTGTGGACGTACCCGGCGAGCAAGGACTAGGCTTCCTTCCTGGCAACCTCGACGAGAAGATCGCGCCGCATATCAGTCCGGTCCGCGACGCCCTGGAGGTGTTCATGCCCAAGGGCAAAGCCGAGTACGTTCTCTCTAAGAAGCATATCGAATTCCTGCCTATCGAGCACCTTCGCGGGCGTTCGTTGAATAGATGCGTGGTTATTGCCGACGAGATGCAGAACGCAACCACTCATAGTCTTATGACTATCTTAACACGCCTAGGAGACGGATCGAGTGTAGCTGTGCTCGGAGACGCTGTGCAGCGTGACCTTGCCAACCGCTTCGGTGGTGATGGCCTATCCGACGCTATCAGACGCCTTCGCTCCCTTGCCGATGTAGGCCACGTGGAGTTCGGATTCGATGACATCGAGCGCTCCCCGTTCGTGCAGTCGGTGATCAGAGCCTACTCCGATCTATACGCCTCTAAATGATTGCGCGGGTTTAAAGTATACTATACGTAGTGCCTTGAGAAGATGCCCAAGTCAAAAAGCGGCGGAAGACTAAAAACGTCTACAACGCAACCCCAGCTATTTGAGCAGAGGGACCGTGCGGAGACCGAAGTCAAGTACTTTGGTCTCTCTCGCGACAAAGCCCTCAGCGACCTGGAGTCCAGTGACAAGGCCTTAGCCGAAGTCCTCAAAGACATTCAGGATCCAGCTGAGGCGTCTTCTGTTGGTACTTTTAGACCCAGTGACCTGCAGGTTCTCGACGGAGTTGCCAGGTACGATCTAAAGAGAGAGGACTTCGAGATTCTCAAGGGAGCGTCTATCAGCGCCGAGAACGATAGAGGGGCCTCTTCACCCCTAGTTAGTCCCCGCCAGCGTATCTCCGACCGCATCGCCCAATCCGAGGGATTTGCCGGAAGAGGTACTAATTACCAGGGGCAGGGAACGGTACTCTACAAGTACTACGTTCCGGACGACGAGCCGGCTGGGCAGGCGATCAAGTACTCGCACACGAACCCCCCACCGTTCTTCACCGAGGCGATAACCTCAACCGCGGAAAACTCAGCCGACTTCATCCCTTCCACTTCCGCCCAGGTCGAGAACACTCACCGTGTAGGGTACATTAAAAACGGGGAGTTCACCCCAGACGCCGAAGAGGAGTACTGGTGGAGCGGTGAGTACAACTACGACATGGATTATCGCGCGGAGTACGGAGTGCAGACTCAGTCCGCGCTGACTGATCCTAAGTTTCCGATTGTCCGCAACGGAAACATGAAGTTCGACCTGATCAAGCCACGAGGAGTGGATACTCGCTACAACTGGGGACTCAGATTCGACATGTGGTTTCGCCGGGAAGAGCTGGAGATACTTCCCGGAACCTCCGCCATTATGAGATGGGTTGCTCAAGTCAACGGACACCTCCGCATCGACTACTTCGATAAGAGCGGATACAACTCCACTACAGGGGCGGTGGAAGGAGCGTGGAAGACGGCTCTCAACACCGCGGATAGCACCACACACTACTCGCAGATCTCTAAGGAGAACTCGGTGTCAAGTGACTTAGGCGCGAGACTATATTACCTACAGGGCGGCCCAACAACGGCAGCAGGGGCGGGCACCGGAACTCTTCCTACTCAGAGAACTCCGGCCAACGGGGGAGCTTTAGACCTAACCGCAACATGCAACGATAGGGAAGGCAATACTGTTAAAAAGTTTAATGGGGACTACCTTCCTGTAATCGTCAGATTCTGGTACGGCCAGCCCTCCACCAATCCGGCTGAAGTAAACAACCTCTTTAGACAACCCTTAGGCGTGGCTGGCTTCGCCATTCGGATGCTGAACACAGACATCGGAGTGAGTGACCTGCCTAAGTGGAACGATTACTCCTCCCAGCTCAGACTGGCGTGGAACGCTACCAGCTCATCGTGGGAGGTGGATACATCGGCTGGTGGAAGCGCGGCTGGGGAAGCCGATTTTGCCAACTTTGCCCAGAGCTTTGAGATCCTTAGGTACACGCCCACTGGCGCGGATCCTACGAAGCCCACGAGTCTGGCCGGGTACCTATCCGCTCCTACTACCGTCATTGCTACTAAGATAGTTCCCGGTTCCGGAACCTCCTCCGCGACGTTCAGTATATTCGGAGTTGTTCCTTCCGCCGGTTTGAAGATGTGGGTGGTAGCGCGGAACAGACCGTATAACACCATTCCGGTAGGCGCCTCTAGATCCGAGGAGGACATGTGGCAGCGGTTCGTTTTCAATCCCAGCCCCGGAGGAAGGTATAAGGGAGCTACGGATCTTCTGGAGGGCGTAGGTAGGAATTACGCTGAGCCTAACCCCGCAAAGGTTCCATTCGAGGAGAATCTGGGGCTCTATAAAGCCATCTATGGCAGTGTTCCTCTTCCAGGCACACACACCTCGGAAAGGTACGATGGCACGTTGATCAACTCCCTAACCACGTCTAACACGCAGAGGGACTACGACTACAACCACTCCAAGCTTCTGATGATCGGTAGGCAGAAGAAGGGAACAGTAGCTGAGATCGGCACCACGGCTCCGTACACCGGTAAAGATCTGCAGCCCGGAGAAGTCCGCAAAAAAGGAGGGAACTACACCTTTATCGAGGTGGTCGAGAATGCCGCAGGGGCGGGAGGCAACATAACGATCAACGCGTTCCCATCCAACGATCTTGGTGTGATTAGCACGGCGTCCACAACGACGTACGGAAAAGCGCTCCATATGCTCGATAACGCCACAACTTTCTCCAAGAACACCAGGCAGAACATCCAGTCAGTTCAGCTAAACGAGCTTCCTTCGGACGCCAATTTTGCCTCTACGGGAAGGATCATCTACGAAGAGGTGGACGGGCAGGGGCGTTTAAGCTACGGCACCTGGAACGGATCAGCATTCACGTACGACACAACCGGGGTGATTGCTCAACTCGCCATGGGAGCTGCCACGAGAAACCACCTGGCCAAATCCGCGTTTGTTGTAGGGTTTACCTCAGGCAGTACAGAGTATAGTTTCTACGGGCTCGTGGGAGCCCAGCGTATCTCATTCAGTAGCGTTACGCTCACTGTCAAGACAGGAGGCGTGACTATAGACACCGTATCTGGTGTGTTTGCTCCGGACTCCGGAAATGCTAATAATAACCAGTACATCGGGTCGGAGATCTACTTTCCGGGCGATGCCACCGCGAGGAGAGTGACGAGCTACGCCGCGGCGACTGGCACTGTTACCTTCTCTCCGTCAATAGCCGCCGGGGTGTACGCCAACTGCCAGGTGTACTACAACCACTTCCAGCTTGGTGGTGCTCTTCCCAGTAACATTGTTAATTCCACCGGGGCGAAAATCGCTAGGGGAAGTGTTCTGCCAAGCAGCGGAGCGGCCTCTGGCAGAATCATCCAGATCCGCTACGTCTTCAACTCCGCCTACCTCTACCTGAGAGCAGATGGCGGATCGGGGCTGAACTTTAGCGAGACTCTGTACGTGAACTCCTCCGGATCTCCAACCGAATCCGCGCCGTTCAGCTCGGATACGGAACTTCCCGCACCTCCGGCGGATATCGTAACACCGTTCGGGTACGATAACTCCTCTGGGGCTAGTGATCCGGGGCTCGGGGGATTATGCTATCCTCCGTACTCGATACAGAACGTTGGTCTGCAAAGTCTCGCGAGGTCGGACAGCACTCTCTACAGTGCAGCTGCGGGAAGTTTCGATGTGTGGTGGGGAAGCCGGATTGGAAGCCAGGCGGATATGAGCCAGAGGTACCTGTACGTGACTGATAAGCTGATGTTCGACTTCGCTACCTCGGAGAGAACCAGCCTACTCAGTCAGTTGAGCAGCACGGAGAAGCCCACATTTGTCGGGTCGGAGTACACTCACAAGCTGGAAGTGGAGTTGAACGTGGCGACTCCAGTCAACGCCTCCACAATAACAAACGCGAACATCTACAATGACGCTCGCGTCCACTCGAATAACAAGCCAGTGAAGGACCGGTACTACCTCTTCATTAAGAAGCAGACTGGGGGTCGTGAACTGAGCGTTCTCTCAGCTAACAACCCCTCCTGGACCTAGGGAGCTAGGGAGAATAGAGGAACGGCGTAGATGTTAGCTGATACGCCGTTCTTTAGCACTGGGATACTGGCAACTGCTGGAGCGGTCTGCCTGTGGAAGTAGAAGGCTCCGTTAGTACCAGTTGGGTGGATACGCTGCGCTAGTTCAGATATAGTTGTGTTGTACGAGTACCAGTTCGTGATGGCTGGATTGGTCTCTGTTAGGGAGCCTTCGGCGCTCAGGGCTCCTAGACTCTGGCCCGTAAAGCTCGCTCCGCTGCCGCTGATCGTTGGGTTGGCGAAGGCGCTCAATCCCGCGGAGTCGGTGATCTGCTGGAAGAAAGGTTTGTCCGTAGTTGAGAAAGCCCTGCGGTAGTCATTACCGACTTTGATGAATAGGCCGGGGACTCGAAGCTGGAAGTTAGAGTCGGAGATTCCCAGGTTGAGCGTTCCTGCACTAGCGACCGTCGACCCACTCACTATAGAGAAGGATGACGTGCTAATGTAGGTGGCGGTGTAAGATCCTGCTCCGAAGGCAACTCCGGCTGAAGCCTGAATATCGGACACCCGCACCGTATCACCGGTCTGCACCGAATGGCCACTCAGCGTAATAGTAACCACTCCTGCGGTTGTAGAGGACCAAGCGACTATGGGTCCCAGGACAAAGTCGGATACGGACGCCTTAAGCCTATTTCCTGTTATCGACCCAGCTCCAAAGGAGGTGTCAGACGGGTTAATAACGTAATCCTCGTCTCTGAGCACCACTCTCTGGTAGATTACCACGTCTTTACCGGAGAACGAGTTGTAAGTGTAACCTAAGATGTTCTCATCAGAAGTAGACTTAGTTGGCCGCTTGGTGTTCTGTACGCATAGTTTGGTTTTAAACTTCATAAAAGAAGCAATGTTACTTATATCATTAACCGCCTCTGATATCGAATCAGTTATCGAGAACCTCTGGGAGTAACTACGTAGGTATATAGGTGACTGAGCAAACTTAAACTGGAGCAGGTTCGTAGCGTTCGAACCGTCGAATCTTCTCAGCTCCACTTCCTGCCCTGGAAGAAGCCCGGAATCAGGAGTCTCCCTGTCAAGGAACAGGTACTGCTTTTTCTCCTCATCGAAGAGGAAGAAACCGTCCTCTGTGGAGTTTTTGACGGTGTACGTGAACACACTCGTCTTTATGATTTCGGGCATTCCCTCAAAAAACTGCCCCCTCTGCTTGACTATTTTAATAACCTGGCCGGTATTACTGTCATTAACGTTGGATTCGATCAACTCTAGTTCTTCGGGAATAACGTAATTGGTACCCTGGTTGGTAATAGTGATGGACTTGATGGAGTATCTCGAGCCTGTACCAGCTGTGAACCTGGTCAGTTCGTCGACAAAGCGCACCAGGCAGGCCTGGTTCGTATTCGCTGACGTGGACGGTAGACTTACGGTAAAGGTACTGGTCCCCGTAACGGTAACCGCGCTTACAAATCCACTCTTTAGAGTACCGGACGTTACTCCGATGTAAACGCTGGCTCCAGTGCTAAGGCCGTGGTTGTTTAGTGTTACGGTGGTTGTTGCCGTATTCCCGAGTTCGGTTCCGAACGCCGAGTTGGTGTAGGTAGCCACCGCTCCCGGAAGGTAATCGAAGCTCTGCTTGCCGAACGTAACATCGGCTCTGAGAGAGGTGCCTCCGCTCGTCTTGCCTCTTAACTGGACATTGGAAAGTCTAACGTCGGAGCTGGAAATGAGGGCCTGCCCTGAGCCGGTAATGGAGCCACCGATATTCGCTACGGTGAAGGTGCTGGCCGTTACGGTTGTAATAGCGTACTCGCCGTATGTCGCGTTTGTTCCGCCACCGCTGTTGTTAAATCTGATGTTAAGACCCTGACCCTCCTTAAATCCGTGGGAGGCTAGAGTAAGGGTGATAGTGGAACTTCCGCTAGCCGCCCATACGGCGGAAAATGTTTCGAGGTCGATGCTCTGGTTCTGGGTATTAAGAAAGTAAAAACCGCCACCTCCGGAAACCAGCTCCGCTAGGGGGACCGATCCTCCAAGTGAGTAACGTGGCGGAGCAGCAGCGGCGCTACTTCCTACACCTGGGTTGTACTTCGCAAAGTAAACCTGGTTCTCGTCCGTGAAGGTGAGGTACTTTGTACCAAATTTAGTTCTTTTCTTCACGCCTCCGGAAAGAGTTCTAAGGCTCTCGCTGTTTAGACTGTAGATCTGAGTATCGGTACCGCTGATAAGTCCGGAGAAGCAGACGGATTCCACTGAAGAGGACAGGGAGTACAACTCGATGTCATTTTCGATGCCAGGAGCGTACAGCTTCTGCAGTGCGGTCTTAAGATTGAGATTAGATTCGGACAGATTCTTAGATCTAGTTAAGCCGATAGCCATGTTAAACGCTCCTAGTCGATTAGAAAAGTTGGATTGTAATGCCTGAGTAGATACCGCCTGTACCAAGCTGATTGAACTTGGTCTCTAGCGGATCGGGAACGGTTATAGTTTCTCCCGCCGCGTTGATAGTTGTTGATGCCTGGTCAAAAATCTCGTTTCTGGTCCAGTTCTGGTACGCTTTGTTGGTGGAATTGTACTTAGTCGAGTATAGGCCGATGGCAAAGTCAGGCCTTATACTTCTGTTTCTAAAGTAAACAGCTATCTCGTGGACTTCGTTGATAATGCTCTTGATCGACTCCTTGGTGAGGGTGTTATTCTCCAGGAAGAATCTTTTCAGAGCTGGTGGATTACCGGTATTCACGGCCACTCCTGTGATGTTTTTCAGAGTGCCGGGCTGGTACGTGGAGAGTAAGTTGTTGTTGAGATAGACGTACCCCAGCGCCCTGCAGTTAGGGAATAGAGGAATCGTCCCAGTGGCTCTAACGCTTTGCAGGTAGACCTGGCTGAGGGCAGAGTGGTTGTTAAAAAACGAGCTGATGTTCTGCCCAGCTCTGCGGAACGTAAGGGTAGCAGCGTTTAGAAGCGCAGGCTCTGCCAGGTAGATGAACTGGTTATTCCGGTCTATCTGCGCCACTCTACCGATCTCCGCGCCCGCGGCGGAGAGTACCACGTCGCCTACCATAACCTGAGAACTGATCTGAAAGCCTGACAGATTGCTCTGGTAGATCTTTTCGGATGTCTCGGTGGCGGTGTTATTGTTATTTCTGGATGTCCACGTTACGCTCGGAGTTGTTGTTTCTGCCAGACCAGATACAAGCGGATCTATAAGAAGCCCCCTGTTGGCTACTACATGCCAGGTATCGGGATACCTTGAGGGGAGGGTGCCGTCCAGAGAAACGTAGGATAGGGCCCCGTTGTTGGATGTGGTCTTAAAATTAGGAAGTAGTGATCCTCCCACCCCGGTGCCATTAGACGGACCATATATGCTAGCGACTCGGGACGTTACCGATGATCCCAATGCCGAGAGGTCCCTGAATCTGCAGTTTTGGAACCAGGTGCTGAATAGAGTGGCGGCCGTTAGCTGATTGATAGGCAGTACTGTGGGGAACTTGCCGGTTATGTAAGAGTCACCAACGTAGAAAGTAGAGACTTTGGGTAGGTTGCTTAGATCGTCCTGCCTGAACTCCAGGTCCCTACTAAAACTATTAAAAATACCGTTCATGTACAGCTCGGTCAGCTTCTGGTAGGATGTGGGGGTGGCCGGAATGGCAAAATTAGAGGGCAGTAAGTACTGCTCCCCAGTTGAGGTGGTGTACCCCTCCCAGTTATTTGCTCCAACTTGAATTAAGGCCAGGCTTTCCGCTCCGCTGATAGAGAACAGCTTACCATACCACCCAGCGTACCAAGCGTCTACTCTTCCTAGCTGTGTGGCTTTTAGAACGTCAGCGGAGTTCTGATTGCCAGCAGCTACGCCGCCATTGTACTTGACTTTGTTCGAAGTTTCCAGTACACCGCAGTAAACGCAGTTAACCTCTCCTAGCTTCTTCCATTCCAAGCTGGTGCCGGAAGCTATTCTAAACGCGATGTCTCTGAAATACAGGCCAAGGTACTGAGTCTCCTCCAACCACCCGCTCCAGGCGTCAGACGCGGCTCCACTGGCGACAAAACTGTATTTCTTCTGGGAGAAGTCTCCGGCAGTTGCTGGAGTGGCACCAGCGGTAATATCCGCGTCGGTGGTGCATATGCCACCATACCACCCAGCTGAGCTGTTGCCGTTATTAATGTTAAAGTAGGAGAACTTAAACTGCCCTATGAATTGATTTTTAACGGCTAAGGTATCGCTTGTGTTCCATGTCGTGGTGTTTCCCAGATACCTTATGGAACCCCCGACGTCTCCGTAGTGGCCGGCCAGATTAATACCCATCGTACCACCGCTGTTATTCAGCTTGGGGATAAGGCCAAAAAGAGCTCTAGGAGAGTAACTTCCGGTATCTATGGTCAGCGTCTTAAGGTTGGGAAACAGTTTGGAGAAGTCCGGATTGGCTAAGCGCACCGTTGATCCTAGATTCAGCTCCGTAAGCACATTGAATGGCCTGAATCCGTTCGCGATATCGACTACAGGAGCGGTGCCCCCATTCACGGAAATGTTTCTCTGGTTCTTGTACAGCGTACCCGCCGTATCTCTTACCGTACCGTAGTTGCCTTCGTAGTTCAGGATGGGACCGGTGTTGCTCCAACCGCTGTACCCTAGGATTTGGGTAAAAGCAAGGTTAGGCTCTCCGCCTCCACTGCTTGTGCCAGCTACTCCTGAGGGAGGCTGCTGCCAGTCAAAGAACCCGACAATGCCATTATTCCAGAAGCTGTTGTTTGTTATATTGAGTTTTTTAAGTGTGCCATGCAGAGTCTTAAGCCATACTGGCAGAGTAGATAGGTTATTATTAGAAATATCCAGCTCCTCCAGCGCATCGAATCCTACGAGTCCGATGTCACGGCCGGCCTGCTCGGTCATACCCAGGCCAGAAAGGTTCGCGGCTGTCACCACCGTAGGATCTAGATACACGTAGAGCAGACTGTCTACTCCGTTGCAGATGGTCCCCGTGGTATTAACGGTAATACTTACGTCGTTGATAGCGCCGGACGATGAGATAACACCCGTCCTTGCGGTTCGTAGATCGGACGCTCTCTTAAGCTCCCAGCCGTAGACGAAACCGGAAGAACTGGGTGTTGCGTTTTTTCTGGAAAATGACAGCGCTGCGGAACTATAGATTCTTACCGGCAGGATGAGGGGTGAGTTCTTAGTTGCGTAGCACTGCAGGTTGACAACACTGGGGTTACTATTAACCGCAGTTTGCATGTACGTAGGGATCCTTAACGTGTCCGTAGGCGACTCTACAATAGACCCTTTCTCCACAAGAAGCTTGGGAGCTAAGCGAAGCTCGTAGAGGTGAGATCGTCTTCTGATCCTAAAGAGGCTCGGGTAGGACGCCGACGTGTACTCTCCGGCGGCATTTTTAGCGGAGTTGAAGAGGCTCTCTCTGGAGGTCGGGACGGTGGTGGTTCTTACATCTCCTTTTTCGTCCAGGAAACTATACTCGATCTTTTTGGCGGCAAGGCCACCCTGAAATACGATAACGTTATCCGAAACGTCAGAGGAGAAGAAAGATTGCTTTGCAGGCTCTCCTATCGCCTGGTCAGTTGTAACCTGCCGGGAGAGGAAGAAGGAGACGTTTCTTAATGTCTCCTCAGAGATGCCAAGGGAGTGGATGATAGGCTTGTTCAGACCTCCAGCGGTTCTTATGTCCTCCTTAGTCAGGCCACTATCCGCTAGACCGAAGATCTGATCGAGACCTTTAGGGTCCAGGAGCAGGTTAGTTAGTGCTAGACGTTCGTCGGAGTCGTAGATCTCACTTAGATCGTATCTATCAACCAGACCTACTTCTGGTCTGGTCTGCTCGAGGAATTTAAAGAAATCTGACATCACTGTTCCTTGTAGTTAAGCGTTACTGACATTACACCGTCTGGTGCTCCGGCTGATAGGTTCCGCGCGATCATAAAGAGAGCCTTATTACCCCAGAAACTGGGGCCGACTGACTCGGTGTTAATGTTAAAGATGCTGGAAAGATCTATCTCTGTTGGCTTGTTTGCCGAGACAAAGAACGATGCCACTGGGTCTCCTGATTCTTTAAACTCCAACCAGCGAATAGGATAGTCGCCAACACCCGAGAACCCGGCCCCTGAAAGAACGTTATCGCTGATAAAGCTGGGGCATTTTTTACGCTTGTCGACGGGAATGCTGCCGCTGGAATCGTAGTATGAGTAGTTTTCCGGAGTGAGAGTATTCACGTGATTGTAGGCGACCATGGACTTTCTCGCGGAAGTGACGGTGTCCGAAGACCCACCGTCGTGGCGGTCCTGTGCACCAGCCGAATTATTCACACTTAGAGTACATCCGTGTGGGGTGAATGGGGTTTGGATAACACCGTTGGGAGTGATCTGGCCCACAGTCATACCACCGATCCTGGCACCCTCCCTCATCCGAATAAAGAATCTTATCGGAAAGAGATTTTGTCCGACGATCTTCTGCGCTATGAGCCGGTCATTGGCGCGAGTGAGGCTAGGAGTGTAGAGCGCGATGGCTCTGTACTTGGCGATTACCGAGGTACCGATATCAAAAGCCGAACCACTAACAATAGTAACCTGAAGAAGGTAGAGTCGGACGCTAAGGCCCTCAGGCACGTAGGTTTGCTGCGCGGCTCCAGTCGTTGTGACAATTACATTCGCTCCGTCAGAACTTCTCTCAACAAGAATGGTATTAGGCGCAGCCCACAGATCCGAGGGCCACGGTGACGTTTTAGAAAGGTAGTATACTCCTGGAGCTTCTACGCCATCGATGTCGATGTTATCAAAAGTCGATACTGCTCTGACTTCTCCAGCCCTTCCGTAGATAGCGTGGCAAGCACCGCCCTCGGTTCCTGGAACTCCTGGCAACTGGTAGTCTATAAGACCTACCGCTTCCCTCCTTCCCTCCCCGACTTCGAGTCCGCCGTCGCCAACAGCCAGCCCCGCAGGCTGGTTGATGGCAAGAACGTTGTCTTTGAGCTCATTAGAATCGAAGTTAACTGGAAGGCCTTCGTAGTAGCGGTAGTTTGCGCTGTTAGGAACTGTCTTGTCCACAACGTAGTAATTACTACCACTCTGAAGTACCCGAACGTCGTTAGTGTCTCCACTTAGCCCTGTCTGATCCGCGGCAAGTTTCGGGTTGATAATCCCAAAGTCCGGGCCCACGCGCGCTCTGGATACAAGGGAGTTGGGGTAAGTGTACGTTGCCGGATTCTCCTGAGGCCACACGATTCCAATCTGCATCTCCCCAACGTGCCTGCCATCGCACCCGTAGCTTCTTTCTATGCCGCAGGTTCCCTCGTAAAAGTCCTGGGACTCCCCGGCTCCGAGTGTAAAGAGCAGGTAGAACTCTTCCGTGGTTATGTCCACTGTCGATAGGAGAGTGGTATCTCTGCGGTACCTTGAGAGCTTCAGGGCCACGTTCTCGTTAAACCTGAAGAGTAGTTCCGAGCTGGACCAGGGCCTGTTCTTGGCTTGTCCAGTATTAAACGAGCCTGTAGTATCTCTCTGGATGATGATCTCAGGGCCCGAAGCCCCGGTCAGGGTTGTAGAGTACTCGTTGGTTGGGTTGATGTAAGAAGCATAGACCTTCTCCCCGATAAGGTGGGCGCCCATAAGCGACTTCTCGTAGGCCCCCCAGCCGATGAATGCCCCGCCACTCCGCAGGTTGAGCGATGCCGTGGTGAAAGCCGGATCGGCGCCTACGTACGTTAGAGTCGGTACGGGGGAATCTCCGTCCCTTCCCAGGGCCACCAACGTAGAGGCGTCCTTCTGTATTTTGTCGACTCTGAAGATTCCTCTCAGTCTCTGCTCCTCTGGAAGCAGGCAGGTGTACCCCTCCTGGAAGGTGTAGGCGTTCTCTCTGCACCCGAACTGGCTGACGAGCTTAAGTTCGATGTCTTTAGTCGAGGTCACCGACACCGACACCGGAAATATCTCCTTCTTATTCGGGAAGGAGTTGCCCTCGGTATTAGTGATGTACTGCTTGGGCTTAAGACCAAGCACAGTAGCCCAGTCGTAAACAGGAACCTTTACGGTGTCGGACTCTATGGAAGGAATGATCCGGTTGGTGGCCTTGCCACTGGAGAGAGATACGGTACCCTCGTCTCCTCCGTCGATGTAGTAGGAAGCACCGTACTTCTCAATGAATTGCGGCAGACGGATGCGACTCGGACTATCTACATACACCCTGTACTTGAAGAAGAAGAACGGATCCTGCAGGCAAGGCTGGCCTAGTTGGTTCTCGATCACGAGTGTATGTACCGTTACCCAGCGGGAGTTACCGTTGTCCGTGGGAATGTACGCGTAGAATCTTGCTCCGATGGCTCCGTACCACCCGAACTCGATCTTGTACATAGTCACTGTATCGGGGTTGAAGATATAACCGCTATCTCCCTGGCCGTTAAGACCATCACCGTTCATCTGGTTCTGCTGAATAGTGGTCTCGTAGACCTTAGTAGTGTCACCGTTAATAACCTGCTCCTCTAGCATAAGAGATTCGGAGCCGGTCATCGTATCTCTATAACTTACGACTCCGGTAAGCTGAGAGATGTAAGCCACTCGCTCATTGTACTGAGCCTCAGTAAACAGATCTGTCTGCCCCAGGGGAATAGTGGACCTTCTCACCACGGAGAAGTCGGTGCCGTCCTGGAGCCTGAAAAAATAACCGTCGGTGTAGTTCTCCGCTCCCCACTCGAGCAGGGAACCCGGCCCAGCCCCTTCCTCGGAAACGCGAACGCCGTAGGTGAAGGCGCTTATACGTCCTGGCTGGTAGCGGAACGCCCTGATAGATGTCAGGGTTACGACCGCGTAGCCCGACGGACCGCCTCCTACGATGTTTCCCTCGGCCAGTGGGTCTGTGATTTTAGAAATGGTGGTGTCGGAGGGGATCAGAGGCCAGCTCTGACCAAACAGTAGCGATTGTGATGGCACATCGGACGTGATGAGAAAATACGGAAGCTTGTAGTCTATCACGTACTGAGGAATCTCAGCCTGAGAGGCGTAGACTCCAAACTCCCAATTTTTTAATGTCTCAGGCAGCGAGTTGTAATCTATTCCCCAGTATTCCAGCCACAGCTCCGCGTTATCATTCGTGGCGATGCGATAGTGCCCCTGATCGGGTTCTCTCCACGTGTACCGAGTGGAAGCGAAGAAGAACTTATTGAAGTTTACAGAGACACTCTTCTCGTCGTCAGGAAGATCAGCACCGAAAAGAGTCTCCAGGTTGATAAGGTCTTCGCCAGGAGCGGGCGCAAAGTTAACAATTGTGCCCCTAGGCATGATCGGGATATTACCACTGGACTCGAAGCGGCCCTGGTCGATGTCAAGCCAGATCTGATCCCAGTACAGCCTATTAAACTTTCCGTCCAGTGTCTTGGGGTACTTCATCTCAAGGAAGTTGAGCTGGAAAGCGTTCTTCCTATCCTGAGTAAAATTATTCACCATGTACTCTACTACGTACATGGCCACCAGAGACTGGATGTATCTGGGCCATCCAGGACCCGGATTGCTCGAGATTCCCCTAATTTTATTACTTACCGCGGGGTTTCCTGGGTTCGTGTACGGGACGGGGTACGAGTCGATTACAACCGACGACCCCTCGGAATAGTCTCTGTCCCTAACGGGGATATGTGGACCCGCTGGGGAGTTCTTGTTGTCCCAGTTGGCATCCTGTCCGGACTGGGCCCACCCAGCGTAGACCACCCAGTCCTTACGATCCAGTCCGTAAGTGCTTACATCGTCAAAGATACCCTGCTGCGTCTCAGTCCTGTTAATACCAAGAAGGGTACGGCTGACGGCGCTCTGCTCGGAAAACTGCTCCGCCACGGCCAGGGCCGCTGGCCTGCCCTTGCTGTAGATGTTACGGGTAGACAGACCGCTTCGCTTGTAGGACTTAGAGTCCATCACCACCGCCACGGAATTTTTGGATAGAAAGTCGGGTGGGTAGTAAACGTCTTTCTTGGAGATCAGCGTATTCCCCTCGGAGGAGAAGAGAGAGCTTCCCCGGTAGCTGATCATCTGTAGCTCTTTCTCGTATGTCCTAACGCCTGTCTTTTGGGCTTTGATTTGGTATTGAGCCATGAGCTATCACTGCTCCTCCCAGGTCAGGGCGTTATTAACCTTGAATGGGGCAGAGGCTGGAGTCGCGGAACCTAGCGCCTGAGCGGATATATCGTAATGGCCCTGGATGTTGATGATGTCCACCTCGTCGGTCAGAGGGAACGAGAGATACTCCTTGTTGTAGGCGAAGTAGTCCTGAAGGTCGAATTGGTACCCCCCGGCGTTAGCGTAGTAGGAGAGGATATCGTTGCCGGTGTCGGCGATAGGAGTGAGATCGAGGTCCTGAGCGACTTGCACACCCGATAGGCGGGTGATGTCCTCCCAGGTTGCCAGGCCATCGACCTCCAGGCGGTTCCACTTAGTCTGGTCAGTAGATGCCGAGGAGGCCAGGATGCCAGTAACGGCGCTTAGGGTCACTTCGGAGAAAGCGCCGGCCGAGCTGATAGCCAGGTGCCGCTCGGGGACGAACAGGCCTACAATGTAGATGTCCTCTGGATATGAGAAGAACTTCTCGAAGAAGTACCCGGCGGAGGTTCTGGATAGCTTACCGAGGATCGGTGTATAGGCTGATGGAGAGGTGACTCCTGCAGTCCAGCCAGTGGACGCTGTGGACTGGGACGTAGTACCAAGGAAGTATCCGTAACGGTACTTACCGACGTCCAGAGCCGGTGCTGCTGTGGCAAAGTCGACTTTAGTGGGAAGAGTTGAGTTCTTCGTATTTACGAACGGATTAGAAGTCGTTACAGGATCACGAATGACGCCTGCGCCGGTGTAAGCGACAGACGTGCTTAGCGCTGTTGAGGTATTGGTTACGATGAAGAGCGGGTTTTTGACAGCTTTCAGTGTGAGCAGTTCTCCTGATGTTCCTCCAGTAACACCAGCACCGTACTTGATAGGGTAGATCTGAAGACGGTTACGAACCGGCTTACCATCTCTGTTGTAGATGAAGTCCTTGGCGCGGACTGTGAGCAGTGAGCGCTGGGCCCTCGGGATAACGAGTCTTACGCCAGTAGCGTTAGACGCGGGTAGGGAAGACGTGGTAAAATGCAGGCTGATGTCCGTGCCGCTCTGAGTCACCCACTTAACCTTCGCGGTCGAGTCGGAGGCCAGGTAAGATCCCATCAGACCAACGGCAACCCCGCCAGCAATAGTCGGGTGGGTGGTGGAGGAGTATGTAAGTGTGTTTGCTGAGGTCCTTGTCCAGTTCGTAGCGGTGAAGTCGTAGAATCCCTTGGGAACCTCGCGGGGGAAATCAGAAGCCTTGGAGAGCAGGCGGACGGTGCCCTTGTCCCCACCATCGATGTAGTAGGAAGCACCGTACTTGACCAGAGTATTGCCGATGTCGGTGCTCTCGAGCCCGCTCTCCGGCCCGCCGTGGGTGAGGTAGGTGATAGGGAGCGTGGCGTTACCAAGAGAGGCAACCGAGTGTTGGTTAGAGGCTCGGATGTGGTGAACTCGTACCCATCTCGCCTCGTTGTTGCCAACCGGAACGTAGCAGAGGAAGATGGCGCCAACAGCACCGTACCAGGAGAACTCGATCTTCCACATCGTTACCTTGGTAAAATCGATGTTATATGCCGAGATCGTTGTCAGATCCTCGCCATCAGCAGTCTTGATCTTATCACCTGGAAGATTGATAACCGATCCACCTCCGATAGTGGAGTCCTCGGCGGATGTGTTCACGTCACTCCAGCGTACCACGCTCTTGTCACCGTCGAGCTTATCTCCGGAGAACATCGCTCTAACAGGCCTCCACTCGTACACCATGCGGTAAGGCTTGGGAACGCAGAGGTTAAACCACTCCTTGAGAGTTACGTTGCCGTTGGTTACGGTGCGAGCTCTGACGTTTGCCGGGATATTTGTATTTGCGTTATGCTGAGTGTCAGTAATCCTGTATCCAGAAGCCGACCCCTGGGTATTAACCATCAGGTGCCAGACTTTCTTCTCGCTGTTAGTGGTGGAAGGAGCAGTGTCCCACGTATTGGCGATGATTGTTGCGTCGTAGGAATTGATAGAGGATCCGGCAATTCCCCACTCCGACGAAGCAAGGGATGTCTTGCCCGCTGGAAAACTGTTGTAGGACGCTTTACGGTTCAGGTTCGAAATTATCTGGTAGAAGTTGCAGTGAGCGTCGAGGCGAATATACCCACGGTCCAGGGATGTGTCCTCCGGGCTCAGTGAGATGGTAGTGGATTGGTCAAAGGGAAACTGGTAGTGGCGGTCGGTCATCGCCTCGGTCCAGCTAGTTCCGTCAAAAGTGGCGAGTCGTACCGCGTATCCGGTGTCGGGTTGGTAGTTCTTCAGAGCTCCGGCTGGGTCGTTTGATGTGTCGATAGAGACTACGTCAGCGGGAGCGTAGACGAGCGAGGGGTCGTAGAGTGCCGCGGCGGTGTAGACCAGGCCATCTCTAACGATGACCGGATCGAGGCCTGCTACGCCAAAGTTAGTGGCCGGGTTAAAAGATTCATCGTCGCCGTTCTGGAACCAGCTTAGAGACCCCGCGTACCCGGCGGGTTCGGATGGAATGATGGCCTGCGTCCGGCGAACGCATCGAAAGTCGTTCTTCTTGCCAGCGTTAGCAATCTCGAAGTAGTATCCGTCAAACTTATCGAAGATGCCCCACTTCTTCAGCGACGGGGCGCCCTTCATCTTGGCCTTGATTGCCGCGGTCTGCTCCTCAGGATCGCGCGTTACGTTCATCTTCACGCCCATGGTGGAGGCGGAGACTCGTCCAGGCTGGTAGCGGAAGAAGCGCTTGGATGTCAGCACCGTGGTCTTAACGTCCGGCGCCACAAGGCGGGCTCCGGCTTCCGTTGGGATATGCTCAACGCCGTAGTCGATTCCTGCTCCGCTAGCGTCAGGAGTGTTATCGAGCGGGAACTGCGCCCATTCTGACGGGTTGACGTCGTAGGTGTTAACGTCGGCGAAGATACCAAGCGCGACCTCGGCGCGGGGAATCCCCAGGAGACTCAGTGCTACCTCGGACTGGATCTTATTCTGCTCCTCTACTGGGATCGGAGCCTGATCCTCAGCGAATACTACTGGTAGGGAATTAGCGGCAGGTTGTTGACCTAGAGGTACCGGAGAAGTTTTTCCGACGCTGACTTTTGATGCCATTGTAAACGCATGCTCTATATGAGATTACTTTAAACATGTTAAAGTCATCGTGGCAAAAAAAGCCGGGTGGAAGTTATCTTCCCCCGGCCAAGCTTCCATAACTCCTTCTCTATTCGGAGACGTAGATATTACCGTCGGCGATGAAGTAGTTATTTTTGATCAGGCCAAGGAATCCTGTCGGCGTGGAGTAAGTATCCGCGCTTGACGTGAACTTGGTCGCCACAGTTGATGGGGTGGCGATGACAATAGCAGAGTTGCTGGTGTCCACATCCACAACATTCAAGTTGGTGCCATCGGCCCATGTGCTCAGTTCCGCCCCTGTAACGCCTATGCCAGTGGTTCTGATAGCGTCATTTGAAGCGTTGCCAGAGGCAAAGAATAGCAGCGATAGGACGTCGGAGGAGCTGCGGAAGAACAACTTGACGGTGGTAGGAGAGGCGTAAGCGATACGTTCGATCGCGTACCTACCCAGACTTACAGTAGCGGTTATCTTGTAGGCGTAACCGTAGTTCGCGTTGCCCGAACCGTCGGCTTTCAGCAGATCGTACGATCCCGTACCCTTAATCACCCGTGACTGGTTGGAATTACCCGAGCCGGTGTAAGTGCTTACGGGGGCTGTGACACCAAAGATACCGGCCTCAAGCTGAGGACGATTCTCAATTACCTGGAGGTAAGTGGCCGAAGCTGTCGTATTGTTCTGGTACGATGAGTTGAGAGGGTACACTCTCGCAGCAATCGAGCCGGGGAAGATGGATACGGGGTAACCACTGTCAGTCACGGTGAAGTAGACCGGAGTCATAGCCACTCCGCGCTTCACGTCAAGGCTCACTCTGCTGTACTCGTTCTGATACAGGTCCACGGTGCGGATGACGGAACCCGACTCGTTGAATGTCAGGTTGCCCTGAGCGTTCCACGTATCCGAGGCATTGAGCTGGATACCGGTCTCTCCGCAGTTGTCGATGATGTTGTTATTAATCAACGAGACGTCAATACCGGTGAAGTCGACGGGTCCGGAGCAGTTCTGGAAGAGGTTGCCCTGAGCGATAATGCGACTCGACTCGCGGATCTTAAGTGGTGAGATGTTAAGCTCGTAGGGTTTGGAGAGCTCGAACACCCGGTTATTCGTGAAGTTGATCTTATCCGAATCCAGGGAGTAGAGCGCAGCTCCGGCTCCGTTATAGAAGAAGCAGTCGGAAATGCTTATGGAGTCACCGTACTCGATGGCGAGTGAGTCATTGTACTTATCACCCACTCCGTAGGTGTCGTTTTCCGGAATGTTGATAGGGAACGTTTCCGTCTTGTTTCCGTCAAATGCCAGGTCGCGGATCGTCACGCCCTCGATCCGGTTGGTTACTCCGGAGCCAAGCAGACCCATGGTGCCAAACTGTCCGTTAGGATTGACGTGAGTGGGAAGGCGCTTGATCACCGATGAGCTGCCGGAGCCTCTCACCACCAGACCGCTGTACTGGCTGGCTTGAATCGCCGTTCCGTGCAGAACAAGATTACGCACCGAGTAGGTTCCCGCGGGCACGAAGACATCCTTGATGCTTCCTGTCGCGGCAAAGTTCAAAGCGTCCTGAAAGGGCTTAGTATCGTCGAACTTGAACTTGACCCGGATCGACGTGCTATCCAACCCCGTGAACACCCCCGCCGTAGAGGCGGCGTCGGAGCACTCGAGAACGCCGGATACGCTTCTGTTCAGGATCTTGAGCCTTCTCTTGACTATGATCGTCTTGGCGGAGATGGCACTCGAGGAAACGGATACGATACCGCTCAGAAACTCCGGACTAAAATCCCCGATGTTGATGCGAGCCTCGTCCCATGACGGGATCTGCGTGGATCCACGGTCGTTAAACACGATGGTGGTGTTGCTGCCGAAGATGTTATTGCCAGGGATCCCGAGAAACTTGATCGCCTGAGTTCCCCACTGTCTGTAGATTACGGGTACCCACTCGGAGTTAGCTCTGTTCAGGCTGAATCTAACGTAGTTCTCCTCGTTGAATTGTGTCTGAGGATCTCTGTAGACATCGGGTAGGGTGAATGTCTTAACGTAAGGCGAGAACTTACCCGTTACCGCGTTAAGTGCGTAGACGTAGTAGCGGAGTACCTTGCTCGTAGTGGTGCCCGCTTGGACAACCGTGCCTATAGCCTCGGGTGCGCCGAGGTTCGTGAAGATGCCATCGTACTCTCCAACAGGCGGAGTGGAAGTATCGAGGTAGAAGAGAGCGTAGAGCTCCTGCCCTACTTTAAAGTTGTCCTTTTCGAACTGCGAGTAGCCTACGATATCACCAACGCTGATGACACCGCCATTACCACTAAGGCCCCTCACCCGGCCTTCAAAATACCTGTCTAGGCCCGAAGCCCCAAACGACTTGACATTAACGTAGGAGTTTCTGTCAGCGTCGATCTGAACCAGAGTAGACGTCTGTGTGCGACCAATGTATCTCATTTTTTATTCTCAGCTAGCTGGGGTGTAGATAACGTAAGAGACCACAGCATCTACGGAGTTAGCGCCGCTGGCGTCGATCCACGCTTTCAGAGAATCTCCTCTCTGCAGGACAAACTTATTCCCCTGGATGATCTCAAAGGACGTCTGTGTGGGCACCGCCACGTCATAGAGCATGTAGGCCGAGGAGGCACTGCCGGCTTTCTGCAGGGTGATATTGATTCCGCGGGTTGTCGCGGATTTGTTGGCCGCGATGATCGACAGGAGCAGAGCGTAGCCACCCGCGGGGATGAGAGACGTGTCGAATACACTCGTCGCTGACGCGCCATTTGCCGAAATGTTCGCGTAGGTGGACGAGTAAAAATTATTTACTGGGTAGGTCATGATCAGCCAAGGATTAGGGAAGCGGTCTGGAAGTAGGTAATGCCTTCGAGAATCTCCTGCTTACGCACAAGAGACTGGGCGGTCTGGGGAACTGCCGAAGATTCCACGGAGGACCTAGAGATGAACAGCGGGGCGGAATTGCCCAGGCCGTCCTGAAGCTGAGCCTGGGTCCTACGGGCCGAGGTGCTTAGGTCGAATGGAATGCCATCGGTATCTGGTTGTGTATCGATGTTCGAGAGCAGAACGTTCGCAAACGTTTTTGAGATCTCGAAGTCTTTGATATTCGAGGCCATGGGGCAATAAACTCCGGAGTTTCAGTTTATAGAACTATGATTACTTTAAACAAATTTATACCACAAAAGAACAATGACAAAAGCCGAGCTTGCCCAACTCATCGATGCTTACGCTGATTCCAAAGCATCCGGCAATAAGTACCTTGTCACGAAGATGATCGAGGAGCTGGAGATGGCCCTCACCGAGGTCTGTGGTAGTAGCGAAGACATGCCTCCTTTCGAGATCCCCGCACCGCCTCACTCGATTCCGCCCCTAACCCCTCCTTCCGCGCCAGAGCCCCAGAAAGTTCCCGTGGGCGCTGAGTACTAGATGGTAATTACCAGACTACGGAGAGGAAACGCTCAGTTTCCGGAGGACAAGCAGATCGGCGATGCGGTGGTGCTGGCCCTTGGCGATATTTTCTGCTGGGATGGCCAGATCTGGCAACTCGTGGGTGGTAGGTTTCTTCCAGCCGCACTGCGAGAAGACTTTCTCATGTACATCGCGAGTGGGTGGCCGGATGCTGACAGCGCCCGCTTCGACCTGCGCACAGTGATGGACCTCTCCGTGTTCACGGACTACGGTTCCGACGATCTCTTCCCTACGGACTCTAAGCTCGTCGAAAGGTTCATAAGCCGGACGGTAGAGGTAGCGGAGAGATGCGAGAGAAATCTCAGGAGTTAAGCTCCAATACTAGAAAGGCGGGCTAGGGAACTGTGTTCCCCTCCCGCTCTTTTCCTATGAGATGGAATCAGCAACGCGAACGTTGCTGCCGGAGTCCGCTCAGACTACTTCAGTCTGGGCAAGGGGCACTTCCTCAAACCCACCGTCCTCTCCTTCACCCGTCACTTCCTCTTCGGGGAGCTGGATGGTCATAGCCTCAACAGCGCCCTGGAGCTTGAGGACGAGGGCCTCGCGCTGTGCCAGTGCCTGGCGAAGTTGGTTAAGTTCGCCCTGGGCCTTTTCCAGCTGAGCGGCGAAATTCTCCTTGAGTTCTTTGGGGTCCATGGGAAAAACAGATACGTGTCGTGTACATCTCTATCTTAAACCATAAGGGGCGGTTTTGTAAATAGGGAGGGGGGAATCTGTTATATTAGTTAAAAGCTCCTGACGCGAGATACTACCGCCAGAACTCTAGTCTTAAACTGTCATAATACTCGACCAGTTCTCTGCCAAGTACCTCCTCTGGTTTTGGACTAACTCTGGAAAGTTTCTTTCTTACGTGGTGTAGTCCTTGGATGCCGTAGACATCGTCGTTCTCCGGTGATGGATTACTTAATCCCTCGAAGTAATGCTCGGAGTAGTACTCCAGCCCACAGAACCCGTAGACCTTCCTCAGCGTTTCTTCCGGGGAGTTTACGATCTCCTCGTAATCGATAAAGCACATATGTTCTCTTTGGGTTTCGTACCCGATCTTCAGGCTCTTCCAGGGAACGCTTACATACTTCTCCCATAGCAATCTGCACCTTGTCTTGTTGTTGACCGGTTTGTTTGTATTTACCAGTTCTCTGTCAATATAAGTGATTCTCTCTGACTTATCGATGATAGAGATAAAGGACGCTAAAACTTCGCTGATCCTTCTGGTGGTGCAGATAATCCTCGGAGTTGTCTGAAATGTAGATTGGATATAGCCGCCGTACTTCGCCCAGGCCCTATGCTTCTCCAGTACAATAGGCTCTCTTACGTGCTGGTAACACCCGAAAATAATACCTCTTTCGATGTTCAGGTACTGCTCTGGGTGAGTATTTGTCTGAAATGCTGACGCCTGCTTCCACCTCGGCTTGGTTTCTAGAAGCAGATCTAGTAGAGGACTTGTCGGAGTGGTGTGTATGTTCGGGTTCTGTGAGATCAGAGTAGCAAAGACGGTGCTCCCGCTACGGGGAACACCGCTCAGAAAATAAAACTGCTTCATTATCGGATCTGTTCGGGCTGCTGCGTTGTTAGAAACTCAAGAAAATGCGCAAAGTCCCCCATCCACACCTTACTTCCGATGTGAGCGCAGGTCGCATTTGGATTGACCCAGATATCAAACTCCAGCTCTTTGAGTTTGGTGCAGAGGTAGATATCCTCTCCAACAAACTCGCTGTAGCTGGTTGCGTACTCGCAGATTAACTTGAGCTCCTTTCCTCTGAACAATGTGGTGGGGTTCGAGTTCCAGAGCGCCTCAAGTGCTTTTCTAGAGAGCTTGAGAAACCCGGTTCCTACCGCGTCGACCTTGATGTTTCCCTGCTCGTCCTTTTCGATGTGATCGATGCCTTTAAGCTTCACATTAAAGTTCCCAGGTTCGTCAGTTTTTGATACTACGGGGAGGCCAATTACATCGTGTTGGGAGTTGATAATATCCAGAAGCGCTCCTGCGTCCCATATCTGATCCGAATCGATGAAGATGATGGACTCGTAGTTATCCACGTACGCGATGTTCAGGAGCTCATTACGTGCCATTGGCAGAATGCTCTCATCGATCAGGATGACTGGTTGCAAGTCGATTCCGTTCGCGGCGCACGCTTTGATCGAGTTGGAGAGGGAATCAGCGTACCAGGCGTGAACTCTACCGTCCAGGGCTGGTGTGCCGATAAGAACTCTTCTTAATCTCGTTTCTTCTTCTACGGCCGCAAAACCCTGGTGATCTTTAGTCATAACAGATCTGATTAAAAATCAATTGGCAAGCGAGTTAAGATCAAATGAGGTATCTCTGATTTCGGTAGGGGGAAGAACGACCGACTCATAAGTCGAGTCAAATACCATGTTGTACTGCGAGATGTTGAGGAACGAGAACAGCTCGGGCCTGGTGAAATCCTGCGGAGTCTTGTTGAGATACTCGACCTGTTGGGTTTCGTTATACGTTCTGCGAAGGGGGGTGTCGGTAGTAGTATAACCGGCGGCAGGGTAGGAGTACACTACTTCAAGTTCCCATGACTTCACGATACCGTTTGCGTTTACGGTGGGAACTGCTTTTGATAGGGTTTTGTCGCAATTTTCGGAGTAGATAGCCATTTTTTTTGAGGTGTTAAATTTGGTGGGGGGGGTAGCGTAGTTGAGAACGCTGAGTAAATCAGGTCTTCTTAACTATACCATCTAATTGTGCTCTGAACTCTTGGTTTTGTTGCGAGAGTTCTTGAATCGCCTTGACTAGAACTGGAATCAGTTTAGCGGGAGATAGCTCGAAGCGATCCGGGTTCTGGTGGTCTACTAACCCCAGCCAATCAGCATTATACCACATTACTGCTTCCAATGCTTCCTGTGCGATGAAACCGGAATCTGGAAGATCGACACGCCCGCGATCTCTTTGATCCCAGGTAAACTTGACCGGGCGCAGATCGTTCAGGAAGTCTAGGCCAAGCGGGATGTTGATGACATCCTTCTTATCACGGGCGTCAGATAACGCTGAAATTGTCGCAGTTTGGCAACGAAGAGTGGTAACGGAAGAGTTTCCAAGAACAATGGTGTTAGAGGCGGTAACACCACCAGCGGTATTGACCGCGTTGTAACCAAGAAAGGTATTATTACTACCCCAAGTGTTGGGTTGCCCTGCTTGGAATCCAACAGCGGTATTGTTGCTTCCAGTGGTATTGTATTGAAGTGCTCCGTACCCATTACCAGTGTTGTATATCCCTGTGGTGTTAAAGGCGAGTGCAAGACGTCCTGTAGCAACATTGCCGAATCCGGTGGTGTTGGAGTAGAGCGATCTCAATCCCACAGCGGTGTTGCTGTTTCCGGTGGTGTTGGAGTAAAGAGCTTGGACTCCATCAGCTGTATTTTGGATCCCCGTGGTGCTGGATTGGAGCGCTTGATATCCGTTGGCAGTGTTGTCGGTTCCAGTGGTGTTGCTATTGAGCGCGTTCCGTCCAGTAGCGGTGTTTATTTGCCCGGTGGTGTTGGAGGTGAGGGCATTTACTCCATAGGCGGTATTGTTAATTCCAGTGGTGTTGTTGTAGAGTGCTTGATTTCCAGTAGCGGTGTTGTTGCCTCCAGTGGTGGTGGCGCGAAGTGCATTTGATCCAACAGCGGTGTTGCCACTTGCAGTGGTGTTGTTTAATAGCGCATTATACCCACTAGCAGTATTTTCAGATCCGGTGGTGTTGGTGTTAAGTGCGCTTGCCCCAGTAGCGGTATTTTGATTTCCGGTGGTGTTGAACAACATTGCTGCCTGTCCGTAGGCAGTGTTGTAGTTTCCGATAGTGTTGTTGTTGAGTGCTTGGCTTCCAGTGGCGGTATTTTGACCACCAGTGGTGTTGGCATTGAGTGCCTTATATCCGTTAGCTGTGTTGTTGGACCCAGTACTATTAAATAAGAGGGCCTGAGAACCAAATGCAGCATTGGTATTTACGCTCCCCGCCCCTTTACCGACTCTGAGTCCGTTGACCGAGGCATCAGAGGACGATGAGAGTACTGTTGTTGATAGGGTTCCAGTAGATGGGTTAAATGTAAGTTTTGTGGAGGAAACGTTGATAGAGGTACTGGCCCCAGAAGTTACATCTTCAAATACAAGGTATCTTGTGGCGTTTGTGCTGGTATCGTCGGATACCGTTATACTACTGCCAGCAGAGATGGTGGCCCAAGTATTATCTCCTCTGAGATACGTGGTGTTATCTCTAGTACCAGAAGAACCTAATCTTAAGACTGGTACAGTACCTGAATCAAGGTTTGATGCATTTAGAGACGTTAATGATGCACCAGAACCACTGAATGATGTTGCAGTTACAGTTCCATTAACATCAATCGCAGTTGTTGGAACTTTACCAACACCAATTCTACTTTCAACAATCAAATTCCTATGACTATAAATGTTTCCAGAATTTGTAAACGATGTGATTGCAGCATTTGCACTTTGATCACTAAATGTCATTCCACGTTTTAATTCTGTAATCGTGGTTATAAGAGATTTTCCTGTTCTTCCAGTTGGTACATGAACTGCAATACCATACGTATATTGACTTCCAGTAACAGTTGTACCATAGATGAATACATTCCAAGCATTACTATCCAATCCAGTATCAGCACTATCTCCATGACCACGACCATCATTGAACGGATATAATCTATAATAAGAACCCGATAATGCAGAAAATCCACCCTGAAACCTGTACGTGGATGTTCCCGAATGACCACCTTGTTGCGAAGAAACCTGAATCTCAAATGCAACTGTACCTTCAATATCATTGTATGTTGCTAATTGATAAAGTTCTCCAGCAGCAACTGATTTGGTGAATACTCTTTGAATTGTTGCTCCAGATGCTTGGGTAGAACTTGCTGTTGTAACTAAGTAATTTGTCGCAGTAATCGCACCAGCACTGAAGTTTCCTGAAGCATCTCTTGCTACTATTGTTGATACTGTATTAGCGTTGGTTGCGTTAGAGGTTACAGTAAATGTAGTATTACCTGACTGGTTGGCCGTAAAAGACGCAGACCCAGATAGACCTGTACCTGACACTGCTAAAGTTAGAGTTCCATTTCCAACATAGGAAGTGTAGTTTGAAGAATTTAATATTGTTGCCCAGGAACCCCAGGTTGCATCGATACCCGCGCGGATCTGTAAGGTGGGGACTGCTGTGCTGTTTACCGCAGCAGGGCTAAACGCCAGTTGGTAATTGGGGTCCCCTGTGGAGGAGGTTGTTCCATGCCAAGGAGCAAGAGTCATCAGACCCGCGTAGTTACCGGCTCCGCCAACTACAGCAGCGCCCTTAAATTCCCAATTTACTCCGTAGTTGTATTGCTGCGGAGTGGAGGATGCAGAACGAGCGGAATAAGTTGTTACAGATGATTGAATAGTTCCACCATCAATTGTTGTTAAAGTACTTGATCTGAACGGTGTGATATCAGCACTTCCGTTGAATGACGTTCCGCCGATAAGGCGGGCGTTTAGTAGAGTGGTTGAGGTGGCGGCGTTGCCAGTGCAAGAAGTCGAGGAACCTGACGTACTATCCGAGATTCTCGCGGAATCGACTCTTACACCGTAGGTGGAAGCGCCATTCCAACCCATCAGCGTTGGGTACGTTGCGGCCCAAGCAACAGCGGAATTTGTGTTATTTACCGATACGCCGCTAGGAGAGGTGCTGGCGGACGCATCGAAGATGGTGTGGTTGTTTGCGTAGTTCTTCCACATCATCTGGCCAACAACGGCCCCGTTAGTCACCCCGAAGTAGTTTGAGTTATTAGTACTGAGGGTCGTAGCAGTAGCGGCATTACCAGTACAAGAACCCGAAGAACCCGAAACGTTTCCTGTAACGTTGCCGGTCAGCGGACCAGAAAATGCACCTGCGGTAATCGTGCCAGCGCTGAAATTCCCAGAGCCGTCTCTTCTGACAAGGGTGTTTGCGGTGTTTGTAGTTGCTTGCTGAATTGAATTTAGTGATTGCCCACCACTCAGAGTGATTCCATTATTAAATGTTACTACACCAGTATCAGAATTTCTTACACAAATTAATACCCAGTTATGAGGAATGTCTAATGTTGATGTATATTGAGCAACTCTAAAGTTTGCAGGGAGTGAACCATTACTAGAACCAATTGGAAGAATATAATAGATTGCCTGCCATGCCCCTAATGGAATACCTGCAGCAGTTGCAGTGACATTACTAGCACCACCAACACCAGTAATCGTTCCAGAAACTGGGCAAGTGATTTCAAAATATCCATCAGTAGAAAAGTTACTTCCAGAACCATTAGAAATAATAATAAATCTAGCAGACCATAAAACATTATAAGAAGCATCAACAGTGATCGTTCCGCCACCGCTTATATTTCTATTTGCTCTATGCGATGCGGACCTTGTTATGGAATCTACACCATCAAGTAGATCGGCATCTAAACCACTACCGGCTCCGTCATTGCCCTGATGCCATACCTTGTTGCTATTGACGTAGATCCCGTTCGCGTCGGACGACGTCAGGTTCAGAGAGGCGAAGTACACGCTTCCCTGCGCTGTTGGGCTTCTCGCGCTGTTGGCGTTAGCGGACTCGAGGTAAAGAACGTTGGTTCCGGTTGCGTCCAGTCTGAATTGGGGGCCGCCGGTGCCGTATCTGTGGAATGATAGGGTTGGGGATGATGTTGTTACTGCATTGACGTCATTAACGATCTCGATGGAGTTGGTGGTGAAAGCCGCATCGACCCAACTATACCCGCCCATAGCCGTACGTCCGTACGACGCCCAAAGCTTCCCGGTCTTGCTCTGGGATGTGGTGTCGGTGTTGAGGTAGTAGGAGCCGAGCTGGCCGCCTAGGTACTGGGAGTTGAGGTTGGATACGAGGGTGGTGGAAGTGACCGTGAGAGGGGCGGTTCCCGTCGCCACTGTGGAGGTGAGTGTTGTTCCTGAGATATCACCAACTACGGACAGTTTTGATGTTGGGTTGGTGGTGCCGATGCCGACATTACCAGCGGATGTAATCCTCATCCTCTCGGCGCTGGTAGTAGCAAAGATTAAAGGAACTCCACTATTCGTATAAATCAGCCCGGCAGATCCGTTCTGAAAACGCAGTTCTCCAAGGTTCGCAGCTGTGATCCCCGCCTTTGTCCCCGCTGTCGCAGCACCGTTTTGAACAAGCGCGGTCCCTGTGTAGGTGGGAGTGCTCCAGTAAGTGCTGACCTGAGCCTCGACAGTGCTCTCGCCGGATGTTGTGCTTGCTCTCTGAACGCTACGCCGCCCGTCGCCATAGAGCACAAAAGAGTCTACAGGAGCGTTTGTGCCGATGCCAACGCTGCCGTTGGAGGTGATGCGCATCCGCTCGGTGGAGTTCTGAACTATGGCCAGGCTGGCGTCGCTCTTAACCTGAAACCGGTACGTAGAAACACCCGTATTAACGAGTGCCAGCAGGTCCTCTTGGGCCTTGTCGATATGCAGTGGGTAGAGCGGGGAGAGCGTACCTAGGCCGACATTACCCTGGCCATTAATCACCATGGCGTCGGTGACGCTGACCCCACTCATCGTTTTGAACAGGATCTGGGAGTCGTACCCCGCACCCAGGTAGTTGTGAGCCTTAACCGCCTGGAAGCCACCCTCGCCGGCCTCGAGTCTTATCCCGCGGTAGGTGTTTGCGCTTCTCGACTCGACAGCTCCCACCACCTGTAGAGGTGTCTGAGGGGCGTTTGTTCCGATGCCTACATTACCAGCGGTGAAGAAAGACGCGAACCCAGCCCGTGCATCGACGCGGTTTCTAAGCGTTCCGGCATTGTCAAAAAAGTCAACGATGGCACCGGCGCTGTTGTTTGCAACAGAGAAGAAGGTTGTACCTCCGACTTGAGTGCGAAATGCGTTGGAGTTTGCGGCTGATGCTACGTCTAAGAGCACAGAAGGTAGGGTCGTTCCGATGCCGACATTGCCCACTTCCGTAATCGTCAGTCTTTCTGTCGAGCCTACAGAGTTCGTTATGTCGGTAAAGAATCCGATCTTTGATGCGGGTACGCCACTGGGTCCACCAGCGGTATTATAGACCTTCATGCCGTTGAAACGTGCGGCAAGCTGCCCGTTTCGGGATAGTCCGAAGTAGTATTGCTGTGTGGTGTCGGTGGTGAGATTCAGGTTGGAGGGGCCGACGATCTCAGAGCTTGAGAAGTTGATACTGCCATTGACAGAAACACCTCCAGAAGTTGTTGCGAATTTTGCTACGTTATTGTGGTACAGTGTAACTGCACCACCTCTTGTCATATCAATAGCTTGGTGGAAAGAGTTATTTGCGTCATTGACAAGTCTCAAATACGCAGTATATGAGGTTACATCATTGGTAGTATAAAAATCAATATATTTGTTATTTGCTGAACTAAAATTAAGTTCTCCGCTAAGATTAATATCGCTACTCGCTGTTATTGTAGTCGCCCCACTAAGCGCCCCACTGACATTAGCACTTCCATTAAAGTTCTGACCCCAAATAGTCCTTGTGGTTTGTAATGTGGTCGCGGTGGAGGCATTGCCAGTGCAAGAAGCAGAAGAACCTGTTACGCTAATACCCCAGGAACCTGACGCGCCGGTCCCTGTGAGTGTCGGAGCGTAGGAGTTATAGTTACCACTCGATAGTAGGAGGCCGGTCTGTGCTCTTGCGATCCAGGCGTTTACGTATAACTGCCCGTCGTATTCGTATAGGGCGGTGGCGCTGACACCTGCGCGGTGGAATCCAATCGTGGGGGTATTATTATCCGTTGTATAGATCTCAATGTTTGAGGAGTTGTAGCTGCCGGGTGTTGCTCCGGTAAGTCCGCTATTATACGAGAAAAGTCCGATTCCCCCAGCGACGTGTAGTTTTGATGCCGGGTTGGCGGTGCCAATGCCCACATTGCCCGAGGAACTGATTCGCATCCGTTCAGTGGGGCTTGCCGCTCCGTCGGCCGTTGTGGAGAACACCAGGCGGCCTGGCATGTCATCTGCGCCAGGTGTGCCGTCTGTAAAAGCTTGGATCCTGGCTGCCTCAACGAACTGGCTGCCGTCCGTACCTTGAAAACTAACGGCTCCAAGCTGATCACCACCGCCGACAAGAGTATTTGATCCGTTTGCACTACCTCTTGATTTCCCAAGAATAAGATTTGGACCGGCAGTACTGTCTAAATTTCTAATAATAGAAGCATCTGTGTTGCCCGTTCCCTCTACTTGAAAAAAGGTAGTCTCTGAAGCATTGAAAAAATTTGCACGCGCAGTAGACGTGCCAACTAGCAACCTGCCGGAGCTGTCGATGCGCAGGCGTTCTGAGCCGTTGACATGAGTTGCTAAGTATGTTGGTCCTGATTCAAACAGTGAGTAAATAGACGCGTGATTATTTGATGCAAATCTGAACTGTGAAATATTGTCGCTGCTGCGACCGCGCAGACTAATTCCGTAGCTAGAAGCGTTTGAAATTACATCTAAAGGACTCTGTGGCGCAGCTCCGTTAATTCCAAGATTCCCGCCTGCCGGGACTGTTACATTCCCACTCCCATCAACAAACAACCTCCCGGTGCCGCCGGTGCTGAGCGCCAACTGATCGGCGCCGGGCGAGTAGATGCCGGTGTTGGGGTCGTTGAGGAAGCTGAATACGGGCACCGCCGCCGTGCCCAGAGATCCGACTTCGAGCTGCCCGGAGTTGTCGATGCGAAGGCGCTCGGTGCCGCCGTAGGTGAAAAGCAGGCCGTTGGTGGAGGCTTGGATCTGGGAGGTGACTGTCGTGCCGTTGTTAGAAGCGAATCTGATCCCACCGCCCCAGTTGTTGTCTACGGCCGGCCCGAAGCAGTTGATTGTGGGAGCGTTCTGGCCCGCCCCGCCAACGTCCAGGAGGTAGCCCGGAGCGGTGGTCCCGATCCCCACGCTCCCAGAGAAGTACCCACCCCCAGTGACTTGGAGGGGTTGGGACGCCGTCCCGGTTAGAGACCCAGCTCCAACGGATATGTTGCGGACGGTGACATTGCCCGGGTCCTGGTACGCCATTCCGCCGAGCATG